>Ga0209056_10007878_pt1 | contig 10947 bp, 11 predicted proteins | sample GraSoiAngelo_114_FD_185876 | JGI IMG/M metagenome (GOLD analysis project Ga0209056, IMG submission 185876) | Grasslands soil microbial communities from the Angelo Coastal Reserve, California, USA - 14_0903_13_40cm (SPAdes) (version 2) | ecosystem: Environmental > Terrestrial > Soil > Grasslands...
GCGCGCCGGGCGCGTACCCCGCATGCCGCGCTGGCTTCGCCAGCCGCGGCACGGCAGTCGCGCGTGGTATTGTCCCTTCACGCTCGCGTCTGGCTCCGACCCGAGACATGGGTCTCGGGTCGCGCTCCTAGCGCCGGAATCGCGGTATCACCGTCCGCGGGCTGGTGTCGTCAAAGATGCCCAGCCGCCCGGGCGAGCGGATGGGGTCCGCTCCTCGCGGCTCAGTACGGCGACGGGTTCGACGGCGCATTCTCGGGATACGCCGACACCGCGCGCGGCAGCTGCTGGCGGTCGGCGCTTCCCTGCATCTCGTCGAGTCGCTGCACGAGGCGCGGCAGCGGATCGTCGCCGTCGAGCGCGGCGCCGTCCGTTCCGAGACGGCGGCGCGCGTCGGCGGCCAGCGGTCCGTCCGGGTGATGGTGCGCGAGCGTGGCAAGGGCGAGCGTCGCGCCGTCAGGCTCCTTGCGTTTGGCGTACGTCGCCGCGAACACGTAGAGCGCCTGCGCCGTGGCGTCCGTCTCCGGATAGTCGGCGAGGAGGCTCCGCAGCCGCGCTTCGGCCGCCTTCATGTTGCCGTGTCGCAGGTAGTACTGCGCGATGCCCGACTCGTGCATGGCCATCGCCTCGCGGCATTCGCGAAGCCGGAGCCGCGCTTTCTCGGACCACGGCGTCCCGGGGAAGCGATCGATGAGATTCTGGAAGTAGGTTCGCGCGTTCGACGCTGCCTGCTGGTCGCGGTCGCTCGTGCTCGCCTGCGCGAGGTACGCCATGCCGAGGTGATACTCGACGACGGCGAGATTCGAGCTCGTCGGGTGCATGCGCTCGAAGTCCCCGAAGGAGGCGATCGCCTCGGCGTAGTGGCCGGCGAAGTAGTGCGCCTCGCCGATCTTCAGCTCGGCCTCCTCGGAATTGGTGTCGAACGGGTGCTGGTCGAGGAGCGCCTTGTAGCGCTCGATCGCCACCTCCCAGGCCTCGTCGTGGAAGGCGGAGTTGCCTTCGCTCCAAAGCTTGTCGGAGGGGACGAGCCGCTTCTTGCCCGCGCACCCGCCCGTCAGGACGACGGCCACGAGCACGGCAAGGACGCACCGCCGCAACACGCGGGGACGGTAGTGGAAGCCGTATTTGCAGTCAAACCGCGGGCGCGTTCAGCGCGTGTCCGGCCGTGTGGAGCGGCGGCGAAGATACGCGAGCGCCAGCAGGTTGTAGGTACCATGGGCGGCGATGGGTGCCGCGAGACCGCCGCTCGCGATCGCGAGCGCGCCGAGCCCCGCGCCGGCCGCCGTGGCCCAGACGATGTATGCCGCGCCCAGCGGGTGGAGCAAACCGAACAGCACGCTCGCCACGGCGACGCCGAACTCGCGCTGCACGGCGCCGCGGAAGAACACTTCCTCCGACACGGCAGAGCCGAGCGCCAGCACGAGGATCTCGACCACGCCGAGGCCCGGGCCGATGCCCGACTCGAGCGCGTCCCATGCGCGCCGGAGACCGCGCAGCAGGAAGAGCCGCCGTGCCCACGGCGCGGTCACCAGCGGCAGCGTGACCGCGAGGCCGGCCCCTGCGCTGACGCCGGCGAGCAGTGCGCCCGTCGACGGCTCGGCGGCGGCGCCGAGACCGAGGCCGCGGGCGGCGCTCCACGCGGCCGTGGCCGCGACGAGCAGCGCGCTCGCGGCAAGCTCCACGCGCAGAGGGGTCCAGTGTATGTGCGCCATGCTTGACCGATCCCGGGACCGAGTATAACGCAGCGGCGACCGCAAGGCAGGCACCTTGAGCGAACTCTTCCGCATGTGGGGGAATACCCGCATGGTCGTCCTGACGGCGATCTGCGCGGCCCTCTATGCGGCCATCCTCATTCCCTTCAAGGTCGTCCCCCTGCTCCCCGGGATCACCGAGTTCAGACCCGCCAACGCGATTCCAGTCGTCTGTTCGTTCCTCTTCGGCCCGGCGGCCGCCTGGGGAGCGGCGTTTGGGAACCTTATCGGTGACTTCTTCGGTGGCCTCGGACCGGGAGACCTCTTCGGCTTCCTGGCGAACCTCCTCTACGGCCTGGTGCCATATGCGGTCTGGGAAGCGATAACGGACGCCCCGCCCGTGCCGCGGGGCGCGCTCCGCTCGGCCGGCCTGCTCGCCGTCATCGCCCTCGCCGCCACGCTCTGCGCCGCGGTCGTGGGCTGGGGACTGCACCTGCTCGGGTTTCATCCCTTCACGGTCCTCGCGACCATCGTGCTCGTGAACAACATCGTAGCGGCGGAAGTCCTCGCGCCGTTCCTGCTGGCCGTCCTCTATCCGCGCGTCCAGCGCGCCCACCTCCTCTACCGGGACCTCCTCGGCCCTCGCCGCCCGCTCCCGCGCTGGCGTGGCGCCCTCGGCGCGGGGCTCGTCGTCACCGGGACCGGGGCGGCGTTCGCTGCCGGGGAGCTCATTGCCGCGGGACGCTGGGTGGCGCCGTGGGCGATGCACGCGACGGCCGGCCACCGCCTCGAAGTCGGCCTCGGTCTGCTCCCGCTCCTCGGCCTCGCCGTCGCCGGTCTCGCGCTCCTGTGAGCGGTTCCGCCGCGGCCATCGCGGTCCGCGACCTCGGCTGCACGTATGCGGGGGCGGCGCGCCCGGCGCTCGACGGCGTGACGTGCGAGGTGCCGGCCGGCGCCCTCGCCGTCGTCATGGGCGCCACGGGGGCCGGCAAGTCGACCCTCGCCCGCTGCCTCACGCGGCTCGTGCCGTGCTTCCTGCCCGCGGAGCTCCGCGGGGAGATCCGGCTCCTCGGGCAGGCGATCGACGGTGCGCGCGTGGGCGAGCTCGCGGGGACGATCGGCATGGTGTTCCAGGACTTCGAGGCCCAGCTCTTCTCGACCGACGTGACGCAGGAGATGGTCTTCGCGCTCGAGCACACCGGGGTCGCTCCCGCCTCGATCCCCGAGCGCGTGACGCGGGCGCTCGGCGCGGTCGGCCTCGCGGGCTTCGAGGGACGGGACCCGACGACGCTCTCCGGCGGCGAGAAGCAGCGGCTCGCGATCGCGGGCCTTCTCGCCCTCCGGCCGCCGATCATGGTGCTCGACGAACCGACGACGGACCTCGACCCGACGGGCCGCGCCGAGGTCTTCGACGTCCTCGGCCGGCTGCGCGCCGAGCGTCTCTCGCTGCTCGTGATCGAGCACGACACGGCGGCCGCCGCGGAGGCCGATCTCCTCGTCCTCCTGCGCGACGGTCGCATCCTCGCGAGCGGCCCCCCGGCGGCGCTCCTCGCCGACGTCGAGGCGTGCGCGGCGGCCGGCGTGCGTCCGCCCGACGTCAGTCGCGTGTTCGCGGCCCTCGGTCTGCCGTCGCCGCCGCTCGACGTCGTCGCGGCCGCCGACCAGCTGCGCGCCCGCGGCTTCGTGCCCGTCGCTCCCGTCGAGCTGCCCCCGCAGGTACCGCCGGGACCCGCCCTCATCGCCGTCCGCGGGCTCGGGCATCGCTATCCCGACGGTCGCCGTGCCCTCGCGGGCGTGAACCTCACGATCGGTCGCGGCGAGTTCGTCGCGCTTGCGGGCCCGAACGGCTCGGGAAAGACCACGCTCGCCAAGCACCTGAACGGCCTCCTCGCGCCGACCGAGGGACGCGTGACGCTCGACGGACGCGACGTCGCGGACCTTCCGCTCGAGACGCTCGCCCAGCGCGTCGGCTACGTCTTCCAGGATCCGGATCATCAGCTCTTCGCCGCGACCGTGGCCGATGAGGTGGCCTTCGGGCCGCGCAACCTCGGCCTCGCGGCCGCCGAGGTGGAGGCGCGCGTGACCGAGGCGCTCGCGGCCGTCGAGCTCCACGAGCGCGACGCGGATCCGTTCCTGCTCGACAAGGGCGCCCGGCAGCGCCTGGCCGTGGCGTCGATCCTCGCGCTCCGGCCCGACGTTCTCATCCTCGACGAGCCGACGACCGGCCTCGATTTCCAGGAGCAGCAGCGGATGCTCGGTCTGCTCGACCGCCTCCACGCCGCGGGGCGGACCATCATCATCATCACGCACACGCCGTGGGTGATCGCCGAGCACGCGCGCCGGGTCGTCCTGCTCCAGGGCGGGCAGCTGCGCTACGACGGGGCGCTCCGGCCGTTCTTTGCCGACGAGCGGCTCGCCGCCGAGGCCGCGTTCCGGCCGCCGGAGGTGACGCATCTCGGACGTCTCCTCGGCTGCACGCCGCTCACCGTCGCCGAGCTCGTCACGTGGCTCCGACGGGGAGCCTGACGTCGTGCCGCTCACCCTTTACGTCGCGACGCCGAGCGTCCTCCACCGCCTGCACCCGGTGACCAAGCTCGGGCTCCTCGTCGCCTTCATCGTCGCCTCGTTCATGGTCGACCGCCCGCTGCTCCTGCTGCCGCTCGCCGCGACGGTCGGCGGCCTCCTCGTCGTGGCCGGGGGGCTGCCGAACGTACACCGGCTCCGGGTCATGTTCCTGCTCGTCTTCTTCTTCACGCTCTTCGTTTGGACGCTCTTCTACCAGTCGGTCCTGGTGCCGACGTACGCGGGCTTCCTCTTCGGCCTCTCGACGGCGATCCGGCTCGCCACGTTCCTCGCCGCCGGCATCCTCTTCCTCAGCACGACGCGGGTGGAGGAGGTGGCATACGCCCTCGGGCGGCTCGGGCTGCCCTACACGATCGGCTTCACGCTGACGCTCGCCTTCCGGCTCGTGCCGGTCTTCTTCGATGCGGCGCTGAGCGTCGTCCAGGCGCAGCGCTGCCGCGGGCTCGAGTTCGGGCGCGGCGGCGTCGTCGCGCGGCTCCGCCGCTTCGTGCCCATCATCGTGCCTGTGCTGATCGGCGCGCTCCGCCGCGCGGACCGCATGGCGATGGCGCTCGAGCTGCGCGGCTTCAACTCGGGACGGCCGCGGACGACGTATCTCCGCGCGCGCGCCGGACCGGCGGACGCGCTGGCCGGCACGCTCGCGCTCGCGACCGCGGCCGTCTACGTCGGTCTCTGGGCCGCCGGCATCGGCACGCTCACGGCGCATCCTTGACACCCCCTCGACCCCTTCCTATCGTGCCTCCCTTGAGCGCGACGAATCACGCGCGCCGGCGCGTCGCGGTGACCGGCCTCGGCCTGGTCACCCCGCTCGGCTGCGGTATCGAGCCCAACTGGGCGAAGCTCGTCGCGGGTCGCTCCGGTATCGGACCGATCACGCGCTTCAATGCGTCGGGCCTGCCGGCGCGCGTCGCGGGCGAGGTGCGGGACTTCGAGCCCGAGCGCTACATCGAGCGCAAGGACTTGAAGAAGATGGACATCTTCATCCAGTACGCGCTCGCGGCGGCGCAGATGGCGGTCGAGGACGCGGGGCTGCCGTCGCCGGTGCCCGTACCGGAGCGGACCGGTGTCATCGTCGGCGTCGGCATGGGCGGTATCGCGAGCCTCGAGGAGGCCTATCTGCTGTTCGCGGCGGGCAACCTCCGTCGGGTGTCGCCGTTCTTCATCCCGAAGCTCATCCCGAACATGGCCTCGGGACACATCGCGCTGCGGATCGGCGCTCGCGGCCCGAACTACGCGACCACGAGCGCTTGCGCTTCGGGGGCGCACGCCATCCAGTGTGCCTGCTCGGCGTCGGGGGCTTCAGCGCGATGCGCGCGCTCGCGACCGGCTTCAACGACCAGCCCGAGCGCGCGAGCCGCCCGTTCGACGCCCGCCGCGACGGCTTCGTCATCGCCGAGGGTGCGGGTGTCCTCGTCCTCGAGGAGCTCGAGCACGCGCGTGCGCGCGGGGCGCGGGTCTACGCCGAGGTGGTCGGCTACGGCGCCAACTGCGACGCCTACCACATGACGCAGCCGGCGCCCGAGGGCGAGGGTGCGGCGCAATGCATGGGTCTCGCGCTCGCCGACGCCGGCATGGCGCTCGACAGCATCGACTACGTGAACGCGCACGGCACCGGCACGCCGTACAACGACGCCGCCGAGACGCGCGCGCTCCACAAGCTCTTCGCCGGCCATGCGCGACGCCTCGCCGTCAGCTCCACCAAGTCGATGACCGGCCATCTCCTCGGCGCCGCGGGCACCGTCGAGGCGGCGTACACCGTGCTGGCGCTCGTGAACGGCATCGTGCCGCCCACGATCAACCTCGACGAGCCGGATCCCGCGTGCGACCTCGATTACGTGCCGCACGAGGCGCGGCGCGCCGTGCTGCACGCCGCGCTGTCCAACTCCTTCGGCTTCGGCGGTACCAACGTCTCGCTGCTCTTCCGGCGCGCGGCATAGCCATGATCGGCGCCGCGCTCGACCGCCGGCTGCACTTTGTCGTCGGGAAGGGCGGCGTCGGGAAGACGACGGTCGCCGCGGCGCTGGCGCGGCTCCTCACGCGCCGCGGGCGGCGCACGCTCGCCGTCGAGGTGGACGACGAACGGCGGCTGTCGTCGCTCCTCGGGGCGAGCGGCACGACCGGAACGCCCACGCCCGTCGCGCCCGGCCTCGCCGTCGTCGCCGTCGAGGGCCGGGCCGCGCTCGAGGAGTATCTCGGGCTGATCATCCCCGTGAAGCGGCTCCTCTCCACCATCTTCTCGAGCCGCATCTACCAGTACTTCGTGGCGGCGGCGCCGGGTCTCAAGGAGCTCATGACCGTCGGAAAGATCTGGTACGAGGCGACGCGCCAGGAGGGCGGACGGCCGGCGTGGGACGCCGTCGTGGTCGATGCGCCGGCCACCGGGCACAGCCTCCAGTATCTCCGGATGCCGCAGGCCGCGCGCGACACGTTCGGCGCCGGCCTCGTGCAGCGCGAGGCCGCGAAGGTGGTCGATCTCCTGCGCGACGCGCGGACCACCGCCGTGCACCTGGTCACGCTGGCCGAGGAGATGCCCGTCGCCGAGACGCTCGAGACGTACGCGCAGCTGAAGGACCCGCTCGCGATGCCGGTCGGCTCCGTCATCGTGAATCGGGTGCACCACCGGCGGTTCTCCGCCGCGGCATTGGCGGCGCTCCGCGACGCGATCAAGCGGGCCGGGGCGGAGCAGCGCGCGCTGCTCCGTGCGGTCTGCGAGCGGGCGGCCGAGGAGAGCGGCTGGTCGGACATCAATGCTGCCCATCTCGCGCGCCTGCGCACGGCCATTCGCGACGTGCCGATCGTCGAGCTGCCGTTCCTCTTCGTCGAGGAGTTCGATCGCGCCGAGGTCGAGCGGCTGTCGCGCGAGCTCGAGGCGGCCGGGACGGATCGGGCGGCCGTCTCTGCGCTCGGACCATGACGCTCGCCGATCTCGTCGCGCGGCACCAGATCGTCATCTCCGCCGGCAGCGGCGGCGTCGGCAAGACGACCGTCGCCGCCTCGCTCGCGCTGTGGGGCGCGCTCGAGGGGCGGCGCGCCGTCGTGCTCACCATCGACCCGGCGCGCCGGCTCGCCACCTCGCTCGGGCTCGAGTCGCTGGGGAGCGGGGAACGGACGATCTCCGCGGAGGTCTTCCGGGCGCAAGGGCTCGCGCCGCGGGGTACGCTCGCCGCGATGATGCTCGACCAGAAGGGCGCGTGGGACGCGCTGGTCGAGCGTCACGCGCCACCGGAGGCCCGCGACCGGATCCTCACCAACCGGTTCTACCAGCACCTCTCGCAGAGCTTCGCGGGCTCGTACGAGTACATGGCGATCGAGCAGCTCTGCGCGCTGGCGGAGAGCGGCCGCTACGACCTGATCGTGGTCGACACGCCGCCGACGCGCCACGCGCTCGACTTCCTCGAGGCGCCGCGCCGGATCGCCGACTTCCTCGACCGGAAGATCATCAAGTGGTTCGTCCGCCCCTACTTCTCCGCGGGGTGGTCGGCGCTCCGCGCGATGAACCGGACGGCGGGGTTTCTCCTCCGGCGCCTCGAGCAGGCGACGGGCATCGCCGCGCTCGCCGAGATATCGGATTTCTTTTCGAGCATGAGCGGGCTCTTCGAGAACTTCCAGACGCGCATCGACCGCGCCCACGAGATCCTCCGCGCGCCGGGGACGGCGTTGGTCCTCGTCTCGAGCCCGGAGGAGCAGGTGCTCGGCGACGCCGAATACCTCTCGAGCAAGATGGCGGCGTTGCGCATGCCGCTGAAGGGCGTCGTTCTGAACCGCGTGCACGCCGAGTTCCGTCCCGGCCGCCGCGGCCGGGACGAGATCGGTCCCGAGGAGCTGGAGCACGTGTCGGCGCTCCTCGGTCAGACCATCGGCGCGGCGGAGGCGGGGGAGCTGGCGGCCAACTTCGTCGACTACCAGGCGCTCGCGCGCGGCGAGTCGCTGCGCATCGAGCAGTTCCGGGGCGGCCTGCCGCGTGGGGTGCCCGTCGTCAACGTCCCGAATTTTTCGCGCGACGTCCACGATCTCGCGAGCCTGGCCGGCATGCATACGCATCTGTTCGGAACGCGCGCCGCCGCGTGAGGCCCACACCGGGTTGACGCAGCGTCGCCGGAATGGCTTAAGGCAGCCGGCCCCCAGCGACGGCAGTCAGAACAGAGGAGGAGTGACGATGCGCGGACGCTACGTGAACGCTTTTCTGGCGGCGATGTTAGCGGGTGGGCTTTACGCCGGTCAGGCCACGGCCGGCACCAGGACGTTTTTCGCCGTGCTGAACGCCGGGCAGGAGACGCCGCCGAACGATAGCAATGCGCTTGGCGTCGCGTACCTGACGTTCGACGACAAGACCCTGAAAGTCTGCTACTCGGTCTCGTACATCAGCCTGAGCGGCCCGGCGAGCGCGGCGCACATTCACGGGCCGGCCGCGCCGGGCGTGTCGGCGGCCGTCCTCGTGGCGCTCTCGCCGACCGCCAACCCCTTGAACGGCTGCGTGACCCTGCCGAAGGCGAACAAGAAGGACCTGAAGCACGGGATGACCTACGTGAACGTCCACACCGCGAAGTTCCCGGGCGGCGAGATCCGTGGTCAGGTCATCCCGGTGAAGTAGCGACGGCGTCGCCGGCAGGGGGCGACTCGGCCGTCAGCTCGGCGTCCGCACGCAGCGTGTCCCATCGCCGGCACGCCGGGCAGTGGCCTTCCCACGCCTCGGTGGGCTGCAGGCACGCGGCGCAGCGGAACGACGATGCGCCGGATACCTGCCGGACGGCCGCCTGCGCGAAGGCGGCCGACGCCTGGTCGTGCTGCCCCTGCCGGCGGTGCAGCTCCCCCCATACAAGGTGTGCGAAGGAGTTTCCCGCCGCGGGCTCGGGCAGGGCGCGCAGCACCTCGCCGGCCTCCTCGAAGCGCTGCTGGAGGACGAGGAAGCGCGCGAAGAGCAGCGGCAGCGAGCGCGCCCGCGGGTGGCGGCGAAGGAGCCGCCGGTAGACGCGTGCCGTCCGTTCGGGATGCCGCTCGTCGGTATTGGCGCGCTCGATGCGCTCGAGGAGGACGGCGGCGGGCCGGTACCGCGCGCCGCGCTCCCAGACACGCCGCGCCGCCAGCGTCCGGCCCGCGCGCGCGAGCGCGTCGCCCGCGCTGACCCACGCCGGGACGAACGTCGGGTCCTCGCGCGCGAGGGCAATCAGCAGTCGCGCCGAACGTCGAGGCTCGGGCTCGCCGAGCGCCGCTTCGTACCGGAGCCCGCGCATCATGCGCTGCTCGCGCACGAGGGCGGCCGGGTCGCGTACCCGCAGCAGGAGCTGCGCCTGGACGGAAAGCGCTTCCGGCCAGCGCCCCGCCGCCGCATAGACGTCACGCAAGCGACGGCCGAGACGCAGGCTCTCCGGCTGGACGACGCGTGCCCGCTCGAGCGCGTCCGCGGCGGCGCGAAGGTCACCGGTGCGCTCGCAGGCCTCGGCGAGGAGGTCGAGCAGGCGTGGCTCGAGGCCGACCCGCACGAGACCCTCCTCGATCACCTTGCGGGCCGTCGCGGCATCACCCTCGTGGAGGTAGCTTTCGGCCAGCAGCGTGAGGCTCGCCACGTCGGTGGGCGCGGCGCCCTCGCCGCGGAGAAGCTCCGTCCGCGCCTTCCCCGAGTCACCGTGCCACAGGAGATCGCGCGCGCGGGCTCTCAGTTCGGCGCGTCGCGCATCCCGCCGTGCTCGACGTCGCGCGCGCCACTCGCGCCACCCGCGGAGGCCGGCGCTGCCCGCCGCGAGCAGCCCGACGAGCAGCCCGCCGGCGGCGAATGCCCCGAGCAGCGCCCCGGCGAGCGGCGTGCGCATCGATCGCCCGGGCGTCAGCCGCACGACCGTCGGCTCGCTGTTCAGGAAGACCACATATCCGGCGCCGATCACGATGAGCGCCGCCGCGATCGCGACCAGCCAGCGCGTCACGGCTCAGCGTGTGAGCGGTCGTTGGCTGCGGTGGTTGGGCACGGTCGCATTGTGCAGCGAGGCGCCGCCCTCGTCCACCGCGCCCGCGCGCGTGCTGGCGTGCGCCGGGCGCCCCGCTTGGGTGCTCGAGCGGTCGAGGTCGGGTGATGCCTCCGAGCGTCCTGATCTCCTTCTGCAATCTGGGCGCAGCCTCGGAGAGCGGGTTGCTTCTGTGCGACCCGTCGCGCTCGACCACCAGGTGGCTCGACCTCGGACTGCCGACGAGCGTGACCGGCTGCACGGGCATCGCACGGGCTCGAGGGTGCGTCCTGACGATGGTCGAATGCGGTGATGAGGTGTGCGTGGTGCTCCTCGACGCCGACGAACTGCGACCGCTCTCTCACCAGCGAATCACGCGCGTCCGCAGTCCGCATTCTCTCTGTGTCACCGACGACACCGTGCTGATCGTCTCGACGGGCACCGACGAAGTCGTGGCGTATCGCTGGGAACCTGGTGGCTTGACGTTCCAGGGGGTCGTCTGGACGCCGAGCCACGCCGGGACGGATACGCACCATCTCAACTCCATCGTGTACCGGGACAGCGACCACATCTGGGTGACGGCGTTCGGCCCCAAAGCCTCGGACCTGTGGCAGAGCGCGAGCGACGGGTACATCTGCAACATCGTCGACGGCAGCGTCCTCAAGACGGGCATCAATCAGCCGCACAGCGTGTGTGCCTTCGGACGGACGATGTACTACTGCGAGTCGGGAACGCAGGGT
>Ga0209056_10007882_pt1 | contig 10945 bp, 8 predicted proteins | sample GraSoiAngelo_114_FD_185876 | JGI IMG/M metagenome (GOLD analysis project Ga0209056, IMG submission 185876) | Grasslands soil microbial communities from the Angelo Coastal Reserve, California, USA - 14_0903_13_40cm (SPAdes) (version 2) | ecosystem: Environmental > Terrestrial > Soil > Grasslands ...
GGGGGGGGCGGGGGGGGGGGGGGGGGAAGGGGGCGGAAGGGGGCCACGGTCCCGGTCCACGCGGGTGAGCTCCGGTGGTCCTACCGCTACACCTGGACGCTGCAAGGCGTGCACGGCACGCGGCTGCCGCTCAAGCGGCGGCACGCCCTGCTGGAGCTGTGGCTCGAGCGATACGCGGAGCCGCTCGCCACCCTGGCGCGTCGGCACGGCGTCAGCGGGCGCGACCGACGGCCTTTGCTCGAGCTCGCCTGGCGGACGCTGGTCCGATGCCAATTCCATGATGCGATCGCCGGCTGCACGAGCGACGAGGTGGCCGCGGCGGTCGAGGCTCGGTTCATCGACGTCGAGGCGTACGCGCGCGAGATCGTGCGAGGCGCGCTGCAGGAGCTCGTGGGGTACGATCCCGACGTGGCGCGGGAACGCCCCGCGGCAGCGGGGGGTGGGGGCAGGGGGGGGAGGGAAGGAGGAGGCAGGCTCGCGCTGTGGAACCCCGCGGCACGGCCGCGGGGCGGCGTGGTGATCGCCGACGTGTCGTTTTTTCGGCGCGACATCCTCGTGGGTCCGCCTGGCGATCGCAGGCCCCGAGTCGGAGCAGGATACCAGCCGTTCGCCCTGCGGACCCCGGACGGCCGAGCGGTGCCGGTGCAGCTGCTCGACCGCCGGATGGGGCTGGAGCGGCGCGACGCCGCGCGGCACTATCCGGATCAGGACGAGGTAGACCAGGTCCGGATCGCGTTCCGGGCGCCGAGCGTAGTGGGTCTAGGGTTCGGGATGCTGGACGTGGGGGAGGTGGTCCCCGGGACCCCTGCATCGACCGGAGGCGCCGGGGTGCGCGGGCGGACGCTGGTGAATCGGTTCGTCGAAGTGACGCTCGAGCCGGCGGGTGCGCTCGCGTTGCACGACCGCCGCACCGGTGAGCGCTTCTTCGACCTGCTGCGGCTCGAGGACGGCGGGGATGCCGGGGACACGTACACCTACTGCCCGCCGGCGCGCGACCGAGTCGTGCGCAGGACAGGGCAGGGGCGGATTCACGTCCGGCGCCTCGCGCCGGGGCCGCTGGTCGCCGCGCTCGAGGCGCGCTGGAGCATGAAGACCGTCGCCGCGCGGCTCGTGGTGATGCTGTACGCCGACCACCCCGTGGTGCGGTGCCTGCTCGAGGTCGACAATCGCGCGCCCGACCACCGCCTCCGGGCCCGGCTCCCGACGGCGCTCGGCGGAGGGAGCCCGGCGCTAGCGGGCGCGGCCTTCGGGACGGTGCGCCGCCCGCCGGTGAGCGTCGATCCGGCCGACTTCCCCCTCGAGACGCCGGTCGCGACGGCGCCGGCGCATCGGTTCGTGGCGGTCGCCCAGGGGCGACGCGGACTGGCGTTGCTCGCGCCGGGGTTCTTCGAGTATGAGTGGACGTCAGGCGGCGACCTGGTCGTCACACTGCTGCGGGCGGTAGGCGAGCTCTCGCGCGGGGACTTGCCGACGCGGCCAGGCCACGCAGGCTGGCCTACCTCGACGCCGCAGGCGCAATGCCTTGGCGGCCACCGCATCGAGCTCGGGCTGGTGACGGTTCAGGAAGAGGAGCTCGTGCACGGGCATGTCGTGCTGGCGCACTGGGAGGACGCGTTCGTCCCGGTGAGCGGCCACTGGATCCGGGACGCCGGGCCGCTGACGCCGGCGCCGGTGGACATCGCGCTCGAAGGCGCGGGACTCATGCTGTCGGCGGTGAAGCCGGCGCACGCAGGGGGCTCGGGAGCGGGGGGGGGGCTCGTGCTGCGGTGCTACAACGCGACGGACGGAAAGGCGGCGGGCGCCTGGCGCTTCGGCGAGGGTGTGAAGAGCGCCCATCGCGTGCGCGCGGACGAGCGCGACTCGGTCGCCCTGGTGCTGGAGAACCGCGGCCGCACGGTGCGGTTCGTGGCGGAGCCAAGAGAAATCGTGACGATTCTGGTGACGTGATGCGCGGACGGGAGTACCCGGCCGGGCAGGCGCCGTGATTGACCCAATCGGCGGCTCGCCGGTCGTGCGCGGCTGAAGCCGCGGCTCGGCAGCTGTCAGTAAACTGACTTGGGGAACTGCATGTCGTCCTGGCCCGCGGGCTCGAACTCAGGGGTGTCCCCTGTCCAACCGGGGATTGCTTCGTTGGGATGATTGACTAGCTGCTCGCGCAGATACTGCCGGACACGAATCAGGCTACGCTGGCTGACGCTTTCAATGAAGTAGCCCTTGCTCCACTGAGCCGCTGAAGCAGTCTCGGTAGTCGGGTGGTGGAGGGGGCTGACGGTCTCGGGTCGTCCAAACGACGTGGCAATAGATCCGATCGTGCATGCCTGGAAGGCTGCACCGACGACGCCGGCATGCGGTATCATTTCCCCGCAACAGGAGCCACTTTAGTGGCTGAGGCCGAGCCGCGGCTTCAGCCGCGTCGTAGCAGGGGGCCGGCCTTACTCCCACGAATCAAATGCGCGAACATCACCTCACAGTCCCCCGTTCCGCCCGCTACTTCACCCTGGGCGAGCTCGGTCCCGGCACACGCGATGTCTGGTTCGTGTGTCACGGGTACGGGCAGCTCGCCGGCCGGTTCCTGCGACAGTTCGAGCCGCTGATGGACGGAACGCGGTTCGTCGTCGCCCCCGAGGGTCTGTCGCGCTTCTACCTCGAATCGGGACGAGGGCGCAACGAGAAGGTCGGTGCGAGCTGGATGACGCGGGAGGACCGCCTCAGCGAGATCGCTGATTACGTCCGATATCTCGACGCGTTGCAGGCGGAGATCCTCCGGGACGTGGACCCCGGCACGGTGGGGGTGCACCTGCTCGGTTTCTCACAGGGCACGGCCACGGTGAGTCGCTGGACGGCGCTGGGCGCCGTGCGACCCGAACGGATGATCTTGTGGGGCGGGGAAGTGCCCCCTGACCTGGATCTGGCCGCCGGGGCGCAGGCCCTGCGTCGCGGCCGACTCATCCTCGTTGCCGGGGACCAGGATGAATTCATGACCGGCAAAGTCCTAGCCCGTGACGAAGGGCGGCTGCGCGAGCAGGGCATCCCGTTCGAGACGCGGCGGTTCCACGGTGGCCACGAGCTCGACGCCGGCGTGCTGCGGGAGTTGGCGTCATGACGGGGACTGGGGAAGGGGGAATGGGGAATGGCGCGGCACTGCCTTACCTTTCCCCATTCCCCTTTCCCGATTCCCCGTCGTGCCCCAGCGCCGCGAGAAACGCCCGGTCCCACGCCGCCGGCATGCTCTCGCGCGGTGAGTAGGGGCCCGGCACGTAGGCGCGCGAGGAGATCCCCGCAAAGCTCTGCTCGCAGATGTGCCAGTCTTGCCTGTTGGTGAGGTCCCAGAACTGTACGGCGTCCTCTGGGTTGAAGTCGGCGCGGCCGGGCGCGTCGGCGCGGAACAGCCAGCCGCATTCGATGTGGGTCCGTCCCGGTCCCTGCGGCCACAGCATGTAGGAGACCGCATAATCGGGGTGGATGCTGAGCATCAGATTGGGGAAGATCGTGTAGTAGTATGCCCGGCGGCGCTCCTCGGCCGGCACGCCGTCCCCCCCCAACGGCAGGGCGCAGGCCCGGCCGCTCAGCGTCAGGCTGGCGTTGGGCTCGGTGATCAGCATGTAGCCGCCCAGGAACGGCCCCTCAGTGAGGTCGTTCGCCCCGCTGGTGTAGGGCATCAGGCTGGAGAGCTCAGGGTGGATCACCGGGCAGTGCAGGCATTCGGAGTAATTCTGGAAGATCAGCTTCCAATTCGCCGCCACCTCATAGTCGATGCGCTTCACGGCCACCAGGCGAGGCAGCTCGAAGCGCGCCAAGCGGCCGATCAGCGGAGCGAAGGCCTGCGCGAACGGCTCCGGATCCTGCGCGAGCGAGAGGAACAGGAATCCCTCCCACTCCTCCAGCGCGACGGCGTGGAGGGGATAGTTGCGCTTGTCGAAGCCTGCGACCTCGTTCATATGAGGCGCGCCGATCAGCTGCCCCTCGGTGGTGTAGGTCCACGCGTGGTAGGGGCACTGGATGGTCTCGGCGAGCCGCCCGCGCGGCGCTTCGCGCAACCGCGTGCCGCGATGGCGACACACGTTGTAGAACGCGCGTGCCGTACCACGCCCGTCCCGCAGGACGATGATGCTCTCGCCCGCGATGTCCCGCAGGAAGTAGTCCCCCGGCTGCGCGATCTGCTCGGCGCGGCCGGCGCAGAACCAGCGCGTCCGGAGCAGCCGCTCGATCTCCTCGGCGTAGACCTCGGGCGACGTGTAGTACCGCCCCGGCAGGGTGCGGGCGCCCTGGCGGTAGCTCTCGACGGTCTTGAGGAAGGCAGGCATCGGCTCAGCTCCGCGTCGTTTCCTTGAGGATGGTGCGCGCGGCGTTGCGGCCTGCCAGCCCGGCGAGGCCGCCGCCCGGATGCGTGCCCGGCCCGCAGAGATAGAGGCCGTCCACCGGCGTGCGATACCGGCTCCACCCCGGCACCGGGCGCATGAACAGAATCTGGTCGAGCGACAGCTCCCCGTGGTAGAGGCTCCCCTCGGTGAGGCCCCAGCCGTCCTCCAGGTCCTTCGGCGTGAGCACCTGCCGAGACACGATCGCGGTCTCGAGATTCGGGGCGTACTCGGCCAGCGTCGCCACGACGACGTCTCCCAGGGCCTCCCGTTGCGCCGCCGTCCAGCCGCCCCGCAAGTGGTACGGCGCGTATTGTACGAGCACCGACATGACGTGCCGCCCCTGCGGAGCGAGGCTCGGGTCGAGGAGGCTGGGCAAGCGAACCTCACAGTACGGTTTCCGGGAGATGGCGCCGTGCTTGGCGTCGTCGGAGGCGCGCTCCAGATAGTTGAGGCTCGGGCTGATCGAGACGGCGCCGTGACCGGTGAGGCCCGCGAACCGCGGCAGCTCGCCGAGGGCGAAGTTCACCTTGGCGACCGCGCCGCGACATTTGATGTGTCGCACCGCCAGGGCGACGTCGGGGTCCAAGTGGATCGGCTCGACGAGGCCAAGCAGAGTGCGCCGTGGGTCGGCGGCCGAGACGATCGTCCGCGCCGTCAGCTCCTCGTCGGACGCGAGGACCACGCCGGTCGCGCGGCCGTCCTTGACGGTGATCCGCCGGACGGCGGTGCCGATGCGGATCTCGGCGCCGTGGCGCTGGGCCGTCGCGGCGAACGCGCGTGCCAGCGCGCCGACCCCGCCGCGCACCACCATCCGAGAGCGAAACGCTCCCTGGCCCACCAGGTGATGCAGCAGCCCGAACGCGGTGCCGCCCGAGCCTGGCCCCTGGTGGAGCCCCGTCACGGCTCCCGCGGCGAGGGTGCCCTTCAGCCCGTCCGCCTGGAACCACTCGTCGAGCAGCTCGGCGACCGACATCGGCAGGACGCGGAGCAGGTCGATCATCCCGCTCTTGCCGAGTCCGCGGAATCGCCGGCCCAAGCCGAAGAGCGCGAGCAAGTCGCGCGGCGCGGTGCGCAGCGGCTGGGGCGGCGGCTCCAGGTACAGCGCCTCGAGAAACCCCGCGAGCCGCGTCATCCGCTCGCTGAACTCCGCCCACCTGGCGGCGTCGGCCGGGGAGAGCGCCCGAATGGATGCGGCGCTCTTCCCGCGGTCGCGAGAGAGCTGGAGTGAGCGGCCGCCGTCGAGCGGTGTCACGACGGCCGGATCGCTGCGGACCAGTTCCACGCCGTTCACGCCGAGCTCGGAGGCGATGCGCTGCGGCAGCCAGCCGATGTCGTGCTGCACGGTGTCGCAGCGGAAGCCCGGCGCGATCTCTTCCGTGACGGCCGTGCCGCCGACGCAGGGGCGCTGCTCCAGCACCAAGACGCGCCGTCCGGCCTGCGCCAGATAGGCCGCGGTGACGAGGCCGTTGAGGCCGGCCCCCACGACGATGACGTCCCCCCCCATCAGCGCCAGTCCTTCAGGACCTGGAGGGCGGCCAGCCGACCGGAGGCGCCCATGATGCCGCCGCCCGGATGCGTGCCCGCGCCGCACTGGTAGAGCCCCCGCACGGGAGTGCGGTACTTGGCCCACGCCGGCGCGGGGCGAAGGAAGAACAGTTGGTGCAGGGACAGCTCGCCCTGAAAGATGTTGCCTTCGGAGAGGCCGAGGATGCGCTCGATGTCGGCCGGCGTCAGCACCTGCCGACCGAGAATCGCCGACCGGATGTTGGGCGCGTACTGGGCCACCGTATCCACCACGGCGTCGCCGAACGCTTCGCGCTTCGCGTCGTCCCAGCCGCCGTTCACGTAGTAGGGGGCGTACTGCACGAAGATTGACATCACGTGCTTGCCGGGCGGGGCCATCGCGGGGTCGATCATCGAGGGGATGACGATGTCCAGGTACGGTCGGCGCGAGAACTCCCCGTACTTGGCGTCGTCGTAGGCGCGCTCGACGTACTCGAGGCTGGGGCTGATCGAGATCGCGCCCCGCAGGTGCGGGCCGACGCCCGGGAGGCAGGTGAAGTCCGGCAGCTCGGCGAGCGCCAGGTTCACCTTGCCGGAGGAGCCACGGAACTTGTAGCGGCGGATGTCGCCCACGAAGTCGGCGGGGAGCTCCGGTTCCTCGACCAGCTGAAGGAACGTGCGTCGCGGATCGAGCCCCGAGACCACGACGGACGCGGCGACCTCCTCGCCGCTCTCGAGTGCGACGCCGGTGGCGCGGCCGCCCTTCACGAGCACGCGCGCCACCGGGGCGTCGGTGCGGATCTCGGTGCCGCGGGCGCGGGCCGCCGCGGCGATGGCCTCGCTGATCGCGCCGGTGCCCCCCTTGGCGAACCCCCAGGCGCGGAACGCGCCGTCGATCTCGCCCATGTAATGGTGCAGCAGCACGTAGGCGGTGCCGGGGGAGCGGGGGCCGAGGAACGTCCCGATGATGCCGCTCGCCGCCTTCGTCGCCTTGAGCCCGTCGAACTCGAACCATTCGTCGAGGAAGTCGGCGGAGCTCATCGTCATGAGCTTGCACAGCGCGTGGAAGTGCCGCTCGCCCAGTCTCCGGAAGTGCTTCGCGAGCCGCGCGAGGCCCAGCAGGTCGCCGGGGCTGAGCGACGTGGGATCGGGCGGCACCATGCCGAGGATCGGCTTCACAGCCATGGCCATGTGGTGCATCAGCTGCCCGAACTCATCGTAGGCCTCGGCATCGCGCGCCGAGTGGCGGCACAGCTCGCGGCGGGTCTGATCGTGATCGCTCCACATCGCGAGGTAATCGCCGTTCGGCAACGGGGTGAGCGTGCTCTCGAGCGGCAGGATCTCGAGACCGTGACGCGGCAGCTCAAGGTCGCGGATGATCTCGGGCCGGAGCAGGCTTACGACGTAGGAAAACACCGAGAACTTGAACCCGGGGAAGATCTCCTCGGTGACCGCGGCGCCTCCCACCCGCGGGCGGCGCTCCAGGACGAGCACCCGCTTGCCCGCGCGGGCGAGATAGGCCGCGTGGACGAGCCCGTTGTGCCCGCCGCCGATCACGATCGCATCGTAGCGCTGCGGCATCAGGCCCCTCCCCCTCCGCCCCCCCGCTTCCGTTCGGGATTGAAGAACGGCGTCTTGGCGACGCGGGCGGCGGCCTGCTTGCGGCGGTGCTCGACGGTGATCTCCATGCGCACCGGCGTGCCCGGCCGGGCGAATGCCGATTCGAGGTGCGCGAGCGCGATGTACTGCTTGAGCAGCGGGGACCAGCCGCCGCTCGTCGCGTAGCCGACCTGCCCGCCGTCCGCGTAGATCGGGACGCTGGCGCGCCAGGCGACCGTCGGGAGCCGCGGCGGCAGCCGGACCTCCGCATACAGCCGCTCGAGCGAGTCCCAGTCCACTTCTATCCCCATGAACTGCCAGGCGGTGCCGCGCCGCTGCTCCCCGAGGAGGGCTCCCTTGCCGTTGAACTGCTCCTTGTCGAGCGCCACGGTCCAACCGAGGCCCAGCTCGAAGGGCGAGGACTTCTGGGCTTCGATGAAGGCACGGTGTGAGGAGATGTAGTCCACCTCGATGAGCAGCAGTCCCGCCTCGATGCGCGCCACGTCGAGCGCCAGCATGCCCGCTGGCGTCAGCCCGTACGGCGTGCCGGCGGCGATCAAGGCGTCCCACAACGGGACCGCCTGGGCCGCGTCCACCCAGATCTCGTAGCCGAGGTCGCCGGTGTACCCGGTGCGGGAGATCGTGACGGGGATGCTGCGGATCCGCGCGCTGGTGAGATGGAAGTACTTGAGGCCGGTGAGGTCGAAGTCGGCCGCCACCTGGAGGATCGTGCGGGCATTGGGTCCCTGGAGGGACAGCGCCGCGGTGCGCTCGGAGACATCCTCGATCGTCACGTCGAGCCCCGCGGCATTCCGGTGCAGCCAGCGCAGGTTTGGGTCAGCCGCGGTCATCCGAAACGTTCCCTCGGTGAGTCGGGAGATCGTGCCGTCGTCAATCTGCTTGCCGTCGGCGTCGCACCAGGGCGTGTACAGCACCTGGCCGACCCTGCACTTCGCGACGTTGCGGGTCACGACCCGGTCGAGCAGCCGCACGGCGTCCCGCCCGCCGATCACGTACTTGTAGAGGGGCGAGACGTCGAACAGCGCCGCGGCGCCGCGGATGGCGTGGTACTCACGGTCGTGCAGCAGCTCGTAGGAGCTCGCGACCACGTAGCCGGCCCAGCGGCGCCACGCCTGGCCCTGGGCGAGGGGTGCGGTCCGCGGGTGGAATGGGGTGACCTTCAGCATGAGCTCAGCGTTCCCGTCCGGCGCGGGCCGGGTCGAGGGCGTCGCGCAGCGCGTCCCCGAGCAGGGTACAGGCCACTACGACGAGCGCGAGCGCGAGTCCCGGCGCTGTCGCGACCCAGGGCGCGTTGACCAGCGTGTCGCGACCGGAGGCGATCATGGTGCCCCAGGAGGGCGTCGGCGGCTGGACGCCGAGGCCCAGGTAGGACAGGCCGGCTTCGAGCAGGATCGCGTTGCCGACGCCGAGCGCCGCCGCCACGATCACCGGTGTGAGCGCATTGGGCAGGAGGTGCCGCCAGAGCACGCGGCCGCGCCCGGCCCCGAGCGCCACGGCGCCCTCGGCGAACGGCCGGGCGGCGAGCGCGCGGACCTCCCCGTGCACCAGGCGGGCCACCGACATCCATCCGGTGACGCCGAGCACGATGATGACGAGCGCGGCGCTGGGACGCCACAGCGCGGCGAGCAGCAGCAGCAGGACGACGCGGGGCAGGGCGAGAGCGAAGTCGGTGACGGCCAGCAGCAGCGCGCCGACGGCCCCGCGCCAGTAGGCCGCGACGGCGCCGACCGCCGTGCCGATGGTGATCGAGAGCAGGACGGCAAGGAACCCGACGCCGAGCGAGACGCGGGCGCCGTACACCAGCCGGGTCCAGACGTCGCGGCCGAAGCGGTCCGTGCCCAGCGGGTGGAAGACGCCGTGCCGGTCGCCGGCGAGCGGTGGCAAGAACCGCGTGGCGACGATGTCGCGCTGGGTGTCGGGGTCGCCCGAGGACACGAGAGGGGCGGCGAGCGCGGCGAGCACGATCGCGGCGAGGACCAGGAGGCCGAACAGCCCGCGGCGGTCACGGAGCAATCGTTTCACGGTTGCCGTGTCCCGATTCTGGGGTCGACGACTCCCTGGAGCAGGTCCGCCAACAGATTGCCGAGCACGACGAGCACGGCGCTGATCGTCGTCGCGGCCATCACGACCGGGTAATCGCGTGCCTGCACGGCCTCGACCAGCACCCGCCCCACGCCCGGCCAGGCGAACACCGCTTCGACGAACACCGCGCCGGAAAACAGTGCCGGGAGGGAGAGCCCGAGCAGCGTGACGACGGGGATCAGGGCATTGCGTAACACGTGGCGCCGGATGACGTGCGACGGCTTCAGTCCTTTGGCGCGCGCCGTCGTGACAAAGGGCGCGGCGAGCACGTCCAGCATCGCCCCCCGCACGAAGCGCGCGGTGCCGCCCACCCCGATCAGCGTCAGCGTGAGCAGCGGCAGCGCGAGGTGGCGCAGCCGATCGGCGACGCGGGGCCAGCCGGTGAGGAAGTCGCTGTCGAATCCGGCCGAGCCGAATGCCGGCAGCACGCGCAGCCAGTACGTGAACACCATCACCAGCATCAGGCCGAGCCAGTACCCGGGCAGGGCGAAGAGGGTCACGCTCGTGATCGAGAGCGCGGTGTCGAGCCGCGAGCCGTCGTGCGTCGCCTGCACGGCGCCGACGGCGAGGCCCAACCCATAAGCGAGGAAGAGGGACAGCAGCACGAGCCGCACCGTGGCCGGCCAGGCGCCCGCGAACATCGCGACCACGGGACGCCCGGTCGCGATGCTGATGCCCCAGTCGCCACGCGCGGCGCGGGCCAGCCAGGTCGCGTACTGGGTCGGCAGGGAACGCTCGAGCCCCAGCGCGCGGCGCTGGGCGGCGAGCTGCTCGGTCGTCGCCGTGGGGCCGAGCAGGCGCTCCGCGGGATCGCCCGGCGCGGCGTGGAGCAGGAGGAACGTCAGCGTTACTACGCCCCCGACCACCGCGATCCCGGCGATGGCGCGTTGCGTCACGTGCCTGAGCATCGTCCGAATCTCGCGCGCTCCTCACGCCCCCGCTAGAATCCACGCGTGACCAGGCGGCTCGTGGCCGGAAGGGGGGGGGCGCTGCTCGCCGCGACCGCGCTCGCGGTGGCGGGATGTGGTGCCGTGGGCGGGGCGGAGCGCCGTGGCCGCACGGTGTTGTTCGCGTCGGGGGCGGACCTGCAGAGCGTGAACCCGCTGCTCACCCTCCACCCCCTCGCGAAACAGGTGCAGCGTTACGTCTTACTCACTACGCTCTCCCGTTACGATTCTGCGTTGGTGCCGCAGCCCTACCTGGCGCGCCGCTGGCGATGGTCGGCTGATCGCCGCACCCTCACCTTCGCCCTGCAGCCGGGCGTCCGCTGGCACGACGGCGCGCCGACGACGGCGCGCGACGTCGCCTGGACCCTGGATGCGGCACGCGATCCCGCGACGGGCTACCCGCGACTCGCCGACCTGGACGACGTCGCATCC
>Ga0209056_10007883_pt1 | contig 10944 bp, 10 predicted proteins | sample GraSoiAngelo_114_FD_185876 | JGI IMG/M metagenome (GOLD analysis project Ga0209056, IMG submission 185876) | Grasslands soil microbial communities from the Angelo Coastal Reserve, California, USA - 14_0903_13_40cm (SPAdes) (version 2) | ecosystem: Environmental > Terrestrial > Soil > Grasslands...
CACACGTGCACGTGCGGGAATACCTCGCGCAGGCTGCGCACGATGCCGGCGACAACCGGCAGCGGCAGCTGGTAGAGCTGAATCCACTGGCAGAAGACTCCGCCGGCTGTGAGCCGGGCGCTGGCGATGCGGAAAAACTCGGGCGTGTAGAGGGTCGCGATGCCGGCCACCCAGGGATTGGACGGCTCAGAGACGATCACGTCATAACGCTGCCGGTCGAGCTGTAACGCGCTGCGCGCGTCATCGACGAGCAGCTGGACGCCTGGGCGAGCGAGGACTGAACCATTTACAGCGCGGAACAGGCTGTCCATCGTCACGACGGCGGGCTCGATTTCCACGACTTTGACACGCTGCATGCCGGGGACGGAGGCAAGGACTCGCGCGGTGACCCCCGTCCCATATCCGATCAAGAAGGCGGATGTGGCCGCGGGGCGGGCGACCGCCGGCGCGAGACCGATCATCACCTGCGTATCCATGTCGCCCCGATCGGAGGCATCGACCTTGCCGTTGACGCGCAGGGATCGCCCCGTCTCACCCTCCCACACGCTCACCGTGGCGTTGGGGCCTTCCCGGAAGGCGAGTTGGCGCACGCCGCGGTGTGCGAGAAACCGCTGGCGGGCCGGTTTGTCCATGCGCTGCCGCGCGTAAATCGTCGGCCCCAGGTCGATCAGGCGGGTGCTCCACCCAGGCGCAGCGACTGCCGCAACGAGGGCCAGCGTCCCAAGTCCCCCGCCGATCAAGATGCGCGCCCGGACGCGGCGATCTTCCGTTGATCCCTCCGCGACGCCGCGCGAGGCGAGGAGCGCGAGCGCCAGAGCGGCGATTCCATTCACGACCAATCCGATCCGTAGGGTGGCCTGCGTCCCGAGCACGACGACCAGCACGAAACCCGTGAGGACCGCGCCGAGGATGCTGCCGAGCGTGTTGAGCGCGTAGGCTACGCCGACATCAGCGCCGCGCGCGTCGCTGCTTCTGGCGGTGAGATCCGTCAGCAGGGGGAAAGTCATTCCCATGCCGATCGCCGGGATCAGCACGACCGCGCCGACCGCGACCGCCATGAGGAGGAGACGCGGCACCGCGCTGAGATCGGGAATCTGGAAGATCGCGATGATGTATAAGGGCAATAACCCGAAGAAGACGAACAGCGCGGCCGCGCCTAGCCCCGCGATTCCCTGTGCCAGCGCGGCACTGGCCGCTGTGTCGATGCGCGGCGTGCTGCGCCTGGCAACGATGACGCTACCGAGACCGATGCCCAGCAAAAAGACGAGGAGTATCAGTGTGAACGCGTACGTGGATCCGCCGACGATCATGACCAGCACGCGGGTCCAGGCGATCTCGTCGAGGAGAGAGGCGAACGCGGTCAGCGCCAACAGAACGAGCGCCAGCGTCCGGAGGTGGTCGGCCGTTGGCGGGGCGGGCGGGGCGGGCCGGGTCCCCGAGGCGCTCTCTTGTCTTCCGAGCGAGATCGCCGCTGCGCCGATCGCAAGATTGATCGCCGCGGTCGCCCAAAGGGATGCCCGCACGCCGACGAACTCGATCAGGAAAAATCCGGCGAGCGCGGTACCAGTCATCGCACCGAGGGTGTTCAAGCCGTACAGACGGCCAAGTGACGGTTTGAGTAATCCGCGATCCTCGCCCATGAGCGCGCGAGTGAGGACCGGCAGCGTTCCGCCCATGAGCGTGGTAGGGATCATGAGGACCAGCGCGGCCAAGCCAAACCGGAGTGCGACGCTTGCCGCACCGCCTAGCGAGAGCGCTCCCGCCGTACTGATGTAGATCCAGTGCGCGAGGCCGAGCACCAGCGGCGAGATGATGCCGAACGCGCCAATCGCGATTTCGAGCCAGCCATATAGCACGGCCGGCCGCTGCGAGCGGTCCGCAGCACGGCCCAGCCACCACGCGCCGAGGCCGAGGCCGCCCATGTAGGCGGCCACGACCGTCGTCACGGATTGGATGGTAGAGCCGAACGACTGATAGAGAACGCGGACCCAGAGCAGCTCGTAGATGAGCCCGGTGGCGCCCGACAGGAAGAAGAGAACTGTGTAGGCGAGTGCCGGCTTAGAACGCATGCAGCTCGCGTATCGCCTTCGCGAGATCCTCCACCTGTGGCAGGATATGGTCTTCGAGGTCGGGGGCGTACCCCACGAACGTATCCATCGACGCGACGCGCCTGACCGGCGCATCGAGCCAGGGGAAGCACTGATCTGCGATGCGCGCGGCAATCTCGGCGCCGTAACCCCAGGAGTACGCGTCTTCGTACGCCACGAGCACCTTGTTCGTCTTCTTGATCGAAGCCTCGATCGTCTCCCAGTCGACCGGAGAGAGCGATCGCAGGTCGATGACCTCGACACTGGCGCCCTCTTTCTCTTCAAGCTCCTTGGCCGCGACGAGCGTCCGTTGCACCACGGCGCCGTACGTCACGACGGTGACCGCCGTTCCCTCCCGCACGACCTTCGCCTTGCCGAACGGAATCATGAAGTTCGGGCCGGGATTGGGGGCTTTGTTGTAAGTCTGGCGGTAGAGGTGTTTGTGTTCGAGGAAGAGGACGGGGTCATCGCAACGGATGGCGGTGCGCAGCAGCCCGTTGGCGTCCAGCGCCGTCGACGGACAAATGACGCGCAGCCCCGGCACGGCTGTGAAGACCACGGCACCAGTTTGTGAGTGATAGACGGCGCCGCCCTTGAGATAGCCGCCGTATGTCACCCGCACGACGGCGGGCGCGCTGAAGGCGTTGCTCGAGCGCCAGCGCAGGGTCGCCAGTTCGTTGCGGATCTGGTGATAGGCCGGCCAGATGTAGTCGAAGAACTGGATCTCGACGACGGGCTTGAGCCCGCGCGTCGCCAATCCGATCGCACGCCCGACGATATTCGCCTCGGCAAGCGGTGAGTTGTAGACGCGATCGCTGCCGAACTGGCGCTGGAGTCCCCACGTCACTTTGAAGACGCCGCCCTTGCCCTTCACTTCCTTGAGGTATTGCTCGCGACTGACATCGGCGACGTCTTCGCCGAAAACGACGATGCGCGGGTCGCGCGCCATCTCATCCTTCATGCACGCGTTGAGCAGGTCCACCATCGTCGTCGGCTCGCCCGTGAAGTGCGGGTCGTCCTCGGTGTCGAATTGCTCCGAGGCGGGATCGACGTCGGGCGAGTAGATCCAGACGAGCGCGGATTCCGCCTTGGGCTGCGGCGAGGCAAGCGCCATGTCGGCGGCCACCTGGATCTCCTCTTCGATTTGCGCCTTGATCGCCTCGATCTCCGATTCCGTGGCCACGCCGTCGGCCAGCAGACGCTTGGGGAACGTCGCCACGGGATCGCGTTTGGCCTCCTCTTCCCGCTCGCGCGGTGGCTTGTACAGGATCTCGTCGTCGGACAAGGAGTGAGAATAGGGCCGGGTGACATGGGCGTGGACGAGGGCAGGTCCCTTCCGCTGCCGGCACCAGTCGACCGACCGCGTCAACGCCTCGTACGACGCGATCGGGTCACAGCCGTCGACCTCAGCAATGTGCAGGTTGGGGAAATTGCTCACCAACTTGGAGACCGATCCACCGGCGGTCTGCACTTCGATTGGGACGGAAATGGCGTACTTGTTGTCTTCGATGAGGAACAGCACCGGCAGCTTGAGGTTGCTGGCCGTGTTCAGCGCTTCCCACCACTCACCTTCACTCGTGGTCCCATCGCCGGCGGAGCAGTAGACGACCTCATCGCCGTGGATCGGCTTCTCCTTCAGGTCGTCGATTCTGCTGTAGCGCAGCCACGCTTCGGCGCATCCGACCGCCTGGAGAAACTGCGTGCCGGTCGGGCTCGATTGGCTGACGATGTTGAGCTGCTTGTGTCCCCAGTGCGACGGCATCTGCCGCCCGCCGGAATTGGGATCGTCCGCCGCACCGACCGCGGAGAGAAACATCTCGGTCGGCGTCATGCCGAGGGTCAGGCAGAGCGCGCGGTCGCGATAATATGGATAGAACCAGTCATAGCTCGGCCGCAGCGCCTTCCCGGCAGCGACGAGGACCCCTTCATGCCCAGCTCCCGAAATCTGGAAAAAGATCTTGTTTTGACGCTTGAGCTGGATTTCCCGGTCGTCGATGCGCCGTGACAGGAGCATCAGCCGGTACATGTCGAGCAGGTCGCTTTTGGAGAGCGAGCGCTTGGCTTGGGGAGCGGCGGTGCGGGACCGTGTCGCCATATTGCCCAAAAATAGCCTGTTCTCTTACTTCAAGACATGGACGAGGCCGCAAAGAAGGCAATCCTCCGGCACTTCCCCTACGGCTTGTATGTCGTGACCGTCGCGCACGACGGTGAAGACCACGGCATGACGGCCAACTGGATCACACAGGCGGCGTTCGAGCCGCCTATGGTCGTGGTCGCCATCGAGAATACCTCAAAGACGATCGCCATGGTCCGCGACTCGCACCACTTTGCGATCAACCTGTTACTAACCGGCCAGCGCGACCTCGCCGGCAAGTTGGGACGCAATTCCGACCAGGCGCCGCAGAAGCTCAAAGGACTCAAGACAAAACCGGCGCCCGTGTCGGGAGTGCCGGTATTGGTGGACAGCCTGGGATGGGTCGAGTGCCGCGTGGTTGCGACGCTCCCGGCCGGGGATCACACGCTCGTCCTCGGCGAGGTGGTCGGCGCCGGGGTGGAGCATGAGGGCGAACCGCTCACGTTGGCGGAGGCCGGCTTTAAGTACTCGGGCTAGGCTCGTCCCGTCTACGGTTTCTGGTAGACCACTCTCCCACCGACGATCGTGTAGCGCGGCTTGATCGTGCCAAGCGATTCGGGCGCTACGGCAAACGGATCGCGATCGAGTACCACAACGTCCGCAAATCGCCCCGCTGCCAGCGTGCCCCACTTCTGCTCGTTGAACGTGGCCCACGCATTGCCGTAGGTATACGCGCGCAACGCCTCGCCCACCGTGATCTTCTGGTCGGGGACCCACCCAGTCGGGTTCTTGCCATCGAGGGTGCGGCGGGTGACCGCGGCATACACACCGAGCATCGGATCGAGCGGGGCAACGGTCCAGTCCGACCCGAACGCGAGCGGTGCGTCGGTGCCGAGCAGCGTGCGGAAGGCGTACGTCGTTTTGATGCGCACCGGGCCGATCCGTTTTTCGACCCAGCGGCCGTCGTCGATCGCGTGGAAGGGCTGCATCGACGGCACGACGCGACGGGCGCCGAACAGCGGAATCTCTTGCGGGCGCAAATGCTGTGCGTGCTCGACGCGCAGCCGGCGATCGCGCGCGCCATGCGCGTGAGCGACGCTGTCGTAGATCGCCAGCAAGATCGCATTGGCGCGATCGCCGATCGCATGGACCGCGACTTGCAAGCCGGCGGAGTCCGCGGCGCCGACCCAGGCGCGCATGTTCGATTCCGGTTGACGCATCAGTCCACTGTATCCCGCTGAATCCGAGAACGAGTCAAAGAAAAAAGCCGTCCGCGAGCCGGCTGAGCCGTCCATGTAGCCTTTGACCCCGCCGATGCGCACCCAATCATCACCAGCGCCGTGCGCTCGCACGCTATCCGCCACGGTGCGCCAGTCTTCGATCGGCAGATAGAGCGAGACGCGGACCGTCATCCGGCCGGCGCGCGCCATGCGCTTGTAGGCGGCGAGATTCGCCCAGGACGCCGACATGTTCCCGGTCGCAGTGACGCCGAGCGATGCGGCATGCGCCAGCGCGCGCGCCACCGCGGAATCTTGTTGCTCGGCGGAGGGTGCGGGGATGGCCGCTTCGATCAGGTCTTCGGCGTTGTCTTTGAAAATGCCGATCGGTTCACCGCGCGCGTCGCGGGGGATTTCTCCGCCGACCGGGTCGCGCGTAGCACTCGTGATCTTCGCCGCGCGCATCGCGGCGGCATTGGCCAACGAGACGAACACGGGACTATTCGGCGTGACCGAATCGATCCACTCGTGATGCGGCAAAGGAGCACCCTGCCACAGCGTATGATCCCAATCGCCACCGAGGATCCACTCGCCAGGCTTCGCGTGCGACGCATACTCCTTCAGCCGGCGCACGAACTCCTGTGGCGTCGCAGCGTCCCGCAGGTTGACGGACGCAAGCTGGAAGCCGCCGTCGACGAAATGCGTGTGACCATCGGCGAAGCCGGGCATGATGAGGCCGCCATGCGCCTGCAGGACCTGAGTCCTGGACCCCACGTAACGCGCAATCTGGGCGGAGTCACCGATTGCGAGAATCCTGCCGCCGGCAATCGCGACAACCCCCGGCTGCCCGCGTCCAGTCGAGAGGCCGGTCCAGACCGGACCGCCCTCGATCACGATGTCCGCCTTGGAACCGCAGGCGGCGAGAAGCATCAGTGTGATTACGCCCCACGCACGACGCACAACGCACCTCCTAACGGAGCTTGGCGATTCGGCGAATGGTATCGATCGCGGCGATCGGACTGCTTCCCGCGTCGGACGGTGGCTTCGGTTTCGCGGGCGCGGTCAGCCCGTCGCGGATATCGAGGAGGACTTCGAGCAGCAATTGTTCGCGCTGGTAGGCGGCATCGAGATCGGCCATGCGGCGTTCGTCTTTCGCCGCCTTCGCGCGTTCATAGGCCTCGCGATACACCGAATCGAGGTTATCGAGAATTTGCTGCCGGGGCCGTGGACTCACAGCGGCCAAAGATATAGGTTCCGGCCATGTCTCTCAAAGGCAAACGCGTTCTCCTCTTCGCAGCTCCGCTCTACGAGGATCTCGAACTGTGGTACCCGAAGATTCGCCTCGAAGAGGAAGGAGCCAGCACCACGGTCGCCGGAATGGGCGAGAAAACCTATCCCGGGAAACGCGGCTATCCGGTCACAGTCGACACGAACGTCGATCAGGTCGAGGCGTCCGATTTCCATGCGCTCGTGATTCCAGGCGGCTTTGCGCCCGATCAGCTGCGGCGCTCCGATAAGGTTCTGCAGCTGACCCGCGAGATCTACCAGGCGGGCAAGCCGGTGGCTTTCATCTGCCACGCCGGGTGGGTGCCCATCTCCGCGAAAATCCTCAAGGGCAAACGCGCGACCAGCGTGCGCGCGATCAAGGACGACATGGAGAATGCCGGGGTCGTCTGGGAGGACAGCGCGGTGGTCGTCGATGGCAATCTCATCTCCTCCCGCACGCCCGCCGACCTGCCGCAGTTCTGCAAAGCCCTCATCGCCGCGCTACGGCAAGGGCCGCAAGACTAGACCGCTTGGCACCTTCGGAATAAAGTAGGTGGACTTCGGCGGCATCACATCGCCGGCATCGGCCACGGCAAACACCTGTTCCACCTTGGTGGGATTGAGCAGCACCGCCACGGCCGCACCGCCGTGCTGGACCATACCGAGTGCCTCGTTACCGTCAGGAACAAAGCGGACGACGGGCGTCGACGTTCCCGCGGCCAGAACCTCCTTCACCACCAGGGATTCGATCCGCGCGACATCGAGATCGCGAACCGCGGCGCTGTGCGCCAGGCTCGGCAGCCGATCAGGGAGTGCACCCGCCTTGAAGAGCAGCGCCAGGATCCGCGAGCGGTCCGCGACGAGACAGGCCGTGCCATCACGGCCCAGGGCGGCGAGTACCGCCAACGGGTCGCGGCCCGCGGCCACCGGCTGCACGTCGAACCACTCGCGCCAGCGCGGCAACAGGCGCTCCACCTCGCGCTCGGCCCCGAAGATGACCCGGTGCGTAGGCAGGACAGCGAGGCCCGGATCCTGCGCCGATACGATGAGCGCGAGCACGCGATCCGCCGCGGGGTTCTCGAGGGCATACGCGCTCGCCGTTTCGTAGCGGTGATGGCCGTCGGCGATGTATAACGGCCCAGCGGGAAACGGGAAACGGGAAACGTCGCGTACGATCCAGAGGCGAATCCCGACGCCGTTCAACTCTGCGGTCGCATCCGGCCTGCCCGACGATGCGGCGGTCACCGCGTTCGCCAGCGCACGATCGTCATCGGGTGCCAGAAGAAAGATCGACTCGATGTTGGTCGCCGTGGCGCGCATGAGCGCCAGGCGGTCAGCCTTGGGTCCCGCATGCGTGTGCTCATGCGGCCGAATCCGGCGCGGCTCGTAGCCTTCCGCGGCCACGGCCGCGAAGACGCCCCGCCGCGTGCGGCGTTCGCCGGTCGGCGGCGTGAAGTCTTGGGCCAGCACGTAAAGCACGGGCTCGGGATCGCGTCGGAGCACGCCGTCCCGACGCCAGGCAGCCAGGCGCTCCGCGGCGACACGGTAGCGCTCCTGCTCCGCCGCGCCCGGCGGCGCTTCCGGGAGCATGATGTGGACGATATTGTCCCGGTCCATTGCGGCATACCGCGCGCGCTCGACAGCATCGATCACATCGTAGGGCGGCGCAATCAGGACACTGAGTCGATCCACGGCGGCATAGCGCTCCCCCCGAAAGGGGGCGACGAGGTCAGCCATGAGCTTGCGTGAAGCGCAGCAGCGGGTTGATGACTGGGTGAGCCAGTTCGAAGAAGGCTATTTCCCGCCACTCGCCAACGTCGCGCGACTGGCCGAGGAGGTCGGCGAGCTGGCCCGCGAGATCAATCACCAATTCGGCCCGAAGAAAAGGAAAGCGGACGAGGAGGCCGGCTCGCTGGCCATGGAACTCGGGGACATTCTCTTTGTGGTGATCTGCATCGCCAACTCGCAGGGCATCGACCTCGACCACGCATTCGCGCAGATGATGGCCAAGGTCACCTCCCGCGACGCCGGCCGCTGGACCAGGAAGGCTCGCTGACTTCTTCATAGATCCGCTCGTACGACACCAGGCGATCCGGATCGATCGCGCCCGCCGGCGCGGCGCGCACCGCGCAGCTCGGCTCCGAGAGGTGGCGGCAGTTGTCGAAACGGCATTGACCGAGATAGGGGCGGAACTCCGGAAAGCAGGCGCCGAGCGCGTTGGGGTCGATGCCCCAGGCACCGATTTCGCGGAGGCCGGGTGTATCGACGACATAACCGACGCCGGCAACAGGCACCAGCTCTGCAGCCGTGGTGGTGTGCTTGCCGGTCCGCCACTTCTCGCTGATCGCGCCGACACGCAACTTGAGGCCCGGCTCGAGGGCATTGAGCAGACTCGACTTCCCGGCGCCCGACGCGCCCGTAAAGACTGAGTGCCGGCCGCGCAGTAAATCGCGCAGCGCGGGGAGGCCCTCATCCGCCTTCACCGACGTTCCCAGCAGTTGATAGCCGGCGGTCTTGAACCGGCGCGCCAGGGTCTCCTCGATCGTGCGGTCGAGCTCGATCTTGTTCAGGACCACCGCCGCCGGAAGGCCGTTCGCCTCCGCAATGACGAGGAACCGGTCGATCATCCGCGGGCTCGGCTCCGGATCACGGGCGGAGGTCACCACGATCACCTGATCCACGTTCGCCGCGACCGGCTGCGAGCGCCGCGGACCAGCACCGCTGCTGCCCTGCGCCGCTCGACGCGCGAGTACCGACCGGCGCGGACGGATCTCCGCAATCGTCGATCCCTCGAGGACCACGACGTCGCCGGGGACGACGCGACCGGAATCCTGGTACTTCAGCTTGCCGCGCAACGTGGCGGTGATTTCGCCCGCATCGGTGTGAACCCGATACCCTCCGGCCGTCCGCGCAAGGACTACGCCGTGCGTGAGCGTCACGCTGTGCTCCGGGCGACGCATTGATCGAGATACGCCTTCACCTGTTCCAGCGTGAGCGCCAGCACCGGTGCCAGCGCGTCATCCGGCGTCGCGCCGAACGCGATGTAGTCCGTTTCCAGATGTCCGGCCGGGCGCTCACCTTCACCCCACCGCACGAAGAGCAGCGCAGCACCGTAGCGTCCTGCTTCCGCGGAGTCATCGGTGAACGTGTCGACCGAATACGCCTGGCCGTCCGCCGCACCGAATGCGGGCGGCCGACCATGTATTTGCTGGTACCCGCCTAGTGTCGTGTCGTCCACTCTTTGAGAATGTTGGTCGTGATGAAGGCGATGTTGGCGGGACGCTCGGCCAGGCGGCGCATCAAATAGGGATACCAGTGCGTTCCGAACGGAACGTACACCCGCATGTTGTAGCCTTCGCGTCGCAACCGGAATTGCAGGTCGCGGCGCACGCCGTACAGCATCTGGAATTCGAAGCGGTCGACCGGAATCTTGCGCCGCTTGGCGAATGCCTTCGCGTGGTCGATGATCTTGAGATCGTGCGTCGCGATGCCCGGATAATTGCCGCGCTCCATGAGCTGCTCCATGCAGTCGATGAAGTTGGCATCGACGTCACGTTTGTCGGGGAAGGCGACGTCCTCCGGCTCCTGGTACGCCCCCTTGCAGAGGCGCACCCGCGCGCCCAGGCGGATCATCGTGTCCACATCGGCCGCGGTGCGCCGCAGGTACGATTGCAGCACCACGCCCGCGGCATTCCCAAACTCGGGATAGAAGATGTCTTTGAAGAGCGCGATAGTCTTCGCAGTGTAACTCGACTGCTCCATGTCGATCCGCACAAACGAATCGTATTGCTTCGCCTTGCCGATGATGCCGCGCATGTTGCCGATGCATAGCTGCTCGTCGATGTCGAGTCCCATCTGCGTGAGCTTGACCGAGACATTGGCGTTGGCATCGGCGGCGCGAATCCGATCGAGGAGATCGAGATAGGTCCGGCAGGCGCGCTGCGCCTCATCGGCATGTCGCACCGATTCGCCGAGCAAGTCGAGCGAAGCGGAGAGGTGGCTGCTGCTCACGTCGCGCAACGTCGTGATGGCATCGTCGACCGTTTCGCCCGCGACGAACCGGGATGCCAGTTTGCGCGCGAGTCCGTTCCGCCGAACGAACCGAAAGATGCTGGGCTGCTCGCTCAACCACAGGAAGGCCGCGCGCAGCATCAGGCGTAGAACTTGGTTCCCCGGCGAGCATGCTCCCGCAATACCTCAGATGCCGCGAAGCGGACACCGTGCCGCTCGGCGAGACGCTCGAGATCGCCGACGACGCGCTCGGCACCGAGGTCATCCGCGTATCGCAGCGGGCCGCCGC
>Ga0209056_10007886_pt1 | contig 10943 bp, 6 predicted proteins | sample GraSoiAngelo_114_FD_185876 | JGI IMG/M metagenome (GOLD analysis project Ga0209056, IMG submission 185876) | Grasslands soil microbial communities from the Angelo Coastal Reserve, California, USA - 14_0903_13_40cm (SPAdes) (version 2) | ecosystem: Environmental > Terrestrial > Soil > Grasslands ...
CGTCGGCACCGCATTGTTGATGGTAAACGTGAGCGCGCCCGAGGTGCCGCCGCCGGGCGTCGGCGAGAACACCGTGACGGACGCGGTCCCCGCCGTGGCGACGTCACTCGCCGGGATCGCGGCCCGCAACTGCGTGCCGCTCACGAACGTGGTGGTGCGGGCGCTGCTATTCCACCGCACGACGGATCCGCTCACGAAGTTCGTCCCATTCACGGTCAGCGTGAAGGCCCCCGTGCCCGCGGTCGCGCTGCTGGGTACCAGCGAGCCGAGCGTCGGCACCGGATTGGCCGGGACGTTGATCGTGAACGTCAGCGCGTTCGAGTTGCCGCCGCCGGGAGGCGGCGTGGACACACGGACCGAGGCGGTCCCGGCCGTCGCGATGTCGGCGGCGGTGATCGTTGCGCGAAGCTGGGTGGCACTGACGAAGGTCGTGGTACGGGCGTTCGCATTCCACTGCACGACGGACCCGCTCACGAAGTTCGTCCCGTTCACGGTCAGCGTGAACGCGCCGCCGCCCGCGGTCGTGCTGGTCGGCGACAGCGAGGTCACCGTCGGCACCGGATTGTTATTGTTGGTGACGTTGAGCTCGGCGATGTAGATGTCGGAGTACCCAACCGAGCCGGCGTTGTACCCGAAGTTCGACGCCCACGCGACCTTGGTGCCGTCCCAGCTGGCGCTGAGCCGTGGCTGGAAGTAGTAATCGGCGCCCGGGCTCCGCGTGCGATGGTGGACAAGGCGAGAGACGGTGAACGGGGGCACCATCTGCGTCGCCACGATCTCGGACTTGTACGGCCGCCACGGCCCCTGACTGGCGAAGAGGTCGTCCGAGGACTCGACGGAGGTGAAGCACCAGTCCTGATTGGCCCCCTGGGTCGCGCAGGCGAAGTGCTCCGCGTCATTCCAGTCATAGCGGAACAGCAGCACGTTCTGGTTGTACTGCGGCGAGCAGGTCGCCAACGAGTTGCACGCGACCTGGGGCAGCGCGACGTCGACGCGCCAGACGCCCGGGTTGCCGCCCGGCCAGCCAAAGACGTCGGACGAGTAGAAGTAGTCCTTGCCGTCGCTCGGCGAGGCGAGGGCGTGGTGACCGGTGCTCAGCGTCCAGAACAGCACGCCGGTCGTGCTGAGCGTCTGCGCGACGGTGTCGATCCGGTACGAGAACCAGTTCTGGTTGGTCGAGAGGTCGGTCACCATGTACCTGCCGGACGGCGTGAGCTCGAACGAGCCTGCGGCGTTGCACGTGATCGAGACGGGGACGGAGCCCGCGTAGATCGTGTCGGTCTGCCGATCCCAGATGTGAACCGCGCCGCTGTAGAGCACGGCGAAGAGACGGCCCGTGCGGTCGATGAAGTTGTTCGCGCCGCCGTTGCAGAGCAGCGTGGCCGGAAAGGCTTTCAGGACCGTGTCGGCGCCGGTGGCGATGTTGTACTGGCGCAGGTTCACGCCGCTGATGTAGTAGTAGACGTTCGGATCGACCGGATCGAACTGGACGAAGCCGCCCGACGACGATGGGACGTTCGCGCGCACCACGGCTCCCGTCGCGGTGTCCAACACCGCCCAGCTGCCGCCCCCGGTGCGGTGGTAGAAACGCGTGCTGTCGGCGTTCCACCAGCCGTTCGTGCCGTAGATGTCGCTATAACTCTGCGACGGGAAATTGTTCGTGAGGCGGCGAATCGTCGTGCCGAAGACGGGATCGACGTACGATTGTCCGGCCAGGGGAAAGCCGGGCTGACCCGGCATCCACGTTCCCGGCGGGGAATACGGAAACGACCCGGTCGTCGGCGGCGCATGCGTCACGCTGTCGGTGAGGCCCTGGGCAGCGACGCTCGAGGCGACGAGGGCGTTGGCGATGATCGCCAGCACCATTGACACCGCGAGCGCAGACATCCGCAACTGCATGCGCAGCGCGCGGCATGCCGACATGTTCTAGCCCCCCTGTTCCCCGGATCCCATGGGGGTGCATCGGCGATGCCACGCGAATGGTGCGACTGGACCTCTCGATTCATCGACGTTTTTTCAGGATGTAAGATCGCGCGGCGCGTCCGCCATCGTGACAGATGGTGTCTATCGCTGTCACTCTGTCCGAAGGAGGCTGCGCGCGGAAAATCGAAGGACAGGACACTCGCTGCAGATGATGCGCGTCGTCGATGAGCTCGATCGCGCAGAACGCGCGGCTGCTGCGCGCTTGTCGCTACGGCGTCGTGAAGGCCATCCCGCTACTCCACGGTCCGTTGCCCGACGCATTGTTCGTCACGATCCACCACTGACCCGCGCCGGAGCTCAGCGTCACGCCGGGTGTCAGTGAGCACATCCCCGTTCCGCTCGCGCAGCCCGCTTGCGCCGCGCTGTACCACGTGCGGATGCGGCCGCCCGAGCTGTCGTCGAGCCACAGCAGATACTGCGTCGCGCTCGCCACCGCGTTCCACGTGAACGTGGGCGTTGACGTCGCGATGCTGCCCGCCGGCGCCACCAGCGTTGCCGCGCCCGGGGGCGGGGTGCCCGCCAGCGTGAAGGTCCCGCGAGCGCTCCACGGCCCGTTGCCCGCCGCATTGCTCGTCACGATCCACCACTGACCCGCACCGGCGCTCAGCGTCACGCTGGGCGTCAGTGAGCAGGTTCCCGTCCCGCTCGCGCAGCCGGCCTGCGCCGCGGTGTAGATCGTTCGGATGCGCCCGCCCGAGCTGTCGTCGACCCACAGCAGGTACTGCGTGGCGCTCGCGACAGCGTTCCACATGAACGTGGGCGTTGACGTCGTGATGCTGCCCGCGGGCGCCAGCAGGGTCGCGGGGCCCGGCGGCGGGGTGCCCGCCACCGTGTAAGGAAGCGCGGCGCTCCACGGCCCGTTGCCCGACGCGTTGTTCGTCACGATCCACCACTGGCCCGCGCCGGGGGTCAGCACCACGGGGAGCGTGAGCGAGCACGTTCCCGTGCCGCTCGCGCAGCCAGCCTCCGTCGCCGTGTACCACTGCCGCAGGCGCCCGCCCGAGCTGTCATCGAGCCACAGCAGGTACTGCGTCGCGCCAGCCACGGCGGTCCAGGTGTACGTCGGCGTCGTGGTCGCGATGCTGCCCGCCGGCGCCAGCAGCGTCGCGGGCCCGGGCGGCGGCGTGCCCAACACCGTGAAAGCCATCCGGGCGCTCCACGGTCCATTGCCGGAGGCGTTGGCCGTCACGATCCACCACTGGCCCGCGCCGGGAGTCAGCTCCACGCTCGGAGTGAGCGAGCACGCTCCCGTCCCGCCCGCGCAGCCCGCCTGGGTTGCCGTGTACCACTGTCGGATGCGGCCGCCCGAGCTGTCGTCGACCCACAACAGGTACTGCGTGGCGCTGGCCACGGCGTTCCACGTATAGGTTGGCGTCGTGGTCGCGATGATGCCGGCCGGCGTCACCAGGGTCGCCGCGCCCGGTGGCGGCGTGCCCGGCACCGTGAACGTCAGCCCGCTGCTCCACAGTCCGTTGGTCGTCGCGTTGGCGGTCACGACCCACCACTGTCCCGCTCCCGGGTTCAGGACCACGTCGAGGGTGAGCGAGCACGTTCCCGTGCCGCTCGCGCAGCCGGCCTCTGTCGCCGTGTACCAGTGCCGCACACGGCCGCCGGAGCTGTCGTCGATCCAGAGCAGGTACAGCGTCGCCGTCGGAACGGCGGTCCATGTGTAGGTAGGTGTCGCCGTCGAGATCGTTCCCGACGGCGCCAGCTGTGTCGCCGCGCCGGGGTTCTGGACCGTGACGACGATCGGATCCGAGGTCATGCTCTGGCCGGCGGTATCGCGGGCGACCGCGGTGAGGCTGTAGGAGCCGTTGGCCAGGTTCGTGGTGTCCCACGACACGGAGTAGGGCGAGACCGCCGATTCCGGCCCGAGGTTGGCGCCGTTCACCTTCAACTGAACGCCCGCCACGCCCGCCGTCGCGCTCGCCACCGCGGTGACCGTCACCGAGCCGGAAACGGTCGTCCCCGCCTGGGGCGCCGTCACGATCACGAACACGGGAGCATCGATCCCTGCGACCACCCCGGCGGTCGCGGCGTCGACCGCATCGATGTCGGCGCCGATGTCCTTGCCGTCGGTTCCGGCGCCCTTGTACGCGCTCGAGGCCGTCAGACGGTAGTTGCCGCCGGCCAGATCCACGAAACCGACGTCCGCGAGCGTGGCGGGAAAGAAGTTGGCGGCTGGATAGACGAGAGCGTTACCGCCGGGCTGGACGTTGCGCTGGTAGACGTAGCCGGGGAACCACGCGTTGAGCGTGGGCAGGCCGGCGCCTGTGCCCGAGCCGACGAAGCCTTCCCTTTCCGGCACGATGTTGTTGCGGAACGTGAGGCGCGGGCTGGGAGCGACGTCCGCCATCATCGTGGGGCCGCTGTGTAGCGAGGTGTTGTGATCGATGGTGACGTCGAGGGCCCCGTTGAGAATCTCGAAGAGCCTCGTATCGTCATCGGTGCTCATATCGGTGAAGACGTTGTCGCGTATCAAGAGGCGTTCGAGGTGCTGGGACGTCGCGTTGTCGTCGAGCCCGAGGACGTTGATGCCGCCGGAGATATGACGGGCGATGTTGTGGGTGAAGGTCACGTCCCGCACGGCGGTCCAGGGCGCGGTGCCGCCGTCGTCGCGGACCGTGAACTGGACGGCGAAGCCGATCTGAGCGGCCACCCAGATGTTCTCGAAGACGTTGCCGTCCACGAGGACGCGCTGGGCATTCTTGAGCTCGAGGAGGTTCTTGACCACCCACAGGATGCCGGCGTAGCTGGGATCTTCCCGCATCCACGACAACGGCTTGAAGAAGCGGTTGTGCCGGATCTCGATGTCCGAGGGGACGAGATTCGTGATGCCGGGGCTCGCGCCGCCAAAGAGGATGTTCTCGCCGGCCGCTTCGAGATAGTTGTTGACGAATTTGAAGGGGCCGGCGCCGCTCCAGATGCCGATCGCCTGGGAGTCGATGAATCTAGAATGGAAGTCGGACACGTACGAATCGACCACGGCGGAGCTGCTGCTGTTCAGCGCGAGGCCGCGCACGACGTTGCCGGTCGGCGTGCCATGGATATAGCAGCGGTCGAACGTGATGTGGTGCTGCGCCTGCGCCGTGGAGGTCACGGGATTGCCGTGCGGATCGTAACCGAAGGCGATCAGGTTCGTGATCGCCGTCGACGGATCCGAGACCGTCGTGGTGATCTCGATGCCGACGAAGCGATAGTGATGCGCGCCGAAGTCTGCCGCCAGGGCCGCGTCGGTGTTCGGGCTGACGATCTTGGGCATGAGGCTGGCCTGCGCGGGACTGACCCTCGTGCCCGGCGCCGGCAGACTGGCGATGGCGGAGGACCGGATATAGATCCAGTCGCTGCCCGTCTTGGCCGGCAGGATGAAGTTGCCGGTGAAGGTGGCGCCGGCCTGCAGCTCGATGATGTCGCCAGCGCTCGCCTGGTTCAGGGCGGCCTGCAGATCGTCGCCCGCGTTGACGCTGATGACCTGCCCTCCGACAGGCGGCGCATACGTCGTATCGAGAAACGCCTGGGGCAGCTGGGGCAGGCGCTGGGCAAAGACCGAGGACGGAGCGACGACGGTCGCGAGCAACGCACAGATCGCCGCCGCCAACGGGGCGCTCCGTCGGCGACGCGGCACAGTACAACTCAACATGGCACTCCGATCAAGAACGATCGACCGAGGCGCGCCCTGGGGGTGTCTTCTGAACCGGCAGGGATCGGCCCACGTCCCCAAACCGCGACGTTGAGGCAAGCCGGATGCCAGGAATCACAGGCGCCTCGACGTCAGCGTAATGCCGCAGGAAATCGGTGGCTTCCGGGCCACTCGCGCGCGTTAGTGGGCGCGACGGAAAGGACGCTTCGATGGTTCAGTGTGAAGGGTTCGTTCACAGTCAGCAGGCCGCTTACCTAAACACGTGGGTGGCGCACAGCCCGGCCACTGGAAATTAGGTTGTCACGCACGTCGTGCCGTATCGTGGACTCAGAGAGGCGAGACGGCGGATGGCGGACCCAGTTGTGGTCGCGGCGCGGCAGCAGATCTCGTGTGATCTGGCGGACGAGGTGGCCATTCTGAACCTCGAGTCCGGCGTGTACTACGGGCTCGATGCGATGGGCGCTCTGATCTGGAATCTGATCCAGCAACCGCGAACCATGGGCGCGATTCGCGACGCCCTCCTCGACGAGTACGACGTCGATCCCGAGCGGTGTGAAGGTGACCTTCGCGCGTTCCTGACTGAGCTGGCGTCAGCGGGGCTGGTCGAGGTCACCGACGCACAGCGTCGTTAGACTCGTTCGGCTCCCGTCGACTGACCGCCGCCTCCTGGTCGCGGTGGCGCTCCTGTACATGGTCGTGTGGCTTGGCCTCCGGCTGTGTTCGTTCCGAACGCTTCGCCTGCTTCTGACCAGGCTCGCGGCCCGCTCAACCCCGATACATGCCGCCGAACGCTCGGATGAACCCCGAATCGCGTGGGCGGTGTCGGTGACGAGCCGATACCTGCCGCTCGCGAAGAACTGCCTCGTCCAAGCCCTGGTCGCCCACACGCTGCTCGAGCGCCACGGCCACCCCGCGAGCCTCCGCATCGGCGTGGACGCGACCGGAGATCGACCGTTCCGGGCGCACGCCTGGGTCGAGAGTCGGGGCAGGGTCATCGTTGGCGCCTCGGGTCGCGAGCGGTTCATGCCATTGTCCGTTGGCGGAGCGGACCGACCGTGAGCGGCATCGCCGGCGTTTATCACCTTGACGGACGCGAGGCGCTGTCCGCCGACATCGAGCGCATGACGACCGCGCTGGCCGGTCGCGGGCCGGACGGCGCGGGCGCGTGGAATCGTGGAGCGGTGGGGCTGGGACACCGGTCGCTCTGGACGACGCCGGAGTCCACGACCGAGCGGCTGCCGTTGGCCGATCGCGAGGAGAGCATCGTCGTCACGGCGGATGCTCGGATCGACAACCGCGATGACCTCTTCGGTGTTCTCGGGTTCGGTGGTCGTCCATCACGAGAGGTCAGCGATGGCGAGCTGCTTCTCGCCGCCTACACACGGTGGGGGGAGCGCTGCCCCGAGCACCTGCTCGGCGACTTTGCGTTCGCCGTCTGGGATCGGCGGCGGCAGACGCTCTTCTGCGCCCGGGACCACTTCGGCGTCAAGCCCTTCTACTACCACCAGTCCCCTCGGGTGGTCGCGTTTGCGTCGCAGATCAAGGCGCTCCTGTGCCTGCCCGAGGTGCCGCGCCGGCTGAACGAGGTCAGGGTCGCAGACTACCTGCTGCCGATCCTCGAGGACATGGAGATCACGTTTTACGAGGGGATTCTCCGGCTCCCGCCGGCGCACACCCTGACCGTCAGTCCCGAAGGCGCGGCGCTACGCCGGTTCTGGTCGCTGGACCCGTCGCGTGAGCTGAGGCTCGGCTCCGATGAAGCGTACGCCGACGCGTTTCGGGAGCTCTTCACGGAGGCCGTGCGCTGCCGATTGCGGAGCGCATTCCCCATCGGCGCTATGCTGAGCGGCGGGCTCGATTCCTCGTCGATCGTGTGCGTGGCTCGACGCCTGGTTGCGGCCGACGGGGGCGCGCGGCTGCATACCATCTCGGCAATTTTCGACGACGCGCCCGAATGCGACGAGCGGCGTTTCATCAACGCCGTCGTCGCCCAGAATGGCGTCCGTCCGCACTACATGCGCGGGGACGCGATCACCCCGCTCACCGGTATCGATCGCGTCCTGTGGGACCACGACGAGCCCTTCTGGAACCTCTACATGTACATGCACCGGGGGCTGTTGGAGACCGCTCACCATGCGGGGGTCCGCATCCTGCTGGATGGGTTCGGTGGTGATGGCGTGGTCTCGTATGGAACGCTGCGCCTCGCGGAGCTCGCACGGGCAGGACGACTCAAGACGCTCGCCACGGAAGTCATGGGGCTCTCCCGGCGTCTCGAGAGGCCGCCCTGGACCATCGTCCGGCAACAGGTCGTCGGCACCCTCACCCCCGAGCCCGTGCGCGGCGCGTGGCGTTGGTTGCTGAGACGCAACGAGCCGCCCTGGGCCCGAAATCGGACGATGAAGGCGGACTTCGCTCGGCGCATCGGCTTGGCGGAGCGCGTCGAAGCGCTTCTGGACGGCCGGTCGCGACCACCGCGCACCGCGCGGGAAAGTCACTGGCGCGAGCTCACCTCGGGCGTGAACGCGTTCGGCTTCGAGGTGCTCGGCGCGGCCGGCGCGGCGTTTCCACTCGACCTCCGCTACCCGTTCTTCGATCGGCGGTTGGCAGAATTCTGTCTCGCCTTGCCGCCAGAGCAGAAGCTCGCCTCCGGCTATCCCCGCATGATCGCGCGCCGCGCTCTCGCGGGCGTTCTCCCCGAGGAAGTTCGCTGGCGCGGCGGCAAAGCAGACTTCAGCCCGAATTTCATGCGGGGGCTGCTGGGGCTCGACCGGGAGCTCGTCGAGGACGTCGTCCTGAGGGATCCATCGACCATTGAAGCGTACGTGGACGTGGCGGCCCTGCGCGACGCGTACGGCCGCTGCGCCGGCCGCGGCGTCCGGCCGGAGGCGCTCGCGGTGTGGGGGGCAGTCACGCTGGCGCTGTGGCTTCGCCGGACGAAGCTCGCACGATGAACCGAAGAGGAGACCTGCGATGAGGCCGAACGAGGACCGCGACGAGCAACGGGACGTGGCGACGCCGCGGAAGAAGCCGTACGCGACTCCGCGTCTCATCGTCCACGGCGACGTGGAGAAGATCACGGGCGGAGGTCTGGTCGGTACGAAGGAGGCTCTGACCTCGGCACTCTGACCGGGGCTCCGGTGAAGAAGAACCACGTGTTTTCGTATATCGCCTACGGCCTCGGCATCCGCTCGTCTCTGGCCCTACCCGAGCTCGAAGCCGGTGACGGAACGGCCGATGCGGTTGTCCGCCGGGGAAGGCTTGCCTCTTGGCCGGCGCCCGCGTCAGGCCTCGGGATGTCCGCTCACGTGACGGCCGCGCTGGCGTGCTTCTCCTGGGCGGACGTCGGGACCGTCCTGGTGCGGGATGGAGCCAGGATCATCGTGGATGCGGCCCCGCGTGTTGCGGAGAGCATCCTTCGCCTGTACGTCCTCGGCCCCGCCCTGGCGACCCTGCTTCGTCAGCGCGGGCTGCTCGTCCTGCACGCCAGCGCAGTGTCGGTCGGCGGCGAAGCCATCGCGTTTCTCGGCGGGCCTGGATGGGGCAAGTCGACGACCGCCGCCGCGCTGCATGCCCGGGGCCACGGTGTCCTCGCCGATGACATCGTCGCGGTGGCGCCGACGGCGGGTGGCCCCGTGGTTCTTCCGGGTTTTCCACGGCTCAAGCTCTGGCCGGATGCGAGCCGAGCGATCGGTGAGGCTCCAGAGCGGTTGCCTCGAGTACATCCGAGTCTGGAGAAGCGAGAGTTCCGCGCGACCCGCGGTTTTTCGCGGGAGCCGCTGCCGCTCCGCTGTCTCTATGTTCTGGGCGAAGGCGATGAGATGGAAACCGAACCGCTGACCCGACAGCAGGCGCTGGTCGAGCTTCTGCGTCACTCGTATGGAGCCCGGGTGCTGCACGGGGTGAAGACCGACTCACACTTTCGCCGGTCCGCCTCCCTCGCGAGTTGCGTGCCCGTCAGCCGTCTGAGGAATCGCCGTTCCCTCGCCACGCTGACCGACGTCGCCCGGTTCATCGAGGAAGATCTTGCTCAGCCTGTCCGCTGACGGGTCCGCGGAGGCCGAGCTCCTCGTGTCCTGTGCGCGGACACGCCTGGACGCCGAGCATGCTGAAGGGATGACCGCCCTCCTCGAGCACGGCATCGATCAGGATCGCTTGATCCGGATGGCGGGTCCGCACGGGCTGCTGCCGCTCCTCTACTGGCACCTCGGCGCCATCGGTCCCGGTGTCGTGTCGCGCGCGATGCTCAGCCGACTCCGCGAGCATTTCGAGGCCAATGCGCGACGCAACCTGTTCCTGACCGCGGAGCTGTTGAAGGTCTTGAGACTCCTCGAGGCTTCCGAGATTCGCGCCGTGCCGTTCAAAGGGCCGCTCCTGGCGGCGTCGACCTACGGGAACCTGTCGCTGCGGCAGTTCGCCGACCTCGACATCCTCGTGCGCAAAGACGACGTCCCGAAGGCGAAGGAGCTGTTGATCTCACGCGGATACCGGCCTCCGCTCGCTCTGACCGGCGCTCAGGACGCGGCGTTGCTGCGATCACAATCCGAGTATGTGTTCTCGAGCAGCGACGGCAAGGTGGTCGTCGAGCTTCACTGGCGATTCGCGCCCGCATATTTTTCCTCTCCGCTCGATCTGGACCGGCTCTGGGACCGGCTTCGATGGATCGCGCTCGGTGGAGTGCAGGTTCGTTCACTGGGCCCGGAAGACCTGCTTCTCGTTCTGTGTGTCCACGGCTCCAAGCACTGCTGGGAACGGCTCGAGTGGATCTGCGGCATCGCGGAGGTGGTCCGGGCCCAGCCGACGCCGGACTGGCCCAGGGTGATCGAGGAGGCCGCCAGGGAGGGCAGCGTCAGAATGTTGTTCCTCGGTCTGCTTCTCGCCGACCAGCTTCTCGGGGCGCCCATCCCCGAGGAAGTGCTTCGGCGGGCCCGGCGCGACTCCGGCGCCCGAGCGCTCGCCGCCGAGGTGCGCGCGCGGCTGTACCGGGGGACGCAGCGCGCGCCCGGAATGCTCGAGACCACGTGGTTCCATCTCCGAGCGAGAGAACGGCTGGCGGACAGGATCCGGTATTGTCTGCGGCTGGCATTTACTCCGACGGTCGGAGACTTCGAGCTCGTGTCGCTGCCTGCGACGTTGTACTTCCTCTACTACGTCCTACGGCCGATCCGCCTGGCTCGAAAGTACGGCTCGAGGCGCGCGCTCAGGCGCGAATGTTGAGCTCCTTCATCACGCGCTCGTAGATCGCCCGAACATCGGCCGGCATCTCCTCGACGGAGTCGTACGTGCGCGTGCGGCCCGAGGCGTCGGTCGCCGTGATCCTCAG
>Ga0209056_10007893_pt1 | contig 10940 bp, 10 predicted proteins | sample GraSoiAngelo_114_FD_185876 | JGI IMG/M metagenome (GOLD analysis project Ga0209056, IMG submission 185876) | Grasslands soil microbial communities from the Angelo Coastal Reserve, California, USA - 14_0903_13_40cm (SPAdes) (version 2) | ecosystem: Environmental > Terrestrial > Soil > Grasslands...
CGAATCGTGGAGTTCATCGTTCACCTCCCGTGAGGGGTCAGCCGAAGACGGCCCGATCCGTGCTTTTCCCGGAAGACCGCGCGGCGGTCGAAACTGACGACGGTTGGAGTCTGCGCTCCGCAAGCGAAGCCCCGCAAATGGCGGGGAAACCCGCAAACAGCATCAGGGTAAATGTGAGAGCCGCGTGATACATGGTCGAATTCTGGATCAATTATTCCGCGTGGCTAAGACATGGCCCATCCAAAGTTTGGTCGCCCCTGGTGTCACTTATCCGTCTAACCTTGATCGAAGCGGACGCCAATCGCCTCATATCAGCGGCGACGGTGCTGGAGGCCGGGCTCGCGATTGAAGCGCGCTACGGATCAGCAGGCGGTCGCGAGCTGGACCTGCTCGTCGCCAAGGCCAGCCTCTCCATCGAAGCGGTTACGGCGCAACAAGCTGAGGTCGCTCGGGAGGCCTGGCGTCGCTATGGCAAGGGGCGACATGCCGCCGGGCTGAATTTTGGCGACTGCTTCAGCTACGCGCTCGCCAGGGTTACGGGTGAGCCGCTGCTTTTCAAAGGAGATGACTTCACTCACACGGACATCACCCCTGTGGCCTATTGAGCTTGGTGCACTGCGCTTAGGTTCGCTGGCTCGAAGGCCATATGTCGAAAAATAGTATTTTTTTAGGCATTGAGCGACCGCTATGTCGACGACATCGACATTATTCGCGCGGCGCGCCGCCGCCTTCGGCGTGTAGAATTACGCCCCGATCCTCCGGGGTGTAGCTCAGACTGGTAGAGCGCTACGTTTGGGACGTAGATGTCGCAGGTTCAAATCCTGTCACCCCGACCATCCCACTAGGCGCGCCGCCAGCTGGTCGCGCCCCCCGGCTTGTCCTCGAGCACCACGCCTGAGCGTGCCAACTCGTCGCGGATGCGATCCGACTCCGCCCAGTTCCTGGCCCGCCGGGCCGCGGTGCGCGCCGCGATGCGCGCTTCGATCTCGGCATCGGACATGCCCGCTGCGGCGCCTGCGGAAGCTCCCGGGCGAGCGGTGCCGGCGCCGCTCTTCGCGAGCCGGAACCACTGCGCAGGCTCGACGCCGAGCAGGCCCACGACGCCCCCCAGCGCCTTCAGTTCCGCCGCGAGCCGCGCCGCACGCGGTGCATCGCCCGCATCGCGCGCCGAGTTCACCTCGCGGCTCAAGATCTGCAGCACGGCGAGGGCCTCGGGCGTGTTGAAATCGTCGTCCATGCTGTCGTGAAAGCGCGCGATGTGCTCGCCGGCGACCGGTGTCACCGCCGGCAGCTCGCGCAGCGCCGTGTAGAGCCGGCCGAGCGCGGCATCGGCCTGCTCGAGCTGCTCGAGGGAGTAGTTGATCGGGCCGCGGTAGTGGCTCGAGAGAACGAAGTAGCGCAGCACCTCGGGATGGCGCAGCGTCGGCAGCACCTCGCGCAGCGTGAAGAAGTTGCCGAGCGACTTCGACATCTTCTCCTCGTCGACGTTGACGAAGCCGTTGTGCATCCAGAGATTCACGAAGGCGTCCCCGGTCGCGGCGCACGACTGCGCGATCTCGTTCTCGTGATGCGGGAACTTGAGGTCCATGCCGCCGCCGTGCACGTCGAAATGCGTGCCGAGGAGCGCCGTCGACATGGCGGAGCACTCGATGTGCCAGCCGGGGCGGCCCGGTCCCCAGGGCGACTCCCAGGACGGCTCGCCGGGCTTCGCGCGCTTCCAGAGCACGAAGTCGAGCGGATCGCGCTTGGCCTCGTCCACCTCGACGCGCGCCCCGGCGCGCAGGTCCTGGAGGCGCTTGCCGGACAGCCGCCCGTAGGCGGGGAAGCGCGCCACCGCGTACATGACGTCGCCGTTGCTCGCGACATAGGCGTAGTCGCGGGCGAGCAGCTCGCCCACCATGGCGATGATCTCGGGCACGTACTGCGTGGCGCGCGGCTCGTGCTCGGGACGGGCGATGCCGAGCTTCTCGCAATCCTCGTTCATGGCGGCGATGAAGCGCTCGGTGAGCTTGCCCGTCGGCTCGCCATTCTCGGCCGCGCGGCGGATGATCTTGTCGTCGATGTCAGTGATGTTGCGCACGTAGGTGAGGCGGTAGCCCCGATGCCGGAGATATCGGGTCACGACGTCGAACACGAGGAGCATCCGCGCGTGTCCGATGTGCGCGTAGTCGTACACGGTGAGCCCGCACACGTACATCGTTAAGCTGCCGGGTGTGATGGGCCGGAGCTCCTCCTTGGCTCCCGTGAGGGAGTTGTGGATGCGGATCATGCGAAACGCGCCAGCCGCTCGCGTGCCTTGCCGGCCGGCATGGCCTTCAGCAGCGGCGCGAGCTCCGGGCCGTGAGCGCGCCCCGTGAGCGCCGCGCGCAGCGGCATGTAGAGCGAGGCGCCGCTCCTCCCCGTGGCCGCACGCACCGCTCCCGCGATCGCCGGAAGGTCGTTGCCGCTCTCGGCGGCGGCGGCGGCGGCGGCGGAGAAGTAGCCGGCGCCGGCGCCGCGCACCGCCTCCTCCGCGGCGGGCTCGAGCGGCGGCGGCCCGCCGAAGACGATGTCGACCCAGGGGCGCGCATCCTCCGGCAACACCACGTTCGGCAGGAGCGCCGCGATGAAGGCGTCCCGCGCGCGCTCGTCGAGCCCGGCGGGCAGGAGCGGCGCGAGCCACCCGCGTGCGGCTTCCGCGGGCAGGCGATGCACGGCCTCCTTCTGCCACACCCGAAGCTGCCCCTCGTCGAAGCGCGAGGGCGCGCGCCCGAGGTGTGCGGTATCGAACGCGCGCGCCATCTCAGAGAGCTGGAGGAGCCCATGGAGCGCCGTCGAGTGCCCGAGCCGGAACAGGTGATTGAGGAGCGCGATCGGCTGGTAGCCGCGCTCGCGGTACTCGCGCACGCTCACCGCCGCGTGGCGCTTGGAGAGCGGCGCGCCGTCGGCGCCGACGATGAGCGCCACGTGTCCGTACGCGGGCGCAGCCAGTGCGAGCGCGCGGAGGATCAGCAGCTGCCGCGGCGTGTTGGCGAGGTGATCCTCGCCCCGCAGCGCCTGCGTGACCCCCATCAGTGCATCATCCACCGCGTTCGAGAAGAAGAACGCCGCGGAGCCGTCCGCACGGCGCACCACGAAGTCGCCGATGTCGTCGGTGAGGAAAGTCTGCGGGCCGTGCACGAAGTCCTCGAACACCACCCGCGCGCCGCGCGGCACCCTGAAGCGGAGCGTCGCGGGGAGTCCCTGCGCCGCGCGCCGCACGCGCTCCTCGGGCGAGAGGTCCCGGCAGGTGCCGGCGTAGCGCGGCGGCCGGCCCGCGGTGAGCTGCGCACGGCGCGAGAGCTCGAGCTCGAGCGGCCTGCAGAAGCACGGATAAACCGCGCCCTGCCCTTCGAGCTGCGCGAGATACTGGGTGTAGAGCGCGCCGCGCTGCGACTGCCGGTAGGGTCCCCGCTCGTCCTCGCGGTCCGGCCCCGCGTCCCAGTCGATCCCGAGCCAGCGCAGGTCCGCCATCAGCGCGGCGGCGTGCGCCTCCAGGCTCCGCTCGCTGTCGGTGTCCTCGATGCGAAGCAGAAACCGCCCGCCCCCACCGCGTGCGAGCAGCAGGTTGAAGAGCGCGGTGCGCGCGTTACCGAGGTGCAGCTCCCCGGTGGGACTCGGGGCGAAGCGGGTAACCCGCTGCCGCTCCCCGCCCGGGGCTGGCATCGCGCTCGTGCTCATGACGCCATGGTACGGGAAACATGCAAAGCTCAACAAAGCGCCGCGGCCGCGGCGCCCTGCTCTGGAAGCGGCGGCAGCGCCCTGCTGGCAGCGGCGCCCTGCTATAGAATTCGCCGCGCGCCGCGCCTCCCGCGGCGCGCTACGGAGGATTCGATGCTCACTCAGCCCGCTACCCGCATGCTCGCGACGCTGCTGCTCGCCATGGTGCTGCCAGCCGGCACGCGCGCCGAGGAGCCGAACCCGCAGGTGAAGGTCACCACCAATCTGGGCGAGTTCGTCATCGAGGTGCGTCAGGACCGCGCGCCCCTCACCGCGGCGAACTTCCTCCGCTACGCGCGCGAGGGGTTCTACTCCGGCACCCTGATCCATCGCGTGGTCGCGAACTTCGTCATCCAGGGCGGCGGGCACGACGCCACCACTTACGCGCTGAAGACCCCCCACGAGAACGTCGCGAACGAATCCGGCGACGGACTGCAGAACAAGCGCGGCACCGTGGGACTCGCGCGCGGGGAGGCGCCGCACTCGGGCAACGCGCAGTTCTACGTGAATCTCGTCGACAACCCCGACCTGGATCCCGTCCCGACCCGCTGGGGGTACGCCGTGTTCGGCCGCATCCTGCAGGGGATGGATGTGATCGAGAGGATCGGCGAGGTAGCCACGGGCTCCTCTGGGCCCTTCAAGGCGGATGCGCCCCTGAAGCCGATCGTGATCGAGAAGATGGAGATCCTCGCGCCGGGGGCGACCGCGGCGGCGCCGCTCGTGACTCCGGTCACGCCGCCCCGGCAGGACACCATCCTCTCGCCCAAGTAGCCTCCGTGGCGCGTCTCCTCGTGTCGGACGTGCATCTCGATGCCGCCGCGCCTGAGGCCACGGAGCAGTTCCTCGACTTTCTCGCCCGCCAGGCCCGGGAGGCCGAGGCGCTCTACATCCTCGGCGACCTGTTCGAGGCCTGGGTGGGCGATGACGATCAGGATCCCGAGAAGGAGCGGGTGTGCTTGGGCCTGCGCGCGCTTACCCAGCGCGGCGTCGCCTGCTTCGCGCTGCACGGCAACCGTGATTTCCTGCTGGGAAAGGGCTTCGGCGAGCGCAGCGGCTGCCGGCTGCTCGGCGATCCGGTCATCGCCGAGCTCGATGGGGAGCCAGTGCTGCTCACCCACGGCGATACGCTCTGCACCGACGATCACTCGTACCAGGAGCTCCGTAGCGCGGTGCGTAGCCCCGACTGGCAGCGTCGCTTCCTTGCTCTGCCGCTCGGCGTTCGCGAGACCTTGAGCCGCGAGGCGCGCGCCGGCAGCGCCCGCCACATCGCGCGCGCGGTCCCCTACATCATGGACGTGAACGAAGGCGCGGTGGCCGCGGCCTTCCGCGCGGCGCGGGTGCGGCGCATGATCCACGGGCACACGCACCGCCCCGGCGTGCACGAGATGCGCATCGACGGCGCGCCGGCCGAGCGGATCGTGCTCGGCGCCTGGTACGAGCAGGGGAGCTACCTCACCTGCGAGCAGGGAAAATACGAGCTGCACGCGCTGCCGCGCCCGGCTTGAGCGGCGGCAGCGCCGCGTGCAGGTGCGCGGTCGCGTCAGTTCTGTGACGGAGGCGGTGTGTCAGCGCCCGGCGGTCCGCCGTGGCCGAAATGCTCGTGCATCATCTCGTGGTGCAACTCCTGCAGCGTCTGGAACTTCTTCAGCTGCGCCTCGGATAGCACCGGCGTGAGTTTCTGCAGGGTCTCCTGCTGAATCTGCTGGTGGAGCGCCTTCATCTGCTCCCAGTCGGGCTTCGTGCCCGAGGCCTTGGCCTGCTCGTGCGCGGCCCGGATCTTGGCGTGCTCGGCCTCGAGCACCGCCTGCACCTGGGCCTTCTGCGCGTCGGTGAGGTCGAGGAGCGTGGCGAGCTTGTCGAGATGCGCCGCGGCGTTCGGCGGCGGAGCGGTGGGCGTCTGGGCACAGAGCGCGCCGGCCCACAGCAGGGCGAGGGCAAACACAGTGGCTTTCATCGGGGGTCTCCTTGACTCAAGTGTGGCGGGTCTAAAGTCCGCGTGTCGGCACGTCGGTCCCTTTAGGGTACTTCATAGCTAACGGGCCAGCGCCGCCGCCGACGGTGAGCAATCGTGAGCGAGTGTGACGGGGCTCAGCGTGCGCTAAGGCCGTGCCGGCGCGTGCGACGAACCGTGCCTCCCGTGCGGTGCGCGGCTCTTGTCAGCCCACAGCGGCCCGCGGCAGGAGCAGCTCCGCTTCGAGTCCCCCGGCCGCGAGGTTGCGCAGGCTCAGCGTGCCGCCATGGGCCTGCGCGATGTCGCGCGCGATGGTCAGCCCGAGCCCAGTCCCGCCGCTGTCGCGGTTGCGCGAGGACTCGAGGCGGTAGAAGGGCTCGAACACGCGCTCGAGCTCCGCATCCGGAATGCCCGGACCCGCATCGCGCACCCGGATCGCCACCACCGGACCGTCCTCGAGCTCGATGTCGGCGCGCGAGCCGAACTTGATGGCGTTGGCGACCAGGTTGGTGAGGCAGCGCTTGAGCGCCTGCGGCTTAGCTGGGAGCGGCTCGCCGGCGCGGCCTGCCACGCTCACCTTCCCGCCCATGTCGGCGAACTCCTCGCGCACCTTGCCGACGAGCGCGTTGAGGTCCACGGGCGCCGCCGGCTCGCCGTCCTCGACGCCCCGGAACAGCGCCAGCGCCTCGCGCACCATGGCCTCCATCTCGTCGAGCTCGCGACCGATGCGCACCTCAAGCGGCGGGTTGTCGAGCGTCTCCACCTGCAGGCGCAGCCGGGTGAGGGGCGTCTTCAGGTCGTGCGACATCGCGGCGAGCACCCGCGTGCGGCTGTCGAGGTAGCGGCGGAGCCGATCCTGCATGGTGTTGAAAGCGCGCGCCGCATGGCGGAGCTCGCGCGCGCCGCGCTCGGCAAGCGGCTCCGTGCGCGCGTCGCGGCCGACGCGGTCGGCCGCCCGGGCCAGCGCCGAGAGCGGCCGGGTGATGCTGCGCGCCGTGACGTAGAGCACGATCACGAGGATGAGCACCAGCAGCGTCAGGTTGAACAACAGGTGCCGCGGCAGCGACACGACGCGGGACATGCGCATCACCCTGAAGGGCACCGTGCCGCCGTCGGGCAGGCGCACGCTCACATCGTAGCGCTGCGCGCCCGGCCCCCGGGGAGCTACCTCGTGCGCTCCGAGGAAGGGCGCCGACACTGCAATCGCCGGCGGCGCCGCGGCCGGCGTGGCGCGCACCTCGACCGCGTAGCCCGGGCCCAGGGCCGCGCGCAGCTGATCCCGCAGGCTCCGTTCGAAGTCCGTCAGCACTGGCAGAGGAATGAAGCTGTGCGGGCCGGGCTCGGGGCCGCGCTCGGGGCCACCGGGTGGTCCGGGCGGCGGGTGTGCCGGGTCACCCGGCGGCATGAGCGGCCAATGCCCTCGCTCGGGTGGCGCCGCCAAGAGCCTCTCGAGCGCCCCGGCGCGCTCGGCGGGGCTTAAGGGCTGTAGCATCAGAGTGGTCTCCGCCACCCGGCGCGCCCACTCGCGCACGCTCCACTGCTGTACGAAGCGCTCGTGCTCCTGGGCGATGAGAAAGAGCGCCGCCACCTCCGCGAGGACCACGGCGCAGACCGTGGCGGCGAGCAGCCGTCCGAAGAGTGATTGCGGCCAGAGCGGGAGGCGCATCGTCGCAGAGCCGGAGCCTCAGTCGGACGCCACCGCGACGCCGACCACGTAGCCCTCGCCGTAGACGGTCTTGATGATCTGCGGCGCGCGCGCGTCGTCGCCGAGGATCTGCCGCAGGCGGCTGACGCGCACGTCGATGCTGCGATCGAAGGGATCGGCGTCGCGGCCGCGCAGCAGCTCCGTCAGCTGGGCACGGCTCAGCACGCGGTTGCCGGCCGCGAGCAGTATCGCGAGCAGTCGGTACTCGGCGCCGCTGAGCGCGACCTCCCGGCCGGAGGTCTCTTTCAGGGTGCGGGTGACCGTGTCGAGCCGCCAGCCGCCGAAGGAGAAGCCGCGGACGCTCTCGGGGCTCGGATCGCGGGGCGCGTGCGCGGTGCGGCGCAGGATCGCCTTGATCCGTCCGAGGAGCTCGCGTGGATTGAAGGGCTTCGGAAGGTAATCATCCGCGCCGAGCTCGAGCCCGACGATGCGGTCGACGTCCTCGCCGCGCGCGGTCAGCATGATGATCGGCACCTGCGAGCGGCTGCGGAGCTCGCGGCAGAGCGTCAGCCCATCCTCCCCCGGCAGCATCAGATCGAGCACCAGCAGATCCACGTGCGAGCGCTCCATGACGCGGCGCATTTCCTTTCCGTCGGCGACGGCGGTGGTGCGGAAATCGTGCTTCTCGAGATACTGGGCCAGCAGGCCGCGGATCTCGCGATCGTCGTCGACGATGAGAAGATGGGGGCGCTGGCTCATCCGGCTTCGCGGGGTGGCTACGCCCGAGGATACTTCCGCCATGGAGTTCCTGACAGCGAATGCGGGCGCCAGTTTGTAAGCGACTGTAGGCCTCGTGCTGCAGCAGCCTTCAGAGCTCTGGCGCCCGCTCGAGGGGGCCCGAGTGAAAACGCAGCAGCCGGTCGGCGGTTGTCGCGAGCTGCGCCTCGCGCGAGGCGAGCGCCTCGAGGCGGCTCCGCCACTCCTGCGGGGCGGCCGTGCGCGCGAAGTCGATGTACAGCTCGAAGTGGCGCGCCTCGGAGGCCGAGAGCTCCTCGTACAGCCGCTCGAGCGGCGGCGGCACGTGCGGGGCGAGGAGCGCAAAGCGCTCCGCCGAGCGCGCCTCGATCAGCGCCGCGGCGAGCAGCAGATCGAGCTTGCGGCAGGGCTCGCCGCTGCGCAACACCGAGCGCAGTCCATGCGCGTAGCGGCCGGGGCGCTGCCGCGCGAACGCGACCCCGAGTGCGCCGAGGGCCTTCTGCACCTGCTCGAAGTGCCTGAGCTCCTCGCGCGCCAGGCGCGAGAGCGCGAGCGCGAGCCGAGTGTCCTCGGCGTACGCGAACATGAGCGCGAGCGCGCTCGAGGCGGCTTTCTTCTCGCAGTTGGCGTGATCGAGCAGCAGCTCCGGCAGATGGCTCAGGGCGTCCTCGACCCACGCCGGCGGGGTGGGCGCCTCGAGGATCGAGGCGCGGTCCGCCGCGACCGGCGCGGGAGCGGCCGCAGCGCTCATCCCGAGATCCCGCGCGCCAGCCACGCATCGAGCGTGTGCTGCAGCGCCTCGGCCGCCTCCTCCGCCGTCGCGATGCGGTCCGCCGGCGTCTTCGCCAGCAGCCGCTCGAGGAGCGGCTGCACGGCCTCGAACTGCGCCGGCAGCCGCGGGATCGGCTCCTTGCGGTGCTTGTAGACGATCGCCATCGGGTTCTCGGCGCGGTAGGGCTTCTGGCCGGTGAGCATCTCGAAGAGGATGACGCCGAGGCTGTAGAGGTCGCTGCGCGCATCGAGCGGCTCGGCGTGGCCCTGCTCCGGGCTCATGTAGTGCGGCGTGCCGAAGATGGTGCCGCTGTCGGTGAGGTCGAGCGCGAGCGCCAGGTCCTTGGAGAGGCCGAAGTCGATCAGGGCGACGCTGCCGTCGTGGCGCAGCATGATGTTGCCGGGCTTGAGATCCCGATGCAGCACTCCCGCGCCGTGGACGGCGGCGAGCGAGCGTGCGATCGCGGCCGCGAGCCGCAGCGCCTCTCGCGGTGCGAGCGACGCGCGCATGCGCCGGCGCAGATCGCCGAGCTCGAAGTACTCCATCACGAGCCACGCATGCTCATCGCTGACCCCGAGGTCATGCAGGCGCACCACCGCCGTGCTGTTGATGCGCTGGGCGATCTCGTGCTCCTGCAGGAAGCGCTGGAACATGTCGACGGGCTGGCTCTCCTCGTCCTGGCGGTCGCGCGCGACCTTGAGCGCCACCAGCCTCCCGGCGCGCTCGCTCTCGCCGACGAAGAGATCGCTCGTGGGGCCCGACGCCAGGCGGCGGATGAAGCGATAGCCGCGGATGAAGGCGTCGCCGAAGCGCTGGGTCTCGCGTCCCGCGCGGCTGCTGCGCCAGACCGCCCGGGCCAGCGCCTGACGCTGCTCCGCCGCCACCAGCACCTGCGCGAAGGTGTCCCGCTCGAGCTCCTCGCGGCTCAAGGTGTAGGCCCCGAGCGCGCACGCCTCGCGCGCCTCCGAGAGGTCCGTGTCGGTGAGCAGCACGAGCGGCGCAAAGCCGGCGCGGCTCGCGAGCTCGCGCGCCCAGTTGAGGCCACGGCCGCCGGGCCAGGAGTCCGCCAGCAGCACCGCATCGAAACCCTGGGCCAGGAACTCCGGCGCCAGCGCTCCCTGCGAGACGGGGCTGTGCACGGTGAGCTGCGCCTGCGGCCGCCATGAGGCGAGCCGCTCCCGGATATAATCGCAGCGGCCCGCGTCTTCCTCGATCAACAGCAATCGCATCACGCGGAATTACAGCACGCGCGGGCGCGTGCCGCCATGAAGCGCCTCGAGGGCGCGCGCCGCATCCGCGGCCAGCTTAAGTCCAATCACCAGATCCCCGACGTTGGTGCCGGTGGGACCCAGGTGCACCAGATCGCCGCTCGCCGCGAGCGCGGGCGCGGAATCCGCCCTCTCGAGGCCGCGCTCCGCGTCGAGCTCCGCGAGCGCGATCCGCGCGCAAGTGTCGGCGTCCACGAGGGCGCCCGCGTCCTCGGTGACGCCGTCGCTCCCGTCGGTGCCGGCGGCCAGCAGCATCAGCTCCGGGCGGCCCGCGATGAGGCGCGCCGCTGCCAGCGCGAGGTGCTGGTTGCGCCCGCCGCGCCCGGGATGCGGCGGCAGCATCACGGTCGACTCGCCACCCCAGACGTGCAGCTGCGCCGTGCCCGTGTGCAGCTCGCGCGCGAAGCGGGCCGCGAGCCGCACGGCCTCTCCCGCGAAGCGCCGCCCCGGCGGGTGCACGGTGAGGCCGAGCGCCGCGGCCGCCACCGCGACCGCCGCCACCGCCTGATCGACCGAGGCCACCACCTGCCGCTCGATGCGATCGTGGCCCTCCGCGGCGGGGCCCATGAGTCCTGAGCCGATGACCCGCGGGTCGTCGTCCGGCACGTCCGAGATGAACAGCGCGCGCGCCGGACGGCCGCGCAGCCTGCCTGCGAGTCGCCCCCCCTTGATGCGCGACAGCGCCGCCCGCCGGCGGTTCAACTCGCCGATGGCGAGCCCCTCGGCGAAGGCCCGGCGCGTCAGCGTCTCGAGGTCGGGGAGCGTGACGCCGGCCTCCGGCACCTCGACGAGGCTCGAGGCGCCGCCGGA
>Ga0209056_10007896_pt1 | contig 10937 bp, 6 predicted proteins | sample GraSoiAngelo_114_FD_185876 | JGI IMG/M metagenome (GOLD analysis project Ga0209056, IMG submission 185876) | Grasslands soil microbial communities from the Angelo Coastal Reserve, California, USA - 14_0903_13_40cm (SPAdes) (version 2) | ecosystem: Environmental > Terrestrial > Soil > Grasslands ...
CTCTCGCAACCGTACACCGCTGCCCAGATCGCGTCTGCCCCAACCTACGACTACCCGTCGATGATGCTTCGGACCTGCGACACCTGGCGGTACTGCGCCGCCGCGCCGCAGGCGAGCGGCTCCCTTGCATTCTCAGGGGGCAACCAGGGTATGCGATATCTGATCAGCGGCAACTACGCCGCCCAGGACGGTATCGAGATCGGCTCGGACTTCCGGCGTCACGGCGTCCGTATCAATCTCGACGGGGACGTGAGTGACCGGTTCCGGCTCGGCACCAGCCTGAGCTTTACTCGGGTCACGCGCAATGCGCCGAGGGTGGAGAACGGGTCCCTGGGCAACAGCGCCAACGGCATTCAGGCCGCGATGCAGTTCGCGCCATTCGTGGCGCCCAGGGACACGGTCGGCAACTGGATCAAGACCTCGCCCACGACCGAGCCGGTCCCGAATCCCATCGCCAACGCCCTCGAGCTCACGGATCTGAACACCACCACGCGACTGCTGGGGAGCGTCTCCGGTGAATACGACGTCACGCCGGACCTGCGCGTGAAGAGCACCCTGGGCGGGAACTTCCAGTTCAACAAGATTCATTTCTTCGCCCCGCGCACCGTGCTCGACGGCGGTGTCGGTGGCGCCGGCTGGATTTTCTCGGAGGAGATCCGAAACCTCACCAATGAGAACACGCTTACCTATCGTCGCGCGCTCGGGCCCGGCAACGTCCACCTGCTGGGCGGGTTCTCGGTGCAAACCTTCTATGGGGAGAACATCCGCGGAGATGGCGCGACCTTCCCGACCGACGAGACCAACGTCTTCAATCTCGGCTCCGGATCGCAGCTGCTTCCGGCCGCCAGCGGCGTTGGTGAGTCCGCGATCCTCTCGTATCTCGCGCGTGCCAATTACAACATCGACGGCAAGTACCTCTTCACGCTGACCGGTCGCTACGACGGCTCGAGCCGTTTCGGCGCGAACAATAAGTGGGCGTTCTTCCCATCGGCGGCCGTCGCCTGGCGGATCTCGGACGAGCGCTTCATGCGGAACCAGTCGCTCTTCAGCGACCTGAAGCTGCGCCTCAGCTACGGCCAGGTCGGTAACCAGGCGGTGGAGTCGTACCAGTCACTGACACAGTTGAACACGCAGTTTTATACCGCCGGGGGCATCGAGATTCCCGCGCTCGCCCCAGCCGCTCGCAAGCCGAACCCGGACCTGCGCTGGGAGCAGCAAACGCAGTTCAATCTGGGCTTCGACGCCGAGTTCCTCGATCACCGGCTCACGGTCACGCTCGACCATTATCGGTCTACGACGAAGGACCTCCTGCTGGTCGTCCCGCTGCCGTCTACCACCGGGTTCACCAGCCAGCTGCGCAACATCGGCGCTGTACGCAATCGCGGGGTCGAGCTGTCCGTTAGCTCGATCAACATGCGGCGCGACCGCCTTACTTGGCGCAGCTCCGTGAACGTCTCCGCGAACCGCAACAAGGTGCTCAACCTTGGGATCGACACGGCGTTATTCCTCGCGCCACGGACGGGCAATTTCTTCGCCCCGAACGACATCTACATCGTGAAGGTGGGCCAGCCCCTCGGCGCGATCTTCGGCTACGCCGTCAACGGCCTGTGGCAGACGGGCGATCAGTGCTACTTGAAGAATCCGACCTCGAATTGCGTGCCGGGCGAGTACAAGATCGTCGACACGAACGGCGACAGCACGATCACGGCGGCCGACCGCGTCATTCTCGGCTACGGCGAACCCAAGTTCTACGGCGGTCTGAGTAACACGCTCACCTACGGCTCGCTCTCGCTCGATGTACTGCTGGGCTTTGTGTCCGGCAACAAGGTCGTCAACGCGGGGAACGCGTATGGCTGCGCCGCGATCGGGCAAGCGAACGAGCGGACCTGCGTGCGTGACCGTTGGACTCCGAGCAACACCAACACCGACGTGCCGCGAGCCAACCGGTCGCGCCCTCGCCGGCTCTACAGCACGTTCGTGGAAGACGGTTCGTACCTTCGGCTTCAGACGCTCACGCTGGGCTACCAGCTTCCGGCACGCTGGCTGTTGGGTGCCGAGGCAGGCCAGCTGTACCTCACGGGCCAAAACCTGTGGACCCTGACGGGCTATTCGGGATTCGATCCGGATGTGAACAGCATGGGCGGCGATGGGCGCTTCGGCGGGATCGACATCGGCGCCTATCCGCGCACGCGGACGTGGAACCTCGGCCTGAGCCTCACCTTCTGAGCCACGATAGGAGCGAACTGCCATGACACGCAAGCCATTGGTTGCCCTGGTCGCGCTCTCCGTCGGGCTGACGGCGGCGTGCACCGATCTGCTGGTCGAGAACCCGCAGGGATTCACGACCACCGACACCTTCTACAAGACGGGCGCTGACTTGAACAGCGCCACAATTGCGACTTACAACGCGCTCCGGGGGCTGCAGGGCCAGGCCAATTGGACCACGCCCGAGCTCGCGTCCGACCAGTCCCGCGCCGACAATCGCGAACCGAACTTCAATACTAAGAGCCCGGACTTCATCGCCTGGGACGCCAGCACGGGCCTCACCGGAGGCTATTGGAACACGGCGTACTCGATGATCACGCGCGCGAACCTCGTGCTTTCCAAGGGCCCCACGATCGTGACACCGAACGCGCAGACAAAAGCGTACAATCTCGCCGAGGCCAAGTTCCTGCGGGCGTACGCGTATCTGTGGCTGACCAAAGTGTACGACGGCGTGCCACTGCTGTTGTCGCCGGAGGAGCAAGCCGACCCGCGACCCGTGCGCACCCCGGTCGAGCAGGTCCATCAGGCGATCATTCAAGATTTGACCGAAGCCGAAGCGGAACTGCCGGCGACGTGGCCCTCCTCGGACGGATATGGCAATCCCACGCAGGGACGGGTGACGAAGGGCGCGGCGCAGATGGCGCTGGCCGATCTTTACCTGTGGCGGTCTTCGTACATGCAGAAGAACGAGTGGCAGCAGGCATCCGACGCGGCCAAGCGCATCATCGACTCCGGCCTCTGGTCACTCAACGCCGACTACCTGCGCACGTTCCGCCCCAGTAACAAGGGCAACCGGGAGATGATCTTCGTCATCGCGAATTCCGGGTTGAACTCCCGCACCGGCACGATCTTCCAACTGTTCTACTACCCGCGGGACTGGGGGCTCGACCGCGGCCAGGGCGGAGGCTGGGGGCTCATCCACCCGACCACCTGGTTCTGGAACAGCTACGCGCCGGGTGACTACCGCCGCGGAGCGGACACGGGATACACGGCGACGACAGCCTATGTGTGGGGGGGCTGCAGCTCCAGCGGCGTCTGTCCCACATACAGGGATACGGTCAACGGTGTCGAGCGCATCCGTCATGATACACTCGCTGACGGCCCGATGCAGTACAAGTATAAGAAGACCGACAATGGAGCGAACTGGGACATTAGCGACGTCGATACGCCGTTGTACCGCTACGCCGAGGCGCTCCTATTCTACGCCGAAGCGCAGAACGAACTCGGGAATGCGGCCACGGCGGTGACCTACCTGAACATGATCCGCGCGCGCGCGCGGAATGGGACGGGCACCGAGAACCGGCCCCAGCCGGCAGACTTCGCCGGGCCGGTCGATCAACTGTCCGTTCGCGACGCCATCTACATGGAGCGTGCCTGGGAACTCGCCTTCGAGGCGAAGCGCTGGTTCGACCTCGTGCGGCGCGACTCGCGGGAGCCCGGCTACTGGTCCGCCAGCCTCCAGACACACGATCCCAACTCCACGAGCCAGGGCCCGCTCGCCACATTCAAGAAGCGTTTTCCGATCCCGCAGGGCCAGATCAGTTCGAACCCGGAGCTGTGCCAGAACGCTGGCTACGGCGGGACGTCGTGCGGTCCTGGCGTGCAACCGTGATGAGCGCGCGGTGACCTCGATCTCACCAACCGACGCGGATACACGGGTCGCTCGACGCGGCGCTGGCGGCCCTGGCGCCACGTGGCATCGCGCGGATCGATGTGCTCAAGGATGCGGCGGCGACTGCCATCTACGGCACGCACGGGGCGAACGGCGTGATCATCATCACGACCCAGCGGGCCCCGTAGCAATCAACGCCGTCTCGACGTAGGGCGCCTCGTGAACCGCCGCGGGCTTGCGCCCTGACAGCACCAGCCACCACTCCCGCGCCGACGTGAACACCAGCATCGCGACGACAGCCATGAAGAACAGCGTGATCCCCGCATCCAAATAGAAATTCGCAATCCTTTGGCCGGCGCTCGGGTCGCCCGAGCCGGCCAGCGCCGCGGCACGCGCGAAGAATCCGAGCTTGGGATCTGACGAGAAGACCAGTTGGGTCCCCGCCGTCATCGTCACCGTAATCAGCCAGGCCAGCGGGCCGAGCGTCACCCAGGCGTAGCGCTGGCGGCCCATCTTGATCAGGATCGTCGTGGCCACGCAGAGGGCAACGGCCGCGAGTAGCTGATTCGCGATGCCGAACAGCGGCCACAGCGCGTTGATCCCGCCATACGGATCCACCACTCCCTGCCACAGGAAGTAGCCCCACGCCGCGCACACGGCTCCGCTCGAGATCAGTACGCTCGGCAGCCACGACGTCTCGCCGAATTTTGGCCATACGTGGCCACCGATTTCCTGAAGCATGAAGCGGCCCACCCGCGTGCCGGTGTCGATCGTGGTGAGGATGAACAGCGCCTCGAACATGATGGCGAAGTGATACCAGAGCGCCGACAGCGTCTTGCCGCCGAGGGCGGTGGTCAGCCCCGAGAAGATGTGCGCGATCCCCACCGCGAGCGACGGCGCGCCGCCGGTGCGCGCGATCAGCGTCTGTTCCCCCATCTGGGCTGCCAGCGCCTGCATGTAGTCGGGGGTGACGACGAAACCGGCCTGGTTCAACACGTCCGATGCGCCGGCCAGCGCGGCGGGCGTCGTATTCATCGCAAAGTAGACGCCGGGGTCCAGTGTGCAGGCGGCGATCATCGCCATGATCCCGACGAACGACTCCATGATCATCCCGCCATAGCCGATGATCCGCGCGTCGGTTTCGCGAGTGATCATCTTGGGAGTCGTCCCCGATGCGACGAGCGAATGGAAACCGGAAATCGCGCCGCAGGCGATCGTGATAAAGGCGAACGGGAACAGCTTGCCGGCAAAGACCGGCCCCTCGCCGGCCGTGGCGAACGGCGTCAGCGCTGGCATTTTGAGCGGCGGCAGGATGATCAAGATCGCGACGCCGAGCACCACGACGGTTGTGATCTTGAGGAATGTCGAGAGGTAGTCGCGCGGGCAGAGCAGCATCCAGACGGGGAGCACTGATGCGATGAAGCCGTAGGCGATCATCATCCCCGTGATGGACATGCCGCTCTGCGTAAACGCCGAGGCCAGAACGGGGTGGCTCGCGACGCTGCCGCCCGCGACCAGCGCAAACAGTAACAACAGCGCGCCGATGATCGATGCTTCGCCGACCCTTCCCGGGCGCCAGCGCTTCATCCACCAACCCATGAGCAGCGCGATGGGAATCGTGCAGGCGATCGTGAACAGCCCCCACGGCGACGCCCGCAGCGCATTCACCACGATCAGCGCGAGCACCGCCAGCAGGATGATCATGATCGCGAGGACCGCGATCATCGCCGTCACGCCGGTGACTTTGCTGACTTCCTCTTTGGCCATCTGGCCGAGAGACTTCCCGTCTCTGCGCAGCGAGCAAAACAGGATCGTAAAGTCCTGGACCGCGCCGCCCAGCACGACGCCGATGACGAGCCACAGCGTTCCGGGAAGGAATCCGAACTGGGCCGCCAGCACTGGGCCGACCAGCGGGCCGGCTCCCGCGATCGCGGCAAAGTGATGGCCGAACAGCACCCAGCGGTTCGTCGGCACGAAGTCGTGACCGTTGTTGAAGCGTTCGGCGGGCGTTGCGCGGTAGGGATCGAGGCCGAAGACGCGATTGGCGAGAAACTTCGAGTAAAAGCGATAACCGACCGCATAGGTGCAGACGGCGGCCGTCAGGAGCCAGGCGGCGCTGATCGTCTCGCCGCGGGCCAGCGCCAGGACTCCAAACGACGTGGCGCCGACCAGGGAGACGACAATCCATGCGAGAATAGACAGCGGTCGCACGCGGCGTAAGTTGCGACGCCGCTTGCCGATGTTCAAGTTCGAACATAGGTTCGAACTCCTTGAGCCCCTCTGGTCCTTATCCCTGGTCGTCGAGCGGAGGGGGGCGCTCAGCCGCTGCGCCCGCGGTACAGGAGCGACCCCAACCCCAGCGAACGCCCGAGTCCTTGAAAGGGCGCGTCGTCATCGTCACCGGCGGCGCGACGGGACTGGGCCGAGCAGTTGCGCTCGAATTCGCGCAAAATGGCTGCGGCGTCGCCTTCAATTACGTCGAAATGCCCGGACGCGAGGTCGGTCCCCAGGCGTTGCTCACCGAGACCGCGATCAAGGCATCGGGCGTCCCGTGCTACTCGGCGCTGTGCGATGTCCGGGAGATGGACCTCGTCGAGCATTTCGTGAGCGAAGTCCGCCGTCACCTCGGCGGCGTGCACTATCTGGTCAATAACGCCGGCATCACGCATGACGGCGCGCTCTGGCGACTCACACCAGAAGCGTGGTCGGAGGTGATGGACACGAACGTGGGCGGCGCGTTCAACTGCATTCACGCCGTCGCCCCGCAGCTGCGCGCCCAACGCTTCGGCAAGATCGTCAACGTGGCGAGCCACCAGGCGTTCCGGCCCGGATTCGGCATCGCCAACTACGCCGCGAGCAAGGCGGCGCTCATCGGTCTCACCAAGGCAGCGGCCGTGGACCTCGGCTCGGCGGGGATCAACGTGAACGCCGTCGCGCCGGGTTTTGTGAAGACGGAGCTGCTGACGCAGCTGCCGCGTGAAGTGCTGGAACGCGCCGAGCACGAGTCCGTGCTCGGCCGCGTGGCGGAGCCGGAGGATGTCTCGCGCGTGATCCTGTTCTTGTGCAGCGAAGCGGCGCGGCACATCACCGGACAGGTGATCGTGGTGGACGGCGGCCTGACGCTCGCTTAGATTCGGGCCGTGACTCGCCCACCTACTAAGCTCTTACAAGGCAACTACTTCCTACTTCTGCTCGCCTCACTCAGCTGCGGCGGGAAGAAGCCTGACCAGCAATCGACGCCTGCGCCCACGGCGCCATTGCCCACGGCAGGCCTGGCGGGTGAACGAGTCGCGCTGACGCCGCTCGCGTTGGTCGCCGCCGAGGACACCCTGCACTGGGACACGCTGTTCGTCAATCGGCGCAGCGCGCTCGACAAGAGCGACAGCATCATGGCCACGTTGCTCGCTGCGCGGGCGCCGGAAGTCACCTGGGTTGGCCCTGCGGAGCTGCGACGCGTGGCCCGTCGCGCACCGGGCATCGCGCCCGATCCCGACCAGATGGGAACGCCGTTCCTGCGTGCGTCGAACATCGTGGTTGTCCCCGACCCGCTGCGATACCAGCTTCGGACCTTGATGGGACTCGTCGGAGGGCGATACGTCCTGGTTCCAGCTGGGCTTGTATTTCGGAAGCCGGCCGTCGGGCCGTCCGGCCGTCCGGCCCTCGCGACAGCTGAGCTGTCGGTCGTGCTCATCGACTCGCGTGTCGGCCAGATCGGGTGGCGTACCGTCGCGCGCGGCGAGGGCGATGATCCGTGGACGGCCCTCACGCGGGCGGTGAAGAGCCTGACGCCGGGCCTGCCATGACCGGGGGGGTCCGCGAAGCAACCCTGATCCAGGGCGATGGGATCGGCCCCGAGATCACCGAGGCAACGCTTCAGGCGCTCGACGCGTTGGGGATCAAATTCGATTGGGACGAGCAGTACGGCGGCATGGCGGCCGTGGAAAAAGCCGGTACCCCGCTTCCCAACGCCACGCTCGACTCAATTCGCCGCACTCGACTCTGCCTCAAGGGTCCGCTCACCACGCCCGTCGGGGGCGGGTATCGGTCGGTCAACGTAGCGCTGCGCCAGGAGTTCGATCTCTACGCGAACGTGCGGCCCACCAAGACCATCGTTCCCGGCGGACGCTTCGAGCATGTCGATCTCGTCATCATCCGCGAGAACACCGAAGGGTTGTACGTCGGGCTCGACCACACGTTCAAGATCGGCGGCGACCGCCGCGCCATGGCGCAGGCCATGTCGATCGTCACGCGCGAAGGCAGCGAGCGCATCGCGAAGTACGCGTTCGAGTATGCCAAGCGACACGGCCGCAAGAAGGTGACGATTGTCCATAAGGCAAACATTCTGAAAGCTACGTCCGGCCTGTTTCTCGAGGTCGCGCGACGCGTCGCCGAACAGTACGCGGGATCGATTGCGTCGGACGACAAGATCGTCGACAACACCGCCATGCAGCTCGTCATCAAGCCGGAGCAGTTCGATGTCATCGTGACGACCAACCTGTTCGGCGATATCCTCTCCGACGAAGCGGCAGGATTGATCGGCGGCCTTGGGCTCGCGCCCGGAGCCAACATCGGCACGCACGCGGCTATCTTCGAGCCGGTGCATGGCTCGGCGCCGGACATCGCGGGGAAGGGGATTGCCAATCCATCGGCGCAGATGCTCGCGGCCGCGATGATGCTCGATCACGTCGGCGAGCTGGACGCGGGTAAGCGGCTGCGTTGCGCGATCGAAGCGACGATCGTGCAGGACAAGGTCCGCACACCGGATTTGGGGGGACGTGCTGCTACGGCCGAGTTCGCCCGCGCCGTGGTCAAGCGGGTTAGGGCCTAGCCATCCGTGCGCGAAATGCGGCGAAACCACCGCCGGCATCGCGATCGGTGGGCTGTGCCGCAACTGTACCCGGCTGCTCGAGCGGCGGGCGAGCAAGATCGCGCGCCTGGTCGCCATCGGCACGACCGCACCGCTTGCGGTGTATGTGGCCTTGGCACTGCCTGTGGAGCGGACGGCCCGGCTGGTAGGGGCTGCGAGTGTGCTCCTGTGGTACGTGTTGACGTTTCTCATAGCAAAGCGCGTCACACTGGAATGGATAAAATGAAGCTATCGGTCATCTGTTATCGGTTATCAGCGGTTGTGGCTCTGATTGGGACTCCGCTGGCCGCCCAAACGTCCCTTTCCATCTATAGAGATGGTCGAGTCGTGGTGCGGCGGACGCTGCCACAGGCGCTGCAGCAGGGCCGGAACAACCTGACGCTGCGGCTCGAGGCTCTTGATCCGGCAACGTTGTTCTCACCAGATACAGCGGTATCCGTGACCTCCGCGACGGTTCGTTATCCGAGCACCGCGAATGACGCGTTAGCGCGGGCAGTCGGTCAGACGATCTCGTTCGTCCGCACCAAGGGGGATACGCTTCGTGCAACTGTGGTGCGCGTGGATCCGCCCCAGTACAAGCTCTCCGATGGGCGGCTCCTCCTTGGGCCACCGGGGGAGGCGCTGTTTCCGGCAGAACTCGTGCGAACCAGTCCCGAAGCGCAGATCCTGCTCGACGCCTCCAGGGCGCGGCAGCGCACCGAGCTCGCGTACGTCGCACAGGGCATGACGTGGGAAGCGCTGTATCAGGTCGTCCTGACCGGTGCGAAGGCGCAGGTGTCGGGCACTGCGACGGTCACATCGCAAGGACTGGTGGCAGACAGCGCGGAAGTACAGCTCGTGGCGGGTTCGATCCGGCGTACGCGCGCGCCGAAGGCTCTGGAGGAAGCGCAAAACGGAGTTGTGTGGATCCGCCGGCAAGCGGCCGTTGCGGACGCGACGGAGACGACGGAAGAGGCGGTGGGCGAGTCACATGTGTATCAACTGCCGGGTCGGTTGACGATCGAACCGAACGTTCCCGTCACCGCCGCGCTCTTCCCGCGTAGCTCGGCGCCCGTTACACAGGAGCTCGTCGTCCCCGGCGTGCTGCCCTGGCGCGGATGGATGCCGCAGAACGCTGAACCGAACCGCGTGCCGGTGCAGGTCTGGTACACGATCAAGCGCGCCGCAAAAACCTCATTCGGCGATCGCCCGCTGCCCGCGGGGACCGTACACCTCTATCAAGCCGATTCGAGCGGCCGCGTGCAGCTCATCGGCGAAGCGTCCAATGAACACACTGCACCGGGGCGGGATTTGCGCGTACAATCGGGCGATGCGTTCGACATCACCGTCGAGCGTGTGCAGACCGATTGGAATCAGGAGCAGCTGCCCCCGATTCGACCCCGCATGCCGAATCGCCAACGTGCTACCGCAGCATATCGCGTAACGATTACGAACGCGAAGGCCGACGCGGTCAACGTGGACGTCCGTGAGGCGCACTTCGGCAACTGGAAGATTTTAGAGAGCAGCGTTCCACCTGAGAAGCTGTCTTCGAGTGAGTCCCGCTTCCGCATCTCCGTACCGGCGGGGGGCGAGGCGACATTGACCTACACGGTGCAGATCGAGTCATGACGGTTCAGATCGTTCACATCGGAGACATGCATTTCGGCGGACTCGCCGACATACCGGTGGTCGAGGGGCTGGAGCGGATGCTGCCCGATCTGCGGCCCGACGCCATCGTGATCGGCGGCGACCTCTCGCAGCGCGCGCGCCACGGCGAGTTTCAACGGGGCCGTGCGTTCGCGAATCTGTGCCGTGAGACGGCCCCGGTCCTGGTGATTCCGGGCAACCACGACGTCCAGTGGTGGCGCCGTCCCTTCATTCCGTTCGGCAAGGACGCCGTCTACGAGAAGTATCGCGGTTACTTCGGTGCAGACCTCACGCCGACATTGACGATTCCCGGCGGAGCGGTCATCGCGTCCGCGCTGACGGCGCATGGCGTTGCTTGGGGCTCGCTGACCGCTCGGGTGCGCGACCTCGCCGTGAAAGGGCACCTTCCCAGGAGCGAGATGCAGCGGGTCCAGTCGCTATTCGCGAAGGCCGAGCCGGGCCTGCCACGCGTCCTCGTGATCCACCACAATCTGCTGCGCGGCGAGATGTCGCAGCGCATGGGGCTGGCGCACTGGCGCGGCGCGCAACGCCGCATTATCGAGGCGG
>Ga0209056_10007902_pt1 | contig 10933 bp, 7 predicted proteins | sample GraSoiAngelo_114_FD_185876 | JGI IMG/M metagenome (GOLD analysis project Ga0209056, IMG submission 185876) | Grasslands soil microbial communities from the Angelo Coastal Reserve, California, USA - 14_0903_13_40cm (SPAdes) (version 2) | ecosystem: Environmental > Terrestrial > Soil > Grasslands ...
GGTGCGAGTCAGGTCGAAGTGGTCGTCGTCGAGGGCTCAGTGGATTTGAGCGGTCTGGTGCTCGGCGCCGCCGACCTCGGCCGGCTGGACCGTGGCGGCCGGCTGCGCATTGAGCGCGGCGTGGACACGGCGGCCTGGTTGGGCTGGCGCAGGGACCGCCTGGTGTTCCGCAACACGCCGTTGCGCGCCGCGCTCGCCCAGCTCGGGCGCTGGTATGACACCGATCTCCAGTTAGGCGATTCCGCGCTCGGCGACTATCCGCTCACCGCTTCGCTGCACGGCCAGCCGCTCGACAAAGTCCTCGATCTCATCAGCGCTGCATTGAACGTCCGCGTCGCCCGGCGGGACTCGACCATCCTGCTGTACCGCCGGCGGCCGGCGCCGTAATCCAAGGAGACTCGGCCATGCTTCGTTTGCTGTCGCTGGTTTCGCTGCTCGCCGTCGCGACCGCTCCGTGCGCACTGCGCGCCCAAGAGTCCGCTGCCGGCGTTCCTGCCCTTGGTCCCCGGTTTCTCCTGGCCACTCGTGCGGCCCGGCGGGTGCCGGTTGATGTGGCGCGCTCGCCGGTCCTGAGCCAGCGGATCTCGCTCGACCTGGAGGGCGTGACGCTGGAGGAGGCGCTTCGGGCGGTCTCGAGCAAGGCGGGGCTGCACCTGTTGTACAGCAAGGCGCTCGTACCGCTGGGCCGGCCGGTACGCCTGCGGGCGGAAGATATCTCCGTCGCCGGAGCGTTGGCCGAGTTGCTCCTCGCGACCGATGTGGACGTGCTGTTCTCGAGCGGCAATCAGGTCGCGCTCGTGCCGCGATCGCTGGTCGGTGAGACGGGATCGATCCGGGGGACGGTGAGAGACGCCTCCACCAGCGGGCCACTGTCGGGCGTCGCCGTCATGGTGGTGGGGACGCCCTTCGCCGCCACGACCGGACCAGAGGGCCAGTACTCTATCGCCGCCGTGCCGCCGGGCGCCTACCGGCTGCGGGCTCGTCGGCTGGGCTACGCGCCGCGCGATACGACGGTCGTGGTTCAGGACGGGCAGGAGGCCGTCGTCGACCTCCGGTTGCCGGCGAGCGCCGTCGAGCTGCAGGCGGTCGTGGCGATCGGCTACGGCGAGCAGTCCAAGGCGACCCTGACGGGCGCCGTCAGCGCCGTCGAAGGGCAGGAGCTGAAGAGCGTGCCCACCGTCAACCTGTCGAACACCATGAGTGGCCGGTTGCCGGGTGTGGTGACGATCAACCGGAGTGGGGAGCCCGGATACGACGGCGCAACGATCCGCGTTCGCGGCAATCACACCCTGAACGACAACAGCGCGCTCATTGTGATCGACGGCGTGCCGGACCGTGTCGGTGGCTTGGAGCGGCTCGACCCGAGCGACATCGAGAGCATCAGCGTCCTGAAGGACGCCATGGCCGCGATCTACGGTTCGCGCGCGGCCAACGGCGTCCTCCTGATTACGACGAAGCGCGGGAGCGGCAGCAGGCCGGAGCTGACGGCGAGCTTCAACCAGGGCTTCAACCAGCCTACCCGCCTGCCCCGCATGGCGGACGCGGCGACGTACATGACGATGCTCGACGAGATCGACGCGTACCGCAATCAGGCGCCCCGCTATGCGGCGGACGTGATCCAGAAATACCGCGACCACGCGGATCCCTGGCTGTATCCCAACACCGATTGGTTCGCCGCGGTGATCAAGCCGATGTCGCTGCAGAATGTCGGGCACGTGGCGCTGCGGGGCAGCGCGGACCGCATGGGCTACTATCTCTCGCTGGGGGGTCAGACCGAGGACGGCTATTACCGCAACAGCGCGACGCGGTACAACCAGTACAACTTCCGCAGCAACATCGACGGTCAGGTCTCGAACCACTTGCGCCTGCGCTTCGACGTCACGGGGCGGCTCGAGAACCGCAATTTCCCGACCCGCAGCGCGGGCTCGATTTTCCGCGAGCTGATGCGCGGCAAGCCGAACCTCCCGGCGTACTGGCCCAATGGCAAGCCGGGTCCCGATATCGAATACGGCGACAACCCGGCCGTGATCGCGACGCCGGCCACGGGCTACGAGAAAGACGACCGCTACTATCTGCAGGGCAACCTGGGTGGGGACTGGGAGGTACCCGGGGTGAGCGGCCTGACGGTCCATGCCAACGCGTACTACGATGTCGGCTCGCGGGCGGATAAGGCGTGGCGGACGCCGTGGACGCTCTATACCTGGGACTACCAGACGCGTGACGCGAGCGGCCAGCCCGTGCTCCAGCCCGCCCTCCGCGGCTTCGGCACGCCGCAACTCAACCAGTATGACCTGCGGTCCACCAGCAGCCTGTTGAACCTGTTCGCCGAGTATCGCCGGGAATTCGGGCCGCACAACGTGGGCATCATGGGCGGGATCGAGCGACAGAAGGTGGATAGCTCGAGTCTCAGTGGCTTCCGCGACTACTTCGTCTCCAATCAGGTGGACCAGCTGTTCGCCGGCGGCGATCTCGGGAAGACCAACGGCGGGACCGAGTGGACCCCTGCGAGGCAGAACTACTTCAGCCGCCTCAACTACGCGTTCAAGAACAAGTATCTCCTCGAGCTCGTCGGCCGCGTGGACGGCTCGTACATCTTTCCGCGGAGCAACCGCTTCGGCCTGTTCCCCGCGGTGTCGGCGGGATGGCGCATCTCGGACGAACCGTTCTTCCGTGATCACGTGTCGCTGTTCGACGATTTGAAGCTGCGCGGATCGTGGGGCAAAACGGGGAATGACCGGATCGAGCCGTTCCAGTTCCTCCCCACCTACGGGTTCGGCAGCGGCTACGTCTTCGGCGGCAACACCGAAGTCAAAAGCATCTACCAGACGCGGACCCCAAACCCCAACGTGACCTGGGAGGTCGCGACCCAGCGCGACATCGGCCTGGACGCCACGCTCCTCCAAAACCGGCTCTCCATCGTGTTCGACTACTTCAAAGAGCGACGCAACAACATTCTCTGGAACCGGAACGCCTCGGTGCCGCAGACGGCCGGGCTGAGTCTGCCGCGGGAGAACATCGGCCAGGTGTCGAGCTGGGGGTACGATGGCTCCATCGGTTGGCGCGACGACCGGGCCGGCGGCGTCTCCTACGATGTGACGTTCAACTTCGGCCACGCGCGGAACAGGGTCGACTACTGGGACGAGCCACCGGGGTCGCCGCTGTGGCAACGCTCGACGGGGAGGCCGATGTGCGTATCCGTGTCGTCCTGCCCCGGCCTGTTGTACAAGGCGATCGGCATCTTCAGAGACTCGGCCGAGGTCGCCAGCCGGCCCCATTGGGCCGGCGCCCGCCCCGGAGACATCGTCTTTGCGGACATCGACGGCAACGGCGTGATCGACGCGCGCGACCGCATCCGGATCGACCAGACCGGCGACCCCGCCTACACCTTCGGCTTGAAGCTCGGCGCGCAGGTCAGCCGGTTCGACGCCACCGTCTTCTTTCAGGGTGCCTTCGACGCCGTGCAGTACTTCCTGACCGAATCGGGTGACATCGGCAACTACACCGCCGAGTTCGCCGCCGAGCGCTGGACGCCCCAAAACCCCGATGCCCCGGGGCCACGCGCGTTCAACCGGCAGGACGAATACTGGATCTCAAACGCGAACACCTACTTCCTGCGGGACGCGAGCTACGTCCGGCTCAAGTCGCTCGAGGTCGGATACCACTTCCCGTCTCGCCTGACCGGCCGGCTCGGCCTGCGCGATGTCCGGGTGTACGCCAACGGATACAATCTCCTGCTGCTGGACCGGTTCAAGGTCGTCGATCCCGAGACGCGGGACACGAACGGTCAATACTACCCGCAGCAGCGCGTGTTCAACTTCGGCGCGTCCGTCATGTTTTAGGAGATTACCTGCCATGAACCGCGAGTTCCGTATCGCCATCGCCGTCTTCGGCCTGCTGGGGACGACCGGCTGTCAGGGAGTCCTCGATGTGACGCCGAAGGACCAGTTTCCGGATGCGGCTGTGTTCGCCGATCCGAACCTGGCGCAAGCGTTCCTGAACGACACCTACCGGGGTCTGGGGCACGGGCTGTACGAGATCATGCTGGCGTCGATGACCGACGAGACGCACTTCATCCACAACTACAACACCGAAGTGGTCGTGCAATCGCTCATCACCTCGAGCGCCCGGGGTGCGCTCGATGACGGCCGCTACAGTCACTTCAACTGGGGGCCCAACTACGCGCGCATCCGGCAGACCAACATCTTCCTCAGCCACATCGATGCGGCCGGCTTTGATGACGCGTTGAAGCGGCGCATGAAGGGAGAAGCCTACTTCCTGCGCGCGTACTTCTACCACAACCTGATGCGGATGTACGGCGGCGTGCCGCTGATCACCAAGGTGTACGGCCTCAACGACGACTACGCCGTCGCGCGGAACAGCTTCAAGGAGACGGTCGATTTCATCGTGGCCAATGCCGATTCGGCAGCCGCATTGCTGCCCCTGTCCTACTCGGGGATCGACGTCGGCCGGGCGACGAAGGGGGCGGCGCTCGCGCTCAAGGCGCGCGTGCTGCTGTATGCCGCCAGCGACCTGTACAATCTGAACCCGAGCGACAGCACGTTCACCGGCTACACCACGCCGCAGGATCGCGTGGCGCTCTGGCGTGCCGCCAAGGACGCCGCCAAGGCGGTGATGGATCTCGGGATCTATGGCCTCTTCCGGCCGAGCCCGGCGAGCCCGCAGGCGGCGACGCAGAACTACGGCGACCTGTTCCTGCAGCGGATGAGCGAAGAAGTGATCCTGAGCCGGTTCTTCTTGTCCACCCGCGACGACGGCTACAATCCCGGCCTGCACAACGGCCCCAACGGCTTTCACACCTGGGGCGGCAACACGCCGCTGCAGAACCTGGTCGACGATTACCGCATGGCCGACGGCTCGAAGTTCGCTTGGAGCAACCCGGTGGAAGCGGCGGCCCCCTACACCAACCGCGATCCGCGATTCTATGCCTCGATCGCCTACGACGGCGCGCCCTGGCGGACGCGCCCCGACGACGTGAAGAACCTCGATCCCGTCGGCACGATCCAGACGTTCCGCGCGCTCACGCTCACCGGTGGGAGTGTCATGGCCGGCCTCGACACCCGCGACAGCCCGGTCGAGAACTGGAACGGCGCCTACTCCGGCTACTACCTGCGGAAGTTCATCGATCCCTCGATCAACGCCCAGTTCACCAAGGAACAGGTGCCGTGGATCTTCTTCCGCTACGCCGAGGTGCTGCTGAACTACGCCGAGGCGTCGATCGAGCTGAACGAGGTGGGGGACGCGCTCACCGTCCTGAACCAGATCCGGCGCCGCGCCGGAATGCCGGACCTGGTCGCCGGGCCTGACCTGCGGGACGAGTATCGGAACGAACGGCGCGTCGAGATGGCGTTCGAGGAGCAGCGCTTTTTCGACGTGCGGCGCTGGATGATCGCGCCGCAGGTGCTGAACAAGGATGCGTTCGGGATCAACATCTTCGCCAACGGGGCCAGCCCCACGGATCGGAGTACGTGGACGAATTACCGCTACGAGACGCACAGCATCCAGCGCCGGGCCTGGGTCGACAAGATGTACTTCATGCCGATCTCGCTCGATGAGCTGAACCGGAACCCGCTGCTCAGACAGAATCCTGGATTTTGATACAGACATCGGCAGGGGCACCAAGGTGCACGTGGGTTGGGCTCGCGCTGCTCGTCGCGTGTGGCCGTGCGCCCAGCCGACAGAGTCCTGCGCCCAAGGATGGGGAAGTCTCCGTCGGCTACGGCACGGAATCGACACGACAGGTGACGGGTTCCATCACATCGCTGAGGCCCGAAGAGACGGACGCCGGGGTGACACAGGTCGTGCAGATGCTGGAGCGCGTGCCGGGCCTCACGGTGATTCACCTGCCGAACGGAGACGTCTCGCTCCGGATCCGCGGCACGCGCTCGCTGCACGGCGACAATGAGCCGCTGCTTGTGATCGACGGCGTGCCGGCGCACGGCGCGATCGGGGCCGCCCTCGCCGGCCTCGTGCCGCGCGATATCGCCCGGATCGACGTGCTGAAGGACGCGGGGTCGACGGCGATCTACGGCATCCAGGGCGCGAACGGCGTCATCCTCATCACCACGAAACGAGCTCCACGGGAGAAATGACCATGACGTCTCAAACAATGCGTGTGTTGGTGGTGGCGGCGCTGGTAGTCGCGCAACCGGCCGCGGCGGCGGGGGCGGCGGCGCAGCAGCGCGGCACGATGGAGGTCGGCGGGTTCACCCGCTACGTCAATTTCGACAACGGTCTGGGGATGGGGAACGCCCTGGCCCTCGGCGCCGGGGCAACCGTGTATCTCGGCTCGAGGCTCACGCTCGACGTCGACGTCGCGCACGCCACGAGCAACGCCGTGTCGTACACCCCCGTGCACCTGCGCCTGGTAAATCGCGCGCCCATCGGGGGGGGCAACCGGCTGGAAGCGCTGTTCGGAATCGGGTATGTGCGCAACTGGTATGGCGCACCCTACCAGGCGAGCGACGGCGGCGTATCGGTGGTCCTCGGAGTGGGCTATCAACTGAACCGGCGGCTCTGGCTGCGCGGCGGCGTCGATCTCGACGCCATGTTTCACCCAGCGGAGAACAGCCCGTTCCCGTTTTACAACGGCAATTGGGGCCTGCGCGTCGGCTTGGGCCTGCCGTTCAACCGCTGACGGACAAGGAGCGCGAGCTTTGAAGAACATCACACGGCGTCGTTTCGTGACGGTCACGGCGTCGACTGCGGCGGGACTGGCTCTGGCGCGTACGCCCGCGTCCGCGGGCGCCGCAACGATTCGCGTTGGGCTCATCGGCTGCGGTGGCAGGGGCACGGAGGCGGCGAAGAACTGCCTCACGTCCTCGGACGGGGTGCAGCTCGTCGCGCTGGGCGATCTCTTCCCGGATCATCTCGCCAAGTGTCGCGAGAGCCTGGCAAGTGTGGCGACCGTGGACGACCGGCATGCCTTCACCGGCTTCGACGCATACCAGAAGGTCCTCGAGAGCAAGATCGATCTGGTGCTGCTGGCGACGCCGCCGGCGTTTCGCGCGCGCCACTTGGCGGCCGCAATCGAAGCGGGGAAGCACGTCTTCATGGAGAAGCCGGTGGCGGTGGACTCGACGGGGGTCCGTGCCGTGATGGCGACGGCCGACCTCGCTGCTCAGAAGGGTCTCGCTATCGTGGCCGGCACACAGCGGCGCCACGACGCGGGCTACCGCGCGGCCATCCAGCGCATCCACGACGGCGCCATCGGCGACCTGGTCGGCGGCCAGGTCTACTGGAACCAGGGCGGCCTGTGGATGCACCCCCGTGAGCCGGCGTGGTCCGACGTGGAATGGCAGATCAGGAACTGGCTCTACTTCACGTGGCTGTCGGGCGACCACATCGTGGAGCAGCACGTGCACAACATCGACGTGGCCAACTGGGTGTTTGGCGCACACCCGGTGAAGGCGGTGGGCGTGGGTGGGCGCCAGTCGCGCACCGATCCCGCGTTTGGTCACATCTACGATCACTTCGCGGTCGAGTTCGAGTATCCGGGCGGAGTGCGCGTGCAGAGCATGTGTCGCCAAATCAAGGGTTGCGCGCCCCGGGTCGCCGAGCGCTTTGTGGGCACGCGCGGTACCTCCGACGCTCACGCCGTTATCGAGGGCGCTGTGCCGTGGACCTTGGATCCGCAGACACCGAAGACCAACCCCTACGTCCAAGAGCACAGCGATCTGATCGCGAGCATCCGCGCTGGGCAGCCGCTCAACGAAGGCCGCCAGGTGGCCGAGAGCACGCTGACCGCGATCATGGGGCGCGAGGCTGCGTACACCGGTCAGGAGATCACTTGGGATGCGATCCTGAACGCCCCGCAGGACCTCGTGCCGAGCGACGTGCAGTTCGGGCCCATGCCAGTGGCCCCGGTCGCCATTCCCGGACAGACCGCAGTCGCGCGGAGCTGGCGAGCGTCTAACGCGACTGCGCCCTGAGCTCCTCGAACCAATTCTCAACGACGATCAGCTTGTCGGGTGCTCCGGTCTGCAGCGGCCGAATCATCAAGAAGCGCCGGTCGTCTAGGGCCACTGCATACTGTGGGGTAAATCGCAGGGACGAGAATCCCGCGGCGGGGAAGAGCGCTACGGAGCGGCCGAGCGAGAATGTCGGATTAGTGTGTACCTCGACCGCCACGAGGTCCCCGGAGGCGTCGCGATAGAACAACTCGTTCCCGCGATGGGACCAGAGCGGCTCGGTCCCCCCGCCCGCCGAAATCGCCCACTTTCCCGCGCCGGTGTTTGGAAATGGCACCACGTATATCTCGTCCACGCCGGTCTCGTTCGAGACGTACGCCAGCCATCTCCCGTTGGGTGAAAATGCGGGAGACATTTCGGTGAACGGGGTCGCCAAAACGGGCACCGGCGCCGTATCGATTCCGGGCCGTATCCCAAGAATGTCCCCCGCACCGGGTGTCGCTATGTCGGTCTGGAAGAGCAGCCATTTCCCGTCGGGAGACCAGCGCGCATTGTACAAGTTCCCCTTCTCGTGGAGCTGCATCACAGCCTGTGCACCGCCATCAGCCCGCTTGGTCCGTAGATCGATTGCGCCTGTCGCGTGGGTCGAGGAGAACGTCACGGATCTGCCGTCTGGTGTCCACCCGGGGCCATAATTGTCCATTCCCTCCAGAGTCAACTTTATGCTCGGGCCTCGGTCAAGCCGTTTGATCCAGATATTGAATGGCTCCGCATTAGCGACTCTCGCTACGGCGAGCCACTTCCCGTCCGGTGAGAGAGCTGGGAAGCCCACATAGGTACACGGCCAATCAGGATCGACCGCCTGCGCTTTCCCGTCGCGCGTTACCCACACGAGCTCCTGCTTCCCCTCGCCCGCGCCGGTCGCATAGACCAGCGTTCCTGTCGCTGAGACCGCGAGGTCCGCTGAGCCGCCCAGGAACCCCAACCGCATACCTTCGGTAAGCGCGGTCGGCTCGCCCGTGACTTTCATGGAATTCTGATCGAAGGGCACGACCATCAATGTCTTGTTCGTCGTCACGTAGAGGAGGTGGCCCGACGTCGTGTAGCGTGCGTACATCGCGTCGTCCACAATCACCCGGTGTTTCCCTGACGGGATGTCGGCCACAGCGATCGAGAGAGAGATCCTACCTCTTGCTCCGTTCTTTCCCCTGAACCTGACCGTAAACAGCACGCCTCTTCCGTTGGGCAGCACGTCGGGCCAGGCGTGATCGATCTCTCCACGGGCGGTGTCTAGCGTCGTAAACCAACTCGGCCTGGCCCCCGGCTTGGCCTCTACGCGGACGAGACCAAAGTTATCGTGGAACGCGTCGGCGTAAATGAAATTGTCCGGTCCCCATGACGCGCCGGACACTCCTATGAGCGAATCCAACACGGTGATCGGTGGCCCCCCGTCGAGCGACGCGATCTGAACGATGAAGTCCCTGAGGAAGCCTACCTGACGACCGTCAGGCGAGAAAAACGGTGAAGTCGCCCCTTCTGTCCCTGGCACAGCGATGGCATGGAGCTGGTTGCGTGCTCGTATCAAGAGCTGCGAGCGGGGACCGCCGATGTACGCCAGTCGCGATCCATCAGGGGAGATGGCGAGACGTCCCGACCAGGCCGAACTTGGAGCCATTGCCTCGGTCGAATCGATCGCCAGCATGGACCGCACTACTTGCTTCGCCGGTGCGGGGCGCAGCCAACCCCAGATCGCGCCACCAGAAATCAGAATGGCGAGCACGATCACGGCGTACAACACCGTCCTGTCACGACGGATGTGCTCTTTGCCTTGTGGCGTGGAAGTCGCGACGGACGGCGTGACCGATGGAGTGTGCGGAGAAATCGCGGGACGGCTCAAAGACGCGGCGAGATCCTCGATCTCGGCATCCGGCTCCATCTCGAGCTCTTGTCGCACGAGTTCCTGATAAACCCGGGCGTACTGTACCGCGCCGGCGCGGTCGCCGGCGGCGGCGAGAGCGAGCATGAGCTTTTTTGTCGCGCCTGCTGAAAGCGGATCGGAGTTAGCGAGTCGGCGCAGCCACATTACGGCCTGCGAATGGTCGCTTGCTTCGGCCGCAAGGTTGGCAAGGAATTCGATAGCCTTTTGATACTCGAGTCGCAGCCGCGTTCGGTTTGTGTCTATCCATGACTCGAGCTCGTGGCTGTCTGCAAAATGAAAGCCGTCCAGGAGCGGCCCCTTATAGTGGCCGACCGCCGCTGTCCACTGACCGGCGCGAATCGCTTGCTCGAACTCCCATGCATCAACCCGAACCAATTCCGCATTGAGCCGGAACTCTCGTGCTGTCGACAGTATCAAATCGCTTCCCAGCGCATGCCGGATCGCGTAGACCGTCTGATCGAGCGCGTGCTGTGCCCGTGCGCCGGAGCTTTCCGGCCAGAGGTAGGCCTCGATCCGCTCGCGAGAGAGACCCTGCCTACCGCTCAGGCCGAGGATCGCCAGCAGACCCAACGGCCTCCTTTGTTGCGCGGCTACGGGGACCGGATGAGTCTCGTTCCGTAGGGACAGCGTTCCCAGAAGATCGAGGACCAACATTTTTCCGCTATGCGAGCTCTGTGAGTTTTATCTGATGTTCTGCTGAGGGGGACGGCCTATGATGGAGAGCTGTGTCCGCCCGGTCAAGCGCGAACGCGTCCCCGGTAGCAAATCTCAGTTGAACGGAGGCTCAGATGATCCACCGCAAATTTCTCATCGCCACCGCCATCATCGCCTGTGTCGTCACCACCGCTTGCGCGGACACGACGGCTCCGGCCGAGATGCGACCCTCGTTCGATGCGGCTTCGAGACCGTGCCCAGCCCCAGGCACCGGGTTGCCGGGAGCTCTCAACATGGTGCATGACGCCACGATGCTCACCATTCCGATGGCCCGCGATGCAGATCAGGGAAACGCCGGTATGTTCCACGCGGTGGACGTTTCAGGTTGTTCACTATGATCAACCGCAAACTT
>Ga0209056_10007904_pt1 | contig 10932 bp, 12 predicted proteins | sample GraSoiAngelo_114_FD_185876 | JGI IMG/M metagenome (GOLD analysis project Ga0209056, IMG submission 185876) | Grasslands soil microbial communities from the Angelo Coastal Reserve, California, USA - 14_0903_13_40cm (SPAdes) (version 2) | ecosystem: Environmental > Terrestrial > Soil > Grasslands...
ATATTCTGACCGACGAGGCGGCAGCGCTAGTAGGGGGGCTAGGGGTGGCGGCAGGCGGAAATATCGGAGACCACTATGGCATGTTCGAGCCTGCTGGTGGCTCTGCGCCAAAGTACACCGGTCAGAACAAGGTAAATCCAGTCGCGATGATTGAAGCCTCCAGAATGATGCTTGATTTCCTCGGAGAACCGGATGCGGCGGTAAGGGTCGAAAAAGCCATGCTGAAGGTCCTCGAGGAGGGCAAAGTGTTGACCTTCGACCTTGGAGGTAAAGCCAAGACAAGCGATATGGGCAGTGCCATCGCCCAGAAAATCCTCGACTTCGCCTAGCTCTTACATTCGCTCAGCGAGCTTCATGCCAAGTAATTCCGTGACGCATTTGAGCACTATTCCTGTTGCCTCGACCAGGCTCGCCCTCTGCCGCTTCAACTCTTCGTCGTGCAGGTGAGAAATGTCAGATTTTTCATAGAACTCGTGGAATCGTTGTGCTAGATCGTTGGCGTAAAGGCAGAGAAGAGTTGGATCTAGTTCCTCAGCGGATCTTGCAAATGTTTCAGGAAACCGTGCGAGTGCGAGGATGAGATTTTGCTCGGCTGGCTCGATTAGCTTGTTGAAGTAGCTAGGTCGCTCATGTGAGCCTAGCTTTTTCAGAATTCCAAGTCCCCGTGTATAGGCGTAGTTGATGAAGGGTGCGCTGTTCGCTTCGAAGTTCAGCGCCCTATCCCAAGTGAAGTTAGTGGACTTTACGGCTTCAACGGAGAGCATGGCATACCTGATCGCTGAGATCGAAAGGCTCTCAGCGACTCGATATTTGACCTCCTCGGGAAGTTCTGATGATCTCTTGTCCACTTCCTGTTTTGCGCGTAGTAGAGCCTCATCCAGTAGCTGGTCGAACGTAACGTATCGCCCTCTCCGGGCCGACATTCTTTGCCCTTCAAGAGTCAGCAATCCAATAGGGAAGTGTAGGAAATTCATAGCTTGTTTCCTGTGGCCCAGAATCCACATGGCGACTTTGACTTGGAGCTGTGCGAGAGATTGTTCAACTCCGATCACGTTGATGACGCGATCAGCCTTCTCGAACTTGTACAGGCTATACGCGATATCCCGTGTTGGGTAGAGAGTGGTTCCATCCGACCGAGTGAGTGTTAGGGAAGTCACTTCGAACGACTTTGACAACCCCAGCTTCTCTCGAAGCGCGTGATCATCTACTGCTTTCCCCGCATCGAGCACCCAGGCACCACCCTTGCTGTGCGCGAGCCCAGTCTCTTTGAGACGGTCGAGCAATTCTGAGACTCGTCCTGTCCATAGCATATCGCTCTCCCAGTCCCATTGGTCAAAGTGAATGTGCGCCCTTCGAAGGGTCTCTTCAAATCCGGCCAGCATCATCTGGCTTACCCGCCGGATCAAGCTCCGCGTCTCAGGTTCTGCTTTCTCGTATTTCCGAATCAATTCGTTGATTGATCCTTGCGGATCAGGATCTTTACTCATTCTCTCGGTGAGGACCTCGAACTCAGCAGGATACTTGCTCTGAAGCTCCGCGGCCACCCCTACCCACTCGTCTAGTTCCTTTGTCACCGCCACAATATCAATATCAGAGGCGTTCGTCTTCCTGAGTAGAACCAGTCTCTTCTTGTTCTCGTCAAGCTCCACAAGGGTCGACGTTATTGAATATATTTTGCCGAAGAACTCGTCGGGCTTTCCCTCGGGCTTGGGCTCTCCTAGCAGTTTGTAGCCATAAGCCATCTGGGCTACTTGTCGTCCAGTGTCGTCGATGTAGAAATGGGTCTTGACTGTATGGCCTCGCCCGCCAAGAATTCGTGCTAATGTGTCGCCGAAGATCGAGTTCTTGGCGGTCCCGATGTGAATCGGCCTTGCCGGGTTGGCGCTTGTATGTTCCACAATGACACCTTGGGGCTGACCGGTCTTCAACAAACCATACGACGATCCCTCGTGAAGGATTGCGTCGAGCGTGAGTTGGGTAAGAGTTTCAATCTTGGCCTTGAAATTAACGTAGCCGGGTTCAGCAGCCTGAACCGACTCGACTAGATGGTGGACCTTTGCCTTTCCCAACTCGTGGACAATTTCCTTAGCTATCGTCATCGGTTTCGTCTTCTGCACTCTCGAAAGCTCAAATGATAGAGAACTTGCTAAGTGGCCGAACTCCTGGTTCGGCGGGTCCTCTAGACTCGAAGCAAGGTCCAATTCAGGGAAGCGTTTCTTGTCTGATTTTTGCAGGTTTGAATATGCGTCACGGAGCAGGCTCTCACATTCGGCCCTAAATTGGCCGAAAGGATCAGAGGATGAGCCCTTTCCAACCATTGGGACGGAGGTCATGTCTTTCAAACTTAGTTTGAGACTTTCTTTGGCTTGAGAATCTTCTTAATAGAACTCTCTAAGGGGGAGATTGAGGGTGCCTCCGACGGTAGTGCTGGGACCGGTCGACGTCCTAATCATTTTCCTTGTCTCCATCGTAGCCGGATTTGTCGGGGCGCTTTTTGGATTGGGAGGAGGCGTACTGATCATTCCCTTTCTGACGCTTGTTGAAGGGGTCCCGGTGCCTCTCGCTGTGGGGGCGAGCATCGTCTCCGTTGTAGCGACCTCCAGTGCATCCGCCGCCACTTACGTTCAGGATCATCTAACCAACCTTCGGCTGGGAATGTTTCTGGAAATTGGCACTGTCGCTGGAGCCATCACGGGAGCATTTGTCTCCGTTTTTCTGCCCGCTTCCGCTCTCTTCATACTCTTTGGGATAATCCTACTATACGCAACGATGGTCATGATTAGAGCAAGAGGAATAGATTTTCCCGCGAACGTGAGGCCAGACAAGACATCTAGAATTCTTGCCTTAGGCAGTCAATACGAGGACCAGAGCTTGAATCGAGTAGTGAAGTACGAAGTCACCAGGACACCCCTCACAGTCTTCATCGGCTACTTCGCCGGGATAGTTTCCGGGTTACTCGGTGTGGGCGGAGGAGTCATCAACGTTCCCACGATGAATCTGGTGAGTAAGGTTCCTGTCAAAGTGGCGTCAGCCACCAGCAACTTCATCATCGGCGTGACGGCCGCGGCCAGCGCCTCTGTTTATCTGCTAAGAGGAGACGTTCATCCATTGCTCGCCGCTCCACTTATCATAGGAGTCGCGGGAGGAGCACTGCTTGGAACCAAGGTTCTGAAGGTGACTCCTCCAACTCGAGTGAAGGTCGCGTTCGGAATTCTGCTCGCCGCTATATCTCTGTTGATGATCTTGAAAGGATTCAGTCTGCCGGTTGTTTTGTAAGAGAGCCATGGACCTCAACAAACTCGTTTCCTACTCCCTGCGTATCGGGGTCTTCGCGAGTGCTCTACTAAGCCTAGTCGGACTCTTCGTCTGGGTGGCTAGTGGTTTCGATAACATTGTCTCCGCTGCCGGATCAGAGATTGGCAAAACGCTTGCGTCTGCCTTCGTTGGAAACGATTCAGGCATCATCTATCTCGCGATCCTTATTCTTATCGCCACTCCAGTGTTTCGAGTGGCAATATCCTCAGTCTATTTTGTTAAGGAAGGAGATAGAAAGTATGTTCTGATAAGTCTCGCGGTTCTCTCCATGCTAATATTCGCTCTCGTCTCAGGCTACGCGGGCTAAAGGAAATGTGACCTTTGAGAATGAACATCTTGATTGCGGGAGGACTGATTTCAGCTGTAAGCGTCCTGCTTCTCTCCTCAGAAATTGTTGCCTCATTTTTTGGATTCGCGCTGGGGGGTTTGAACATAATCACCGGAGTCCTAACTCCAAAAGCAGGAGGAATAGTCTATCCCACTGACCAACGGGACCCGTTGAAATTGTCGCTTGACAAAGGGGTGATTAGAACCAGCATTTACACGATAGCCTTCTCTGACAAGAAGCTAGTTCTAAGAAAACTCAGCTCAGTAAACCTAACAGTCGCAACAGCCCTAATCCTAGCTCTCTTAGGATGGGATCTGGCAGGACCATTCGGTATCATCGTAGGAGGCATCACTGCATTTTCGTCGCAGGAATTCTTGACTCAGAGACGAAGAGATGGGATCAGGACGGGGAATCTTCTTGAGCTGTCGGACCGCGGCGACCTTGAGTTTCCCTATGAGGAGTTAGAGCAGGTCCAGCTGTCGGGGAACAGGATTCAGCTCTATCTGAAGGATAGAATTGTACGAATCGTGATATCCAGAAAATACTCGAGGATAGTGGGACCTGTGCTCGAGAAGGTTATTCCCGCGAATCTTCAGTCGGGACCTGTTCCTTCTGAGAGAGCCCTCTAAAGAAGAGGACTAGAAGAGCGATCATTCCTGTTGCGACCGTCGCGAGCTCCCCCGCCGCCAGGACGCGATTTGGTTCGATGAATAGCGCGCCTCGCCCGGTGGTTTCAACATAGAACGCCCATGCCATGAAGATCATACTTGCCAACCCTGTTGCGAGAGAGTAGATCCAGAGGCCGCTCCAGAACAAGTTTCGAGAGATCCGCGACGAAGCCATGACGGAACAGGATATTTGCCGTGCAGCGTTATTAACGTGGCGTAAAGCCTAGAGTCCACTCGACAGTCTATGGCTGCGAGCCGAAGTTCTCCGATGGAGGTTTACTTTGATCCGAGAGTCAGAAAACTAGTTTTTATCCAGACAGAGTTCAACCACGACCAGGGACCGTAGTCTAGATCGCATTCGGACCGGTACGCGGCTGGCGAGGACAACCAGGATAGGACATCGGGCTCCGACGCTTGTTGCGGCGAGACCCGAAGATCGTGGGTTCAAATCCCACCGGTCCCGCTAGGCTAGCCGGCACTTGCGTAGGTCTCAAGCCAGAGTCTCGAGTTCGTTGCGGAAAGGCCCGAGCTTGCGCCATCAGTCCGTTACTTGGAAGGTAAATGTTGTGTCGCGACTTGTCTTCAGATCCACTGTATAATGTCCGCCAGTGTTGAATTGGCTGAATGCGCCTTGTGTTCCCTGATAGATGCAATTGTTCCCGCAGCTTGTCCCGATGGTCACTGTCGCGTTTCCGAGAGAGTTGGGGCTGATAGAAGGACCGCTCCAAGATGTCCTGTTGTATTGATTGCCGCTACCGTCATACACTCGATAACTGACCAGATACCAAGCTAGAGGGCCAGTGTTTCGCACAGAAAGCGTCACGTTTGTCGGTGAGTTGAAGAGGAAGGATACTAGCGATGATTTTTCTAGTTGATTGGGGGGTGTTGGGCAAAGAAAGCAAACGAAAGCACCTTGTTCTACTCCCCACGCGACACCTGTGCCAGCTACTCCAGCAATTGCAATGGCTACTATGAGGATTTTCACCTTCGAGTGCATGTTTCTTCATAACATTTGGCCCCTCCGCGAGATAATAGCGAAACAGAACCCAGCAATGAAAGAGATTGTGACTATGCGGTTGACTTTCGCAGCTCAAGACACGTGTTACAACGAGCCTCATTAGAGGGATTCTTGCCAAGAGCGAACGTGGTGAAATGAATACAGAAAATGGCACCGGAAAGTGCCCAAAAAAGGGGGGGTTAGTGTTTAGGAATGTACAGTTACCGTGATTGTGGTCGAGTGGGAAAGCCCGCCGCTTGTGGCCGTGACGGTAACCGTGTACGTGCCAGTTGGAGTGGACCTTGTAGTCGAAACCGTCAGTGTTATAGTGGCGGAGCCTCCTTGCGAGAGCAATCTGCTATTCGCGCTCAGGGAGACCGTCGGTCCACCGCTGACAACGGGCGATATCGTGATCCCTCCAAGGCTGAAGGCTGCATGAACATGTCCATTCACATAGGTGTCGACACTCGCCAACACCACGCCGTTCAATGCGATCTGTACGTGCCAGTGTCCAACGAAAGCACTGACCCCAAACTCTAGAAAGTGGGATCCGCTAGACAGTGTGTAGGTGTGCGAGTATGTGACAGGGCTGCAACCGTCAGCGTTGAACACTGAGCTTGGTTGGGAGTTCCAGAACTGTTGGTCTAATTTGGCGTCTATCAGCAAACCGAAGGTTCGAGGAATATTGTCGTCGATTGAGGTCGCGGTTATCGAGATAGTCGTTTGAGGCGTTATGGCGACGGAACCGTGGAAAGCATTGCTACTTGTTAGGGTAACGTTTGATACGGCTGAGGTCCCTCGCTCGATGGCCAGGCTGCTTGAGTCTCCTGAGCCGGTAAGCGAGGTGGTACTCATGCCAGCAATTTCTGTGCCCCAACAAGATGGTAGACAGCTCGAACTATTCGGGAAATTGTACTCTCCGGCAACCCATATCTCCGTAGTGTTCGCAGGGTCGATGGCAGCGCCAAAGTAATCCCCATACCTGCCAGAGCCGGCGTTCACGGTGCTGGATAAGAGAGTCTGAGGGAGCTGCATTGAATTGATTCCGTCGGTAAGGGCCTGTTCGTCCACCGCAATGCTTGGATAGTCGATTTGGTCAGAGTAGCCATAGACGAGAGCCATGTTCCCCATCGCGTCCATTGTGAGAGCCGGATAGTAGAGGTACTCAAAGTAATTCTGCTGGTTTAGAAGAACCCAGTCGAAGCTCTGCACAAGCGTCCCAGCCTGCGTGTCTATTTCTGCAAGCCGGATGGCGTCAGTCCCCGAAACCTGGTCCATAAACGCAAACCAGAGCTTGCCGTTGAACAAGGCAGCTGTTTGAACACGCGCGTCGGCACAGTTGAATGATCCACAGTTACCCCAGACCGTTCCTCCATTGGGTTCAACCGCAGAGACGGGATTTGTCACGGCCGCGAGTGTGAAGGTTGACGTCGTCACTCCTGCATTTGGAGGAAGACCCGTCACGCGGTACAATGTTGCTATGTTAGTTGTTTGTTCTCCGGGACGCTCTCCCGCTACCACCATAAACAGATCATCAGAAGAACTCAGTGCCTGTGCTGGGTGTATGAACGCAGTGCTCGAGTCGGGGCCAAACTCCTGCACCGCAGGTGTTGTTGCATTCTCCGTCATTTGCCGCTTGTTCATTACGAAATATTCCGCACAAAAGCAGGCACCTGTGGTGCTATCGGCTTCATTGATGCTTACCACGAACTTGTCATTACTTACGCCTATGATTGGCTGGTCAACGTTGCAGCCGTGTCCTGGTGGGCAGACCGCGTTTATCCTGTAGAAATGCCATGTTCCAGTTGCGTTGTTCGTATCTGAGACTGCGATTTCGAGGTAGTTGGCGCTGTTGTCCATCAAGGATGCAAAGAATCTTCCAGAGAGCGAGTCGAACAGCACCTTGGGATCGCCGGAAGTTTGGAAATTGGTTCTGAAGAATGCTGGCAGACTTGCGGGTGAGGTAATTGCAGTTCCACCCTTATTATACACTTGATATGCCAGATTCACCAGTTCGATGATCTGGCTTGGACCGACAGCAAGCTGAACATCTGGAGGGTCGATGCAATAGATGCAACCCTCATTTATCCCATTGAAGGTTGTGAACACATGAAGGGGTGGAAAATTGCCAATCGGGGCATTGAGACTAACAGCAAAATGAATCATTGCTGATCCAGTATTTGCCGTTCCAACATTCCAGTTTAGTGAATCGATAGTTGCTCCGGTGTCATCAGAAGAATCAATCCATCTTTGACTTGCCGAAGCATCACAAACCCCACTTCTTTGCTTTCCACTTCCGTAAAGCAAAGCGGTTGGATTGTTTCCATAAGTGCATTGAGAGTTGCCATTATCATAAAATCCCCCAAAACCGAATGTTGCCGTATAGATCGTGCTGGGGGTAAGAGAATCTTGTCCCGAAACTCCCGGATTACTGTTTGTTGAAGAAACAAATCCCCCTATCTGGGTTGCCGGATAATCCCAGTCGTTAAAGAGATCCTCTTGACATACACAACTTGTGGTTGTATAAGTTATGTTCATTGGACCACTTGAAACGGGTGTTGTCCACGCAAGGAAGAGAATGATTTGGTAAGGTGACGTTCCGACTATTGCACAATGAGTTGTATAGGCATGTCAAACAATGAATGTGTGAGTGCTCCAAGGGAGATTCCGGCTTTGTCGCGCAGAACAGGCGAGTCAGCAATTTTTCGACCAGTCTCCATCTGGATTATTGCAAGGTTGAAGTGGACTTCATATGAAATGCTCCTCCCAGATCCCGGATCAGCGTTCATTCTCAGCCCATTTTCACGAAATTAGTGAATGCTCGCTAATGTCTCCCTGTCGATGTCTGCGACCAGCGGCTGAGTAAACCGTACAGGTCAATCTAGTAGCAGGGGGGACAGATTCTCTGTTCCAAGCGGGACTGGAGTGGCATTCCCAGCCCTTGCTGGAAGTAGAGGTACCCGTCGACATAATTCTGATGTGAAGAGACGAAGATGAAGTAGATGTAATTCCACGGCAGCGGGAACGCTCCAGAAGGCGCGGTCCAGCTCATCGTAATCTCAGCCATATCTCCCACCGGAATTACAATAGGAAGCTGGTTGCAGGTCGCGAGCAGTGCGTTTCCACACTGCGTTGGGTTTCCAGACGCAAGTTGCCATGAAGGACTCCCGGCCAGTGGGATGTTGGTCATGTAGACTGCGACGAACTTTACAGGTGTAGATCCCGTGTTGCTAACGTCCACTTCAACATTACCAATACAAGTTCCAGTAGTTGCACCTGAGATCTGGTTGTTCCCGGTGCCGCACCAGCCATTAGTGCCGTACTTCGCAGTACCGTTCACGGTATTCCCAGCGATTACGATCGTCCCATTCTGGTCGAGGTCGAGGCTGCCGACTACATTATTGATTATCTGACCAAGATCGGCACTTTCAATTTCTAACCTCCCCGTGATGTGATTATTGTTAACAATAGTGTTGTGACCAACTTCGTTCTCCACCTGTCCAGTTACATTGGAGTTGGTCATGCTAAAGTAGCCCCGACCACCAGCGTACATTGCTGCACCACAAGCATCGGTGCATATACCCAAGTTCCCAGAAGTGTTGAATCTACTACCCGTGATGCTGACCGTCTGAACATTGTACAGACCCGTAAAGCCGGAGATACCAGCGTTCGTCAGGGTCACGCTTGATGCGGAGTCGACTTCCAACCCTCCATTAATTGTGCCGCCTATCACGGTCAAGTTGGCGCCATTGGATACATACACGTTCCCGTTTACCGTTGAAGTAATCAGGCAGACACCGTTAACAGGAACAAGGACATCACCTGTATGCGGGGATATTATTGACCCTCCGCATGTCAAATATGAACCCCCAGGCGCGCATCCTACACTACCGTCCTGCGATCCGCATGCTGCCACAGTCTCAGGAATCGACACGACATAAGTTGCGAACTGAGCCCGCACCGTCTCGAACTTTTCAGCGTAAGCAGCACCGGCGTTATCCTTGCTTGCCTGGGAAGTGAAGGCAGGAACCACCCAGACATAGACAATAGCGGACAAGAGTATAACGATGAGAACCATCATTACCTCCGCGATAATCGTGGCCACTCCTCTTCGTGAGCGACGGAGGTCGGAGAGCATAGCCACCGCTTCCTCCTAGGCAAAAGTAGGGCAAAAGGAACATGTTACAATCGCTAAGGCGCGACCTAGACAACCCAATCGTCTCTTCGCCTCACATGCCTTGAGCCCGTGGGATTTTCGATAAGCCAAGGTTGTAACATCCCTTCAAAGTCCTATTGGAAGCAGCCTTCAGCCCTGTCTCTGCCCGCAAGACGGGCAGAAGAAAAGCCCAGAGTCGTAGTGATGTCCGCATTTCTTGCAGATTACCTGCACCCCCGATTGGGCGGCAGCGGACCCCACGTGGGAAGATGGAGAAGGAGTCGGGGCTGGATCTGGGACGAAGACTCCGATTATCGCGGTGATGACTCCAGCGACGAATATTATTCCACCGAGGACGAAGTAGACTATGTCGGTTACGCAGGCAAAAACGTTGCCTGAGAGGATCGTCCCTAGGCAGGAGGAGAAAGCGGATAAGGTCACCAGAGGACCCAAGATAACCATGCCGATTCCGACGAAGAAAATTACCGGTCGCATTTGTTTCGAGACACGCTACAATGGCTCGAACTGATTTGTCTGCCTCTGGGCTTTCTAAGCCTCCGTAACTAACCTTCTAACCTAGTGGGAAAACGATGGAATCTTTTGACTCCATGGCAATTATGTGTCGCGATGCTATGACGTGGACTGACTCAAGAGGTGTGCCTGTCGATTGAAACGTTCAGTTCCTTCAGGTAACAAGGCGATTCGGCCGATCCTCCGGCAAGCGAGAATGTGGCATCTGCCCGGACTTTGAAACGGACGTTCTTGGTCTCTCCACCAAAGACAGCCCTGACCTCCCCTAGTTTGGCACTGTTGACGGATTCAGCAATGATCTTCAGATTCTTGTCCCGTCGACCGAACCATGCAATGAGACTATCGCGCAGGATATGTCCAGTCTTGTTGAATGGAATCCCCTTGTGCTTCTCGTTAAATTCTAGCGTCAGGGCCTTCCGCGACTCCTTTGCCACGGATTCAACGTAACCGAGAAGCCGTTGGGAATCATCTTTCCCAGCCAGTTTGTCAGTCATCGTTGACTCCTCTTCGTGTACTCTCCCGCCTGCCATCTTTCACGTACAAATCTTCTAGTCTCACCATCTACCCCGACGGCCTCGAGACCTTCCTCGCTGGTCGTAACGTCGTTGAGGTCTCCTACCGCCACCGCCGCCCATAGGCCGACCTGGAAGGTGAATCCGAGGAATGTTGAGGCCCGGAACGTCGGGTGGACTAATCTCGTCAAGCGTCGCGGAGGTCATGCGCCTCAATCCCTCGAATACAGCCCAATCCTCCCTGGTGAGAAAAGAGATAGCGATGCCTCTTCTTCCCGCCCGCGCAGTCCTACCGATTCTGTGAAAATACATCCCAGGCTCTTCCGGCATATCATAATTGATGACGTGACTTACCTTTGGAATATCCAGGCCCCGCGCCGCTACATCCGTGGCAATCAAGAGACCCGTCTTTCCCGTCCGGAAAG
>Ga0209056_10007906_pt1 | contig 10929 bp, 3 predicted proteins | sample GraSoiAngelo_114_FD_185876 | JGI IMG/M metagenome (GOLD analysis project Ga0209056, IMG submission 185876) | Grasslands soil microbial communities from the Angelo Coastal Reserve, California, USA - 14_0903_13_40cm (SPAdes) (version 2) | ecosystem: Environmental > Terrestrial > Soil > Grasslands ...
CAACGACCGCAAGGTGCCGGACCCGGTGGGCCACAAGGTGGCGGCCCACGCATGGGTGGCGGCGGACCGAACGTCGCTGACATCCTTGAACGTCTGCCCACGATCTCGATTAGTGAAGTCAAAGTGGGCGACATGGTTATCATGTCGAGCCTGCCGGGCTCAGACCCGACTCAGTTCACCGCAATCTCTCTGGTCACCGGAGTCGAGCCGCTCTTGACGATGGTCGCGGCGCGCCAGCAACCCGGTGGCGGCCAGGGTCGCCCCCAAGGCGTGGATCTCAACGGAAGTTTTGGTGGCATGTTCGGCGGCGTCGGCGTGCCGTAAACCTTTTTGGAGTGCGCCGGCAGAGCGAAGTGGCGACGGCGCTTTGGATCTTTCAACTACGACCCAACGCTTGGTCAAAATCCAAAGCGCCGTCGCCACTTCGCTCTGCCGGCGCACTCCAAAAGTTTTTCTAAACGAAGAAGAATCTGATCATGAATATTCGAAAACTATTTCCTTGTTTGGCGACCGTGCTCTTACTAGCGGGTCTGTCAACCACAGTCTTTGCGCAGGGCCGAGCGAGCTTGCGCGGCGTAATTAACGACGAGTTCGGCGCTTCGATTGTTGGTGCTACTGTAACGCTGACCGATGCCGCCGGCGCCCAAAAGACCGCGACGACAACGGCTGATGGCACGTATTCATTCGCCGGACTTGCGCCGGGAAAATACAGAGTGCACGCTACCGCAACCGGATTTGCGACTTCCGAGGACGCGGAGGTCGACGTAACCGCAGCGAAGCGCGACCCGGTGAATATCACTTTGAAAATCGCGGCTATCGAAACGCAGGTAAAGGTCAACGCGGAAACACCGATCAGTACCGACACCAACAATAACGCCAATCAGCAAGTGCTGTCGGGCAAGGACCTGGAAGCTCTACCTGACGATCCGGATGAACTCGCCGCCGCGCTGCAAGCTCTCGCCGGCCCGTCAGTGGGTCCGAGCGGTGGCCAGATTTTTATCGATGGATTTTCCGGGGGCAACCTGCCGCCAAAAGAAGCGATACGCGAGATTCGCATCAACCAGAACCCCTTCGCGCCGGAAAATGATCAGCCATCAGGGCGTATCGACATTTTGACCAGGCCGGGAACTGACAAGATACGCGGCAGCGCCAATTTTAATTTTCAGGACGAGAGTTTGAATTCACGCAATCCATTCGCGATTAGCTCCAGCAAGCGCTCGCCATATCAACAGCGGCAGTTCGGCGGAAGTCTGAGCGGGCCTATCGTCAAAAAGAAGGCCTCGTTCTTCTTTGAAGCCAATCGTAACGAAACTGACGATAACGATCTGGTGCGTGCAACGATTCTGAATTCTGCGCTGACGCCGACCGATTTTGGTTTGGGAGCACTGGTGCCGCGCAGGAACACGAATATCAGCCCGCGCCTCGACTATGCAATCAACGATCGCAATACGCTGATTGCCCGCTACAATTTTTTTGAATTCCGAAGTGTAAACGGCGTCGGTGGATTTACTCTCCCGCAGCGGGGATACCAGTCCAAATCCACAAATCACAACCTGCAGTTGACAGAAACTGCCGTCATCAATGCGTTTACCATAAACGAAACGCGATTTCAGTATTCTCGTGGTCGTAACGAGAATCTGGGTAACAGCACGATACCGGTTTTGAACGTAAGCGGCGCATTCAATGGTTGCATTACGCCTTCAGCAACTTGCTCGCAAGTTGGCCACTCGATCAATAAAAGAACGAGCTGGGAGTTGAATAACTTTACTCAGATTCAGAAGGGCACGCACACCTTCAAATTCGGCGGGCGCGTGCGCGGCGTGAAGATCGATGACGTCAACCCAAGTAATTTCGGTGGGCAATGGACTTTCACCGGTGGCTTCGGTCCGGCCTTTGACGCCAACAACAATCCTATCGCCGGCACCAGCATTCAATTGAGCAGCCTTGAGCGTTATCGCCGCACGTTGTTCGTGCAACAGCGCGGGCTTTCCGCGGCGCAGCAGGCTTTTTGCGGCGCGGGAATTTCCGTAGCTGATTGCACTCGCAGACTGGGCGGCGGCGCTTCGCAGTTCAGCATCAACACCGGTAATCCCGAAGCTTCCATTTCCCAAATGGATATCGGTTTTTACTGGCAGGATGACTGGCGCATTCGGCCAAACCTCACTCTCAGTTACGGCCTGCGTTACGAGAATCAAACCAACATCAGCAGTAAGTTCAACTTTGCCCCGCGACTTGGCTTTGCGTGGTCGCCCGGTGCGGCCAACGCCACCAAACCTCCCAAGACGGTGATTCGTGGCGGCGGCGGCATTTTCTACAATCGATTCAGTGAAGGTTTTTCGCTGACAACGAATCGTTTCAATGGATCGAGCGAGCTTCAGTTCGTTTTGGCGGAGCCGGTGTCAAAGACTCTTTCCGCGCCGGCGCAATCGGATCTCGACGCCCCGACAGCTCGGCCAATCTATAACGTACTGAACCTGTTCCCGATCGTGCCTGCTTCGCTGACGGGCGTAGTTCCGCCCACGCAGCAAACTACATGGCGAGTGTCGCCGAATCTTCAAGCGCCGCTGGTAACCCTGGCTGGTGTTCAGGTCGAACGACAGTTGCCGAAAAACATCACAGGATTCGTGGGTATTTTTACTTACAGAATTTCGCACGTGATTCGTGCGCGCGATATAAATGCGCCCCTGCCTGGCACAATTACCACGGCCACCCCCAACGGCATCCGGCCGAATCCGGCCTTGGGCGACATCAATCAGTACGAATCGAGCGGCAAGTTTCGGATGTCGAATTTCAGTGTTGGATTCAACAGCCGCCTGAATCCGAAAATCTCGCTTCAGGGCAGCTATACGTTGGCAAAGCAGACCAACGACACGGATGGAGGTGGCGGTTTCCCAGTCAGCTCGTATGATTTTACCGGTGAGTACGGACGCGGTTCAGGTGACGTCCGTCATCGCTTTACGCTGGTTGGCACCATCAATGCGCCCTGGTGGAAGTTGGTGTTCAGTCCATTTATCATCGCGAATTCTGGTCCGCCGTTCAATATCACGACTGGCCGCGACACGAACCTTGATCGGCAATATAACGAGCGGCCTAGCTTCGCCGCGACGGGCGCCGACTGCAATAGCGTCAACATTCGCTGTACGCGATTTGGCACCTTCAATCTCGTTCCTAATCCCGGCGAGCAAATAATTCCCCGCAATTACGGTCAAGGTCCGGGCGCGTTTTCCGTGAACCTGCGCATCAGTCGCACGTTTGGCTTTGGTGGCGAAGCCCGCAAAAGCGCGTCGTCGTCAAAGCAAGGCGGCCAGAAGACTACCGCCGAAACTGGAAAGCGCGGCGAAGGTGGTGCAATGGGCGGACGAGGCGGCCCAATGATCAACGTCGGCGGCGGTGGCGGAAAGGGCCCCGGCGGAGGTGGGGATCATGGTGGCGGCGGCAATATGATGATGGGCGGAGCAGGCGCCGGCGCCGCGTCGAAATACACCTTGACGTTTTCCGTGAATTTCCAGAACCTCTTCAATCACGTGAATCTGGGAACGCCTTATGGCAATCTTTCTTCGCCTCTGTTTGGCCAATCGCTTGGGCTCGGCGGGAACTTCGGTTTCTTTGGCGGTCCCGGCGGCGGATTTGGAGGCGGCAACGGCGCCGGTAACAGAAAAGTCACCCTTAGCGCCAGATTCAATTTCTGAACTTTATCAGTGTCGGCGCGTATAGGTTACGGAACCGCGAGCGGTAGCCACCGGCCCTGGGTACGCAGGCGTCTCGCCTGCTTAATCGACGATGGGCAGCATGCACATGAGCAGGCGGGACGCCTGCGTACCCAGGCCGGTCGCTACCGCTCGCGGTTCTGTAACCGAAAAGGAGTCCGCCATGAAAAGAAGCGCCCCGACGCTAGCCGTCCTAACATTCTTGCTTAGCACTGCCGTTATGGCTCAAGGGCCAAACTCGGCAAAGCCAACTCCAACCAACTCGACCAGTACTATCGCCGCGCCTCCTGCGATCACGGCAAACAGTACGCCGCTCGAACTCGCTCGCGCGGCCCTGGCGGCGCAAGGCGGCGACAAATTCAAAAACCTTAAGAGCCTGGTCCTCTTCGGCACGGTCGATCTGTATGCCCCGACCAGTGCGCAATCGATCCCTGGAAAGTTTGCGCTGGTGACCTCCGGTGAACGCATGCGGCTCGATGTCGACGCGAGTCCGATGTTTAAGTTCAAACAGATCTACGATGGGCAGCAATCATACAGCTCGATTCCGGGAGTGCAAACGCCGCCGGCGAATAAGTTCGGCTTGCCAGTGCTCACGAAATTCGATCAGCCGGGCTATACGGTTTCGGCGTTGCCCAACGATAAGAAGTTGCTCGGCTTTCGCATTGTTGATGCAGACGGCAACACCACTGACTTTTACGTCGATCCGGCGACGGCGCGCGTGATGAAATACAAGATCCCTTACAACGGATACCTGTTCGGAACTGAGAACTCAAAATTCAAGGATTTTGACGGCGTGCTGGTTCCAATGAGCTTTTCCCAGCGACTTGAGATGCCTGCAGGCGCATTCTTCGCCGAATACAAAGTGAAAGACGTAAAGCTCAATCAGCCAGTCGGTGATGATGTGTTCGTGATTCAGTAGGATCCAGTTATCGAATCCGTGAAGTGAACCCCACGTTGCCGGTGTTGTTCGGTGAGGTTTGGCTTAGACTTCCAGTAAAGGTCCACTTGATGTTCGTAACGTCCCGATCATAGCCGGACGATGCGCCGCCGCCACCGCTCACCGGTGTGTAGGTCCAGGTGCTCCCGCCGTTGTTTGAATACGCAACCGCCACGGTCAAGCCCGTCGTCCCCAGCGAACTGGTCACTGATCCAACCTTGAAATCGGTATTGGCGGGAATGGGATCTGTGACCACCAAACTGGAAGCGCTCGCGGTACCGCTGTTCGTGAAGGCGATCGCATAAACGAGATCCGCGCCGGGTATCAATTGCGCCGGGCTGGTTGGGCTGACGGATTTCTGAAGTCCGACGTTGGGCACTGGCGCCGGGATCGCAATAATAGTGATGGAATTAACGCCCAGGCCAAAGTCGTTATTGTAATGATAGCTACTGCCGGAGAAATCCATAATCAACGCCGACGCCGTCGTTACGCCCGTCGATAGAATCTTTACCGTGTAGGTTGAGCTAATGGTGCCGCCGGCTTTGCCGCCGGAATAGTTCGCCGGGCCAATGCAACTGCGGTAGGTCGCGCTCAAAGGATTGTTATCCCAACCGCAAGCGTCCGCGTAAAACTTATCGTTGGTTGCCGCGGGCGGCGACGTATATGTCGTCGCGATTGCCTGTACCTGAAAAATCACATTAGAGAGATTAAGAAAAGCCTCGAGTTGTTCGTAACCCTGAGTTGCGGTGGTGGCATTAACTGTATAGGTATAAGTCTGCCCGACATAGACGGTAGTAGGACCAACGATTGACTGTACTGAATTGCGGTTTTGCGAAATGATTTTCTCGACGTAAATCTCGCGCGGCGTCGGCGTAGTAATCGTCGAGATGCCCGTTGCGCTCACCGCGATGTGGTAACTCCGAGTCGCGTTGTAAGCAAGTGAGCTCCGGGTAATGGTTACCGGATAGTAGAAGTCCGTGCAGGCGCCGGCATTCAGCGAGCTAAGGTTAAGAGTACTCGCGCCGCTCAGATTGATAAAGACGTTAGTGCTATCCCAAATGAAATCGCCGACAACGTTGCTGACGGCGGTTCCACCCGTGTTACAGACGCGCGCGCCAATTTGAAATGTGTCTGGTCCTATAGTGGTGTTATTGCTGTCGAGGCCGACGACGTTCCACGAAACCGGCGTAACGGTGAGCCCCGCATATACGCTCTGTACGCCGCACACCAAGAACAGCGCCACGAGAAAAACTCGCAGGACAAGAACGTTCAGCCTGACGCGGGATGGTTTGAAAGCTCTGGATCTCATCACTACGGTTCCGATAGCAGTCTGAACTATTTTTCCTTTTCGGTGCTGATTGGATTATCGGTTGAGTTCACGAGCCCTGCTTTTGAAGTTCCAAACAAATCGAAAAGATTCGACAGCTTTGAAGAGATGGTGAAATAAAAGCCACGTCGGGTTGGGAGAATCATCGCGCCGGCGGGTTCTCGCGCCGCGGTGAAATTATAGCCGCCGCCCAGTCTCATATCCGGAAGCAGCCAGAATCCGAGTTCGGTTGCATAGGTGTGGCGCGTGGTGTGCGACGAAGGTTGGAACATCATCCGCGTCTCGACCGCCCAATCCCAACGGCGCGCCAGCAGGTATTGCGCGCGTGCTTGCGTCAGCAGGCTGAGCGTCGAAACAAAAGGTAGCTGAGGTTGGCCATCGGCGCTGAAGCGCAGCGCGAATCGTCCGTATAGTTCGAGCCGCTCAGTCACTTGACGGTAACCATCGCTCGCCAGCGAATCGATGCGAGCGCGGGTCGGAGTTGACGAGGTTGCGTCCTGAATCAGCGAACGATGCGTATAGCTGAAAAGGATGCCGGTGCGATCGGAATCGAGCGGGCGTATCGCCAGCGCTGCGGTACCTTCGAGCGCAGAGTTTGATTTGCCGCTAAACGCGCCGCGTGAAAATTGAAAACGCGAGAGCGCCGTGATGCCTTCGCTCAGTTTACCCGCCACACCCGCGGCGAACAGTTGTCCGACGCCGCCGCGATCGCGGTACTCGTAACGGGCCGTGGCGCGGAGATCAGAATTCGGCTGCCAGCCAAACCCCAACGTCGCGCTGTTAAAGCTCTGATTTGGACCGAGCAGGTGGAAACCGCGCTCAAAGCCTAGATCAAGCGACAACTTCTTTGTCAGTGGCAGACGGTCCTGCAACCCAATCACGGCAAAACTGTCCGTGCCGTTGATTCCGTTCTCGAGTTGATAGCGCCCTGTCATCGAAGTGTGCTTGCCGAAACGCGTCTCGACACCAAAAGCAGTTTCGCGCCGCGACGAAGAGACTGCGAATCCGTTGGTCGTGAAATCGCCAATCGGAGTGATGGGCGTGGCGGCCAACCTTTGCGTGAAGAAAAGCTTGGTCAAGGCATTGACCTGATAAGTCGCGCCGAGGATCGTCTGCGTCGGATAAGTTGGATCGGCATCGCTCAAATTCTGTTCGCGCTTAACCGAGAATTGCAGTTTGTCCGTAGCCTGCACTTCCGCACCCGCAGTAATCAGGTTTGAATCGGTCGTCTTGTCGTTCAGGTTGTCGGTGAAGGCGCGATGATCGAAGCCCAGGTGGAAACGAATGCGATCGCTCAGAACTTGGTCCCAGGCAGCGGAAAAAGTCAGACGTCCGTTATCAACGTTGGCCGTCTTATTACGTTCGCTTGTCGCACCGAAACGCAGCGTCGAATTCTTGAGCGGTTTCATTTCTAGCGTCAACTCGCCACGACGCGAGCCGGGCGTAATCGTGCCGCCGAAGGGATTGAAGAAACCCGACGAGGCGTTCAGGTAATGCGCCCGCACGGTGGCACCGAGGAACGGGAGCGGCTGCGTCAGCGTTAGTTGGTACGCATCGCCGTCATGCTTGTTGTCTCCGGCCGTGCCCAGCACATTGCCGGTTCCCAAAATCTCTCCCTGGCTGCGCGCCCAGGCGAGTTGCAGCGAGCCGCCGCGAGGCAGAGTCTTTTCTGCGTCAACTCCACCGAGCGCAAAATCTGCTTCGTCCGGTTGCCGTTGGAGCACGGCTGACAGCCCGAGCTTTAATCCAATGCCCTGGAAGTTCCGGCGCGCACGAGCTGTGTAGACGGCTGAGTTCAAGCTGGTTGCGCGATGTTCATAGGTGACGACTATCTGTGTGAGATTCAAGAGTGAATCGAACGTCGAGATGTAACGAAGCAGAAACAGGCGTCCGGTGAGCGCGTCGAGATTGTAATCAATTGATCGGGTCAGCGTTTCGTGCGAGATGATCGCCTCCGGATTACGTCTATCGCGTACTTCGAGCAAGACAACTTCCGAGCCCGTCAGGATCTCTGTATTTGAAAGCTGCATGATGCCGAAAGTTCCCGCCGGAAAGACGTCGCGGGCGAACGCGGTGTCGGGACGCGCGCCCGTGATCGTGACGAAGTCGCCGCGAGAATTCTCAAGATGCGCTTTGATACCGGTCAGCTTGCGTGCGTACCCCATCAGCGGCGCGCTCATGTCCGTTTCAAAATCGCCGAACATTGCGTACGAACGTTTGTGATCGACTCGCAGGTAAAGTTTTGAATTGGATGCGGCGGCTTCATAACGCGTGGACGAATCGCCGAACAGCGGGTAGACGCGATCCAGCGGATCGAGTTGAAAAATCCGATCGCGGCCCGCAGTACGGTTGATGGGCCGCTGCGAATCGTACGAGAGCGTCAGCATGTTATTGCCAAGAACGCGCCCGCTGTAAAAGAGGCTGACGCGCTTGCGAAAGTTACCCTGCTCGCCGCGTAAGCCGACTTCGGGAATGCTGTTCCCGAAACTCATCTCGCCAAAGCCGACTAGAATACTCTTGCGCATTTCGGAGGTGATACGAACTTGCTCTTGCGCTTCGATCTGTCCGGTTTGGGCGCGCAGTCGCGCTTCTCCAGGCGCACCGGAGCTGAACAGCTTTAGCGTCGCCTCGCCGCCTTCGAGCTGAACCACAATCTGTGAACTGGCGGGCCCAACCACCTCGACAGGTTTTTGCGTGACGAGCGCTGAAGAGGTTTGTATCTCGCTCGCCTTGTCGTTCAGCCGCCGCAATTGCCCCAGCGAAGTCTCAATACCAATCTCGCCGTCGAGCGCCGGATTGCCCCACTGATCGAAAGCCTTGACCCGAATGATCGAAGAATCATTCCCACCAGACTGAATTTCAGATCTTTCAGAAACGATCTCGAGACGACGCGCCGGGCCGCGGCCCATAACGACTAACTCCTCCGCGCGACCAACGACGCCGTTAGCACCAATCGCGGTGCAACGAATTCGGTTTGGTCCGGGCTTGACGCTGATGCCAACGAAGGTGAACGTCGACACTTGGTTCTTGTGATCCAAACTCCGGACCCCTATGTTCTTATCAGAAACTTGCTCGCCGTTGACTTCCGCCTTGACCGACCAGTCCAAAGCCACGCGCGCTTCGATTTGCAAACCGGGTGACATCGCCACTGAGTTAGGCGCTGGCGAAATCACGTGCACGGCACCAGGCGTGACGGCTGCAACGTTATCCTTGGCCGCAACCTCGTAAGTTCCCGGTTGTCCGACAAACTTCAGTTCGTCGCTGGAGTTACTAACCGATTTAGGTGGTAATGAGGGCGAGGTTGACCCACCCGCTGACACAGGTCGAACTGACGCTAACAGCGCAAAGTTCTGTAGTAGTAAAGCCCCGCCGCCAATCGGCGTGCGTAACAGACGCGTCCAACTCTTCCCGGATTCTCTGCCGCCATCAGACAGTGTATAGCCCGTCGGCAATGTCACCGGATCCAGCGAGATCACCTGCGGACCATCTCCGAGTGAAGGAAAACTGTATAGTCCTGCCGAATCGGTGATTACCGATTGGCCGTTGCTTAGGTACAGCCGCACGCCTGGCATCGGCCGATCGCTGTGATCGAAATGTCCGTCGCCATTCGTGTCAACGAAGACGCGGCCAATCAGGACCTGCCGGGTCGAGAAAACCCCGCTGGAGACGAGAACAACGGCGCGGGCCGGGGCTGTCGTGACTCTTTCTCCGGAATCAAAAGCACCGGATGCGACGGCCAGATTCTCCTGCTCGCCTTCATTGGCGTTGGCGCCCACTCGCACGCGATAGAGCACGTGCGCGGTCGCGCCGTGCGGAATCTCACCGAGATGAAAACGTAAAATGTCGCCCTGAACTTCCGGCTCGATTAGCCGATCGGAACCAGAGCCAAAACCGAATAACGCACTCCCCTGAGCATAATTGAACGAAGGTGGCAGACGATCCTCGACGGTCACATCATTTATCGAAGTCGCGGTAGGATTATGAACTTCGATTCGATAGGTGATCGTGTCGCCAATTTCTGCCCGCGCACGATCGGCTGATTTGACGATCTGCAAACCGCCCGGTTCGAACATCGGGACGTTCAGCGCCAGCGTGGCAAGGTCGTTGATGCGAACGTCCTCGCGCACCAGGTCGAACCCCCCGGCTATGGCCAGCGGCTGGTTGTCAAGCGCGTGAATCGTCAAAGTAAACAACCCCGGCTGAGTCGGGCGCAGACCAAGCTGCATCAGACGGCTGACATAACCCTGCGCGATAACTCGCAAGAAGTAATTCGCCGTGGTGGTCGCACTGCCCATCTCGTCGGCACTGAGTGTGAAACCGAAGCGTCCCTGTCCATCGCTCGAGAATGGATTTTGGTTTTTTTCATTCGGGGTGAAGCCGGTGTCCGGCGGCAAGCGCAAGAGATTCTCGCCACCCTGGTCTTGCAATACTTCAACGCGCGCGCCCGCAATTGGCGCCGACCTGCCAGCGCGACCGGCGAAGACAAAGCCGAAAGGATCGATCACCACCGTAGCCGGGCTGCTCTGGACGGGAGGGATATTGTCGGCGGTGAAGCTCGCGGTATTCACAGCTCCGCCACCACCGGCGATAGAACGCGCGAGGCGTGCAGCAAAACTGATGCGAAAGATCTCGCCCGCGTTTATCCGAGCTATGAACACTCGAATGTGATTGTCACGAACCGAGGATTCGCTGCCCTCGTCGGGAAGACTGCGGTCGTTGAGTTGCAGCGAACCGCTGACATAGTCGATTGCCGCTGGCAATTGATCATCGACGATGACATTTTGCGCCGGACTCTCGCCGCTGTTCTTTAAAGCGATGGTGTAAGTGAACTGTCCGCCGGAACTTACCACGACCTTAGCCAGTCCATTAACCAACTTGGTGGGAACGAGATTCGGATTGTCGGGACTAGTCAGAAACGCGCCCTGACCGACCGCATTGATGATCGTGCCCGTGTCTTC
>Ga0209056_10007907_pt1 | contig 10929 bp, 13 predicted proteins | sample GraSoiAngelo_114_FD_185876 | JGI IMG/M metagenome (GOLD analysis project Ga0209056, IMG submission 185876) | Grasslands soil microbial communities from the Angelo Coastal Reserve, California, USA - 14_0903_13_40cm (SPAdes) (version 2) | ecosystem: Environmental > Terrestrial > Soil > Grasslands...
TGTTTCTTCCTTCGCTAGCAATCTTGGCGCTCTCTTCTCTATTGCCAGCATTTGCAACAGCCCAAGCGGTTGTCTTCACACATAGTAACGGCATCAGCAACTGTCCCACGGGCACAGTCTGCAGCACAAACTGGAGCGGGTTCGCGGTAACCGGCTCCGGCGTCACCGATGCTAAAGGCTCCTGGATCGTTCCCTCAGTCACTTGCAGTAGCTCGACCACGTACAGCAGCTACTGGGTCGGAATAGACGGCTATAGCAGCAACACTGTCGAACAGACGGGCACGGACTCGGATTGCAGCAGCGGCCACGGCGTCTACTAGCATGGTACGAGTTCTATCCCAACCCGTCCATAACAATCGGCGGTTTCACAGTACTCCCCGGTGACAAGATCAGCGCAGAAGTCAGCTACAGCGGCGGGGTTTTCACCACCAGCATCACCGATGGTTCACAGCACTTCTCCACCACAGGCACAGTCAGCGGCGCCGCACGAAGCTCCGCGGAATGGATAGTCGAACGACCAGCCCTATGCAACGGGCACCACTGTAAACTCACCAGCCTATCCAACTTCGGAACCGTATCACTAGGCAACGACTATACCGGGACAGCCAGCACAAACTATGCAACGATCAACGGAGCGACCGGCGGCATCGGATCATTCGGCTCCGCTAACATCCATCGAATCACCATGGTAAACAACAGCGGCGCAACTCTTGCAGAACCATCAATCCTGTCCACCGACGGGACAAGTTTCACGGAAACCTGGTTCGCCTCATCCTAGAAGCAACCCGAGGCCTCGCGTAGGCCTCGGACCCCCTTTTCCATAGAAAGCGTCCTGACCACCGGCCGAGTCTCATGGTACCGGTTTCAGCTAGAACGGTGCCAGTGAGGCGATTCCTACGGATAGGCCTTCAGGACCTGATTCAGACACTTGGCAGGACACGGTACAGTTGACCTAGTCTTTCGGGATGATCGATGAACCTTTAGTGCCTATGATGAATAGCGCGGCTAATGTCAGGCCTATTGCGAGCCAGAGAGCAAGGATGACCTGGAAGAGCTCGGTCTCCACTAAGGGCAAAGTAAGGAACAGAGCGACGATCGTTGTAAGAGTCAGCCAAAAATGCATGACTCGCGTGGTGAGGGGTCTGCCCCACCACGACGGATTACGGACCACGTGGTCTATCAGAATAAGAACCGGGATTCCTACAATCAGGGTCATGATGTCGAAATACCCAGTGGTTCCCACCGTAGAGCATGCCCACCTGTTTGTCAAAGATGGGTCGCTTGCAAGATAACAGAATCCGACACCGGCAAACAACAGGATGCCCGCTGCGACAACAATCACCCAGATCGAGGCTGCGAGAGCGACGAACCACGCCCTCATTGGCGAGGACCATTCCATATGCAACTAGATTAAGCTAGCTGGCCCAACACTGGGGGAATCCACATTCTTCATGGCAATCCGCCAGACAATGAATGTCTTGTGCTAGTCAGAATATGCGTCGATCGTTATTGTGCGTGGGGTAACAGTGCCCGACGTGGGATCTATTGTTAGCGGCTGAGCGGCTGATGTTACGTTGGATGTTTCGTACGAGGTTGTCGTCGGAGAAGTATCAACTTGTACCCATGCAGGGTGGTTGCTCCAGACTGTCACAGTCAGTACTGACCCTGCGGGAAACGGGGTCTTGAACAGGGAAACACCGCAAGCTAAGGTGCTAAGGGAGTAGCCGTTGTTGATGATCGTGCGAGTAGAAGCCCATCCGCCGCTGCCACTGGGGTTGTCCGTGAAACATGTTCGTGTTCCCATCAGAACGCTGTTGATGTAGAGACCAAACGAGAGGATTGTGCCGGGCTGGAGCTGATACGTTGAAGAGGACAGGACGGTCACGTACGCGTTCATGTAGTTATGATCAAAAGACTGGTTAGCAACATACGACGTGGCGATACGAGTATCGCTTGGCATAAGCCAGCCAACAGGAGAATAGGGACCCGATTGTTTGCTTCCGAGATTAATCCCCGGGCTAGTCCTCAGCCCGACACGGGTCTGCTGCGACCTCCACAGAGTTAAGGCTGAGACAGAGCCTACAATAATAATGATGAGTAAGACCAGTAGTGCACGGCGTCCTACCATGACCGTCTGATCTGAGGAACGACCTAGCGTAAAAACAGATAGTCTAGTCAGCCACGGAAGAAATATCATAACTCAATTGTGCACAATCGATAGGGCTGCCCCCAGCTTATCGGGCGCGACTACGTCACTTAGCCTTGGCTTGCAAACACTTTTTCATGGGGATTGCCTCTAGGCGCGCTGGGACATCATATGGGCCAACTCATCGTCAGTGAATTCGTGACTCTGGACGGCGTCATGCAGGCGCCCGGCGGACCGGAAGAAGACACCGAGGGCGGGTTCAAGCACGGCGGCTGGCAGGCACCTTTACTCGACGAGGAGTCGCTCAGCCTCATCACCAGGGACATCGGGCGAATGGACGCCCTGCTTCTGGGTCGCAAGACCTACGACATCTTCGCCGCGTACTGGCCCAAAGCCACCAGCGACAAGGAGATCGCGGACAAACTCAACAACGCACCCAAGTATGTGGCCTCCCGCAGCCGCCGCAGACTCGAATGGAACAATTCCACTCTCATCCAAGGAGACCTCTCCAAGGAGGTGGCCCGCATCAAGCAGAAGCACGGCGAAGTCCACGTGATCGGAAGCGGCAACCTGGTTCAGACCCTACTCCGGCACGACCTGGTCGACCAGCTCAACCTATGGGTCTACCCGCTACTTCTCGGCACCGGCAAGAGACTCTTCGGTGAAGGGACCCTGCCCGCGGGCCTACGCCTTACCAGCTCTCAGGCGTTCCCCAGAGGCGCGATTCACCTGGCGTACGAGCGCGCCGGGAAGCCCAAGCACGGCGACCTGTCAGTCAAAGGCTGAGCGGACCTCAGCCGTTCCGAAGGCGTTTCCTAGAGAATATCAGGTCGATAACGAGAATCATCTGCAATCAAGGGACACGGAACGACAAAGTCGTAGCTGCTCCCTTTGAGATCCATTCTAGTAGTTTTCTATCGTGACGCCTTCTATTCCGGAATAGTGTCTGATGTTCCGGGTTAGGACCTTTTCCGAATTCACCCTAGCTATTCCAGCGATCATGGCATCCTCAGGGTCAATTGACTGACCTGTCCTAATCTTCTCGCCATGGATCAAACCTCCCGCGCTTGCGGATGGAGAATCCAGGACTAACTGTGGCAGAGAGGAGAGGATCGTGCTGATTTTTGATTTTTCCTCTTCAGCCTTCCTGCTCAACGCTATCCCGGCGAACAGTTCGAAGATGGTTGGCGAGCTTACCGAGATGGTTACACCGCTCTCCTCGAGCTCGTCTGCCTTCTTGACAGCCTTCTGGTCCCTGATCAGGAGGTCGATGATGAAGGTCGTGTCAGCGATCAAGAGCCCCGTATCCTTCGCTCCGTCTCGGCGGCTCTCTTCCTGCTCCTAGTTCGGATGTCCTGAATATTAGAGCGGAGTTCGGCTCCTTCCTTAGGCGTGAGAAGGCCGACAAGGTCGAGCACCGACTTCTTACCCGCGAGTCTGTTTATCACGTCAGTGAAGCTCTCCTTCGGCCCCTTCAATGCCGCCAACTTCGAGTAAGCCTCGTCCGAGATGGATATGTTCCTCGTGCCCATTGCCTACACACACATGTGTGTGTACAGACGCCTACTTACGCCTTCTGGAAACATGTTTCACACTGGCCAACAAACCGGAAGCGTTGTCATAACCGCGGGACAGATAAGTCAGAGTCTTGCGACATCTGCTTGGAATATGAACTTGTGGTGGTTGATGACTGGATTAGAGAGACGATGAAGGGAATGCGAATCTAAGGCAGACTTGGCCGGGACCAGTTGTGAAGGCGATCGTTTGCACAAAGTATGGACCCCCTGATGTTCTAGAGCTTAGGGATGTAGAGAAGCCTACTCCAAAGGACAACGAGGTTCTAGTGAGGGTCCACGCCGCGTCTGTAGCGATGGGGGACTGCGAGCTGCGTGGTCTCAAGCTTCCTTTCGCATGGAAGCTTCTTCTCAGAATTGGGTTCGGCATCAGAGCGCCAAGAAGGAAGATTCTCGGCCAGGAGTTAGCGGGAGAAATAGAATCGACAGGCAGAGATGTAACGCGGTTCGAGAAGGGCGACCAGGTTTTCGCTCTGACAGGCCTGCATCTCGGGGCATACGCCGAGTACGACTGTCTCAAGGAGAGCGCGATACTAGCTATCAAGCCAGCGAACATGTCCTACGAAGAGGCAGCAGTTGTCCCTGCAGGCGGACTTCACGCAATCAATTTTCTCAGAAGAGCGAACATCCAGCCCGGAGAAGAGGTACTGATACGAGGCGCGGGCGGAAGCATAGGGACTGTTGCTGTACAGCTCGCTAAGTCTTACGGTGGGATAGTGACTGGCGTTGATCGGACCAGCAAATTGGACATGATTCGTTCTATCGGGGCGGACCACGTCGTTGATTATGCGAAAGAGGATTTCACCAAGGTTGAGAAGACCTACGACGTGGTCTTTGACGCGGTAGGTCGCTCTTCCTTCTCAGGTCTTATGAGATCAGTGAAGGGCGCCGGTTTTCTTCTATTGGGCAACCCTGGTTTGTCGCAGCTGTTCCGAGGGATACGTCGGTCGAAAAAGGGCAGAAGAGTGGTGCGTTGGACAGGATCGTATCCGGTTCAAGATCTAGTCACTCTTAAGGAGCTGATTGAGGCGGGAAAACTAAGGTCTGTTATTGATCGGCGATATCCGTTAGAGCAGACTGCCAAAGCTCACAGGTATGTCGACACAGGAGAAAAGCGGGGGAACGTTGTCATCAGCGTTCACTAAAGGCGAGTACACGCATAGACGACGCGGCCCAGCGGTTGCGACCGGCGACATCCGTATCACCGACCCCAAATCTCCCTCTGGTCTTAACATTGTCATGGACCCTCAGCCGTTCCCAAGGCGTTTCCTAGGGAATATCAGGTCGATGACGAGAATCATCTGCAATCAAGGGACACGGATCGAAACGTCGTAGCTGCTCCCTACGAGATCTTCCCAAACACAGGGTTTACGTCGCGAGACTCAACTGCAATTGACATTTCTTGGCTGGTAACGGGTTTGGTAACCGTGAATCGTAATGGAGATTGAAGCTGGAAGTGTGGAATGGTGCGAGTTTCGGTGGGAATGGTAGCAGGAATTGAGGCTGGGGTCTTGTTGAGTATCCGTTTTTGGATAAGTAGGTGCTTCGAAGCAATCGCAGCCTTCTTGGGTGCTAGTGTCCCGGCTTGTCTCTGAGATGGTTTGGATGAGGAGTATTCACCTGTTTGTGATGCTGAGCCTTGACGGCTACTTTGAAGGACCCAACCATGAAGGTGAGAAGATTGCTAAAAGAGCCTCTTCATCTCTCGAATCACATCATGTCAACGTTATCGCGGTGAATCCGGGCGGGCCCACCACATACGTATGGCGAATCTTGGGGTATTCAGGATATGCCAGACTGGACTTGTTTCTCTGATGTATTCGACGAGCTCTGACAAGAGTATCCTTACGTCCCTCTGGTCGACGGTCTCTGATATGGCGGTGACTCTGTGCGGTTCGCTTAATGCTGCGCCAGTGAGATATTTGCTCGGGGTCTTTGCCAGCCGCTTGAATCAGGCTGATCGGTGTCTTAGTCAAGTTCTGCCGTGCCTGTGGCCGAATTGATAGCTGTCCTCGGGCGTAACTCTCCCTGAGCTTCTCAACGCCCAAGTCGCGGACCTGGTTGTACGTGTCGGAAACATGGCCTAGGAAATAGTCAGCGCGGCTTTCTGCCACTCCGGCGGCGACTAGGTTGGTTTTGAAGAACCTCCTGAAGGAGTGAGCTTTCACCGCGTGGTGCTTGTCTCCAGGCTTCACCAAGCCCGTCTCGGAGCCATGCTCGTCTAGATAGACGACAGTCAACGGTCTGTAGGTTAGGTGCACATCACTGATGTGAGATGCCGGGTGGGCTCCTCACATCATTTTAGTGCGCTCAAAAAAGAGCTTGTGGGGGTTCCTAGTCCAGTGACATCATCGTAGCCAGGGGTAGCGTTCAGGCTGAGCGTCTGATCCATTGTTCGAAGCCGGTAGACTACTCCCGCGCTCGCGTCTACGCTGTTGACGTAGTTCGCCCGTACTACTGCGACCGTCGAGTCTGGGTGTTTGATGTCTGTGAAGGCTGCTGAGCCTGCGAGGCTGTAGAATAGCGGGTTGGCGAAGCCGTGCGGGTGTCCGGCTGCCTGGTCGGCGAGTGCCATGATGCCTGCGACGAGTGGGGACGATAGGCTGGTTCCTCCGATCCGGTATTCAGAGTATGCTATGGTACCGTTCGGGAATGTTTGGGTCTCTCCTATCAGGTAGCCTGTGTTGGGGTCGCCGACTGCTGATATGTCAGGGACGGCTCGGCCGGTGCGGCCTTGTGTTGCGAAGACTGAGTTTGGCACTATTCCTACCTGGTAGGAGGGCTCGGGGAAGATTCGGCTGACACCGCCTCCTGAGCCGTAGAGCCAGTTGCCCGGGGGTGTGGGTGACCATGATGTGCCGGTCCACGAGGACGTTTTCGTTCCCCAGGCCGTCTCGAAGAGATAGTTGTTTGACGCGCCGAGGGCGAGGCTTGTGCCTCCCACGGCTGTCACGTACGGGCTTGAGGCTGGCCAGTCTGCAGTCTGATAACCCACGACAAGCGACTCGTCATTGTTGTCGCCAGACGAGAAGTATATTCCGACTCCCGTAACGACGCCTTGGAGTATTATGTTCTCGTAGGGTTTGATGTAACCTGGGGGTAGGATCTCGGTCGGGAAGCCGTACGAGTTGGTGACGATGGATGCTACGTGATGATCAACGACATAGTTTAGTGCCGCGTCAAGGTCTTGGAAGTTGTTGGGAGCGCCTACGTAGACGATCTGTGCGGCCGGTGCCATGCCATGGACTGCTTCAACGTCCAGCGTTTCTTCGCCGTACCATCCTTGCGGGTCCTGTTTCATACCCTTCTCAGGATGGTTGTAGGTCCCTGGAGCAACCACCTGGACCAACTGGTTCGCGGTCAACGTTGGAAGCCCGCGGTTGACCGACCACTGGTTCACATCTTGGACGATGGTTGGTGCCGCGTAGGCGTCGATGATCGCTACGGTCTGACCCGACCCATCATAGCCGGAGATTCCATATGCGCCTTTGATCTGCTGCGGTGTGTATCCGCAAGGTGCGTAGGGAAGCGTACCTGTTCCATATGGGTTGGTGAAGCCAACCGCCAGATTCTGTCCCCAGTAGGTTGAGCATGGTTGGGCGCTGACGAAGGCTGGGGGTGGGGGCGCGTCTCCGACAGTGTGATCCGTGAAGACGAATTGCACGCTGTCGTCTAAGCCTAAAACTCCAGTGACGATGCCTGCCAGCGAGCTGGGTACGGACACATCCGAGGAGGGAGACCTCAGGGTTAGGCCTGAGACGCTGTAGAGTCCGAAGCTGGTTCCGAATGCTGCCTGGGCTTGGGCTAGAGTGCCCTCAGCCGAGACGTAGAGATTGTTTGCTGGGCTGTACTCTATCGAAAACCCTTGGTTGCGCAGCCAGGATTGGACAGCTCCGACCTGAGACTGGGACGGAGCAAACTGCTGGTGGAATTGTGACGTTGTAAGGTACTGTCCGTAGGAGGAGCTCTTGGGGTCGGATACTGCTTGGGCGAGTGCTTCTACCTGCGACGGATTGCTCCAGCCTAGGTAGACTCGGAAACCGACATAGCTCGTCGGGTCGGCTTGGCCTTGATAGTTGTTGCTGCTCGCCCAGTTGGGGGCGCTTCCATTTAGTGTCGCGCGACCGTTATTGGAAGTCAGAGGAAGGGCCGCGACTGAAAAGTTGAGTGATACAGCCAGTATCAGTACTCCTATTGCGATGGTTATTCTTGGAATAGGCAACGCAAAAAATCGAGTTTCCCGTTTTCGCTTGGTAAGTATTTAACTGTTGGCAACCTACGGCAAACTCCGGCAATCCAGAGATTTACCACATGACACGAAGTCAATCTATCACTTTGTGGCTGGCATTGTCATGAATACGGGCTTTTGATCACCAAATCCAAGATGGATGAAAGAAATCCTCCCAACGATAGTAACCCTGAGTCTAGCATCGAAACGTCGAACTTTTTCATTCATTGAACAACGAAAGGTATGGCGTCAGGGTGCTGGTGGCGTGAAGGCAGCATATGTTATCACTAACATTAGCGAAGTCTGACCCTTGGTTTGAATCCTCGAGATGCTGACGAATTCCGGCAGTAGGCTTGGACCTGTTCTATAGCGAACCTACCCACTTGCAATCTGCATGGTATCGCTTGGCTACCCCATTCCACCTACCACCCCCTCTCGCCCAAAAAAAAAAAGGTTGCAGCCCCGTTTCCCGGGCCCTCAAAATTCGCGACTAACCGTTCGAACCCGGGCGGGCCCACCATTCCAGACGCAAACTGTAGGGAGGTTCGGGAAGACCCGACCCACCGGGAGCGAGCGCTCATGCAGTGTTTCTTTGAATCGCATCACGCCATATCGCGGGGAGGGCAAGGATGGTTTGCCTGAACAAATAAATGGGTTTTGTCAGGCCGAATTGCAGGCCGCCAATGAAAGTGGGGGGTGAAAAGAGGGCTAAGGATGCTTGCATTCTACGTCAGCCTAGACCGGGGGACATGGGCTGGGTCGTTCATCGTCACGGAGTTGTCTATCGTGAAGAATATGGATGGGATGTGCAGTTTGAAGGATTAGTCGCAGGCATCGTGGCGAAGTTCATCCAGCGTCACGATGCAAAACGGGAACGCTGCTGGATGGCCGAGATGAATGGAGAAATCATCGGCTCAGTGTTCATCCTCAAGAGATCCGAAACGGTGTCCCAACTTCGACTTATGCTGGTCGAGAAAAAAGCTCGGGGCCTAGGATTAGGCACTCGTTTCGTGAACCAGTGCATACGGTTCTCACGTCGGGCTGGCTACCAGAAGATTATCTTATTGACAGAAAGCCGCCAAGTGGCGGCTCGACACATCTACGAGAGAGCCGGTTTTCGACTGGTCCGCGAGGCACCGCAACACAGCTTCGGGCATGATCTAATAGGAGAATGGTGGGAGTTAGTGTTGTGATCGCTAAGATGACCAGAGTCATGCGGCTCAGCGTGGTCGATTAGGGTTCTTGCCAGCAGTTTGGCTTCCCCCTCCTGCGGGCCTGAGATGACCCGGTGCGGTTCCGCGAAAGGCGTCATTGAAGAGCATCTTTTCCGGTTCTATGCCACAGCTGCAAAGGACCTCCCTGGCGATGTCAAGCTTCGTCAAGCAGGTCCGGGGTTTGATGAGTAAGTCGGCCTTGGCGTAGATGCCGCGGAAAAATTCCACTCCTTTGGACTGGGAATCTTGGTCTTGGGCCCGAAAAAAAGTGTCCACATGTGGTGGCGGTTCCGGGCGGGTCCACCACGCATCCATTGGATCGGGTTAGAATATTGATCGGAGGTGATAGAGCCTCCCATGCTGGTGGAACCGATTAGTTCAAGCGACTGTTCCAAGGGCTTGGCTACTCCCCGGCCCACCTGCAGCTTGATGGCGGCCAGGTCACTCTAATTGCTTGTAGCGGGCGCCTATCATTTCGCCAACGACAAGTGAAAAGCTGAGAGTCGTCGCCAGAGCTCAAGACCCGTTGAGGACAATAGGATTAATGGATTCCTCGCTTACGACAATGGAAGACCCGTCGGCTGGTGTAATCCGGCTTCTCGCTACAGCAACCCTGGCATCCAGTGGCTGATGAGCCCCTCAGCAGGGATTGTTTTGTAAGATCTACTGGTTGGGTGTTCTTCGCTTCTAAAGATCATCCAAGTTGGATTATCTCATCTTGGGGCTTTGAAAGTTCTTGGTACCCGTTCGATGTTACAAGAACATCTTGTTCTAGGTTGCAGGTGCCGAACTTGCTGGTCACGGACGGCTCTATGGTGAAGACCATGTCCCGCTGAACTAGTTTCTCGCCCTGCTTACCATACCTGTTCGGCCATCTAGGACCCAGGAGAGGACCGATCTCATGAGTGCTCCTTCCAAGCACATGGCCCAATGCGTGCTTGTATTCTGGATAGCGTCTCTTGACGATTAGGCTTCTCCCTGCCTGGTCAACCTTGTAACCCGGGACCCCAGGCTTCAACGCGGCGAGAGCGGCATCATTCGCAGCACGAGCAGTCTTGAACATCTGCTGCACTCCCTTTGGCAGTCGTCCAGAGCCGACGAAGTAGTTTCTCTGGATGTCGCTACAATACCCGTTATATTTCACGCCGAAGTCCAGCTTGACAAAATCGCCGTCCCTGATCTTAGTACCATAGTAGCCCACGTGGGCCATGGGAGCGTTGCCGACCACGACGGAGGGGCATCGATCATACGCCCATGCTGTGTCCAGTTTTCTCTCAGTCAGAAGCTTGTGCGCGAAATCGTGGACCTCCTTGTCCCTCTTGCCCGGCTTAATCGCCGCCTCAACGGAATCGTAGATTTTTTCACACTCAGCAATCGACTTTTTCACTAGTTCGACCTCGGCTGGTATCAGCCTCGCCCGTAGAGCAATCGCGAGGTCCTCTCCCGAGACCAACCGCTTCGAGTAATCCTTCAACGCGGTCTTGAGATACTGTTCCATACCCGAGCTGAGTCCATCAGCCGCACCCTCATCATAGCTTGTGTTTACAGCAATCTTCTTCGGCTTCCTCCTCCTAACAAACTCGTTCAGCTTGGGTGCCGCGCCCTCGCTGCCATACCCAATTATTTCATCATAGAACTTTTGCTGCCTAACAGTCTCTTCTTCGAGACTTCCAACAATAGCAGTCTTTGTCCCGGTCCGTTCGATGATGGCGGCTGAACGCCAGGTCAGGTCGCTGAATCGGAGATCCTGTACTAACGGGTCCTCGT
>Ga0209056_10007908_pt1 | contig 10928 bp, 8 predicted proteins | sample GraSoiAngelo_114_FD_185876 | JGI IMG/M metagenome (GOLD analysis project Ga0209056, IMG submission 185876) | Grasslands soil microbial communities from the Angelo Coastal Reserve, California, USA - 14_0903_13_40cm (SPAdes) (version 2) | ecosystem: Environmental > Terrestrial > Soil > Grasslands ...
GGATCTGCTGGAGCAGGTGGCTCAACGCATTCATCAGGGAACGACGTACCAGGAAGTCGTCGCCGCTTTGTTTCTGGCGGGCATCCGCAATGTAGCTCCCCGGCCTAGTGTGGGATTCAAGTTCCATGCCGTGATGGTGGTGAACGCCGCTCATCTGGAAAGTCTCGCTTCACCGGACTCCGATCGCTGGCTGCCGATATTCTGGGCGCTCGATCAATTCAAGAACTCGCAGGCGATGGAACAGCATGATAGCGGTTGGAGAATGACGCCGGTGAACGAGAGTATGGTCCCGCCTGCTCATAAGGCCAGGGAAGCCTTCATTGAAGCCATGGATAGCTGGGACGAAAAGAAAGCGGACGCCGCCGTCTCCGGGCTTGTGAGATCGGCCGGAGCCAACGAGATCTATGAGCTCTTTTATCGCTACGGGGCGCGGGATTTCCGATCCATCGGCCACAAAGCGATTTTTGTAGCGCATAGCTGGCGGATGCTCCAGTTCATCGGCTGGCAACATGCCGAGCCGGTCCTGCGTTCGCTGGCGTTTGCCCTCCTGAATCACGATCTCAAGAACACCACGCCGGCTCTGAGCGATGATCCCGCGGATCGGCCCTGGCGGCGAAACCAGAAGCTGGCTGCCGGCATGGGACAGAGCTGGATGAGCGGAAAACTTGATGACGGCGCTACTCGTGAGATGCTGGCCGTACTCCGTCAAGGAACTAACGACGACGCATGCGACAAAGCTGCGGCGCTGATGGGCCGGGGTGTTTCACCACACTCCATCTGGGATGCGCTTTTTGTCGGCGCCTGCGAAATCGTCATGCGGCAACCGACGGTTCCCAACGTGCACTCGATGACCTCAACGAATGCCTTGCGGTACGCCTTCCAGTCCAGCGCCGACGAAGGCACGAGGAAGCTTCTCCTGTTGCAGAACTGTGCTTTTATCCCCATGTTCCGGGATGCAATGAGAGGCAAGATCGCCGATATCCGCATTGACGACGTGAAGCCGCTCGCAGTTAAAGAATCCTCGGGCGCCGTGGAAGAAATCTTCAGCGATCTCAGTAAAGATCGCATGATCGCTGCCGAAAAGATTCATTACTACCTGAGCAATGGCGGCACTCCGCAAAATCTAATGAACGCAGCGAGGCGGTTGATCTTTCTGAAAGGCACCGACGCCCACGATTACAAGTTCAGCTGCGCGGTCCTCGAAGATTATTTCAAGGTGAGTCCCGCATGGCGCGACCAGTTCCTCGCCACAAGCGCTTTCTATCTGAAAGGTAGTGGCGGGAAGGACAATTCTGTCGTCCAGAGAACCCGTGCGGCCATGAAGCTTTGATCGCTCCGCTTGGTTGTTAAGCCTCAAGCCCTATTGCCCGAGCGGCACCCCAATCGCAATCAGATCGGTTCCGCCGGAGTTGAGGCGCGGTTTCTCCCATTTCACTGTCCCGCGCGGGATTCCGGCGTTGGCGCCCTTTCCCGAAAGCGTTATCGTGAAGGTCTTCTTTTCGCCGGGACCGAGGCTCGGTATTTCAAACTCTGCTGCGTTGGAGTTCGTGATCGGGTCGCGGTGGATGCCCGTGTAACCGCCGCCGGTTGTTTCCTCAACCACGGTCGTCACTTCCTCCGGATCCCTTCCTCGAAGTAGCGGAAGCGTGATGGTGACGTACTCTGCGGTCAGACCTTTGCCAGGTCTGCCGGTATTCTGGATCGTGAGCGTGTACGTGGTGCCCTTCGCCGAAGGAACTCCAGCGCTGACCTCCGCACCGATGGGGACGCGAAGCCCTTGCTCGACGGCGAAGAATTGCCAGATCTCCTGCAGCGTGGACTCCGGTACTTGCTGTCTGGAATAGTTGCCCATTCGAAGATGCCGCGAGTTTGCGTGGTCCGGCGAAGTCGTGTGTTCGTACACTTCCGTTTTGAACCATTCGTAGTCCCCACCCAGGCCGCCCGCGGTTCTGCGCGGATTTGCGAAGATGGGAGCGTGGCACTGTCCGCAGCCGGAAGTTATATAGAGTTTTTGCCGTGGCGTGGCGAGGGGCGGAACCGTCGTACGCCACAGCGGTGGAGGCCCGGAAGGTTTCGGCAAGCTGGCGAGATAGGCTGCGACCTGGACCACTTGCTGGTCCGTGAGATTCTTGTCAGGCACAAATGCCGGCATGGTGGTTCCCGAACCCTGGCGAACTACCCGCAGGAACTCCACCGGGGTCAATTGATGACCCGCGAGAGCCTTGGCAAATCCACCTTCTCCGCGCTCGCCGTGGCAAAGTTTGCAATCGTTTTCAAGAGTGAAATAGCCTTGCCAAATCCTCGCCCCCTCCTGAATGTCCGCGGCGGTAGGAGTCTGAGCCTGGGCCTGGACTTGGGCCAGGACGAGCACGCACAACGCGGCAAGAGTAAGGTTCATGGAGCCTCCTTGGTACTGGATTTCCGAATTACGAAAGATGGACAACAAGGGCCGACCCGTCCCAATGTGCGACTTACTCCTTACCCGTCTGCCTGGCGGCAGGTTCCCTGATTCTCTTGGTAAACGCTTCCTCCTCTGACGCGACGCAGAAAGACTCCGGGATTTCCACACCCGGTTTGAGCTTGATGGTTCGCGGGTCGGCCACCCAGGTTTTGGTGTATGTCTTCGGGTCGTCGATGGTCAGGTTGAACTGAATCGTGTTACGGTCAACGCGACGATAACGCTCCGTCGTTCGCATCTGGTCGCTATGCGGTTGCCCCTGAGCGCCAAGCCACGTTTTATCGTTAAAACCCACTGTTTCGACGACGAGCGTGTCTCCCTCCCACCTGCCCACGGAGTATCCGTACCATGTCGGATCGGGATCGTCAGGAAGTTTTCGCCCGTCCATCCAGATCTCGCGCAACGTATGGTGTCCCTCGAAAAACATCAGAATCCTGCCGGGAATGTGAATGATCTCAAAGGGCCAAATGGTGAACAGGATCCGTGGGAAACCCATCGGGTCACACTTCAAGATCGGATCATTGCCGCCTGGCGCCGCTTTAGGGCCATATCCAGGCTTGTTGGCGTCGTACTTGGCCTGCCCCCAAGCGGTCAGCGGAGGAAACGTGTCGCCGGGCCCTTGACCGCCGCCGCCGGGCGCAAGCTGCCAGACTCCAGACAGGTCATGCGGGTCCAAGGAAAGCGCCGCAGTCTTATCCGGCGCCGCCGCCCTTTGCTGAGCGTTCTGAGCCATCGCGGAAGACGAGAACGCCAGAACCGACGTCAGCACACCAATCCAACCGATGAAGCGATTTCGCATTTTAGACTCCTGTTCAAGTTTCAACTCGTCTGAGCGGCTTCTCACTACGGTTGAAAAGTCTGTTTGCGGATGGTCGAACCATGATGCGCGTTCGCGCTACTGAGGGCGGACACGAATCCGGGGACTGCTACCGACCTGCTCGTACTGGAAACCGTCCGCAGGGCGATCGAGCTTGCGAATGTAGAGGCTCGCAGCTTGCTCGCGGGCCGGGCTGCCAGTGACGATGATCCGATCGCCCCGCTTCAAGGTTTCGCGAGTCATGCCGACTTCGACAAGCTCCCAGCGGTTATCCATCTCGAGCCGCCACTCTTGCGCGCTGCCGCCGCCATTCTTGACTTCCATCGTCACGAACGGATGCGGATTAACGAAATGAAACTCCGTGACAATACCTTCAACGGTTACCTGCCGCGTACTGTCATAAACGCCCGCGATCGAATGATGCGCTTGTGCCGGCATGACGGAGGTCGCGATTCCGGCAGCGAACGGCAGAATCCATCGTTTCATGAGGCGAAATGATAGCACACGCTCGCCGGCCGCTCGTCTGATCTCGCAAACAAGCAACGCTGGATTCGCGTAGATCGCCTTTGCGAAAAGGAATTTCTGAGCGGCCGAACCGGATGTAAACTGCGCGTGTCGAAGTTAGATTCCGTCACGGGAAATCCGGAGGTTGCGATGATGCGGGCTTTCAAAATCGCGGTGGTGTATTTGCTGATTGCGAGTTTAGGGGGAGCGCAGTCGACGAAGCGGCCGATTGGGTTGGATGATCTGGCCAAGATGAGGACGGTTGGCGATCCGCAAGTATCGCCTGACGGAAAGTGGGTTGCCTACACCGTTGGTACGGTTGATGCCGAAAAGGACAAGCGCGATACCGATGTTTGGATGGTGAGTTGGGATGGAATAGAACAAATACGGCTGACTTCCACCAGCGACAGCAGCGAAAGCATGCCTCGCTGGAGTCCCGACAACAAATATCTCGCATTTCTCACCGCGCGTGGAGACGAAACTCAAAAGAAACAAGGCGGCCAGGTGTGGCTGCTCAACCGTGTGGGCGGAGAGGCCCAGGAACTGACGAACGTCAAAGGCGGTGTCTCCGATTTCGCCTGGTCGCCGGATGCCAAGCGGCTCGTTCTTGTTGTGAAGGACCCGGATCCGAACGACGAGCCGGAAAAGAAGGACGGCTGGAAACGCAAGACCGCGCCGCCGATCGTGATTGATCGTTACCACTTCAAGCAGGATCGCGAAGGCTATCTCCAACCACTTCATTCGCACCTGTCACTCTTCGATATGGATACACGCAAAGCCGAGGCTTTGACCGACGGGCGCTTTGACGAACAGGCGCCCGCGTGGTCTCCCGACGGCCGCTTTGTCGCGTTCGTCAGCAATCGCACGCCAGACCCGGATCGCAACGATGACACGAACGTCTATGTGATCGAGGCCAGGCCGGGTGCTCAGCCGCGTCAATTAACCACGTACGCTGGAAGCGATGGCGGAAGGCCCGCATGGAGTCCGGATGGAAAGTGGATCGCATACCTGCAAGGTGACGAGACGAAGTACTCCGCATACAGCATGAACAAGCTGGCCATCGTGCCGGCTGGCGAAGAAGGTCAGCCGCGGATGCTTACAGCGTCCCTCGATCGTCCGGTGTCGGGCAATATCGTCTGGAGTTCCGACAGCCGCAACCTGCTTTTTCTCGTTACGGACGATAGCATCACGTACGTCGGCAAAGTCGCCGCAACAGGCGGTACCGTCGAAAAACTCACACCCGGTTTGCGTGTAATCTCGAACCTGTCACGCCGCGACGACGCCTCGCTGGCTTTGCTGTCCACCACACCCACGGAAGCCGACGAGGCATACGCGTTCGAAAACGGCGCGCTGCGGCGCCTCACGCATCAGAACGATGCACTCTTTGCCGGCCTGCAACTCGGAACGACTGAAGCCTTCACATCGAAGAGCACGGACGGAACCGAGGTTCACGGCATCGTCGTAAAGCCTGCGTCTTTTGCCGCAGGTCAAAAACATCCGATGATCCTTTTCATTCACGGCGGACCAAACGGGCAAGATGCCCACAGCTTCAGCTTCGATCGGCAGTTGCTTGCCGCGAACGGCTACGTCGTGCTCTCGGTGAATTACCGCGGCAGCTCGGGACGAGGAAGCGATTATCAGAAGGCCATCTTTGCGGACTGGGGCAACAAAGAAGTCATGGACCTGCTCGGGGCCGTGGATCACATGATCGCCAGCGGCATTGCGGACCCAAACAAGCTGGGTATCGGCGGGTGGAGCTACGGCGGCATTTTGACCGACTACACGATCGCAACGGATTCTCGCTTCAAAGCAGCGATTAGCGGCGCCGGCAGCGCGCTACAAACGTCGATGTACGGACTCGATCAGTACACGCGGCAGTACGACAACGAAATCGGCCCGCCATGGAAGGCGCAGGATTTATGGATCAAGATTTCGTATCCGTTCTTCCATGCGGATCGCATCAAGACGCCGACGCTATTTCTGGGTGGGGAAAAGGATTTCAACGTTCCCGTCGCGGGCGGCGAGCAAATGTATCAGGCGCTCCGAAGCCTCGGTGTGGACACGCAGCTTGTCATTTATCCGGGCCAGTTCCATAACATCACCACGCCCAGCTACCAGAGAGACCGGCTCGAGCGTTACGTCGCGTGGTTTAACAAATATCTGAAGAGTTCCAGCAATTGAGGAGACAACAACCGTGGGGAAGATCCTCGGCCGAATGATTCTGTTTGCAGCCGCGACGATAGTGGCGGCGCAGTTCATGGTTGCACAGGTCCGGATAAGAGACCCGAAGCAGGCAATCGACGAAGAGTACACGAAAAAGATCCGGGAATATACGACCGAACCGTTTTTCAATTCGCCGTGGACGGACTACCTTCCCGCCTCGCCCACCGTACCGGCGCCAAAGGCTGTGCTCGGCGACGTTGCAGGCGCTCCGAACAAGCTGCCGTACTCCACCGACGTTTACCGCTACATGCGGATGCTCGAAAGGGCCACGGGCCGCGTGAAGGTGGTCTCGATCGGTACGACGGAAGAAGGCCGTGAAATGATCGCCGTTGCCGTAGCGTCTGAGAAACTCATCGCCGATCTCGAGCAGAATCGAAGCCGCCTTGCGCGGCTCGCGGATCCGCGGTTGATCAGGATGGACGACGCTGAAGCCGAGCGTCTTGTCGCCGCATCCGTTCCCATTTACTACATCACCGGATCCATCCACGCTCCCGAGACGGGCGCTCCCACGGCTTTGATGGAACTCGCTTACCGTTTGGCTGTAGATGAGAGTCCCAGGATCCAGGCGATTCGCGATCGATTGGTCACGCTTATCACTCCCATCGTCGAAGTCGATGGCCGCGACCGGCAAGTCGACGTTTACAACTGGCATCTCGCGCATCCCGGACAGAACTGGCCGAACCTCATTTATTGGGGCAAATACGTGGCGCATGACAACAATCGCGACGCGATGGCCGTGACATTGAAACTCACCGAGAACGTACTCAGGACTTTCATCGATTGGAAAGCTCAAGTCCTTCATGATCTGCACGAGTCCGTGCCTTATCTGTACGACAACACGATCGGTGACGAGCCGTATAACGCCTGGCTCGATCCGATTCTCACCGATGAGTGGCAGATGATCGGATGGCACAACGTTTCCGAAATGACAAAACTCGGAATGCCGGGCGTGTTCGCGCACGGCGATTTCGATACGTGGTCACCCGGTTATCTGATGTTTCTCGCAGCAACGCACAACGGTATCAGCCGTCTCTATGAAACCTTCGGAAATGCGGGCGCCGACACGCTGGAGCGCACGCTCACTCCGCAACAATACGGGCGAACCTGGTATCGGCAGAATCCTCCGCTTCCCAAAGCGAAATGGTCACAACGCAACAACAATAATTACGAGCAAACCGGCTTGTTGATCTCTCTCGACCACTTTGCGGAGAACAGCAAGCTGTTTCTGCGTAACTTTTATTTGAAGAGCAAGCGGTCCATCGACAAGCCAAAGAACGAAGGCCCTGCGGCATACGTCTTTCCTGCAGACGATCCGCGGCCCGGCGGACAGGCCGAACTGCTGCGCATCTTGCAGTTGCAAGGGTGTGAGGTTGTTCAAGCCGCGGCTCCATTCTCTGTGACGATGCGCAAGGCGAAGAACGACAAGGATGACAAGACGGACAAGAATGAAAAGGACGACAAAAAAGAACCCGCCAGCGAAGTCGTGCAATTCCCGGCAGGCTCTTATCTGGTTCGTATGGACCAGCCCTACAGCCGCATCGCGGACATGCTTCTCGACTACCAATACTGGAGTCCGAACGATCCTCAGCGCCGTCCTTACGATGACACCGCATGGACCTTTGGCGAGTTCGGCAACGTGAAGGTCGTGCGCGTTACAGACGTGAAGGTGCTGGATGCTCCGGTGAGAAAGGTCCAGGCTCCGCTCCGGGTTCCCGGCGGCATTGGCGGCGAGGGAACCGTCTTTGTCGTGAATCACAACAGCGACAATGCGCTCGTCACGCTGCGCTACAAACTCCGCAACGCGAGGATGGACGCCGCCGAAGAACCGTTCGAATTTCAGGACGTGAAGTTCAATCGGGGATCGTTCGTCATCCGCGGCGTTTCGCCGGGCGAGCTTCGTCCGGTTGTCTCCGATCTCGGACTGCAGGCGATTGCGGGGTCCGAGGCGCCTTCCGTCGTTACGCATCCGATTCGTGCAGCGCGCCTGGCCGTCGTGCATACGTGGCTGACGACCCAGGACGAGGGATGGTGGCGTCACGCCATCGATAACGCAGATATTCCGTTCAATTACATCAGTACGCAGGCCGTCGCGCTCGATTCGAATCTCCGGTCGAAATACGACGTCATCATCTTTCCGCCTGCAGGCCGAAACACTCCGCAAGCGATCGTTGCGGGAATGCCGATGTGGGGAAATGCGCTTCCGTGGAAAAAGACAGCTGAAACACCGAACATTGGGACTCTCGATTCCACCGACGATATGCGGCCCGGTCTTTCCTGGACCGGCGTCGACAATCTGAAGGGCTTCGTTCAGCAGGGCGGTGTTTTGCTGAGCAGCATGAATACGGCAGATCTTGCGATTACGTTCGGTCTAGCTCCAGGCGTGTCGATTGCGCCGAAGCAGAAGTTCAAAGCAACAGGCACGGCACTGCGCACGAAGCTGGTCGACGGGTCCAGCCCGTTGGTTTACGGCTATACGGATAATCTCGCGGTCTACTGCTTCGAATGCTCCATTTATAACCTGAGCAATCTGGCAAATGGCGGGGGACAGCGTCCGGCCGTGGAAGCGGAGCGCACGACAGGCCGCGGGACAAAGGACGACCCGGATCTTCCGCAAGGCCGTCCTGTGGTGGACCTGCCCGAAATACCAAAGGCTGAAGCGTGGGAAGCTTTGCCGCTGACGGATGAACAGAAGCGGAACAATACAGCGGTCATTCCTCCGGAATTTCGTCCCCGGGTGGTTCTTCGCTACGCCGATACGAAGGAACTGTTCGTATCTGGTTTACTCGACGGAGCGAGCGAGATCGCCCAGCACCCGGCCGTCGTTGACGTTCCCGTGGATCGCGGCCACGTCGTGCTTTTTTCCAATAATCCGATGTGGCGCGGGGAAACGCAAGGCAGCTACTTCCTGGTCTATAACGCAATCCTCAACTTCGATAGTCTGAACGCCGGCCGCAAGAAGTCTGACGAGGCGGTGACCGAACCGGCGGGCCGGTGAGATGAGCCGCGAAGCGGCGCGCATTCGGCGTTGCGACGCCTGGACCCGATCATGGGCAACCTTTTACACGAAAATCTCCCGGTCTTCGCCTGTGGGCAACGCGCGCGGAAAACCGGTCAGACTGCCAATCCATCGCCTCCTGTAACAAACCTAGTGCGCGTAGCGCCGGGGTGGTTTCCCCGGCGCGAAAAACCCGGTGTTCTGAACTTTTTCATGCGGTTCTGAAAAAAAACACCGTGCCCTGACCGAAAAACAAAGTGCCCGAACGAAAAATACGCGCCCCTGGCCGATTTCACAGCGGTTACGAACATTTACACGCGGTTTTGACAAAAACACATGCGCCTCTGGCGGCAGAACAACTCGCTTGGACTGTGAAACATCTGTTCTGGGATTGAGACTATCGTTTCTGGGTTTCAGTCTGGGAAATCTGTGTAATCGGCAGCCAACCCCTTCCCGGAACGTGTCGGCATTATTGCGCGACAGCTGTGACGCGCTACAGAAATGCGATACCCGCATCCAACGAAATCTCGGGCCGTGGCGACAACTGAAATCTTCCCACTGAAATCGGAAATTCTGCCAAAATAGTCGGGCGGAAATTCCCTGGCGAAAAACTTAGCAGCAGGGGTACCGTCCTACCAGCCGAACTCCGGCAGCAAGACCACATCGAGGCCGGACAGGAATTCGAGATCGAACGCCTCGACCGTGGGGAGTACCGCCTCGTACGGCTCACGGCTCAATCGAATGAAGGCGTGGTCGATTGGCTGCTCGCCTGTCCCGAGAAAGGGTTCTTTGTCCCAATTGAATCCGAGTCTACGGACGTCCTTTGACATATTTGGTCGATGCGAATGTCCTGAGTGAGCCCACAAAATCAGCCCCGGACTCTGAGCTGTCGAGTGGCTCCAGGAGAACGAGAGCGAGATCGCAGTCGATCCCATCATTCTCGGTGAGCTTCGGTTTGGCATTCTTCTTCTGCCGAAGGGAAAGCGGCGAACCAGACTCGAGCGCTGGTTCGACACAGGCGGGTCATGTGAGCCTCCCTGAGTGAGACCATCCTCGATTTCGATAAACGCACGCGGCGTTGAACATACACACTGAATGTGTGTAGAATGAAAATTAATTGTCAGACGACACTTTTATGAGCAAACGCGTCAATATCATCCTTCCAGATGCAACCCTCAAAATTCTTGACCGAGTGGCCGCCAAAGGCGACCGCAGCCGCTTCATCTCTCAGGCGGTGCTGCACTATGTCCAAACCCACGGCGCGGCCAATCTTAGGGAACGCCTCAAGCAGGGCGCCTTGGCCAACGCCAAGCTGGATCTTGAAATTGCCGAAGAGTGGTTCCCAGTGGAGCAAGAAGCATGGCAGAGACTCGATCAAGAAGAACGGGCCGCCAAGACTTCCCGCAGCGCGGCGAAATCTTCCTCACGGCGCTCGACCCGGCGTTAGGCCACGAGATCAAGAAGACCCGGCCGGCTTTGGTGATTCAGAACGACGTTACCAATCGATATGGCATGACCACAATCGTCGCAGCTATCACCAGTAAGGTCTGGGTTCCTCCTTATCCCAACGAAGTTGTAATTCAGCCTTCGACAACAGGACTTGATGTTGTTTCCACCGTTCGGCTGGACCAAATCCGCACGGTTGATCGAAAGCGCTTATTGAAGAGACTGGGTAAGGCCGACGAGAAAGTCATGCGCAAGGTTGATGAAGCGATTTCAATCAGTCTTGGACTCGTAAAACTATAGCAGCTAACGTAATGATCCAGGTGTCCTGGAACAAGTTTCGTGGGTCCGTGTCGCCACCATTGATATAATCCGCCGCAATTAACGATGAATTCCATGGACTCCGAAAGCGAGTCGACCCAACCACAACTCGCTGCGGGCGCGCAGTCAGGCTTTGCAAGCTACGTGACTCCTTTTGGTCGGACGGT
>Ga0209056_10007909_pt1 | contig 10927 bp, 6 predicted proteins | sample GraSoiAngelo_114_FD_185876 | JGI IMG/M metagenome (GOLD analysis project Ga0209056, IMG submission 185876) | Grasslands soil microbial communities from the Angelo Coastal Reserve, California, USA - 14_0903_13_40cm (SPAdes) (version 2) | ecosystem: Environmental > Terrestrial > Soil > Grasslands ...
CGTGCGGTACTGGGTCGCGCCGCGGACCGGTACCGTCGTGGTCACCTCGGACCTGGGCGACATCACCGCCGCCAACGGCCCCGGGGCGGACGGCACCAAGGTGAAGCTGACGAAGAACGGCGTCAACGTCTGGCCGGCGAGCGGGTACCAGCTCGTACCGCCCGGTGGCGGGGTACCGTTCCCCGCGCTCCGCCTGTCCGTGGTGGCCGGCGACACGCTCTACTTCCACGTGAACCAGAACGGCGGCACGGCCTACGACACAACTGGATGGATACCGGCCATCACCTACCAGTAACTTGTTTCCGTGGTGAATCTGGAGGAGCAGCTTCGGGAGCGGCTGGCGGCCGAACCGACACAACCCGGGCGCGAGACTCTGGCGCTTCTCCGCGATGAGATGTTCAGTCGTATTCCCGCCTTCGACACCTTGCTTCGGCGTTCCGAGCGCGTTTCTCGATTGCAAATCCTGCTCGAACAAGCCGGCCTTTCTATGCGGGCGGGAAATCTGCTGATCATATGCCTGCTCAGCGCCGCCGCAGGGGCTGCCGCAGGTTATGTGCTCGCTCAGCCGCTGCCTGCGCAGGAAACTTTGTTGTTTACCGGAACCGGAGTCGGTCTCGGAATGATCGTTCCCTATTCATATGTGACATGGCGGAGGAGTCGCCGCTTCCAAAAATTCGAAGCCACCTTTCCGGAAGCGATAGACACGCTGGCCCGTGCCGTCCGGGCTGGGCACGCCTTCACCGTGGCCCTTGAGATCGTTTGCCACGAACTTACAGATCCTGCCGCCAGCGAATTTCGCAAGCTCTACGAAGAACAAAAATATGGTATGCCTGTGCGTGATGCGCTCCTGAACCTTTCGGAACGTATGCCATTGGTGGATGTAAAATTTTTTGTGACCGCTGTCATGCTGCAGCGCGAAACCGGCGGTAATCTCGCAGAGATTCTCGACAATCTGTCTCATATGATCCGCGAGCGCTTCAAGATTCTCCGCCAGGTGCGGGTTTACACCGCCCAGGGTCGGCTCACCATGATGTTGTTGATGGGGTTGCCACCGACCATCGTAGTGACCATGCTGATCATGAATCCCAGTTTCATTCAACCGTTATTTGCCGATCCCATTGGACATATGCTGTTGGCCGCCGGTATCACGTTGCAGACGGTGGGATATTTTGTAATTCGAAGGATTATTCAGATTCAGGTCTGAACGTATGCTGCTTGTTCCAGCCATCATCTTTGCAGCAGTGGCGGTCGCCATATTTTCTTTTGCCGCCGCAGCCTATGCGCCCTCATCTCTTTTGTCGGCGCGCCTGCGGTCTCTCGGAGTGGAACGGCCGATCGCGCCTGACAAACCATCTTTCAGAGAGCGCATAGACCAGATCCTCGATCCTTTAAGCAAAGCCCTGCCGCTATCTCCGGCCGAGGTATCGCGCACACGTTCCTGGCTCATTCAGGCGGGTTTGCGTGAGCGACAGCACCTGGTCATCTACATAGTCAGTCGAATTCTCGGCGTGGTCGCGTTCTTCGCATTGACTGTTGCGGTGGTCGGTTTCGACTCTATCTACCTGATGGCAGGAGCGATCGCGTTCGGGTTCTTTCTGCCGCGTTTTGTCCTCAAGCGGATGATCCGCAACCGGCAGCGCGAAATAACCGTGGCATTGCCGGACGCCCTCGATCTAACCGTAGTTTGCGTGGAAGCGGGTCTTCCCCTTGATCAGGCCCTAATGCGCGTGGGCGAAGACTTGAAGTATGCCCATCCTGCATTGAGCGAAGAGTTTTATCTGGCCAATCTGGAGATGCGCGCCGGCAAGCCACGTGCCGAGGCGCTGCGCAATCTGGCGGCCCGCACCAGCGTGGACGATATCCGGTCGCTTGTGGCATCTTTGATTCAGACCGACCGCTTCGGAACCAGCATTGTGCAAGCCTTGCGAATTTATTCCGATTCGCTCCGTACCGAGCGCCGCCAGAGAGCGGAAGAGCAGGCGTCAAAAACTGCGGTAAAGATGGTTATCCCCCTCGTAGTATTCGTCCTCCCTTCATTGATCTTCGTTACGCTCGGTCCGGCGCTGATCGAGCTGTACCATAACTTGGCGCCCTCAGTGAGAAGGTGAATTGAAGGAAGTCCCGCAATTGCTGGTTGAGTGGTCTTCTCCATGGCAGGAGTTCGTCTCGGCTGTTGGGCCTGCACTACGCCGCTCACCGCCAAAACTCAACGGCGAAACAAGAGCAGGACTGTTTCCATGGCGTGGAATTCTGGCGGTGTTGTTGGTGGAAATCGCTGCGGCACTAGCAACAGCAGTTGCGCACCCAGGCGAGAGTACCGCCCTTGCAGCGCTCGAAGAGCAGCCACGATCGCACGACGTAATTTTTTTCTCGGCGAATGAACTGCCACGCACTCAGGACTTTGGAGGCGCGCCTGCTGGGAGTGAGGGAAGATCGGGCGGCACGTCCGTTCATCACGCCGTCCAAACCATAAAAGTTGCCCGCGGCGAGAGCCTTCGAGAACGTGTCATAGACGCTCCGCAATTGAACTTGCCCAGATCCGATTCCGCAATCAAGAACTTGCTGTCGTACAAAGCCGACGCGGGTCCGGCGCCAGCAGAAGCACTGAACCTTGCGCGGCGGATTTCGCCATTGCAGGCGGCAGTTGCGCCGCCTCCGCCTGAAGTACGCAGCGAATTCAGGCGGCCACAACTTGCACAGCCCCAAGTCGCGCCTCCACCAGTCGAATTACCTCAGTCATCATCCGCAAGGCGAAATCTTGCCGTGGCTAATGCTGTCGTTCCACCTCCAGTCTCCGCGCCGGCGCAGGCGCTCAGCCATCCTGCACGGCTCACGCTTCCTGAGGCGGCTGTTGTCGCGCCGCGTCCCGACGTCAATGTGCCAATCCGTTCGCGCGCAGAGATATCCGGATTTCAGGCCAACGTTGTTCCACCTCCTGTCGAGGTGAACAATGCCCGCAGTCACTCATCAGGTGGACTCAGCAGAAATCAAGTCGTAGTTCCGCCTCCCGTGGAATTGAATTCAGTGCGAACTCACACTCAGTCGGGTGCCTTGAATGGAACTCAGGTGGTTGCGCCACCGCCGGTGGAATTACAAAACCTTTCTCAACATGCGGTCAGTTTGCTCGGCAATGCTGCAGTCGCGCCACCTCCGGTAGAAGTGAATTCTGGATTGCACGCTCGCATGTCTCCGCCCGGAGTAGCAACTGTAGAGGCCCCCGCCGCGTCTTCAGCGAAATCAGCGGAAGGGGCTCCCAAACCTTCCACTGCTGGTGTGATCGTTTCCCCAAAGCCGGGTGATAAAGCCGCCCAGCCCGCGAATCCCGAGCGCGCCATGCTCGCAATGTCGCCGGCAGGATCTTCTCCGGGAGCAGGAAGTACTGGCGGCGGCGCGGGTGCTGCTCATGGAAGCGGCTCTGGAAATTCCACCAGCGCATCAGGCTCAGGCGCCGCATTCACCGGAGCGGGAAAAGGAGCGGACGCCTCGCCACGCAACGGAACTTCATCCTATGCCGGTCCAGGCGGCTCAGGAGACCGCTACCGTGGTGCCGGTCACGTGCCGGGTGTTTCTGTTTCTGGCGGCAACAACGTAGTCACGCTTCCGAGTTTCGGTGGCGCCGAACCAAGTTCCGGCGATCGTTCCGACGTTCACAAGAACAGTAATGGGATTACCGTCGTCGCGAGCCCGCGCGCCGGTGGCGCAATGAATTTTTACGGCGCGTTGAAGGGTGATCGGGTTTACACCATCTACTTCAAGACGGGAGCGGGCATGGTCTCGCTGCAATTTGCCGATCCCGAATCTGCGGTACATCCATACACCGCGGATCTCGTTGCGCCACAGGCGCTTCGTACCGACGTTCCCTTCGACATCCCGCGCGCACGCCTGGTGATCAAGTGTGTGCTCGACCGCACCGGACTTGTGAAAAACGTCAGCATTCTTCAGTCCGCGGGCGGCGAATTCGAAAGGCAGATGCTCGCCGTATTGCCGAATTGGAAATTCAGTCCCGCATTTCGCGGCAGTGAGCCGGTTGAGGTCAATGCGATTCTGGGATTCGGAATAGATACGAAGTAGCACGTCTCTCGCCCGCGAAATGAGCCGCGTAGGGGCGGAGCCTGTCCTGAGCGAAGCTGAAGGATGCCCACCCGAGCCGCCACCACGTCTCACGTAGGGGCGGGTGCCCCACCCGCCCAGCCGCGCTTGCGCGGCAATTACTGCATCGCCAAATACCCAATTCCCACCCGCATGTGATGCATCCACTTATCCGGCAGACTGGCGGCAATAGTCAGTCCCAACGCGCCATGAATTAGCCCGATCGGATACAAATTTCTCCAACGCCTGAAGAGTTCACAAAAGATAATTCCACCCAACAGAGATAATCCCGTCAGAATTGGGCTTGGCAAATGAGCCAGCGCATAAACCGCTGCTGAGGCAAAGACTGCCCGGCGAGATCCCAACAGCGCTTCGAAGCGAACAAAAAACACCGACTGCAAAATGAACTCCTGCACCAGTGACCACACTGCATATCCCGCGGCCTGGGGCCCCGGCACACTATGGCCTGGCCCGGCGAACCGCAATGGAATTCCAACCACCGCGACCACTCCACAAAGTAGGGCACCAACCAAGATGATTTGCGCTGTGCCGAAACCTGGCCGTGACGATCCCATCTGTGATGCATCCCATCTTCCGCGTGCGACGAATATTAGCACGCAAGCGCTTGCCGTGTAGACCAAGAACGAGTTCAAGCGCCCCGGCGGCGTCCAAACCGCCGCCAAGATAAGCCCGAAGACCGCGCAGATTTCCAACAGATCACGAAACCTATGCTGCGATTTAGCCGCAGAAGCCCCCGTTAACGCATGCGATTTGCCGGCCACAAAAATTTCCAACTTATTGCTCATGCGCGAATCTATATAACGTTCAGATGCGCGGCGCTGGACGTGGTTTCCAACCGCGCGAGCGGAGCGAATATGCGCAATACGAATAGAAACGAAGACAAACCACGTGTCCTCGTGATTGGCGCCGGCTTCGGCGGCCTTGAAGCAGCCCGAGCTCTGGCGAAACTGCCAGTACGGGTCATCCTGATTGACCGCAAAAATCATCACACATTTCAGCCTCTGCTGTATCAGGTCGCGACGGCTGGCATTTCTCCCGGCGAAATCGCTGCGCCCATCCGCTGGATTTTGCGTGGCCGCAAGAACGTCGAGGTCCTGCTCGGCGAAGTTATCGGCTTTGATCTCGAAAAGCGCGCAGTGAAGTTGCCTGACCTTGACGTTCCCTATGACTATCTTGTGGTTGCAGCCGGTGCGACCCACTCCTATTTTGGCCATGACGAATGGGAGCCATGGGCACCCGGCCTCAAGACTGTCGAAGATGCGCTCGAAATCCGCCGTCGCGTGCTGCTCGCGTTCGAACTGGCAGAACGGCATGCCGCCGCCGGAGAACCGGAAACAGAGCTGAATTTTGTGATCGTCGGCGCCGGGCCGACCGGAGTGGAATTGGCTGGCACGTTGGCGGAGATCGCGCGGCAGGTCCTGCGAGATGAATTCGTTTCCATTGATCCGAGGCGGACCCGAATCGTGCTGCTGGAAGGTGGACCACGGGTTTTGCCTGCGTACGCTCCGGATCTTTCACAGAGCGCTGCGCGGCAACTCGAAAAACTCGGGGTTGAGGTGCGTACCTCGGCGCTGGTAACGCGAATTGCTCCGGGCACGGTGTGGATTGGCGAAGAGCGATTGCCAGCGGCGGTCGTGCTTTGGGCTGCCGGAGTGGCAGCCTCTCCTCTCGGAAAGAAACTGGGTGTGCCTGTGGATCGCGCCGGGCGAGTTCTAGTAAATAACGATTTGAGTCTGCCGGAACACCCTGAGGTCTTCGTAATTGGCGACCTGGCGAGCTTGAAGGATGAACGCGGCAATCTACTGCCAGGCGTGGCGCCAGTGGCCATGCAGCAAGGCCGCTACGTTGGGAAAACCATCGCGGGTGACCTACACCAATCTCCCCGCAAGAATTTTCATTACTTCGACAAAGGCAGCCTCGCAACAATTGGGCGCGCTGCAGCGGTAGCGCAGATCCGAAATATTCACATCTCGGGATATTTTGCCTGGTTGGCGTGGCTGTTCATTCACATTATGTTTCTGATTGGGTTTCGCAACCGGCTCATCGTGATGATTCAGTGGGCATGGTCGTACCTAACGTATGAGCGCGGTGCACGCCTGATCACGGGTGACACAAGTCTGCCCGGCTGGCCTGTAAAAACAGATACGGTGAAGGAACGCGAACAAGAGCCCGTCGCCCGGAATTAGGATTTGCGCTGTTCACTTGCCCTGTCCAACCCCTTCCACATCTGCTCGACTCCGGCCTTCAATTCCGTGGTCAACTTCGCATAGGCTTCTTCTGATGCTTTCGATTCAGGCGGCGGAATCATCGGCTTACCGATCTTGATCTTCAGCGGCGCAAATTTCTGAAATGACTTGCCGCGCGGCCAGGATTCAAAGAAGCCTTCAATTGCGATCGGGACAATCGGCACCTGTAGGTGAATCGAGAGGATTGCCGCACCCTTCTTGAAAATGCGTGGCGTGCCGTCAATACTGCGCTCGCCCTCCGGATATAAAACGAGACCCAGGCCGTGCCGCAAGCCGTACGCCCCGGCACGCATCGCCGGAATGAGATTTGCGTCGGGATCAACCACCATCACACGAAACAGCTTTGCCATCCGCAGCATGATGCCGGTGCCGAAAATCTCGCTGGTGCCGACTGCGAACAGGTTGCGCAGCGTCTTGAAGGGAAGAATCACCAGCAAGAATGCGGGATCAAGATAGCTCTGGTGGTTGGAGCAAAGGAGAAATGATCCGCTACTCGGCACGTTTTCCAGCCCTTCGACGTCAATGCGCGAAAACGCTCGCCAGATAAACCCTGCGAGGCGAGTCGCTAGAAAAATAACAGTGTCGGTTATTGGCCGTGAGTTTGTAATCGTCGTAACTGCCGGATCGGTAGGGTCCTCTCGCAGCACAGCACTCCAACCAGCAAATGTATGTGCGGGGCGGGCGCCCTCGCCCGCCTTGGAACCCATAGCCGCACTCTCCCGCACCGCATCCACCATTTCGCGAACGGTATAAACGTTCGCGAGCTCCGACTCCGGAACATCGCCGCCGATCTCTTGTTCGACCGCAACCAGGAGTTCCACGCGCCGCATGGAATCGAGACCAAGATCTAATTCCAAATTGTCGCCTGGGCGAATATTTTCCGGCGCGCTCGTGGAGTAGTCGCGAATGATCTTCAGCGCCCGCTTCACGTCATCGCGTTCTAGCCACGACTTCTCTTCATGAGTCAGGGGCTTTACTGCAGCCAGTTCTCCCGCGGCGTCCGCGCCCTTGCGTGCCTGCACTCGCTTTTGAATTTCAAAGCGCTTGATCTTGCGGGTGGTCGTCCTCGGCAGATCGTCCTGCCAGATTTCGTAGCCGCTGATTCGCTTCGTCGAAGCGAGCTTTGCCGACAGGCCTTCGATGTCATATCGAATCACTTCTCTCGTGTTGACGACCTTCCGTTGCCGCAGCGCTTCGAAATTCGGAACGATTACCGCGAAGAGCTTGTCGCCTCCAGCTGCGCCTTCCATCCCCATCACGCAAATTTCCTTGATGATCGGCGACTGCAGATAGTGCGCCTCGATCTCCTCCGGATAAACATTCTTCCCATTGGAAAGAATGATGACTTCTTTCTTGCGCCCGCTGATGAACAGATTTCCGTCAGCATCGAAGTACCCAAGGTCGCCGGTATAGAGCCAACCGTCTTTGAGCACCTGCGCCGTGGCGTCAGGGCGGTTCCAATAACCTTTCATCACGATCGGTCCGCGCATAATGATCTCGCCGCTCGCAGGCGAGCCATCGTCAGAAGTTTGAGCATCAACAATCTTTGCCTCAACCCCCTTCAACGCCTTGCCCACTGAGCCAATAACGTTATGGCGTGGCGAATTGACGAACGCCCCACCGCAGGTTTCCGTCAGTCCGTATGCTTGCAGCACGTCAATGCCGAGCGAACGGAAATCGCGTCCGACCTGCGGATCAAAGCGACCAGTAGCCGCATCTGTTTTCCAAACAGCTCATGGACTTTCCCAAAAAACACGTGGCCAGGATTGAGTCCCAGCTTCCGGCAAAACACCGTGACGCGCCGCATCGTACCGAATGCAACTCGCGTCAAGCGCCTCTTTTGCGCCACCTCTTTGAAGATTCTGTCGTGGATCAGATAAAAAAACTGGGGCACCACCGCGAATGCCGTGATCTGCCGTTCCCGCAGCGCTTTCAGCAGTTCAGTTGTATTGAGTGTCGAAAGAAAGACTGCACGCGCCCCCGCGACCAGCGGCAACAAAAGATTCGCCATCTGCGAAAGCACATGGAACAGCGGAAGCACACCAAGAATCGCATCCTCCGGCCCAATGTGCGCCCACGCAAACACACCTCCAGCCTCGCCCAGCAAATTGGCATGTGTGAGCATTACGCCCTTGGGATCGGCGGTGGTTCCAGAAGTGTAGAGAAGGGAAGCGAGGTCATCGGATCCGCGCGGCACCGGAGTAAACGCTCCATTCTGCCCCGCGAAGATACTGTCAAAATCCGTTATTGCCGGTGAGCCAACGGGCACGCTTTCGCGCTCAGCTTGTGTGGGGATACCTGCCGCCGGCTGCTTGTCAGCTTGCGTGGGGACAGCCGCCCTCGGCTGTCCGTCGGTGGCAGATTGTGTAGGGGCGGCCCTCCAGGCCCGCCCCTCCGATTCAGTCAGTACAATACCAACCTCGGTTCCCGATACCGCCTCCTGCGCTATCTCCAAATGTTTCGCGTCACAAACCAGCAGCGAAGCGCCGCTATCTTTCAGCAGCTTCGCAACCTGGTCCGCATGATATGCAGTGTCCAGCGGTACCGCCGCCCCGCCCGCAGCAATGATTCCCAAATACGCGGCGACCCATCGCGGATGATTATCGGCAAGAATGGCGATTCGCTCGCCTGGCGGCATGGCATTGCGCACCAGCCAACTGCCAATGGACTCCGCCAGTCCGCGCAGTTCGGCATAGGTGTAGCTCTCAACGCCGTCCGGCTTCTGGACCTCGACCGCAGCATTCTGCGGCCAGCGCTCAGCGCATTCGACAAAGCGATCGTAAAAAGTTGGCATCCGTGCGGGAATATACACGAAAACAGCCTGTGTGGTGCGGGCGCCTCGCGCGCATTTATCATACGGGCCGATACGCCAGGCGAGTTTCTAATGCGGTGCTATCGCCGAGTCAGCCAACATCCGGCTCGCATCTAATATGCTAGGCTTCTAAGCAGCGGGTGTCCGCCTCCGAAGGAACTCCAGAGTTGATCAATACCCTATTAGGCAAGGTCTTTGGGACCAAGAACGAGCGCGAAGTTAAGCGCTTGCTGCCGCGTGTGGCGGCGGTTAATGCGCTTGAACCCGAGATGCAGAAGCTCTCAGACGAACATCTGCGCGCCAAGACCGACGAATTCCGCAAACGCATTGCCGACCGCCTAAGCCGGTTTGCAGACGAGCCCGAGGCCGACCCCCAGCGCCTGAAGGAACTGGACAAAGAACGCCTGATTGCCACGAACGAAGTCCTCGAGGAGATACTCGAAGAGGCTTTCGCCGTCGTGCGTGAGGCCGGTCGCCGCGTGCTAAACATGCGCCATTTTGACGTTCAGTTAATCGGAGGCATGGTCCTGCACAAAGGCACGATTTCTGAAATGAAGACCGGCGAAGGGAAGACGCTGGTTGCAACTCTCCCGGTCTATCTCAACGCGCTCAGCGGACGCGGCGTGCACGTCGTCACCGTCAACGACTATCTCGCCAAGCGCGATTCGGAATGGATGGGCCAGCTTTACCGCTTGCTCGGGCTCTCCGTCGGCGTAATTGTTCACGATCTCGATGACCAGGAGCGTCGCGATGCCTATGCCGCCGACGTGACCTACGGCACCAATAACGAGTTCGGTTTCGACTACCTGCGCGACAACATGAAGTTCGACGTCAAAGATTGCGTGCAGCGGCCGCACAACTTTGCCATCGTGGACGAAGTGGACTCAATCTTGATCGACGAGGCCCGCACGCCGCTGATCATTTCCGGCGCCAGCGAAGAGTCCACCGACAAGTACGCACGCGTGAACCGGATTATTCCGAAGCTTGAAAAGGGCGTGGAGACTCCCGGTTCTCCTGGCGAGCCTGCCACATATACCGGCGATTTCGTCGTAGATGAGAAGCATCGCAACATCACCGTCACTGACGAAGGATGGGAAAAAGTCGAGGGCCTGCTTGGGATCGGCAACATTGCCGATCCAGAAAACTGGGCGCTGAAGCACCACGTCGAGACCGCAATTAAGGCGCATGCGCTGTATCACCGTGACGTAGAGTACGTGGTCAAAGACGGCGAAGTCATCATCGTTGACGAATTTACCGGTCGCCTCATGCCCGGCCGCCGCTGGTCCGATGGCCTGCACCAGGCGGTTGAAGCCAAGGAAGGCGTAAAGATCGAGCGCGAGAACCAGACGCTCGCTACCATTACCTTCCAGAATTATTTCCGCATGTACAAAAAACTTGCCGGAATGACCGGTACTGCGGAAACCGAAGCGGCCGAATTCGGCAAGATTTACAACCTCGATGTCATCGTTATTCCCACAAACAAGCAGCTCTTGCGCGTCGAGAACTCCGATCTTGTCTACCGCACGGAAAAGGAAAAGTATTTCGCGTCAGCCGATGAAATTCAGAAGCTCAACGACACTGGCCAGCCGGTACTCGTCGGCACAACTTCAATCGAGAAATCCGAGCGCCTTTCCGACCTGCTAAAGAAAAAGGGAATCAAGCACGTTGTTCTCAACGCCAAATATCACGAGAAGGAAGCCGAAATCGTCGCCCAGGCCGGGCGCAAAGGCATGGTCACGATTGCCACCAACATGGCGGG
>Ga0209056_10007911_pt1 | contig 10927 bp, 11 predicted proteins | sample GraSoiAngelo_114_FD_185876 | JGI IMG/M metagenome (GOLD analysis project Ga0209056, IMG submission 185876) | Grasslands soil microbial communities from the Angelo Coastal Reserve, California, USA - 14_0903_13_40cm (SPAdes) (version 2) | ecosystem: Environmental > Terrestrial > Soil > Grasslands...
CTACTGCAAGAGCGCTCTGTACGACACCGTTCAGGCGCTCGCCGCGACGAGAAACTCGGAAGGCGTAATCTTCGTCGGGACACACATCGACGACTTGGGCGAGCACCGGCCCGGTCTGCAGGCGGCAATGGAGCGTGGAGTCGTGGCGCCGCTTGTCAATGCCGGCTTCAACAAGTCCGACGTGCGTGAGCTCGCGCGTCACTGGAATCTGTCGAACGCGGAGAAGCCGGCTGCTCCCTGTCTTGCGAGCAGAATACCGGTGGGAGTCGAAGTAACCGCCGAGCGACTGGCGCAGATTGAAGCGGTTGAGGATTGTCTTCGCTCGCACGACGTCTGGCCCGCTCGGGCGCGGTGGCACGAGTCGATCGTGCGACTGGAGATCCCTCCCGAGATGTTCGAGCGCGTCGTTGCGGATCCATTGCGGGAAGAGCTGCAACGCGCCTGCAGGAAAGCGGGCTTCAAGTTCGTCGCGCTCGACCTCGGCGGACTCCAGAGCGGAAGTATGTCCCTTCCCTTGGTCGCATCGTGACGCAGATTCGCTGGGACCGCGATCGAGAATCGCGCACGGGAGTCCCCGAGGTCGTTTACGCTCCAGGAAAAACGAGTGCCCATCTGCGCCAGATTTTCGAGGCCACGAGTGAGCTGCGGATCGCATCGCGGTTGAGCGACGAGCAGATGGAAGTCCTGCGCGATCTCGCCACGATTCATGCAGATGCGCGAATGGCAGTTCGCAACGCGCGGGAGAAGCGAGATATTCCGGTAGTGCCGGTTATCACTGCCGGAACCGCCGACATCCCGGTCGCTCTCGAGGCGGCGACGACGCTCGACGCAATGGGCGTCCCCACCTCTACTCATTTCGACGTCGGCGTCGCCGGCATCCACCGGCTGCAATCCATTTTGCCCGAGCTCTCAGCAGCTCGCGTATGCATCGTCGTTGCGGGAATGGATGGCGCGCTTCCTGGTGTAGTCGCCGGACTATTGCGCGCGCCAGTGATCGGAGTTCCAACCAGTGTCGGCACCGGTGTTGCGCAGGGCGGCATTGTCGCGCTCAACACCATGCTCGCCACGTGCAGTCCCGGTGTCGCCGTGGTAAACATCGACAATGGGTTCGGTGCGGCGTGCCTTGCGCTCAAGATCATCGGGAGCGAAAGGCCGGACTAGAGCTCAATAGCCTGCCAGCAAAAAAGCGGTGCTTCTGGCCTCGCCGAAAAAACATGGAACGGAGAGTGCGCAGAAAATGCTGACTACTCTCTGTGCGGAGCGCTCACATGCCAGCCACTGATGCCATCGATTCACAACTGCTCGACCTTGGACTGTTTCTTATCCGTGTCGTCCTCGGTCTCATCTTCGCGGCGCACGGAGCGCAAAAGCTCTTCGGGTGGTTTGGCGGTTATGGGCTCGCCGGCACTGGCGGTTTTATGGAGACGCTTGGATTTCGCCCGGGGAAGAGGTTCGCAACAATGGCAGCGCTGGGAGAGTTCACGGGCGGCTTGCTGTTCGCGCTCGGATTTCTTGGCCCGGTTGGTCCTGCGCTGATGCTCTCCGGGATGATTGTCGCGATGATCACGGTTCACCGCAAGAATCCCTTTTTCGTTTCGACCAACGGGATTGAGCATCCTTTGATGTTCGCGACGGTCGCTGTCGGAGTGGCGCTGACCGGTCCTGGACGCTATTCACTCGACGAAGTGCTTGGGGACTTCAGACTGCTGACTCCGGCCGCAACCTGGATAGTTCTGGCGATAGGCGTCATCGGCGCACTCGCAACCCTTGCGATGAGACGGCCGGCGCCAACCGCGGTTTGATTTTGATCGCCGTGACGGGAGGCTCCGCAGGAAGTAGTCGACAACATTCTCCGGCGTGATAACATCACGATGACTGAACCCAGCCGGGCAGATTCGGAAGCGCCTGCGGTCATCGGTCATCGACAGATCCTGGTCGCATTCAGCGGTCTTGTCCTGGCGATGCTGCTGGCGGCGCTTGATTCCACTATCGTCTCGACCGCATTGCCGACAATCGTCAGCGAGCTCGGCGGACTTGAGCATCTGGCGTGGGTCGTCACCGGCTATTTGCTGGCGCAAACCATAGTCACGCCGATTTACGGCAAGCTCGGCGATCTCTATGGTCGAAAGATCGTGCTTCAGTCGGCGATCGTGCTCTTTCTAATCGGGTCCGCACTCTGTGGGTTGAGCCAGAACATGACCCAGCTAATCGTCTTCCGTGCCATTCAGGGGTTGGGCGGAGGCGGACTCATCGTCACGACGCAAGCGGTAGTCGGGGACATTGTGCCGCCGCGCGATCGTGGCCGCTATCAGGGAATCTTCGGCGCCGTCTTCGGACTGTCGAGCATCGCTGGCCCTTTACTTGGCGGCTACTTCACCACGCACCTGTCGTGGCGCTGGATTTTTTATATCAATCTGCCCGTCGGTATCGCTGCGCTGGCGGTGTTGGCCGCGACGCTTCCATCCCTCTCACGTCGCGTGGCTCGCGCCATCGACTATACGGGCGCTGCACTGCTCGCGGTCATGCTTAGCAGCATCACTCTTCTCTCGGATCTCGGTGGAACGGCGTACCCGTGGTCATCTCCGTTGTTGATTGGGCTAATCGTCATCGCGCTGGTGTCTCTCGTGCTCTTCGCGGTGATCGAGCGCAACGCCGCGGAGCCGGTTCTGCCGCTGCATCTTTTTCGGCAACAGACGTTCGTGATCACATCCGCCGTCGGTCTGATCGTCGGCTTCGCACTGTTCGGATCGGTCACCTACTTCCCACTCTATCTGCAGGTGGTGAAGGGAGTGAGTCCCACAACCTCGGGCATGCAGATGGTGCCAATGATGGGTGGGATGCTGGTGACATCTATCATGTCCGGACAACTGATAAGTTGGACGGGGCGCTACAAGATCTTTCCGGTGCTCGGTACCGCGGTGATGACTGTGGGATTGTTTCTGTTGTCGCGGCTTACGCCGCAAAGCACCAATGCCGCCGCCTCACTGATCATGCTCGTGCTCGGCATCGGACTTGGGATGGTGATGCAGGTGCTGGTAATCGCGGTGCAGAACGATGTCGAGTACCGCGACCTCGGCGTCGCGACTTCCGGGGCGACGCTATTTCGGTTGATTGGCGGATCTTTAGGCACCGCGATTCTGGGAGCAATCTTCGCAGCTCGATTAGCGGTGAATCTGGCTCGTTTGCTTCCTGCTGGTACTGTAGCAAGTGGAGCAACGCACAACATGAGCGTGCAAGCGCTGCTGCGACTTCCGGCGTCCGCGCGGGGTGCGTACGCGGAAGCATTCACCGAGTCGCTTGGAACGGTATTTCTTGTCGCCACCGTCGTATGCGCGATTGGATTCGTCCTCGTCTGGCTTCTCCCAGAAAGGCCACTTCGAGCGACTGTTGCGGCGAGCGCGCGTGAAGCGGGGAACGAGGCCGGCGAGGCCTTCGCCCGCCCATCGGACGAGGACGCCGTCGTTGCGCATTTGTACGCAACGCTTTCTTCGCTCGCCGATCGCGATGTGCAGCGCGCGCACATCGAGCAAATTGTCGAGCGCGCGGGGGAGTCGCTGAGCCCACTTGCGGCGTGGCTGCTGGTCCAGGTCGAGGAAGAGCCGAAAGTGTCACCTTTCGAGCTTGCACGCCGACGCGGTATCCCTGCTGAACGTGCGCAGGGTGCACTCGAAGAGTTACGGAGGCGCGGGCTAGTGACGATACCGCGGCCAGACAGCTCGACGCACTCGCAGCTTACCGCCAGTGGATGCCAGGTGCTCGAGCGGCTGGTCTCGGCGCGGCGCGCGCATCTGGAGGAGCTGGCGGAGGAATGGGATCCCGAACACGGAGTCGAGGCCGCGAGTTACCTGCGGAACGCGGTGCGGGATCTCGTTCCTGATGTCAGGCGAATCGGCTGATTCGACGGAGTCGACTACAACAACTGCAACTGCAACTGCAACTGAACAAGACGTCAGCCTGAGCTGGCTAGCCGATAGCCATAGACTCAAAACGTCGGGACGCCACCGGTGGCATCACGGCACAGGCAGTCGACTGTGCTCTGATTCGCTCGAGCGCCCATGCGGCGTGTTCGGCGACCAGCGGCTCGGGATCATTGAGCGCGGCAACTAGAATGGGCGCGTCGTCGACTGTTCCAACGTTGCCGAGTGCTATCGCCGCATTGCGCGCCAGACCGCGCCGCCTGGCGCGTTTCATTGGCGACCCTTTGAAATCCCGGCGGAAGGATTCGTCATCCAAAGCCAGGATTCTTTTCGCAATCGCTCGTGTGTCTCCTACCAGGATATCGCGCGACAAGAACGCGTTCTCAGAAGACTCCTGGGAGAATCGGACATTCCACGGACACACGTCCTGGCAGATGTCGCAGCCGTAAATGAGGCTGCCGATCGACTCGCGTTGGTCCGGAGGAATCGCGCCCTTCGTCTCGATTGTGAGGTAGGAGATGCATTTTGTCGCGTCCAGCACCAGCGGCTCGACGAAAGCATTGGTAGGACACGCATCGAGACAGCGAGTACACGTACCGCAGCGGTCTGCCTCGAACGGTACGTCGGCCTCGAGATCGAGCTCGACAAGCAATATGCCAATGAAGAAAAATGATCCGAGGCGCGGATTGATCAGATTTGTGTTCTTGCCAAACCAGCCCAGTCCTGCGCGACGCGCTAGATCGCGCTCGAGAATTGGGCCCGTGTCGACATAAGCCTTGCCGCTAATCCGGCGGCCAAGCTCGGACTCCAGCCACCGGTGCAATTCTTCGAGCCGCGCCGTCATGAGATCGTGATAATCGTCACCACGCGCGTAACGGGCGATCGGTCCACTTGGGGCGCGACCGCCGTAATTCAAGCCGACAACAATCGCGCTCGTCGTCCCGGGAACAGGAAGTCTCGAATCACGACGCTTCACTGCATCGCGCGGGAGATATCCCATCTCGCCAGCGTAGCCGCGTTCGATCCAGTCGTCGAACGCATCGGCAGTCTCCATTGGGCCGAGCGAGGTGATTCCCACGAGATCAAAGCCCAGCCCGTACGCCTGCGCCTTCAGCAGTTCTTCAAGTGCCAGCTCCCCAGCATCATGAGTCATCACTCGTTTACGCTTGCCCAGCGGGCATAACGCTCGACGTCAGTTGCCGAGGGGACGGCATTGTAGTCACCATAAGCGGTGTACATGCGCCAGCGGAGATAAGTGGGATCGGGCAATGGCAGAAACGGAAACTCTCGGTACCAGGCGTTCGACCTGAATCGCCAGGTAATCCGGATCAAATCCACGGCAAGACGCGGACGGCGTATCGCCCGCAATGCCAGTCTGAGCGCGAGTCGTAGCCACGGCATGACACTCCTAATATATAGAAGGCGTGATGCCACATTCCGACACGCATGTGCTGGGTCTCATCGCCGACACGCACGGACTAATACGTCCGGGTGTGCACGAGGCGCTGACTGGGGTTGAACTCATTCTTCACGCAGGCGATGTGGGCGGGTCCTCCATTCTGGAAGAGCTGCGCATGATTGCGCCGGTGAAGGCGGTTTTCGGCAACACCGATGCGCCCGGCGAGCCGGATCTAACGGAGGAAATCCAAATTGAGGTCAATGGTGTGCGCGTGCACGTAAGTCATGGGCACGAGGTGGGAAGCCCGACGCCGGCGAAGCTGGCGGCTCGGTACGATGCTGACGTCATCATTTACGGCCACACGCATCGGCAACTGGTCGCGCGGTTAGATGGAAGACTGTTCGTGAATCCGGGAGCGGCGGGCCCGAAGAGGTTCAATTTTTCCCCTAGTGTGGGAAGACTGACCATATCGAACGGAAGTGCGGAGGTGGAGATAGTTGACCTCTCTTGAGTTGATGACGGAGGAAGTTCAGGTCTGGGTCGCGTCGCTCGACGTGAGCGACGATCGCTACGAAGCTCTCGCGCGGGTGCTACCGGCCGAAGAGAAAGAACGGGCGATGACCCTGACACCCATTGCTGCACGGCGGTTCATGGTTGCGCGCGGAATCCTGCGCAACCTCCTTTTGGGCTTTACAGGTATTCCGGCGGAGAAGCTACGATTTACGTACGGTAGTTCCGGAAAGCCGGTGCTGGTCGGACACGACGGCATCCAATTCAATATTTCGCACTCTGCCGATCTTGGGCTTTTCGCGTTTGCGCCAGATCGTCCGGTCGGCGTCGATGTAGAGAACGAGCGACCGGTGAGACGCCTGCTCGATGTCGCTCAGCGTTTCATGTCGGAAGATGAGCTGCGCTCGTTGATCGACACATCGCCCGAAGAGCGAAATGCAGCATTTCTGAGATCATGGGTTGTGCGCGAAGCGCGCCTGAAAGCGGAAGGAAAGGGCGTGTGGTCGGGATCGGAGAATCTGAATCCGCGCACGAATCTCACTCACAGGCTATTCACTCCCCGACCGAGCTATATCGCGGCGGTCGCGGCGCCCGACTCCGATTGGCGACTCTACACATGCGCAATGAAGGACTAGTGGGCGCGACAGGATCGTTCACCTGAGGTAGGGTGTATCTGGCAGGCCGCTGTCATACTGTTACCGACCCCAGGCTTTGCGCTCGTGGTGCACCGGCCTCTTATTACAGGTGACTGGAGAGCGCCACGATAGGGTTGTGACGCAGATCTGGATCCACTCGACGAGGAGGTAGGATGCGGAAGATCGCTGGTTTGTTTGCTGTACTGACTTTCGTGCTTGCAGTGACTTCCTGCGGTGGCGGAGATGCGACCTCTCCTGGTGGAGGCGGCGGAGGTGGAGGAGGCGGTGGCGGTGGTGGTAATTGTCCCGCCAACACGTTCTGCATGGCTTCGGCGACTTATTCGCCCAATAGCCTAACGGTTCCAGCGGGGACGACGGTAACATGGAAGAACGATGTCGGCGTTACTCACAACGTCGTCTGGGACGATGCTACCGGGAGAAATGCCGCGCTCGCTGGGGATGGTACAGGAGACATCGACGCATTTTCCAGCGGTTCCCACACTCGGCTCTTCAATACACCCGGCACATACAAGTTTCACTGCACCTTCCATCCGCCGGGAATGGTCGGCACTCTCGTGGTGCAGTAGCCCCGAGCTAAAGAAACGTTTCGCCATCCAGATTCTTGGGCGGGCTAATGCCGAGCGCAGTTAGGGCGCTTGGCATGACGTCGACGGTGCGCCTTGGCTTGCTTGCGGGCGAGCGGTTCAACAGCAACGGTACGAGCATGTGCTCCCGATGCAGCGCGCCATGCGAAGAAACGTGCGGAATCGGCTCGTACCGGGCGCGGTAATCCCAATCCCTCGCTGCTGAGAGTACGATGTCGCCGCTGCGTGGCGACGAGATCAGATGCGCGATCTGGACGAGGCCATCAGGGTAATCACTTTCGATCGTGGCATCGTAAGCATCACTGTCGTCGAGAGAACTATGCTCTCCGATTCCGAGCGGGTCGCCGGTTATCGGCGTGTACGAATAACTCGACTCCTGCCACGTAAGACTGGCCGAGCCTCGGCCTGGTGCTCGGATCTCGCACGAACGGGAGCTGGTTGGAAGAATCAACAGGTCCACTGACGCACGCTCGAGAAGTTTGTCAGCGAGCTCATTCCATTTTTCACCGAGGGAAGGCCACCAGGGCCTAGTCTTCTGGTCGAGGTCGAGGTAGAGATGCGTCATTGCGTTCCCGCTGACCATTACCGCGACGTCAGCCGATGCGTTGAACGCCCACGGATGGGCGAGCGTGCTGTAGCCCCACTCGGTCAATAGTGCAACGAGGTCCTCGTGTTCGAGGATGCGAGAATGACCGTGATCGCTTCCCACCCAGAGATGCATCCTGTTCCACCTTCCATCCCGCTCGGCGTCGGAGCGAATTTCAGCGACGGTGTCATCGACGATCCGCATTGCGTCGATGACGATCGGTGCGTTGTGACCCTCGGCGTGAGAAGTCTTGTCGATTCCAGTGAGAGCAATGAAGGCAAATCGCATTCGCTCAGTGCGCAGTCGTCGCGCTGCTTCCTCTCCCACCTGACGGTCGATCGCGAGCCAACCGCGCACGTTGCCGCGAAAGTGAGTCGCGGCTGCACGCGCGACGAACGCCGGGCTCTGACCGATGCGCTCGCGACGTCGAAGACCTCGCCCGATAACGCTCAGCGCGCCGACGCTCGGCTTGGCGAGCTCGAAGATTGTCGGAGAAGCGCGATCGATGTCGCGATCCACAAACCGCATCTCGGCGCCTACGTAGCTTCTCGAATGTCCCGGAAGTCGCGCGACGCGATGAGAGCGGTCGTACCACCGCAGCCCGGGCAGGCCGACGCTCCCCGGATATCTTCCCATCAGGAACGGCGCGTAGGCGGGACCAGTCACCGACGGAAATGCGGATGTAATGGTCGAGAGCTGTCCTTCGTGGCGTAGTGCGGCGAGCGCAGGCAGCTCACCGCGGTCCATGGAGAGAGCGAGAACATCCGGCCTCACTCCATCGGCTATTATCATCACGACCTGCGTACCATCACCTGGCGGGTTTTGTGCAGACGCACGCAACTTTAGTTTCCCAATGAAGAGAGCGGGCAGCGTCGTTTCTTTGTCGGTTCGAAGATGGTTCGCTGAGGCCCGCAACAGTTGCCAAAAATGAAGAATAGAAAAGATAAAGCTGGCGCCGGACCAACGAGTTCGCGGGGAGGTCGCGCAAATTCAATGCGGGGTCGCACTGCCGGCGGAAAGAAACTCAATCCAGAAGTATTGGCTTCAGCAGAGCAAAAAGCTCTGGAGGGACTGAAGCAGCGGACCGAGGAAGGGCACCTCAAAGCGGGAAGAACTCCACCGTCGCAGCAAGGTCCGGGAAAGCTCACGACTGTGACGCGAAGAATCGACGATGCGATTCGTGACTCCGCGCCGGTCACCGAAGACGAAAAGCTTCTTCAGCAGACAGGTCCCCGACTCGACTTCACCCGAACAGACCCGTGGCGCGTGCTGCGCATCATGGGAGAGTTCATCGAAGGCTTCGACACACTTGCTTCGGTCGAGAAAGCGGTAACGATTTTCGGTTCGGCGCGGATCGGTCCCGACGATCCGCATTACGAAGCAGCGGTCGAAACCGCGCGTCTACTGGCCGTGGCTGGGTTCGACATCATCACCGGTGCGGGACCCGGTATTATGGAGGCGGCAAACAAGGGTGCGCAACTGGGAGGAAGCCGCTCGATCGGGTGCAATATCGAGCTCCCGTTCGAGCAGGGCGCTAATCCGTACCTCGACACGCTGATCCACTTCAAGTACTTCTTCGTCCGCAAGACGATGTTCATCAAGTACTCGGTGGCGTTCATCATCTTCCCTGGTGGATTCGGCACCCTCGACGAGCTGTTCGAAGCACTCACACTCATTCAGACGGGCAAGATCTACCGCTTTCCTGTCATCCTTTTTGGCCGCTACTATTGGGCGGGGCTGCTGCGCTGGCTGCAGGCCCGCTGCCTGAGCGAGGGGAAAATCTCCGAGGGCGATCTCGATCTGATGCTCGTGACCGACGATCCGGCCGAGGCTGCCAAGGCGATCATCTCGGCCTACAAATCACTCGGCAAAACCGGCGGACAGCAGTTCGACGAACTCGTGGAACTACGCGATGGCAAAAGGTCATAGGTACGACGGGGAGGACAGAGAGCGCGGTGGCTTCAAAGCATCGCGTCACGGAAAAGCATCGGCGGCAGGACCCAAGGCCCACCAAAAACTCGCGGCGGAGGAGCGTGAGAAGCGTGGCGAACAGCACACTGCTCACGAGGCGAGCCGCTTTCTCAGAGGCCAGAAAATCGATCCGCGGCGTATTGACGGCAAGGAAACCGTCGCTGATCTGATCGACGGTACCTACCTCGCTTACAATGCTGCTCGGCTACGAGAAGCGTGTCAGCTGTTCACGGAGAAGATGCTGGCGTCCGATGTCACGGTAGGACTTTCAATCACTGGGGCGCTGACGCCGGCTGGCTTGGGAATGTCGGCGCTCATTCCCCTGATCGAAAGAGGATTCGTCGACTGGATCATCTCTACCGGTGCGAACTTGTATCACGACACCCATTTCGGGCTTGGACTCGCGATGCACCGCGGCAACGCACAGGAATCCGATGTCGTTCTGCGCGAAGAAGGCGTCGTCCGCATTTATGACGTTTTCTTCGATTACGATGTGCTGCTGTCGACCGACGCGTTCTTCCGAAAAATTATTACCGGCAAGGAATTCCAGCGGTCTATGTCGAGTGCGCAGTTTCACAATCTCGCCGGCAAATACGTACGCGAGCGCGAGAAGGTGCTCGGCATCGGGCAGAAATCTCTGCTCTCGGCAGCGTATTCGGCGAGCGTGCCGATCTATACGTCGTCGCCGGGCGACAGCTCGATAGGAATGAACATCGCGGCGCTCGCTCTCGACGGTAACGAGCTGGTGCTCGATCCGAATCAGGACGTGAACGAGACGGCTTCGATCGTTCTCGACGCCAAGCGGGGCCGAGGTAAGAGTGCGGTGATGATCCTGGGCGGAGGAAGTCCAAAAAACTTCATGCTGCAGACAGAGCCGCAAATCCAGGAGGTTCTGGGGATCGACGAAAAGGGCCACGATTACTTTCTGCAGATCACAGATGCGCGGCCAGACACCGGCGGCCTCTCCGGGGCGACGCCGGCCGAGGCGGTGAGCTGGGGGAAGATTGATCCGGACCGGCTGCCTGACGCGGTGGTCTGCTACCTCGACTCGACGGTCGCGCTTCCGCTGCTGACGTCGTACGCTTTCGCGCGACACGAGCCGCGGCCACTCAAGAGGCTCTTCGACAGGCGGGAGGCGATGATGTCGACGTTGCTCGAGGAGTATCAGAAATCATCGACCGAGCCGGCGGCCATAGATCACACCGATTCAAAGCTCCCGCAGCACCGATAATCCCGGCGTTGAGACGGGGCGCTGGTCACCGACATCCACAGAACTGAAGCGGGGAGCGTAGAGCTTTGCAGCT
>Ga0209056_10007912_pt1 | contig 10926 bp, 10 predicted proteins | sample GraSoiAngelo_114_FD_185876 | JGI IMG/M metagenome (GOLD analysis project Ga0209056, IMG submission 185876) | Grasslands soil microbial communities from the Angelo Coastal Reserve, California, USA - 14_0903_13_40cm (SPAdes) (version 2) | ecosystem: Environmental > Terrestrial > Soil > Grasslands...
TCACCCATTTGCTCCTGCACGAGCGCGGCCACCACGGCGACGTGACGACGCTGTTCTGGCAACTCGGCTTCGACACCGAGACAGTCCTCGAGTACCGTTTCCACCTCGGGCGCCACCAGGAGACCTGATAAGCCGGTGAACGCTGCGCACTGCTCGCCTTAGTCCGGTTCCACGCGTGGGCGAACGACCGGATCCTGACGGTGGCGGCGGGCCTGTCGGACCACGAGTTCCACAGACCGGCGAAGCTGGATCACGGCAGCGCCTTTCAGACGCTCCGGCACCTTGTCGACGTCGATTGGAGCTGGCGGGAGTTCTGCATCGGCAACAACGTTGGAGACACATACGTCTGGGACCACGGGTTCGCGCTCGACGACTTGCCCGCCATCCATGCGTTTTGCCTCGAGGAGGACGTCCGCTTGCGGAGGTACGTGGAATCTCTCGATGACACCGCCCTCTCCGAGGCATTGACCATGCGTGAGGACTACTCTCCGCCGCGCTGGCTGATCCTGGCCCACGTTGTCAACCATGGGACGCAGCACCGCAGCGAGATGGCTCGTTACCTCACTGAATGTGGCCGCTCACCCGGGGATCTTGACCTCCTCGATGCGCTCGTGATGCGATGGCCAGGCGACGGGGCCGACGAAACCGGTCCTGCAGCTTCCTGATCTGGGTTCGCCCCCACGACCCGTTGCCGTATTACGAGCTCATCGGAATACTGCGTCCTCGTTATGAAAGTCACTAACTTTGGACCCATGAAAATGAAGCTCGAACTTGTTCCAGTGCCTGTAACCGATGTCGATCGCGCCAAGGCGTTCTACGTCGACAAGATTCGGTTTCAATCCCGACCACGATCACCGGGTTAACGACCAACTTCGTTTCGTGCAGCTGACGCCGCCGGGCTCCGCGTGCTCAATCGTGATCGGAACAGGGGTCACAAGCATGACTCCCGGGTCTCAAAAAGGACTTCAGGTCGTAGTGGACGACGTCGAAGCCGTGCGCCAGGAGCTTGCCAGGCGAGGAGTCGAGACAAGCGACGTTGAGGTACATCCTTGGGGCTCATTTACATATTTCAGCGACCCCGATGGAAATACGTGGTCTGTACAGCAGATACGGCCCGCACATAGCCCCTAAGCGCGTGGGATCGGGGCTTTTTGGGGCTGAACCTATGATTCCAGCGGAGTGGGCGTTCGACCGACTACGCGATACGCCAGGAGCGGTGACTACAGCATTGCGTACCAGGTCGTAGGAGACGCCCCCCTCGATCTCGTTCTCGTATTGGGCTTTGTCTCGCACGTCGAATACGCCTGGGAAGATCCCGACTTCGCGCGTTTCCTCGAGCGCCTCGCCTCGTTCAGCCGGCTGATCCTCTTCGACAAGCGGGGGACCGGGCTCTCCGATCGAGTTCCGGTCAACAAGCTGCCAACGCTGGAAGAACGCATGGACGACGTGCGTGCGGTGATGGATGCGGCCGGCTCGGAGAGAGCTGCCCTGTTCGGAATCTCCGAAGGCGGACCTATGAGCATGCTGTTCGCCACGACCTACCCAGAGCGTGTAGCAGCGCTGGTCCTGTACGGCTCCTACGCCAAACGCGTGCGTGACGCCGCCTATCCCTGGGCGCCCACGATCGAAGAGCACCGCAACAATCTCGGCGCCGTGCAGCGAGATTGGGGCGGTCCCACCCAGGTCGAAATATGGGCGCCGAGCGTGGCCGATGACGATCGGTTCAAAAGATGGTGGGGCCAGTACCTGCGACTCGGCGCCAGTCCGGCTGCTGCGCGGGCGGTCCTGGAGATGACGCTCGAGATCGATGTCCGGGACATCCTGCCCGCCGTTCACGTCCCGACGCTCGTCCTCCATCGCACGGGCGACCGACGCATCGCAGTCGGCGGCGGCCGCTACCTCGCCGAGCGCATTCCTGGCGCGCGATTCATCGAGCTTCCCGGCATCGACCATCTCGCATGGGTCGGCGACTCCGACGCCATCCTGAACGAGGTCGAGGAATTCCTCACTGGCACCCGCCACAGCGCGGAACCGACCCGCGTCCTGGCGACCGTGCTCTTCACGGACATGGTCGAGTCCACCAGTCGGGCCGTTCAGCTGGGCGATGCACGATGGCGCGCCCTCATCAGCGACCATGACCGCCTCGTTCGCGGCGAGCTCGCTCGTTTTCGCGGCCGAGAGATCGATCGAAGAGGCGACGGCTTCCTTGCCATCTTCGACGGGCCAGCCCGCGCGATCCGCTGCGCGTTCTCGATTGTCGAGCGTGTCCATGAGCTTGGTATCCGAGTCCGTGCGGGCCTTCACACCGGAGAGCTCGACATCATGGAGGCCGGCATCGCCGGGATCGCCGTTCACATCGGGGCGCGCGTCATGAGCCTCGCCGGCCCGGACGAGGTCCTGGTCTCGAGCACCGTGAGAGACCTGGTCGCCGGATCCGGACTGTCCTTCACGGATCGGGGCACGCATGAGCTAAAGGGCGTACCCGGCACATGGCGCATCCTCCGCGTCGAGCCGCCGGCGACATGACGCCGGCCGGCGAGCACGCCGAGGAGATAAAGGCCCAGGAGCAGCTCCTTCGAAGCGTCGAATACCTGCGCGACCTCGACCGCGTAGATATCGCGCGCCTCATCGGCTCGAGCGAGGACGCTCATTTCGCCGCGAGCACGGTCATTCTGCGCGAAGGTGAGGTCGCGGATTCCCTTTACTTGCTCGCCACCGGCACGGTGGAGGTGAGTGTTCGAGTCGATGAAGGCGACCGATCGGTCACGTCGATCAGCGCACCCGCAACCTTCGGCGACCTCGGCCTGCTGCTGAACGAGCGAACAGCGACGGTTCGCGCGCTCACGGACGTGCAGGCTTGGCGCATTCCGCGAAACGCCTTCGAGCGTCTCCTCCGCGAGCGCCCTCAGGTCGGGCGGGCGATCGCGACCTCGCTCGCGTCCGCAATCGACCGGCGCGATCGGTTAAGGGTGGGCGCGCCGATCAAGGCGCCTGAACAGCTCCATGCGATGATGGCCGCGCCGCACGCCCGGAGCTCGGGGCTCACGCGCGTCGGGTACATCGCCATCTCGATCGGGATGCCGGCTGCGCTGTGGCTGCTGCCCGCGCCGAGCGGCCTCAGCACCCCGGGTTGGCATGTCGCGCTCGTGATGGTCGGTGGCGCCATCGCCTGGCTACTCGAGCCGGTGCCGGACTTTGCAGTCGCGCTCGCCATGGCGGCGGCATGGATAGGCGCAGCTGGTGTCCCAGCGGCTGTAGCGTTCGGCGGCTTCACGACCTCGGCATGGGTCGTGGCGGTTGCCGCCCTGGGGATCACAGCGGCGATGGCGGCCTCAGGTCTGCTGTTTCGCGCCTCGCTGCTGCTTCTGCGGGTTTTCCCGGCGACGCATCGAGGCCAGCTCTCGGCGCTGCTGGTCACCGGCGTCATTCTCACACCGCTGGCGCCCACGGTCTTCGGACGCGTCGCGATGACGACCCCGATTGCGCGTGACATTGCGCAAGCCTTGGGTCATGCGAGGAGGACCCGTGCCACAGCCGCGGTCGCGTTCGCCGGAGTACTCGGCAGCACCATCCTCGGGCCTGTCTTCTTGACCGGAATGATCACCAACTTTCTGATCCTCAGCCTGCTCCCCGCAAGCGAGCAGGCACGATTCGGATGGGCGGGATGGCTGATCGCCGCTCTGCCCGCTGGGTTGCTGCTCTTCATCGGGGTGGCGTTGATCATGTTCGCGCTCGACCCCCGATCCGGGATGCGAGCGAGCAGCCTCGTCAGGCGAACCCAGGAGCAATCGATCGGTCGCTTGTCGCGGCATGAGCTGACCTCGTTGATCGCGATCGGCGTCTTCATCGCCGGGTTGCTGGTCCAGCCCCTCCTCAGAATCGACACCGCGGCGATCGGGATGGGGTCGCTGCTGTTGGCCATCGGTGGAGGCGCGCTGGACCGCCAGACATTTCGATCCGCGATCGATTGGGCGACGCTGGTGCTGTTCGGCGTGCTGCTGGGCGCGGGCGCCGTCTTGCGATCTGGAGGCGTCGACCGCTGGATTGCAGACGCGGTCACACCGATCGCGCGGTCGGTCGGTCACCCGGCGCTCGTGATTCTCCTTCTGACGCTCCTCGTCATCGCCGTGCGGCTTGTCCTGCCGATGGTGCCTGCGGGATTTCTCCTGCTGGTAACTCTGGTGCCGTCCGCGCCATCCCTTGGCTTGAGTGGCTGGGTCGTGGGCTTCGTGGTGTCCGTGGTGGCGCTGACGTGGGTGCTGCCGAAGCAGTACGAGGTGCTCCGAATGGTGCGTGAGGTGACCAATGGCGAGATGTTCAGCGACCGCCAAGCTGTCGCCGTGGGCGTATCGACCACGTTTATCGCGCTGTTGATCGTGGTGATCTGCGTCCCCTACTGGCGAGCTATCGGGATCCTCTAGCGCACGAACTCGGCGGGCGGATGGTCGCAGCTGACGCTGCCTAAGATGCCCCAGGCGATCTGTCGTGAGGCTCTCAATCCCAGACGTCGACGGGAAGTCCGGTCAACCGACTGCGCTCCGCGGCGAACGCCATGAGATGGCTCTCCAACGACTCACGCGGCCCGGAGCGCACCAGCGATGGGTCGCCGGCAGCGACTGCATCCACGAACGCGCCCATCACGCCGAAGTCCCCGCCGTCGTGGCCACCGCCGGCATCCGCTCCGCTGCCGATCACGTGAATGGATTCGGCGTGCCCGGTGACGAACTCGGTGACGGTCAGCCGTTCGCCGTCGCCTTCGAGAAAGCCACGTGTACCCATGATCCGCGTCCGACGGCGGCCCAAAGGCGTGAACGCGCTCATCGTCAAGGTGGCCGTCACCCCACCCTCGAACTCGATGGTCGCGACCTGGTGGTCGGCTACGTCGTTGTCACATGCGTAGACGCAGCGCCCGTACTGGCCGTCGCGCAGTGCGCGCCGTACCCCTGGCTCGGTCAGGTCGGTCGTGACGACCGATAGCGGCCAGCGCTCCAGCTGCGGGACGCCAAGGCAGCCGAGGTAGAGCCGCACGGCCGAGTAGGGGCAGTCGGGCTCCACGGCACAGTCCAGGCACCGGTCGGCCGCGCCCACCGGCCGGCTGGCTGCCGTGAAATGGTGCAGCCCGCCCCGGCTGGACACCGCTACCGCCGGCCGACCGACGACGTAGCGCAGCCAGTCGAGATCGTGGCAGCACTTGGTCAGGATGCTGGGCCCCGCCTGATCGGAACGGCGCCAGTTTCCCCGCACGTAGGAGTGAGCGAAGTGCCACCAGCCGACCGGCTCCAGGTGCTCGACCCCGACGAGATCACCGAGCCGTCCCTCGGCCACGACCAGCTTGACCGCCGCCGTGTAAGCCGTGTACCGCATCACATGGCAGACCGCGAGGATGACCCCGGCTTTCTCGACCGCCTCGATGACCTCAACGCACCCCGCCCGGGTTGGTGCGATCGGCTTTTCCAGCAGCACGTGGTAGCCCAACTCGGCGAACCGGCACGCCGGACCCACATGCTCGCGGTCGGGCGTGGCCACAATCACGGCATCAGCAAGCCGCGGCGAGGCGGCCAGGTCGCGCCAGTCGTCGAACCGCTGGTCGGCCGCCACCCCGAGCCGGTCGGCAAGAGCGTCACGACGATCGACGCGCGGATCGGCAACCGCTACCACATGCGCACGTTCCGGGTACTGCTCCGCAAAGCTCGAGAAGGCGTTGCCCCGAGAGCCTGTACCGACCACTGCAATCGTTACCGGAGGAGCCATTGCGACGGGACCCCTCTTTCTCTCCGTATGGTCGGACGCGCCTCAGTGGCCATCAAGCGCGATGTTCTCATCTGCCACGATGGTTCCCCTCGCATCTGGCGGTCTTGTCAAGCCGACGGTGTACGCAGAAGCTCCAGCACATCTTCGCCGTACTTGCGCAGCTTTGAATCTCCTACGCCGGGCACGCGCAGCAACTCTGCCATGGTTGCCGGTCGCGCCGCCGCGATTGCGTTGAGCGTGGAGTCGTGGAATACCACGTACGCGGGGATGCTGGCGGCGCGGGCGGTCTCCAGGCGCCATCGCCTCAGGCGATCCAACGTCTCGACAGGGACGTCGGCAGCGGTGGCGGCTCGTCCGCGGGTAATCGATGGCTCGGCCGGCAGCATCAGCGAGGGGGGCGTCCCACGCCTGATCGCCTCTCGTCCTGCCGGCGTGAGCTCGACAACGGGGTACTCTCCCGAACTCTGACGTGCGAGCCCGGCTGCGACGAGTCCGGCCAGAAGCTGCCTTACACGATCGTCACTCCACATCTTCAGCGCACCGTGGAAAGACAGATCCTGAACCCATGGTTGCGCGCCCGACCATCGTGTACGCCGGCCGCCCAGCACCCCCGCCACGTTGGCAAGTCCGACCCTCCCACTGAAGCGAGCGACCGCTGCAAGCCCGGCGATCACCGCCTCCGCCGGCGCGGGTTCCTCCGGAGGGCGCGCCGTGAGGCAGTTGTCGCATGCGCTGCAGCGCCGCGCGACGTCCGTCTCGCCGAAGTAATCGGCGATTCGCGCGTGTCGGCAGTCGCGCATTTCGGCGTAGGCCATCACCTGCGCCAGGCGCGCGTAGGCATGGTCCTTGACGGGCGAGCCGTCCTCGAGGCCCGACTGCTCGATGAAGAATGCCTGGAGGTCGCGGTCCGCGGGGCTGTAGAGAAGCGTGCATTCCGCCGGCAGCCCGTCGCGCCCCGCTCGACCGGCCTCCTGGTAGTAGGCCTCCAGGCTTCCGGGTAAGTGGTAGTGGATGATACGGCGGATGTCGGCGATGTCGACGCCCATGCCAAAAGCCGAGGTCGCGACCACGAGCCTGGTGCGTCCTTCGGTGAAGTCCTCCTGGATGCGGCGGCGCAGCGCGGCGTCCTGACGCCCGTGGTAGCAAGCGGCACCCAAGTCCGCCGCCACCTCCTCGGCAGCCTTGACAGTCCCCACGTAGACGAGCGTCCGCTGGCCTGAACCTGAAAGCAAAGCGTGCAGCCGTTCACGCTTGCCACGCTCGCCGCGACAGCGGACGACTGAAAGTGTCAGCGTGGGTCTGTTGAATCCAGTGACCGAGACGAAGGGATCCGTCAGGTCAAGCGAGCTCGCGATGTCCAGCCGAACCTGCGGCGTCGCGGTGGCGGTAAAGGCCGCCACCGGGGGACGCCCGCAGGCGACGACGGCTGCGGCCAGAAGACGGTAATCAGGCCGGAAGTCATGTCCCCAGGTCGAGATGCAGTGCGCCTCGTCGACGACCAACCTTCGAACTCGGAGCTCGGCCAGCCGCTCCATGAAACCGGGGCGCCCAAGGCGCTCGGGCGCGACGAACAGCAGCCGGTATTCGCCTGCCACTGCCCTGCGCAGCCGATCGATCTGCTCCGGCCGCTCCAGCGACGAGTTGATGAACGTGGCCGCGACGCCTCGCTGGCTGAGGCGGTCGACCTGGTCCTTCATCAAGGCGATGAGCGGCGAGACGACCAGCGTCAACCCGCCATCGACTACGGCTGGCACCCAGTAGCTGATGCTCTTTCCGGAACCGGTGGGCGCGACGGAGAGAACGTCGCGTCCCTCGAGCATCGCGTTCACCACTTCTCCCTGCCCGGGACGGAAGGCATCCAGGCCGAAGACCTCACGCAGGACTCGCTCTGCCCGGGCGATCATCCCCGGGAGTCTGACGGAATTCCGAAACCCAAGCCAGCACTCTTTACAACGGCCCCCGTTCGACCCCACATTTGACAAGGGTGCGAGCTGCGTCTCGAGGTGGTGACAATCCGGCTGCGGTTCAGTACGGTCTCGGCCGCCGCCTGAATGACCGAGCAGGTGGTTCGCGCCGGGCGCCTGAGCAGAACTCGGCCGGTGTTGATCCCCGTGCCGCGCGGATCGTCGTCCGAATTCGCGCCATCCCCGAGGGCTTCGTCCGCACCTACGGCGACATCGACCGCCACGCGCCCCGTCTGGTCGGGCGCGTGCTCGCGACGGTCGACGAAGATCTTCCCTGGCATCGCGTCGTCCGCGCCGACGGAAGCCTCTCCCAGGGCCGCCGGCAGCGGGCGCTTCTAGCTCGAGAGGGTGTCCCGATGCGTGGCGACCGGGTCGACATGCATCTTGCGCGACTACCGGCGCACCTCTAGCCCGCGCCGAGGCCGAGCGCGATTTCCTCAGTCTGGCCGGCCGGTCATCACACTGAGCCAATGGCCACGCTGATCTACACCGCGATCACGTCGCTCGACGGCTACGTGGCTGACGAACACGGCAACTTCGACTGGGCGGCGCCGGACGAGGAGGTCCACGCCTTCGTCAATGACCTCGAGCGGGACATCGGCACGTACCTGTACGGGCGGCGGATGTACGAGACGATGGTCTACTGGGAGACCGCTGATGGGGGCGCCGAGCAACCCGCGATCATGCGCGATTACGCGGGGATCTGGCGCGCGGCGGACAAGATCGTGTTCTCCAGGTCGCTGCAATCGGTGTCCAGCGCCAGGACGCGTATCGAGCGCGACTTCGACACTGAGGCTGTCCAAGAGTTGAAGGCGAAAGCGAAACGAGACATCTCGGTGGGCGGTCCGCATCTCGCCGCCCGGGCCATACAGGCGGGGCTGGTCGACGAGTTCCAGCTGTTCATCACCCCGCACGTGATCGGAGGCGGCAACCAATCCCTCCCCCGCGATGTGCGCCTCGACCTCGAGCTGCTCGCCGAGCGCCGCTTCGCCGGCGGCGTGGTTTACCTCCGCTACCGCAGCAAGGCTTAAGTTCGGGTCGGCAAGGTTCAGTTCCGAATCCCTGCCGGCCCCATCGTGTATCACAAATCGATGAGGTGCCCGCTGGGTATCGTTTTGGGCCGAGGTCATCCAGTGAGGAAGTCGAACTGTGCCTAGCTCAGTCATCGAAGTCGAGAACCTGGTCAAGGTCTATTCAGGCGGCACGCGGGCGGTTGATGGCATCAGCTTCCACGTAGGGGCAGGCGAGCTCCTTGGTTTTCTGGGGCCAAACGGCGCCGGCAAGACGACCACGATTCGCATTCTCGCCACGCTTCTGGCTGCAACGAGCGGCGCGGCCCGCGTCGCCGGTTTCGACGTCACGACCCAGGCGTCCGAAGTACGGCGCCGGCTCGGGCTCGCCATGCAAACGCCGACTCTCGATACCTTTGCCACAGGTCGCGAGAACATCGAGCTAATCGGACGCATGCATCGAGTTCCGCGGGCGGAGCTGAAGCGAAGGACCGATGAGCTGCTCGAGCTGATGGGCTTGACTGCGGTGGCACGCAAGCTGGCCGGCACGTACTCGGGCGGGATGCGCCGGCGCCTGGACCTCGCGTGCGCCCTCGTCCATCGCCCGCAGGTGCTGATTCTCGATGAACCGACTGAGGGCCTGGACCCGCAGAGCCGGATCGCTTTGTGGGACGAGCTCGAGCGCATCAGTCAAGACGGCACAACGATGCTGCTGACCACCCACTACATGGAGGAGGCCGACCGACTCTGCAACCGTGTTGCGATCATCGACAACGGACGGATCGTCGTCGATGGAAGTCCGGCAGACCTGAAGGCAGGCATCGGGGCAGACACAGTGACCCTGCAGCTCGACGCCAATGGACCCGAGGACCTGGCGCGGCAACAGGAAGACGTGAGAGGCTTGCTCCGAGGGTTCGGCTCCCTGGAGTCGGTCACACCCGAGCCGTTCGGTGTTCGCCTGGCTATTCGCGACGCGGGCCGCGCCATTCCGGAGCTCTTGCGACGCCTGGACGGAAACGGACGGGTTGTTCACGTGATCGGATTGGCCGTCGGCCAACCCTCCCTCGACGACGTTTTCGTCAAATACACCGGGCGGCGCATCCGGGCAGAGGCGGCGGATCATCCGATCATCCTGGGTTGGTGACCGAATGATCCGCGACTTTTTTTACGAGGCTTGGTTCTTGAGTCTTCGCACGTTGCGCCGTTTCTTTCGCGTACCGGCCAACTGGATCGGCATCATTCTTTTTCCGCTGATCCAGCTCTTCGTTTTCAGCCAGCTCTTCAAAGACATCATCCAGCTGCCCGGATTCCGATCCAGTGGAAGTGGCAGCTATCTTGCCTACCTGGCCCCTGGTCAGATTGCGTTCACGGCATTTTTTGCCGTGGCCTGGTCCGGCAGCGCGATCCTCGTCGAGTACCGGAACGGCTACATGGACAAGCTGCGGGCGACGCCGATTTATCGCACATCGATTCTTGTCGGTGAGCTGGCCCCGCTGTTCATCGAATCCGCGATCATGGCCGGAGGAATCCTCGCCCTCAGCGTGGTGTTGGGCGCGACCATCAAGACGGGCCTGATCGGCGCGGCCTTGATCCTTGTCCTCTCGGGATTGTTCGGGATGGCTTGGGCCGGGACGTCGTTCGTGCCAGCCCTCCTGACGAAGAGCGAACAGGCCACTGGCACCCTATCCCTTCTCTTCTTTCCAATCGCGTTCATGTCAACCGCGTTTGTGCCGCCGGCGCTGATGCCCCGTTGGCTTCAGACCGTGAACAGCTGGAATCCAATCACCTTCCTGATCGAAGCCATCCGTCCCCTCATGGTGAGCGGCTATGACTGGGCCGCGATCGGCAAAGCATTGGTGGCAATTGCCGTGTTGGGACTGGTTCTCCAGTCCGCCACCTTGTGGGCGTTTCGACGCCTCACCGCGTAGCCAGCGCCACACTGGGCGAAAATGCATAGGGCGTTGTCCCGCGGCAGGCGCTCAATCACAGCCGCCTATCCCTGGATAGATCACAGAGTCGTCGGCCATCCACCCGTGTCCCGCGACTTGGCCCGCCGCTCCTGCATGCAGAGCCGAGTGTCGTCGTGGCCGAAGGGCTTGCGCCCGCGGATGGTGAGGCCGACGCGCTGGTCGGGACGGCACCTTGTGTCCGAGATGGCGAACCGCAGCCGAGCAAGATCAGACCGGCCAGATACCATCCGA
>Ga0209056_10007913_pt1 | contig 10925 bp, 6 predicted proteins | sample GraSoiAngelo_114_FD_185876 | JGI IMG/M metagenome (GOLD analysis project Ga0209056, IMG submission 185876) | Grasslands soil microbial communities from the Angelo Coastal Reserve, California, USA - 14_0903_13_40cm (SPAdes) (version 2) | ecosystem: Environmental > Terrestrial > Soil > Grasslands ...
GGCCCCCTAGGATTCGAACCTAGATTAACGGATCCAAAGTCCGCTGTCCTGCCATTGGACGAGGGGCCAGTGCGCTTGCGGTGGTGGAAGTTAATGAGGGGCGCTAATCTCTCGCCATGCGCAAACGCCTCCTTTCCGCACTGCCAGTTCTCCTCCTGGCCTGCGCGGCCACGACCTCTGCTGCCCAGACCGCACTCCAGCTTCGGTGGGAGCTTGTGGCGGACACACAGGCAGCCTTCATCCTCACCAACCGCGACGCGAAGCCACTGCCTCCGACCGGCTGGGCGATCTACTTCAGCGCGCTGCACTCCGCCGACTCGGCCAGCGTGGGATCGGGGTTCGCAATCCAGGACGTGATGGCCGACCTGCATCGCCTCGTCCCGAGCACGGGCTTCGCGGGACTCGCGCCCGGCGCGACAATCAAGATCCCATATCTCACCCACCAGCTGCGCAATCGCAGTTTCGCTCCCGCGGGTCCGTACATCGTGTTCGACGCCACGAAGGACGTGGGCGTCCCGTTGAGCGATTACGTCGCGGCTCCGTTCGAGCACTCGCAGGGCGTGGTGACGTCCCAGACGCAGTTCACGCTCGACTCCGCGATCCGCGACATCCCCGCGAGCGACCTGCCGCCCCTGTTCCCGACGCCGGTGCAGGTGACAAGGGGAACGGGGGAGTTGCGACTCACCGCGATGCCGCAGGTGACGGCGCCCGCTGAGCTCGCGAACGAAGCGGCTCTTGCCGCGGAGTATCTGCGGCCTTACTTCCGCGCGCGCGGGCAGGGTGCAGCGGTGCCGCTGCGAATCGAAGTGGGCACGGTGCAGGGCCAATCGTCGCCTGAAGCGTATGAATTGGTCATCGATTCCGCGGCTGGCATTCGGATCGTCGGTGTCTCATCCGCAGGCGTCTTCTACGGTCTCCAATCCCTGCGCACTCTGCTGCCGCCACCATCTCCTCGCGGCGGGCTCGTACTGCCGGCACTCGGCGTCGTGGACGCGCCGCGCTTCGGGTACCGCGGCTTCATGCTCGACGTCGCGCGCAACTTCCATCCCAAAGCGGTGGTGTTGCGCACGCTCGACCTGATGGCCCGCTACAAGCTCAACGTCTTCCACATGCACCTCACGGATGACGAAGGGTGGCGCGTCGAGATCCCGAGCCTTCCCGACTTGACGGCTGTTGGTGGTCGGCGCGGCCACACACTCGACTCGCGCGAATTCCTGCAGCCCGCGTTTGGTTCTGGTCCCCAGGTGGGCCGGCCGTTCGGCAGTGGATTCTTTTCTCACGCCGACTACGTCGAGATTGTCCGCTACGCGGCGGCGCGACACATCGAGGTCATCCCGGAGATCGAGATGCCGGGCCACGCGCGCGCGGCCATTAAGGCTATGGAGGCGCGCTTCCGCGCGACCGGGGATCCGCAGTACCGGCTGATCGATCCCGCAGACACGTCGAGGTATATGTCCGTCCAGGGCTACCCCGATAATGTGATGAACCCGGCGCTCGAGTCGACGTATCGGTTCATCGAGCGCGTGGTGGGCGATTTGGTCGCGATGCACCGCGAGGCCGGTGCGTCCCTGCGTCACATCCACATGGGTGGAGACGAAGTCCCCGGTGGCGTGTGGGTCGGCTCGCCGGCGGTGCGAGGCTATATGCAGGCGCACGGTCTCACGAGCGTCGACGATCTCTGGTTCGTCTTGTATGGCCGGATCGAGCAGATCCTGAAGGCGCAGGGCCTCGTCCCCTCGGGATGGGAAGAGATCGCGGTGCGCAAGACCAGCCGCGACGGGCGCCGGATGAACATCCCCAATCCCGACTTCGCCGCGCGGGGCTGGCGCGCCTATGTCTGGAACAACGTGCCCGGTTGGGGTGCCGAAGACCTCGCGTATCGCCTCGCGAACGGCGGGTACGACGTCGTGCTGAGTCCGGTGACGAACTACTACTTCGACCTCGCGTGGAATCAGAACCCGGAAGAGATCGGACTCGACTGGGGTGGCTTCATCGACATGCAGAGACCATTCCGCTTCATCCCATTGGATTACTATCGCAACACGCGCGTCGACCGTGCCGGGAACCCGCTCGACCCAGCCGTTTTTGCCGGCAAGGATCGGCTCACCGACTACGGCCGCGGCCACATCGTGGGGATTCAGGGCAACCTGTGGTCCGAAACGCTTGGCGGCGATGGGCGGCTCGACTACATGCTGGTGCCGAAGCTCTTCGGCCTGGCCGAGCGGGCTTGGGCGCCCGATCCGGACTGGGTGAGAGAAACGGACTCCGCGCGCGCCGATTCGCTCTACCGGGAAGCCTGGTCGCGCCTCGTGAACGTCGTTAGCAAGCGCGAACTGCCTCGGCTCGATCGGGAGGTGCCGGGTTTGAACTACCGGATTCCGGCGCCCGGTCTGAAGGCCGAGGGCGGTGCTGTGTACGCGAATGCCGAGCTGCCCGGCTTCACCCTCCGCTACACGACGGACGGCAGCGAGCCAACGGTGCGCAGCCCAGTGGTCAAGGGCTCGATCCCGTTACGGGGGGGGGCCACCGTTCGCGTCGCCGCGTTCAGCACCACGGGGCGGAAGGGCCACACGGTCAGGCTCGCGGGTCCGTAGCTACTGCGACTCCGTCACCACGTTCGGAATGTTTTTCTGCTTGAGCAGCCCGTTGAACTGCGCCAGGTCCTGCGCCACGAGCTGATCGAAGCGCGTGCGCGACGCGCCCAACTGCTGGCCGAGCAGCTGACGCACCTCGAGCTGCTGGCGTGTGGGCGCGAAATCGGAGGTCGCGATACCGCCAGCGAGGTACGCGATCTGCGCCGCGAGCTTCGCCGGCCAGCGCACGTCGTCCTGGCCTCGACCCGTGAGCCGCAGCTGGTGCAGGTCCCCCTCGACCGCGATGAACTTTTGCTCCAGGGAATCCGCCGCCGCGCGGATGTCAGCGGCCCCCCGATCGGCGGCCAACACGCTGCGCAGCGTCACCAGCTGGCTGCGCACCATCTCGATCTGGTTGATGAGCCCGACCGTGGCGCCGAAATCGCTCTGCAAGTCGAACAGCAGCGAATCCTGCGTCGCGATCTCCTGCTCGCTCCCGCCGGAATTCGGATCTTTAAGCACCACTAGGGGCTGTGAGAACTCCTGGCCTCCCACCGACAGCTTCACCGTGTACGTCCCAGGCGGCATCAACACGGCCAGCGTCCCGATCCCCGGCGCGGGCCGCCAGCCCTCGGTCCCGAGCCGCACGTCCGGCGCGTACAGCGGCGGCGTGCGCAACCGGGCCGGCGGCGTGGAATCGGTGCGGAGGTCCCACCACACGCGGTTGACCCCAGAGTTCTTGGTCCCTTTGAGCGTGCGGATCGTCTTGCCCGCCGCATCCTGAATCGCGAGCGTGGCATCGCCGGTGGGTGCGGACTTGAGCCAGTAATTGACCGCGGCGCCGTAGGGCGGATTCTGCCCGGCGGTGGGATCGTCAGTCATCGCGTTCGGCGACGTAATCGAGCGGAACCGGTACGCGGCGCGCGGCTTGAACAGCGCCGCCGTCTGACCACGAACGTCCCCGGTGAGCTGCTGCAACGGTGTCAGGTCGTCGAGGATCCAGAAGCCGCGCCCGTACGTCGAGACCACCAGGTCGTTGAAGTGCTCCTGGATCACGAGCCAATACACCGGCGCGTGCGGGAGACTGGTCTGCAGCGGCTGCCAGCTCTCGCCGTCATCGAGGGAGACGTACAACGCACTCTCGGTGCCGAGGTACAGCAGGCCGCGGCGCACAGGATCTTCGCGAACCACGTGCGCGTAGCTCGCCGGTCCCTTCGCGACGCCATTCACGATCAGTCGCCAGCTGCGCCCGTAGTCGCTCGTCTTGTAGACGAACGGGTCGCGGTTGTTGGCCTGATGCGCATCCACCGTGAGGTACGCCGTGCCGGTGTCGTAGCGCGACGGTTCTATGTTCGACACCGTGCCCCACGCCGGCATGCCCGGAATGCCGGCGGTGACGTTCGTCCAGTTCTTGCCGCCGTCGCGGGTGAGCTGCACCTGGCCATCGTTCGTGCCCGCCCAGATCACCCCCGCCTTCAGCGGCGACTCGGCGATCGCGAACACGACGTCGCCGTACTCGACGCCGATGTTGTCCGGCGTGAGGCCGCCCGAGATCTGCTGCTTGCTCTTGTCGTTGAGCGTCAGATCGGGGCTGATCACTTGCCAGCTCTTGCCGCCGTCCGTCGTCATGTGGACGAACTGGCTGCCCGCGTAAATGCGGTTGTGATCGTGCGGCGAGATCGTCAGCGGCATCGTCCACACGAAGCGGTACTTCACGTCCGCTGCCGGAAACCCGATAGTGCTCTGCGGCCAGATCTCCACGTTCTGCGCCTGGCGCGTGCGTTCGTCGTAGCGCACCACGATCCCACCCACGCTCCCGGATCCGGACGCCGACGACCAGATGATGTTGGGATCGGTCGGGTCGGGTGTCGCCCAGCCGCTCTCACCGCCCCCCACCGAATGCCACTCACCACGCGGGATGGTCCCTCCTCCACCGCCGCCCCCGCCGAAGCCGCCGATCTTCGAGTTCGACGGCCCGCGCGACGAGGGCCCGTCCTGGCGGTTCCCCATCACGTAATAAGGAATCTGGTCGTCCACGGTGGCGTGATACATCTGCGCGATGGGGAGTTGCACGCGGTCCCAGCTGCGGCCGCGGTTGGTGGAGATCGCGACTTGCCCGTCGTTGCCCACGACCATGCGGTTGCCGTCGGTCGGGTCGATCCACATGTCGTGGTTGTCACCGCCCGGCGACTGCGGGAAGGGGACGTTCGTCGTCGTCTCTCCGCCGTCGAGCGTCTTGGAGAAGGAGGCGCACAGGAAGTAGGCCTCGTTGTCGCGGTCGGGCGCGACGGCGACGCGCGTGTAGTACGGCTGGCGGCACGACAGCTGCCGATCGTAAGAAACGACGCGCCAGTTCTCGCCGCCGTCGTCGGAGCGCCACAGCTCGCCGCGATCGGTGTCCTGGCCGTGGACCGGCACGCCGTCACCCGTCTCGATCAGCGCGTAGATGCGGCTCGAGTTGCTCCGCGACATCGCGAGGCCGACCTTGCCGAACGGCTTCGCCGGCAGCCCGTTGCCGGTCAGCTTCTTCCAGGTCGACCCGCCGTCTGTCGATGCATAGATCCCGCTCCCCGGCCCGCCGCTCTCGCGGCCCCACGTGTGGATCACGAGCTGCCACATCGCAGCGAACAGGATCCGCGGGTTGTTCGGGTCCATCACGACGTCGGCGGCGCCGGTGTTCTCATCCACGAACAGCACCCGCTCCCACGTCTTGCCGCCATCCGTGGTGCGGTACACACCGCGCTCCTGCTGCGGGCCGTAGCTGTGTCCCAGCGCGGCGGCGAAGACGATGTCGGGGTTGGTGGGGTGGATCACGACGCGCCCGATGCGGCCGGTCAGATCGAGGCCCATGTGCTGCCAGGTCTTCCCCGCATCGGTCGACTTGTAGATCCCGTTGCCGATCGAGATGTGACTGCGGATCCACGCCTCTCCCGTTCCGGCCCACACGACGTTCGGGTCTGACGGCGCTACTGCGAGCGCGCCGATCGACTGCACTGGCTGATCGTCGAAGATCGGCTGCCAGTGGATGCCCCCGTCGTTCGTCTTCCAGATGCCGCCCGACGCGGCGCCCGCGTAGTACGTGCTCGCGTCGCCTGCCACACCCGCGACCGCCGCGACGCGGTTTCCTACCGGTCCGATGTAGCGGTAGCGGAGCTGGCTGAACGTGGCGGTATCGGCCACGGCAGGGGCCGCGGTGGAAGCCGTTGTCGACCGCGCAGCGCGCGCCGGTCGGCGCCCGGCCTGGGCGGAGCTCGTCAGCGGAATGAGGACGGTGAGGACAGTGGCAAGCGAGGCAACGCGGACCATGGGAGGGCCTCTTTGTTTTTGTCGGTACGCGGTACAAAGAGACCGTCCTTGCAACCAACCGGCAAGGAACCCCGTGTTGCGCGCGCGCGACAGCTAGCTCGCCCGTTTTGGTCGTCTGTCGTAGCTTTTCCCGGATGACGACCCACCGCTATCCGAGCAGCCATGTCTTCTACCGCAAACTCGGCTACGAGTACCCGAAAATCGTGCGCGGCGAGGGCTGCTGGCTCATCGATTCGCGCGGCAAGCGCTACCTCGACGCGGTCGGCGGTGCCTACGTCGCCAACCTCGGCCACTCCAACCCCGAGATCGCCAACTCGATTGCCGAGCAGTGCCGGCAGTTCGGTTACCTGTCGGGCACCATGTTCACGCATGGGCCGGTCGAGAATCTCGCCGATGAGCTCGCCGACACACTTCCCGGCGACCTCTCGAAGCTCTACTTCCTTTGTAGTGGGTCGGAGGCGGTCGAAGCCGCGCTGAAGCTGGCGCGGCAGTACTGGGTCGAGCGGGGACGGGGGTCCAAGCACAAGATCATCGCGCTCGGACCGGGTTACCACGGCAGCACCTTGCTTGCCCTGTCCGCCTCGGCGCGCGAGGCGCACAAGGCGCCGTTCCGCCCCTGGCTCGTGGATGTGCACCGCGTCCCCGCGCCCTATCCATATCGCTGCGAGTGCGGCGGCCGCGGCGCCGCCTGCCCGGTGTGTAGCGCCGCCGTGCTCGAAGAAGCCATCGAACAAATCGGTGCCGATCAGGTGGCCGCCTTCATCGCAGAACCCGTCGGCGGCTCGTCGACCGGTGCCTCCACGCCGCGACCCGAATACTTCAAGCGCGTGCGCGAGATCTGCGATCGCCACGACGTGCTCTTCGTCGCGGACGAGGTGCTGGTGGGCATCGGCCGGACGGGCACTTGGTGGGCGATCGAGCCCTACGGCGTGACGCCCGACATCATGACGTTCGGCAAAGGCGTCTCGGCCGGGTACGCGGCGCTCTCAGGGATCGCCGCGCCCGAGCGCGTTGTGGAAGTGATGGCGCAGGGCTCGGGTAGCTTCATCCACGCGCAGACGTTCTCGCACCACCCGGTCGCCTGCGCGGCGGGCGTGGCGACGATGCGCTATCTCAAGCAGCACAAACTCGTCGAGCGCTGCGCCCAGATGGGTCGCGTGTTGCACGAGCGGCTGCGGTTCCTGACCGATTTGCCGCACGTCGGTGACGTGCGCGGCCGCGGGCTGCTCGCCGGGATCGAATTCGTCGAAGACAAAACGAGCCGGGCGCCATTCCCGCGCTCGGCAAAACTCGCCGAGCGATTTGCGGACGCCGCGCTCGATGCCGGGCTCACCGTATGGCCGAACGTGGGACACGCCGATGGTACGAACGGCGACGCCGCCTTGATCGCGCCGCCCTTCATCATCACCGAGTCGGAAATCGACGAGATCGTGAGCCGGCTCACGATAGCGCTCGAGAAGACGATCTCGAAGCTGGCAGTTCGCGCATGACCGCGCGCGATTATCCGCGCATCGTCGTGCCGCCGCCCGGGCCCAAGGCCCGCGCGATCGTGGAACGGCAAGACCGCTTCGCGTCGACGTCGTATCCCAAGGAGTATCCGCTGGCGGTCGCGCGGGGTGAGCGCGCCATGGTCGAGGACGTGGACGGCAATCGCTTCCTCGATTTCATGGCCGGCATCGCGGTGGCGTCGACCGGCTATGGGCATCCCAAGGTCGTGAAGGCGGTGCAGGACGCGGCAGCTCGTTTCCTTCATATCTGCGGCTCGGACTTCTACTACGAGAGCTTCGCGGCCCTGTGCGAGCGCCTGGCGCAGCTCGCACCCGGACCGAGCAAGAAGCGGGTCTTTTTGTCGAATTCCGGCACGGAAGCTGTCGAAGGCGCCATCAAACTCGCACGGCATTCGACGGGCCGGCCGGCGATCATCGGCTTCCTCGGCGCGTTCCACGGGCGCACCTATGGTGGCTTGAGTCTCACCGCGAGCAAGGCGGTGCAACGCTCCGGTTTCGCTCCGTTCCTGCCCGAGATCCACCACGTCCCGTACGGCTATCGCTATCGCTGCGAGTACTGCCGCGGTGAGTCCGAGTGCACCAGGCGCTGCACGTCGTGGATCGAAGACGAGCTGTTCGCCAAGAAAATCCCGCCCGACAGCGTCGCCGCCATTTTCGTCGAGCCGATCCAGGGCGAGGGAGGCTATGTCGTTCCCCCTGCGGGCTATCTCCGTGACCTGCGGGAGCTCTGCGATCGCTACGGGATCCTGCTCGTCTGTGACGAGGTGCAAAGCGGCGTGGGCCGCAGCGGGAAGATGTGGGCGTGTGAGTACGACGGGATCGAGCCCGACATCCTCCTCTCCGCCAAAGGCCTGGGCAGCGGCATGCCCATCGGCGCGATCATCGCCAAGGAGTCGGTAATGAAGTGGAAGCCGGGCGCCCATGGCACCACATTTGGCGGTAACCCCGTGTGCTGTGCCGCGGCGCTTGCCACGCTCGATGTTGTCGAGCACGAGCTGCTCCCCAACGTTGCGAAAATGGGCGACCGCCTGATCGGCGGCGCGCGCAAGCTCCAGGACAAGTACGCCGCGATCGGCGACGTGCGCGGCCGCGGTCTCATGGTGGGCGTCGAATTCGTGAAGGACCGGGACACACGCGAGCCCGCGCCCGAGATGGTCCGCGAACTCGTCGATCGCGGCTTCAAGAAGGGCCTGCTGCTGCTGGGCTGCGGCAAGAGCTCGCTGCGGCTCGCGCCGCCCCTCGTCATCGACGAGTACGACGTCGACACCGCTCTCCGGATCATCGACGAGTGCCTGCACGAGATGTCGGACTAGCGTCAAAAGTCATGTCGATGCGGGATGCCGTCGCGCGCTACGTGCGCGACGGCGACGTCGTCGTCATCGAGGGATTCACGCATCTGATCTCGTTCGCCGCGGGCCACGAGATCATTCGCCAGCGGCGCCGCGATCTGACGCTCTGCCGCCTCACACCGGATCTGATCTACGATCAGATGATCGCCGCGGGCTGCGCCCGGAAGCTCGTCTTCTCCTGGGCCGGCAATCCCGGCGTCGGCTCGCTGCACGCCTTCCGGCGCGCGGTGGAGGGCGGCACACTCGAGATCGAGGAGTACTCGCATTTCGGCATGGTGGCCCGCTTCGCCGCGGGTGCGGCACGGCTCCCGTTCTGGACCTTGCGCGACTACACGGGCACCGACCTGCCGCGGGCCAATCCGCGCATTAAATCGGTCGCCTGTCCCTATACGGGCGAGGTGCTCGCCACCGTTCCGGCGCTCAACCCCGACGTCACCATCGTACACGCACAGCGCGCCGACGCGCGCGGCAACGCGCAGATCTGGGGACTGCTCGGCGTCCAGAAAGAAGCCGCCTTCGCGTCAGAGCGCGTCATTGTCGTCGTCGAGGAGCTGGTGGACGAGCGCGTGATTCGCTCGGACCCCAATCGCACGCTCATTCCCGCGGTCATCGTGAGCGCCGTCGTCGTCGAGCCCTGGGGCGCGCATCCGTCCTACGCGCAGGGCCATTATGACCGCGACAACGATTTCTACGTCGGCTGGGAGACGATCTCCCGCGAGCGCGCGGAGCTCGCGAGCTATCTCGATGAGTTCGTCTATGGCGTGCAGGATCGCACCCAGTACATGGAGAAGCAGCCGAGGCTGATGGAGCGGCTCAAGGCGGGCGAGCAGCGGTGCGCTGGAGTGAACTACGGCTTCTGACTACACGGCCGACGAGATGATGGCCTCCGTCGCGGCGCGCGAGCTCGCCGACGGGGAGGTCGTCTTCGTCGGGATTGGGTTGCCGAACCTCGCGTGCAATCTGGCGCGCCGCACGCACGCCCCCAATCTCGTGTTGATCTACGAATCGGGTGCCGTGGGCGCGACGCCGGCGCGCCTGCCCGTCTCGATCGGCGATCCGGCGCTCGTCACCGGCTCGCTCATGGTGTGCGGCATGGCCGACGTCTTTCAGCTGTTTCTCCAGAACGGGCGCATCGAGGTAGGTTTTCTGGGAGGCGCGCAAGTCGATCGTCACGGCAACATCAACACCACCGTCATCGGCGAGTATCAGCGGCCGAAGGTGCGCCTGCCGGGGTCGGGGGGCGCCGCGGAGATCGCGCTGCACGCGCAGCGCATCCTGATCGTCGCGAAGCTCTCGCCGCGCGCATTCCCGGAGCGCGTCGATTTTCTGACGAGTCCGGGGCAGCGCGTAAAGCGTGTGATCACCGACAAGGGGGTGCTCGAGCCGGATGAGAAGGGAGAGCTCGTCCTAGCGGCGCTGTATCCTGGCGTAGAAGCGGCTGACGTCAAAGCCGGCGTCGGCTGGAATCTCCGCGCCAGGCCGCATGTGGATCGTCTCGATCCACCCACACCCGCGGAGCTGCAGCTGCTCCGCGAGGTTCTGGATCCCAAGCGGCTGTACCTCACATCATGATCCTCGCACTCGTGCTCGTTCTGCAGGGGAGCGTCCCTCCCGATTCGCTGGCGCTGCGCGTGCGGCAGCTTGCCGACTCGTATCTCACCGCCTACTTCGAGCGCCATCCCGACGAAGCGACGCTCGACGGCGTGGCCAATGGGCCGCATGACCGGCTGCCCGACAACTCACCGGCAGCGATGGCGCGGTGGCAGGACCGCGAAGACGACTGGCTGTCACAACTCCGTCGCATCAATCCACGACGGCTCGAAGGCAGACCCGAAGCCGTGGCATACGGCATCATGCGCGACGCCATCGAAGGCTCCGTGGCGACGCGCGTCTGCCGCTTCGAGCTGTGGAACGTGGCGCATGCGGGCAGCGGCTGGTTGCCCACCATCACGGCGCTCGCGACGCTGCAGGGCGTGGGCACCGAGGAAGCGCGACGCCAAACGCTGGCGCGCTGGCGCGCCGTGCCCGCCTACATCGCGACGGAGATGGCGAATCATCGGGAAGGGCTGCACCGGGGCTACACCGCGCCCCGCCACAACGTCGAGATCGCGCTCCGGCAAATCGACACATTGCTCGCCACGCCGCCGACCAGCTCGCCGCTCTACGATCCCGCACGCCCCGACTCGAAC
>Ga0209056_10007918_pt1 | contig 10922 bp, 7 predicted proteins | sample GraSoiAngelo_114_FD_185876 | JGI IMG/M metagenome (GOLD analysis project Ga0209056, IMG submission 185876) | Grasslands soil microbial communities from the Angelo Coastal Reserve, California, USA - 14_0903_13_40cm (SPAdes) (version 2) | ecosystem: Environmental > Terrestrial > Soil > Grasslands ...
CGCGTGGTGCAAGGATTGAAAGATCGCGGAATCATCACCGGACGGCTGGGTATCGAAGAGACGGTGAAATTCGTGTTCAGTGACGGCATCACCAAAGAGGCACCGCAGGCGAAGATCACCAGCGCCACCCCGGTGACTGCCGGATGCCGCATGATCAAAAGCGACCATGAAGTCGAGTTGATGCGGCTCGCCGCCAAAGTCACTCTGGCGGCCTATGAAGCAAGCTGGCGCGCGTTGAAGGAAGGCATGACGCAGCAGGAAATTAAAACTTTCATAGAGGCAGCGCACAGCAAGCTGGGGTTTTCAGGCGACGCCGATGTGCAGGTGGGCGAGTTTTCCGCTTTCCCGCATGGGTCTGTAACACCGCAGGTGATACGCGAAGGAACTATTATCCTGGTGGATGGTGGATGCAAGGTGGAGGGCTACAGCTCCGATATTACGCGAACCTTCGTCCTGGGCAAGCCGACAGACAAAATGAAGAAGGCCTTCGATATCGTGCACCGTGCGCAGAGCACGGTGTTGGCGACGGCGCATCCGGGACTGGAGTGCGGGGCAGTGGACGCGGCTGCGCGAAGGGTGATTACGGACGCGGGTTACGGTCCCGACTACAAACATTTCACTCACCGTGTGGGGCACGGCATGGGCATGGATGGGCACGAGTGGCCATATCTGGTGCGCGGCAATCCTACGAAACTCGCTGCCAATATGACGCTCAGCGATGAACCGGGAATCTACATCCGCGGCGAATTCGGCGTTCGCCTGGAAGACGACATGCACATTACGGAAAATGGCGCAGAGTTGTTCACCCCGCAGAGTCCATCGCTCGACAATCCTTTCGGCTCCGCCTGAGATCGATCGCGCACAAGGGCCACTGATCGACTCGGAAACGCTCGCAGCGGCACGGCTCTGTCCCAGCCGACACACTTTGCGAGAACGTATTTCTAGCAGGTTGTGGACAAACGCGGAGTTGTGGGAGGGCACGGCTTTTCAGCCGTGCCGTAAGTGCCGCCAAATCAACCGTACGGCACGCCTGAAAAGGCGTGCCTTTCCAGGGGGTGAGCCGCTCCAATTAGTTTTTCCGCAGGCTCCTAGACTTTTCCCATGCCCTGTTAAGCTACTACTCAGGCCCCGGTGACAGGCGGGCAGCCCGGAAAATCCTTAAGATATGTGTTGCCGATGTACTGAAGATCCTTGATTCCGATCTCGCTGGTGAAAAAACCATCCGCGGTTAAATTCCGCAGGAACGCAAAGAACTCGACGCCTTGGCTGAGGCTGAGGTCAATTTTTGCGTTTTTCCGGTACGCGATCAAATCGAGAATTTGCTTCTGCTGTTCCGGCGAGCAGTCCAGATACGTCTTGCCATAGCGATCACCGCAAGCAGAATCGAGCCACATCAGCCCGCCGCCCAACTTCAACTGATAGTCTTTATTTTCGCTGGTGAGCAGGTCAATGAACTCGGGCGCACCGGCTTCAACGGCGCCGCCGGAGTGATCGTCAGGAGGAATGATTGCCTGGCAAAGCGCCTGCAATGTTTTGTAGTGGTGCGGCGAGAAAAATTTTGGGGTATAGCCGCCCGCGGCGGATGCTTTCTCGGACTGCACCAGATGGTGCGCGTATTCGGCAGCTTGCGCAGGGATCACGCGCAGGACGGAGCCGGCCATCACTCCCATGGTGAGTGATTTCAAAATGTCACGCCGAGTCACTGATCTTGGAAACACTGATTTGCCGGACACCGAAAACATAAGTTCCCAACTCTCTTGCTGAACTAGCTCTCACCGGAACTACAGATTGCCCTTCTTCGCCTGATCGAGCAAATACTCCGAAGCTCGCCACGACAATGCCAGTATGGTCAGGGTCGGATTCTTGTCCGGATTGGTCACGAAGCAGGCCCCGTCAGTTACGAACAGATTCTTTACATCGTACGCCTGGCAATACTTGTTCAGAGCGGATGTCTTTGGATTATTCCCCATGCGCACCGTGCCGAGCTCGTGAATGATTACGCCGCCATCCGTGATTCCGTACGGGCGAGACCCACCCTCGGGGTTCGCCTTGGTCAGGTAGGTTCCTCCCGCCGTTGCAATGATTGAGCGAAAGGTTTCCTGCATATCGCGGGCCATTCTGATTTCGTTATCGCCCCACTGCCAATGGAAGCGAAGTACAGGAATTCCCCACTGATCGACCAGGTCAGGATCAATTTCACAGTAGCTGCGCTCATTGGGAATCATCTCGCCTCGGCCTTCAAAGCCGATCACCGTACCGTACATCGCCCGGCACTTCTGCTTGAGTGAGGCGCCGTAGCCTTCGTATTGCTCGCATAGATCATCGAAATCGCCCACGCCAGGCATGAAACGCCCGCCGTAGAACTCGATGTGGTAGCCGCGCAGGAACTCGTTCTTGCGGTCGAACTTCCACCATGGGATGTACATGTGCATGCCGCCAATTCCGTCGTGGTTGTGCGGCGGCATTTTCTCAAGCTGCGGGAAATAGCCGGTACCGGAACTGCCAACACTATCAGTCAGGTAGCGCCCCACTACCCCCGACGAGTTGGCCAGCCCGTCAGGAAAGAGGCTGGATCTGGAATTGAGCAGCAGGCGGGCCGATTCGCATGCGCTCGCCGCCACGATGAAGGCTCGGGCCTTTACGCGTTTTTCGGTTCGAGTTGACTTATCGATGTAGGAGACGGCCTCGGCTTTGCCATCTTTGCCCGCAATGATTTCGCGTGCCATGGCATTCGTGATTAGTGTGAATCGGCCGGTTTTCTGTGCGGGCGGGATCATTACCTGGCTCGAACTGAAGTTGGATCCGGTTATACATCCGCGGCCACACTGAGCACAGTAGTGGCAGGCTGGACGGCCGTTCAGAGCCTTGGTGAGGATCGCCATCCGCGAAGGCACACACAGGATTCCCATCTCGTCACAGGTTTTCTTGACTAGAATTTCTGTACAGCGCGGCTTGGGCGGCGGCAAGAAAACACCATCGGGCGCGCTCGCAATGTTTTCTTTCGTGCCAAACACGCCGATGTAAGACTCGACCTTGTCGTAGTAAGGAGCAATTTCCTGGTAGGTGATGGGCCAGTCGTCACCCACGCCGTCGGTGGATCGCGATTTGAAATCCACGGGCGCAAGACGCAACGCGATCCGGCCCCAATGATTGGTGCGGCCACCAACAATTCGCGAGCGAAACCAGCGGAAAGTAGAACCGGGTGCGGAAATGTAGGGTTCGCCATCGATCTCCCAGGCGCCATTAGGAGCCAGGAACTCAGTATTGAGCAGGCCGCGCAGTTTCCCGCCAACGCCTGCGCCGCGATGCTCGAGGTCGTACGGCCAGAAATGTTCTTTGTAGTCTCTTGCCGGATCCAGAGGAGGACCGGCTTCAAGCATTACGACGTTGAGCCCGCCTTCGGCGAGTATTTTGGCGGCGGTGCCGCCAGCAGCGCCGGATCCAATAATACAAACGTCATATAGCTTCGGCGGGCGAATTACTTGCGCCATCTAGGTCTCCCCCGAAAAAAGGCCATTATAGATGTAGCCTTTACCGCGTGCGGGTCAGGCTTCATTCTAGATCGCACTGTCTGTAAACGTTCTGTTTTAGAACCGGAGCCGCTGCAGGTAATCGAAGCTGGTCCTGATGCTCGCAAACGGAGACGCGGGATTGTCGTGTTCGACGAAGTAATGCTGGATTCCCGCCTCGTCCGACTGCGCAAAGATTCGTTTCCAATCGATGATGCCGCTGCCAACTTCGGTCATTTCGGGGAGAGAATCGCCCAAATTTTGTCCGCCCGAAGCCGAGGCTTGCGGAATCTTTTTCAGATCTTTGACGTGAACCAGCGGGAAGCGCCCGGGATAGTGCTCGAAGTACTTTAGCGGGTCCTGGCGCCCGACGCTAATCCAGCAAAGGTCCAGCTCCATCTTCACTAACTTTGGATCGCATTCGGTCAACAGAATGTCGTATGGCATCTTTCCGCTGACCGGATCGAACTCGAACCAGTGATTGTGATAGGCAAACTGGATTCCGGCTTTTTTACTGGCCAGGCCAGACCGATTGAAAGTCTCGGCGGCGCGTTTCCAGCCGTCGGGCTGCTTGCGAATGTCGTCATCGATCCAGGGATTCACAATGTACTCGTGCCCGATCACCTTGCTGGCTTCAATCACCCCCGGCCATTTCTCCGCGCTGAGGCTCTTGTAGTCCACGTGTGCCGAGGGGGCGACCAACCCATGCCGATCGAGAATCGCCCTCACATCTTTCGGTGTGTGATCGAAATAACCGGCAAACTCGACCTCGCGATAACCAATGCCGGCAACCTTAGCCAGCGTGCCTTCGAAATCCTGCTTCATTTCGCCACGCACCGTATAAAGTTGTACGCCAATCTTTTCGATCTTGTGGTGTTCGACGCTCCAGCTAAATCGCCGGGTCAGCACGGTAGCGGCCGTGATTGTACCCAGAAAGCTTCTGCGGTTCATGATCAGAGTTCTCCGCGTTTCATCAATCCTACAGCGTGGTCGCAGGCGCGCGCGGTAAGTGCCATATAAGTCAGCGATGGGTTCACGCAGGCCGAAGACGCCATGCAGGAGCCATCGGTAACAAACAGGTTCTTCACATCGTGCGCCTGATTGCGCTCATTGAGCACAGAAGTCTTCGGATCGCGTCCCATGCGTGCCGTGCCCATCTCGTGAATGGTGAGTCCGGGAGCATTGTCTTCGATGAATGGTTCGATGTCGTGTGCTCCCGCGGCAGCGAGCATTTCCGCCGCAGCCGCAGGCATATCTTTCAGCAGAGCACGCTCGTTGTCACCCCAGGCACAATGAATCTTGAGTATGGGCATTCCCCATGCGTCGACTCTGGTCTTGTCGAGCTCGATATAGTTATTGTGGTTGGGCAGACATTCGCCGAAGCCATAAAACGTGAACATCCAAGGACCGGGACGGCTCAACCTGCGCTTGAAGTCCGCACCGAATCCTGCCAGATCCGCGCCGTGCTCCCAATTCTGTCGCCAGCCGCCGCCCTGGTAACCGTAGCCTCGAACAAATCGAGCGTCTTTCGTTTTCACATTCCGAAAACGTGGAACGTAAATGCCATTGGGCCGATGGCCAAGTGGGATTCGGTCTTCATTGCCTGGAATGTGACCAGTGGCGCCGCCGCCCATCGTGTGATCCATGAGATTGGGGCCTAGTTCGCCGCTGGAATTTGCAAGTCCGTTGGGGAACTCCGCCGTGCCGGAGTTCAGAAGAATGCGTGTGGACTCGAGAGTCGAGGCGCATAAGAAAATAATGCGGCCACGGAATTCCAGTGTTTGCCGGGTTTGGCCATCAACGACGCGGACGCCGGACGCTTTGCGGGTCTTGGAATCGAAGATCAGGCTGTGGGCCACACTGTAAGGCCGGACTGTGACCTTCCCCGAAGCACGTGCCGCGGGTAGGGTAGAGTTCAGGCTGCTGAAATATGACCGTGTAATGCAGCCGCGTTGACAAGGCCCGCAATAATGACATGGCGCACGTCCTCGATGGGGGCGCGTCAGAATGGCAGCTCGGCCAATGGTCATCAGGCGCTCGCCCGCGAATTGTTTGGCAATCGCATCTTTGACGGCTAACTCGGCGCAAGTCATTTCCATGGGCGGCAAAAACCTTCCGTCGGGATTGTGGCAATCCCTCAGGCTGACCACTGACACCGATGAAGTCTTCGACATAGTCATACCAAGGCGCAATGTCCTTGTAGCGAATCGGCCAGTCAATCGCGATTCCCTCACGCTGGTTCGCTTCGAAGTCCAAGTCGCTCCAGCGATAGGACTGGCGCCCCCACATGATGGAGCGTCCGCCGACTTGCCGGCCGCGAATCCACAGAAATGGCTTATCAGGATCCGTGGTGTAAGGGTTCTCCTTGTCGTTGACGAAAAACTTTCCGCACCACTCATCAAAGGCAGAACATTTTTGTTGGACAACCTGGGTTTCCGTTTCGCGCCAACGGTCGCCCATTCCGCGGAAGCGTTTCTCCCAGGCAGGCACATGCTCAACGTAATCGGTATCGGGATTGATGGGCCGACCGGCCTCGAGTACCAGCGTTCGCAGCCCTTTTTCGCTGAGTTCCTTGGCGGCCCAGCCACCCGTGATCCCAGAACCGATGACGATCGCATCGTAATTCTGACTGGCCATCCCTCATCTCCCGTTGGACTCGTCTTCGATGGGAACGCATCCCGCATGGCGCGGCGGAATGATTTCTTCGCGCAGCTCCTGTTCGAAGCCAATTTCGGAGGTGTAGTACCCAACCAGAGTGAGCTGCTTCATCATGAAGAAGAAGTTCCCTTCGGGAGGCTCAGTGCGCCTGCGCGGGCGAGAATCGAAGGCGCCAACCGGACGGGAGACGGTGAGTTCCTCGTCCAATTCCCTCAGGATTTCCGTTTGCTGCTTTTCCGGGCATTCCACAAAGTTCTTACCGAACCGGTTCTGGCTTCGGCTGTCCACATCCGCCAGCCCGGCGAGAAAACGGCCGCGCTCCTTTTCGTCATACCACTCGGTGAGAATCAGATCGATGAATTCATTGACGCGAGCCGCCTTTGCTCCTGGCGTATCCGTCTGCGGGATGATCAGCTCGGCGATCGTGGTAATGGTTACATCCTGGTGCGGGTTGAGCGTTTTCAGAGCTGACGTAGCCGGCAGCTGCTCGTGGACCTCCCGAAAGAACGCCAAAGTATCGCGAGATAAGAGCGGCAGCATGGCCGCACCAGCAAGAAGTTTGAGGGCGTCCCGTCGTTCCATGAGCGAACCTCCGCCAGGCTCAAGCGCGCAGATTAATCTCGCGCCTTTCAGTAGTCAATCGGATTCTGGCCGCCTCCGCGAAGGCTTGCGAAAAACGCGGGGATTGACACAGTTGTGGAAGGGCACGGCTTCAGCCATGTCGTAAAGCGCCGCCAGATCAAGCGTGCGGCACGCCTGAAACAGAACTGCGGAAAAACTGGCGCATGCGTGAAGCACCGTGAATGCGTGCAGCACCGTGGAAGAGCGGCCCTTCAGGGCCGCGAAAGCCATTCCGAATCAGTGACGGCTTTAGCCGCGGTGGCAACGATTTGTCGCGCAGGCGCGTTTTCCGCACCTGAAAGGCGGGCCCTCCCGTGTTGAGCCACTCCAATTACTTCCCCGCAGCCTGATAGGCGCTGGCAAACAGCACGCCCCAGTCCAAGTTGCGATATACTCCGCCCTCTAAGGCAATCCTGAACCGCCGCGAGGTGACCTATGGCGTTTTGCAATTCCTGTGGCGCGACATTAGATCCTTCCGCCAGGTTCTGCCCTAAGTGTGGTGCCAGCGTACCATCGGTTGCCGGAACTCCTGCTTCGCCGGCTGCCGCAACGCCGGCTCGGAGCAGCACGGGCCTAAAGATCATCCTGATCATAGTGGCGATCGTTGTCGGGCTCGGCATTCTTGGCATGGTTGCGTCAGCATTTTTTGCATGGCAGATTGCGCGAAGTACGCATGTATCGAGTAGCGGAGACAAAGTACGGGTCGAGACCCCCTTCGGTACGGTCGAGACGGCTAAGAATGCAGACGAAGCCGCACGCAATCTCGGAATAGATGTATATCCCGGAGCCAAGGCACTGAAGAGCAACGCAGCCACCGTGACCGTTGGGGGAATGAAGACAGTCGGTGCGGAGTTTGAGACCAGCGACCCCCCTGAAAAAGTCGTCGAGTTTTACAAGGAGAAGTTTCCTCACGCCACCATGAGCATTACCGACGATAAACACTATGCCCTCGTCTCAACCGATAAGAAAGGCATGGTTACCATAAACGTCGAACCTCAAGAGGGAAGAACCCGCATTCATATCGCCTACATCAGCGGTAAACCCCCTGCCGAAACTCAGTAATAGCGGCTGGTTCCCCATGCAGGACAGCTTCGCAGAGCTCGCTCGAGCCGCCAAATCGGTCACTATCGATTCCGAAGATCTGGCCGTTGCACTGCGTCAAAACATCCGTGGCGAAGTCCGCTTTGATGATGGCAGCCGCGCCCTCTACGCCACCGACGGTTCCAACTATCGCCAGGTACCTATCGGAGTCGTACTCCCGCATGACGTAGATGACGTAATTGCCGCGGTTGCTTTGTGCCGGAAATTTGGCGCGCCTCTCCTCTGCCGAGGCGGTGGGACATCTCTGGCTGGACAGTGCTGCAATGTTGCGGTCGTCCTGGATTTCTCCAAGTATATGGCGAAGATTCTCGACATCGACCCGGTACGTCGCTCGGCGCGCGTGCAGCCCGGAGTGATCCTCGACCATCTGCGCGCCGCCGCCGAGAAGCACCACCTCACTTTCGCACCTGATCCTGCCACGCACGACCGTTGCACGCTAGGTGGGATGATTGGCAACAACTCCTGTGGCGTGCATTCGGTAATGGCCGGCAAGACCGACGACAACATCGAGGAACTGGAGATACTCACCTACGACGGTCTGCGCATGAAGGTTGGCCAGACCAGCAGCGCAGACTTAGAGAGAATTATTGGAGAGGGCGGACACAGAAGCAAAATTTACGCTCAACTCAAAGCCATCGTTGACCAATACGGCGATCTTGTTCGACAACGCTATCCCAACATCCCGCGCCGGGTTTCCGGATACAACCTGAATTATCTGCTGCCGGAAAACGGTTTTCATGTAGCGCGGGCGCTGGTCGGCTCTGAAGGAACGTGTGCGACCGTGCTTGAGGCGACGTGTCGTCTGGTCGAAAGTCCGCCGGAGCGCGTTCTGCTCGTCGTATCGTATCCCGACGTTTATCAGTGCGCTGATCGTGTCCCCGACATCATGGCGCATAAACCGATTGGGCTCGAAGGCGTCGATGATCTGCTGGTCGAGTACACGCGGCGGAAGGGCATCAACTCCGAAGGGCTGTCGCTCTTGCCACAAGGCGGAGGCTGGCTGTTCGTGGAGTTTGGCGCCAACACGGCTGAGGAAGCGGAGGCGCAAGCTGGCGAACTGATGGAAGCCCTCGCTCGTAGTGCGACTCCCCCCAACATGCACCTGTTCATTGACAAGCAACTGGCAAAAAAAGTTTGGGAGGTGCGTGAATCCAGTTTGGGCGCAATTTCCCACGTGCCGGGTGAGCCGCTGACCTGGGAGGGCTGGGAAGATTCTGCGGTCGCGCCCGAAAACCTGGGACATTATCTGCGTGATTTTCGCAAGCTGATGACCGGCTACAGCTATCGCGGTACTCTCTACGGACACTTCGGGCATGCTTGCGTTCACACCCGCATCAACTTTGACCTGCAGACGCAAGAGGGGATCCGCAAATATCGGCAGTTCGTAGAAGAAGCGGCAGATCTCGTGGTCACCTATGGCGGATCGCTTTCGGGCGAGCACGGCGATGGACAGTCACGTGCCGAACTTCTGCTGCGGATGTTTGGACCGGAACTGCTGCAGGCCTTCCGCGAGTTCAAAGCCGCGTGGGACCCGGACTGGAAAATGAATCCCGGCAAGGTCGTCGAGCCTTATCGGTTGGACGAAAATCTCCGCCTCGGTGCTGGGTACCATCCCTGGGAACCAGAAACCCATTTTCGTTTTCCCCAAGATCACGGCAGCCTCGCCCACGCCACTCTGCGCTGCGTGGGAGTGGGCAAATGCCGTCGCTTCGAAGGCGGGACAATGTGTCCCAGTTTCCGCGTGACCCGCGACGAGGAACATTCCACCCGCGGCCGGGCTCATCTGCTGTGGGAGATGACCAAGGGCGATGTCATCCGCGACGGCTGGCGCGATCAGCACGTGAAGAAATCGCTCGACCTCTGTCTGTCCTGCAAAGGTTGCAAAAGTGACTGTCCCGTGGGCGTCGATGTAGCCACCTACAAGGCTGAGTTCCTGTCGCATTACTACGAACGCCGCCTGCGCCCGAGGAGTGCGTATGCATTCGGCAACATCGATATTTGGGCGCGGCTGGCCTCGAATGTGCCCGGCCTGGTGAATCTGACCACGCAATTGCCGTTCCTGCGCGATATTGCGAAGCTGCTCTCGGGAATGCCGCGCGGGCGCAGCATCCCGGCGTTTGCTCCGCAGACTTTCAAGAGTTGGTTCCGTCGCCGCGCGCCTCGCAACCGGGGCAATACGCCAATCCTCCTATGGCCGGACACTTTCAACAACTATTTTCTTCCAGACACAGCCACGGCAGCGGTAGAAGTCCTGGAAGCCGCAGGGTTCCGGGTGATCCTGCCAAAGTGCAATCTGTGCTGCGGACGACCACTGTACGACTTCGGCATGCTTGGTCGAGCCAGGGACTTGCTTCTCCGAATTCTGGATGCGCTGGCAGCGGAAATTGAGGCGGGCACCCCGGTCGTAGGTCTGGAGCCAAGCTGCGTCGCCGTGTTCCGCGACGAGCTGACAAATCTCTTTCCCAATGATGGGCGAGCCCGCCGGCTTTCGCGGCAAACCTTCCTGTTGAGCGAATTCCTCGAGAAACATGCAAAGAACTTTGAACTGCCTCGACTGGAGCGCAAGGCCCTGTTGCATGGGCACTGTCATCACAAATCAATTATGAAGATGACGGATCAAGAGGCGGTCCTGCGCCGCATGGGCATTGATTTTTATGCGCCCGCCCCGGGCTGTTGCGGCATGGCCGGCTCATTCGGGTTCGACAAAGCAAATTACGACGTATCTCTTGCAATTGGCGAAATGGAGCTTCTTCCGGCCGTCCGTAAGGCGTCGCCGGAGTGCCTCATCATCGCCGATGGCTTTAGTTGCCGCGAGCAGATCGCCCAGGGGACACATCGTCACGCGCTTCACCTGGCGGAAATTATTCAGATGGCGTTGCGGAATGGCCCCCTTGGTGCGGATGGCGCCCGCCCGGAAGAAGCTTCCGTGCGGCGGCGTAACGCCGCAGTGCAGAGGTCAATGCAACGTGCCGGTCTCGGCATCGCGGGCCTCGCCGCGGGCGCTGCGTTGTGGATGCTGTCCCGAAGGCGTTG
>Ga0209056_10007919_pt1 | contig 10921 bp, 9 predicted proteins | sample GraSoiAngelo_114_FD_185876 | JGI IMG/M metagenome (GOLD analysis project Ga0209056, IMG submission 185876) | Grasslands soil microbial communities from the Angelo Coastal Reserve, California, USA - 14_0903_13_40cm (SPAdes) (version 2) | ecosystem: Environmental > Terrestrial > Soil > Grasslands ...
AGAGGGGCGCGGCCCGGACTCCTTCATTAGGCTCCGTTCCGTTCCAGGGAGGAAACAGCGGCTGCAGGTCCGCTCCTTTTGGCGGCTCCGGGTAGGCCACTACAATCCCTCCTTCCTGCACGTAGGAGACAAGCAGTCGCTGCGCGCGGTTGGATAGCCGCATGTACTCCGGGGCCTTACCGTCCTTGTACATCGAGCCCGTGGGAACCGGCAGCAGAATCATCCGATAGCGGCGGAGCTCCGGAAGGCCTTCGTAGTCGAGGTCGACCAGTTCCGCGTTCACCTGGTTAAAGAAGGCGAATTGCGTCGCTGCCAAAGTGCGGAAGCGCACTCCATCGACGTCTTCCCGCGTGAGCCGTTCCTGCGGATAGCTCCCGATTGTATGCGCGATGCCTATGTCCGCCGCGTAATGCGACGCTGCCAGGAGGCGCCCCATTCCCTGGATCAGCCTACCGTTGCGCAGCGAAGCTTCCGCGCGCGGACGAAGGTCGCCTTCGTAGCCGATGGCGGATTCCCAGGAATAGAAGTAATTCGACCAGGGGCATTCATAACCCGCGGGGAACAACGTCTCTTGAAGCGGGAAATAGTTTATCCCTCTGACCCCGTTCTGAATGAGAAAGCGGGAACTGATCAGCGTGTTGGTGGGGTCGGTAGCGCGAGCACGCACGTCTTCCGCTCCTGCGAACCATCCAGCCTGGTACTCGATGAAGAAAGGAGGGAAGCCGCGCTGGGTCTTCAGGATTTCGGCCAGAAACTTGGCGTCACTGGAGTCTTCGGCGCTCAGCACGTCGGATCCGTAACCTTCTTCCTGATAGTATTGGCCCATGGCCCAGAAAGGCTCTCCGATTAAAGGATCCGACGCCGAGGCGGTGACGCGCATATCCGCCGGGTTGAAATAAATGGGGATAGCCTTGTCGCGCGCCGCTTCGCGGAGGTATTTCCGGAGCAAGTTCATGTACTGCCAGAACCGCGGGCCGTTGTAGTTATAACGACCCACGGCCTGATCGTCGTCTACTTGCAGTAGTATGACGTTCCCACCCCGGGACGCCAGGTATGGACGCACGACACCCATGACGTCCTCGTACCATTTGCGGGTGGCTTGAAGGTGGGTCGGGTTCTGCAGCCAGGCGTCCGCTGCCTCTTCCGAGAATTCGTACTGCAGCGCCGACAGCGCAGGATAGCGGCCCTCCAAAACGTCTTTCAAAGGCATCTGGTGTTCCGGCTTCAACGACCGCTGGAATTCGGGCTTGGTCAGCAGCCAGTCCGGATAGCCGCCATTCTTCCACTCACTGCAAACAAAAGGGCCGGGTCGCACCGAAACCTTGAAGCCCAAATCGGAAAGGAGCTTGAGCAGACCCTTCAGGTCGCGTCGGGGATTGGCCGAGCCGTCCAGGTCGAGGGAATCTTCGGCCGGCTGGTGCCAGTTCCAGATGACGTAGAGGTCAATGGTGTTGATTCCGTGCTGTTTGTAGGAAAGCAACGCCTCTTCCCATCGATCGCGCGGCATCCGATAGTAATAAAAAGCCGCGCTGTGCATGAAGAACGGCTTGTCATCGACATGGAGCTCCGGATATCCGTTGACCATCACCACCCTACTCGGAATTCCGGACCGTGGGAACTTTTCAGGATCTCCGGAGACCTGCAGAGTATAGATGACTCCCGCAAGGGCGATAAGGGCGAGAAGCAAAACCAGCGGCCGGTTACCTTGCATGGGCGAAACCTCTCCTTAACCCACTTGGTGGGACACAACCAAAATCTTCTTCTTCGTGATTCTTCGCGTCTTTGCGTCTTAGCGGTGAATGCGCGGTACCTGTTTTCACCACGAAGACGCGAAGGCGCAAAGAATCGCAGAGATCGCTAGAAGCTTCCAGCCTGAGCTGGTCGCGAAACGTCCGCAAGCTCTCCAGCACTGGCCTGAATTTTTGCAATGGCTTCCGCGATATCTCTCACATCGTTGGCATCCCCAAGGAGTAGAGAGTGGTGCAGCCAGACAGACTCCTCGTATGCCGCCTTTTCCGCTACCGGGCATCTGACTTTGCTGTAGTCGACCTGCGAGCTGGCAAAGACTGCGAAGTTTTCCCGGCGAAAATCCCAGAGCGGGGCGCGATACACGGGCTCATAAAAAGCGCCTTCGGCAGGAATGCCTTCAGCGCGCAAGGATCGCAAGAAGACGTCCCGATGGGTTCCCCCGAATCCTGATGGATCGTAACGCAGGAGATAGTGGTAGATCGCAGGCCGCGTGATGCGAGCGTCCCAGGATAACGGGCGAATTCCGGTGATGCCTTCGAGCTTCTGGGCGAGCAGACGGGCGTTTTTCAGCCGCCGTTCTGTCTGCTCGGGCAAACGGCCCAGCTGAGCAAGAAGCAGAGCGGTCTGGAATTCCGTCATTCGATGATTGTGGCCGATACTGCGGTACTTGTATCTGTCCGTTGGGCTGGGACGTCCGCAGTTGATGAGGGTCTGGCAGCGCTCGTAAAACTCCTCGTTGGATGTAAGGATCATGCCCCCTTCGCCGGCGGTCAGCAACTTCGAAGACTGCATGCTGAAGGAGCCAAACGCGCCCAGGCTTCCCGCACCCAGCCCTTTCCACTGCGCGCCGTGAGCGTGAGCGCAGTCCTCGATTACGAATAATTGACGTCGGCGCGCAACGGGCAAGATTGCGTCCATGTCGGCCATCTCCATTCCGAGATGCACCGGGATCACGGCCGAAGTTCTCGAAGTAATGGCCGCTTCGAACGCCTTCGGATCCATGCAGTAGTTTGCAGGATCCGAGTCTACAAAAACGGGGACTCCCTGCGCAAACAGGACAGCGGCGGCCGTTCCCACCCACGTATACGCGGGAACGATCACTTCATCGCCCGGACGCAGGCCGCCTGCCTTCAGCGCGACCTCCAGCGAGACCGTCCCGTTGGCACAGGCAACACCGTAACGGGCGCCCTGAAAGGCGGCAAAGCGTTCGTTGAGAATCTTAGCATACGTGTTGGGGGAGGGATATCCGCCCCAATTCCTCCCTTGCAACACGAGCATCAAAACTTTCTTTTCTTCTTCGCCGAATTCAGGCCAGCCAGGGAATGGTTTGGTGCGGATCGGCTTCCCGCCCTTTATCGCAAGTCTCGCCATGAGCGCCTCTGCTTCGTGGGCTGGTCCATTATAGATAAATTCGCCTGGATTCAAATCCAGAGTCTGGCCATGAATTCCACGGCGCAGCCCAGCCGCAACCCAAGAAAATCTCACCACAAAGACACGAAGACACGAAGACACAAGGATCCGCCAAGTTAAGTTCCTGTCTGCGCGAATGTTCGTGTCTTAGTATCTTTTTGGTGAAAAAACGTGCGGAAATTCAAGACCGGGCTACCACTCTGGCGAATTTGCGAATTCAGCCTTGAATCCAAATGGACTGTATCTTACGATGAATTTCTAGACTCCTATGACGCAAGGAGCGACATGAGCGACAACAAGCGCATGGATCGACGTACCGCACTGAAGCAGATTGCCGTGGGAGGTGTGGTGATCGCGACGATTCCCATGCTGGACAGGAGCGGGAGCGCGCTCGCCGAGGGCCAACATGTGCATGCCATGGCGGCAGCTCCGGCTGTGGCAGCCGAGCCCTGGAAGCCCCTCTTCTTCAACGCGCATCAGAACGAGACGGTGATTGTTCTCTCGGAATTGATCATCCCCACGACCGACACGCCGGGCGCCAAGGCAGCCAAGGTAAACGAGTTCGTCGATTTGATGCTGAGCGAAGAAAGCGAAGACAGGAAAAGGGACTTCAAAGACGCGACGCCGGAACAGCAGAATGCACTCCTGGTGACCCTCTCTTCGGGCAAAAATACGGCTCTTGAAGATCAGATTGGCGTCGAGTTTTTCAACGCGATCAAGCGCTACACGATCGACGGTTACTACACGTCAGAGATCGGGTTGATCAAGGAACTGGGCTACAAAGGCAATACGTACCTGGATGAATTCCCGGGCTGCACGCATCCGGAGCACCAGAAATAAACCGCGCAGTGTTACAGTCTTTTCGCAACGAGGGGGTCCGTGGGACCCCCTTTGTTTTGCTGCCGATTTGGGAGGACGCGCATGGGAGAGTTAATCCACACCAGCCACATCCGGCTGGAAAAGATCAAAGGGCCGATCCGCCACGCGTACATCGAGAATTTCAAGGAGCCGGTGCGTTACGGTGTTCACGGCGCCATCAAGAAGTTTTACGGAGTCGAGCCGGAAGAAGAGGTTCCTGCGACTCTCGACCACATGATCGCGGCGATTGGGGGCTGACTGCTCGGCACACTGGCAGGCGCGCTGGAAGTGCGCCAGATCCCATCCGAACCAGGCAAAGTGCGAGCCATGGTGGAAGGGGACATCGAGGCTGTCGATCGGGTCCTCCGGATCACGACGATCCGAGTCCGCTACGAACTGCGAATCCCCCAGGGCAAGCGTGAAGCCGCCGAGAGGGCCCTCGCCACCTACGAACAAAAATGCCCGGCCGCCACGAGCGTGCGCGGTTGCATCGCGATTCAGACCACCGCGGACATCGTTGAAGAGTAAAGACCTCAGGGATCAGACCTCAGACTACAGAGAGTTAGGCTGAAGTCGAAGTCAAACCCAAGTCCCAGGCGCACGCGACCGGCATCTGAATTGGCCACGGAGCCACAGAGGCACAGAGGGTGAAAAAAATAAATTGAATCTCTGTGGCTCTGTGGCTCTGTGGCAACATCAGAGGTCGAGGTCTGAAGTCTGAGGTCTGAGGATGTCATGCTCCCGATTGCTCGTATTCGCGAAGCGCAGGACGTAATCGCCCGCCATCTGCCCCGGACGCCGCTGGTTCCTTCTCCCGCCCTGAGTCTCTTGCTCGGAACCCGGATTTTTCTCAAGCTCGAAACCTGCAGTCCGGTCGGTTCCTTCAAAGGGCGCGGCGCCTTTTTTGCGATCTCCGAGTGGCTGAAAACCATTAACAAAGCTTCGCGGCATAGCCGGCCTCGCCTGGTGACAGCATCGAGCGGAAACCACGGACTTGCCGTGGCCTATGGATCCGGAATCCTGGGTGTCGATGCCGCCGTGTATGTTCCTGAGAACGCCTCCGCGACAAAAATCGAAGCAATCCGCCAGCACGGGGTCGCGCTGGTGCGAGCCGGCAAGGACCTGGATGAAGCGAAGGCTCAGGCGCGCGACTATGCTGTCGAAGGGGGCGGATGGTGGCTCGAAGACGGCCGGGAGCCCAACGTGGCGATCGGCGCGGGCACCATCGGGGCTGAAATTGTCGAGGATCTGCCTGAGGCGGATGAAATCATCGTTCCGGTAGGGAACGGAGCTCTCATCGGCGGCGTCGGCAGCGCCGCGCGGGCTCTGAGCCCGGAGATTGAAGTGACCGGCGTGCAGCCGGAGAAGGCGCCTGCAATGGCCCGCTCGTACCACGCCCGGAAACCGGTCAACACCGATGCGTGGGACACCATCGCCGATGGTCTCGCCGCGCGCGTGGCCATACCCGAAGCCGTGGAACTGATGTGTGAAGTGGTCACGAACATGATCGAAGTCACAGAGGTATCCATTCGCCGGGCGGTCCGCGCTCTGGCAGACCAGGCGCATGTTCTGGTGGAGCCCGCCGCCGCCGCAGCGCTTGCAGGGGCGATCGAGCGCCGCGAGCAGCTCGTCGGCAAAAACGCCGTTCTTGTCCTCACCGGCGCCAACATCGATCGCGCCGTCCTCCTGCAGTGCCTCCAATCCGATTAACCCTCCGCCTTTTTTTCACGACAAAGACACGAAGGACACAAAGAGCGTTAGTTAGGACTAATTCACCGCCAAGGCGCGAAGACGCGAAGAATTTTGCAAGATTGCCGAAATTGTTCTTTGGTTTGGAGTTCAGCCTTCAGGCTGCCGCGAGCGTTCGTTTCTTACGCAGGCTAAAGCCTGAACTCCAAACGGATCTGTGGGCAACGAACCTTAAGGCTGCGGAGGTACCGGTGGAGGAGGTTGTGGCGGCGCAGGGGGCTCCGCGGGCTTGGCGGGCTCCGCCGGGGGTGCGTTCTCGCTGAATTTGAGGACGTACTTCACCAGCGCTTTGATTTCCTGATCGGTGTGCTCGCCCATGATGGGGCGCATCCCCGTTCCTTTGACCCCCTCGCGGATGACCTTCTCGATGTCCTCCGGGGCGTTGCCGTGCTTCCACACGTTATCCGTGAGGTCCAGATCCTCCATGGTCCCTTTTCCGTCGGGTTTGTGGCACATCTTGCAGCTGGCTTCGTAGACTTTCTTGCCGAGATCGAGCTCCTGTTCTTGGGTGAGGGTTTCTTCCTTTGCCCCCTTTTCTCTGGCTTTAGTCTTGTCCTCTCTTTGTGCCGTTGAGCCTGTGCCGGCCAGTCCCACCGCAAGAAACAGAAGTAAAATGCGCCAACATGATGGTTGTTTCATGAATCCCTTCCTTTTGAACTGTATTCGCCCCGAGCGGGCGCAACCTCTAAGATACGAGCAGGCTTTTTGCCGGTCAAGCAACAACCGCAGGCTGGGTGCCATTACAAGTGGGAGTCAATTCATGCGGCCTTTAACTCTCCCAGAAGCTGCGGAGAATTTGATTCGTGGAATTCGTGGCGGTTTTGCTGGCCACGAATTTCACGAAAATGATCACTGCGAGAATTGGATGTCATCGTGGTTGAAGTCTGCGCCGGATCTGATACATTCGCCATAAGCAAAAGGAGAACTAGGTGAAGAAATGGGTCGGCACTGAGGATCTGTGCGCGCTCTGGGTTGGGCTTTTCTTTTTTACCGCCTCCCTGGGAGCGATCGCGGGAATTGACCTTCTGGGTTGGGCTGCGTCCACACAGGTGTGGATCGACGTTCGCAGGGCAATCAAGCCGGTGTCCCCCGCCTACTCCGAGGTGCCGGCCGTTGCGGCGCTGGCTCTCACCTACCTGTTGTCCCTGGCCGCGATGACCGCCGGCGCTGTGGCGCTGGGGATGAATCTGAAGAAGTTTGCGCTCGGTTTCAGCCTCATCTTTTGGTCGAGCTACTTCTGCTGGTTCCTGGGCAACTGTGCCTACATTGCAGCGACGCCCGACAAGCTCGGAGCGTTCCGGATATCGTGGTCACTGCGTCTGACGGGAGAAGCAGGATTCATCCTGGCGTTGCTCGCCGGCCTGGTACTGGGAAATTTTTTCCCGCGCGCTGTCTCCTTTCTTCAGGAAGCGACACGCCCGGAATGGTACATCAAGACCGCAATCGTGATCCTGGGAGCCTCTCTCGGCGTTCAAGCCGCAGGCGCAAAGGGGCTGGCGACCGCGATCCTGTTTCGCGGACTGGCCGCGATTGTCGAGGCCTACCTCATTTATTGGGCTCTCGTCTATCTTGTGGCCCGCAAGTTTTTTAAGTTCAGCCGGGAGTGGGCAGCGCCTCTTGCCTCCGGCATTTCGATCTGCGGAGTCTCCGCGGCCATTGCCACCGGGGCTGCGATCCGGGCGCGTCCGGTGGTCCCGGTAATGGTTTCGTCGCTCGTCGTCATTTTTGCCGTATTCGAATTGATCCTTCTACCCTTTGCCGCCCAGGCGTTCCTGCACCAGGAACCCATGGTGGCAGGCGCCTGGATGGGACTGGCGGTCAAAACGGACGGGGCTGCCGTAGCGAGCGGCGCTATCACGGACGCCCTGATTCGCTCCCGTGCTCTCGCGGCCTCGGGGGTCCAGTACAAAGAAGGGTGGATCCTGATGACCGCGACCACCGTCAAGGTGTTCATCGACGTCTTTATCGGGGTCTGGGCCTTTATCCTCGCTCTGGTCTGGGTCTATGCAATCGAGAAGAGACGGCATGATACGGTCTCTGCCGGCGAGATCTGGCGTCGTTTTCCGAAATTCGTAATCGGGTATTTCCTGACGTTTCTCGCGCTTCTATTGCTTATCATCGCAGATCCCGGCGCGCTCGACGCGGCGAAACTCGCTGCGGCCGAGAGCGGTATTTTCCGGGTGCTGTTCTTTGTGATGACGTTCTTCACCATCGGGCTGACTTCGAATTTCAGAAAACTCTGGGAGGAGGGGATTGGAAGGCTGGCGCTTGTCTACGTCGTCTGCCTGTTTGGATTCATTATCTGGATCGGGCTGGCGATTTCATGGCTCTTCTTTCACGGCATCAAGCCGCCCGCGGTGTGACCGATGACGAAGATCTCCGACGAGCTGCAGAAAGTCCCTTACGAACCGCTGCTTCCGGCGGAAAAAAAGCTGATCGTCTGGAGCCTTGTGCTCGGAACCCTATTGATGGGTTTGCTGATCTGGGTCAGCTACCGCTTCTTCCCCGGTCTGTGACAGACATCAGACCTCAGACATCAGACCTCAAGGAGGTTGGTCCATTCGTCACGAGTGGTCTGAGGTCTGACCCCTGAGGTCTGAGGTCTGACACTTACAGGGCGCCTTCGATTTGCAGGAGCTTTCTCTTGATGTTCAGACCGCCGCTCCGAGGTCGCCGCCCTCTCGAACAATGCGGTGACAGGGAATCACGATAGGCACCGGGTTGCGCCCCAGCGCATTGCCGACGGCGCGGCTGGCGTGGGGTCGGCCGATGCGCCGGGCGAGGGCGCCGTAGGATGTGACGCGGCCCGCCGGAACCTCGCTGGCGGCCTCCAGAACGCGCCGCTGAAACGGCGTGGTCAAACTCCAGTCGATGGAAACCTCGAAGCTGGAACGGCGTCCCGCGAAATATTCCTTGAGCTGAGCGCCGATTGCCGCCACCCTGTCCTGGGACCGGAGGACCTCCCTCTTGAGCCGGGCGCGCAGCTCCGACGCGAAATCGCGCTCGCCGAGCAGGAACGAAATGCGCACCAGGCCCTTGTCCGTGGCCGCAACGAAGAGCCTGCCGACAGGCGTGGACATTTCCGTGTAATAAACAGGTGAGACGCTCTTTGAAGACGATACGTTCCCGTAAGAATGTTTGAGGGTCTCCAACGCTTTCCCGTAGGCTTTGAGCTCGCGTTGCCCTTGTTCCGTTTTCAGCCAGCGCTCGAGCTCCGGCGAGGCTTTGGCGTCGCCGAGCAGGTACGCGATCAATTGTTCGTTGAAGCGGATACTCATGTGTTTTCTTCCCTTCCAGAATTAAACATCTCTCAGCGCGGCACGCAGCTTCTTGATGGCTTGATAGACGTTGGCGCGGGCGGATTCCGCCGTGCACCCCAGGGCCTCGCCAATCTCCTCGTAACTCAGCCCCTCAAACTGTCGCTGCATCAAAGCTGCGCGCTGCTTGGGCGGCAAGACCGAAACCGCGCGAACAATGCTGTGCTGCAGTTCAGTCCGGCGCCATGAGTTCGCACTGGCATCCTCTATGGTTTCCAATTCCATATCGACCGCCCTGCTGCTTGCCCGTTTGCCCCGTCTCAAGAAAGTGAACGCCGTGTTGGTGGCGACCTTGTACAACCATGCCCTCAGATTCGAGTTTGCCTCCAGCCGATCGACCGCACGGTAAGCCCGGAGGAAGGCGTCCTGACAAACGTCTTCGGCATCGTGGATGTTGCCCAGAAGACGTCTCAGATATGCCAGAAGCTCCGGCCTGTAGCGCTCTACCAATTCATCAAAGGAGCAGGGACTTGCGGTCATGATGTGTCTTCCGCCAGATATAACACCAGATCTTCCTGAATGTGAAATCTCCCGAGAAGAAAGGAATCCAGAATTCAGAATCCAGAGAGCCGAGCGATTACGTCCCATCTCTCTTCTTCTGGATTCTGGATTCTGACTTCTGGATTCCCAGTTTGTTCAGAGGAGAGGCCGCGGCGTGTAAGTCGCTATCCTGCCTTGTCAGCGGTGAGACCTATTTGCGCGACCAGTTGGAAAGTCTCCCGCAGTCTCAAGTAGAGGTCGCGGTAGATCCCGTAAAATTCCTGGTAGAGGCGGCTGCGTGCAGGGTCCGGGTTACTTTGTTCGGTGACGCGGATGCAGACGCGGCATGCTTCTTCGACGGACCCGAACCAACCGGATGCTGCCAGCAATGCGGCGCCGTACGCGGATCCCTCCGTCGCGTTGATCGTTACCATCTCGCGCTGGAAAACGTCCGCCTGAATTTGCCGCCAGAGCGGACTGCGCCCGCCGCCGCCGGACGCGCGGATCTGTTGGGACGCAACGCCCATTGCCTTGAAGATTTCCAGGCCGTCGCGCAGGGAGAATGCCACTCCTTCCAAAATAGCGCGGATGACGTGTGCCCGCGTGTGCCGGGCCGTTAGCCCGAAAAAGACGCCGCGCGCATTCGGGTCCAGATGTGGCGTGCGCTCTCCCATGAGATACGGCAGGTAGAGCAACCCCTCGCTGCCCGGGGGGACCCTTTCTGCCTCCGCAACCAAAAGTTCGTAAGGATCCTTACCCGCCCTTCTGGCCTCCTCGATTTCCGGCGCGCCGAAGTTGTCGCGGAACCAGCGGAGAGAAAGCCCGGCTCCCTGCGTGACCGCCATGACGTGCCAGCGGTTGCGGACTGCGTGACAGAATGTGTGCACGCGGCCGCCCGGATCCATATGCGGCTCGTCTGTATGAGCGAAGAGCACCCCGCTGCTGCCAATCGTGGAGCTAAGTATTCCGCTTTCCACGATACCGTTCCCTACGCCTGCGGCGGCCTGATCACCCCCTCCGCCAACGACCGGGGTTCCCGCGCGGAGGCCGGTGGCAGTCGCGGCTAAGGTCTGGATCCGTGTCGTGGGTTCTTCCGATTCCCCGACGAGGGGAAGCACGCTGCGATCCAGCTCCAGCGCCTGGAGAATCTCGGACGACCATTCGCGTCGCGGCACATCGAGAAGCAGCGTTCCGGAGGCGTCGGAAACTTCGGTGGCAAAATCGCCCGTGAGGCGAAATCTGACGTAGTCCTTCGGAAGGAGCAGTGTCCGCATCCTGCGGTAATTGTCGGGCTCGCGGTCTCTCACCCACAGAAGCTTCGGCACGGTGAAGCCGGTAAGCGCGGGGTTGCACGTAAT
>Ga0209056_10007921_pt1 | contig 10920 bp, 5 predicted proteins | sample GraSoiAngelo_114_FD_185876 | JGI IMG/M metagenome (GOLD analysis project Ga0209056, IMG submission 185876) | Grasslands soil microbial communities from the Angelo Coastal Reserve, California, USA - 14_0903_13_40cm (SPAdes) (version 2) | ecosystem: Environmental > Terrestrial > Soil > Grasslands ...
TCCTCGGCGGGGATCCCAGCCAGGGTTATTACAGCTACGACCTCGGCGCGTGGCACATCATCGTGCTGAACAGCAACAACGCGTTCGTCTCGACCGCCGTGGGCTCGCCCCAGGAGACGTGGCTCCATTCCGATCTCGCGGCGAACACCAAGCAGTGTGTGCTCGCCATGTGGCACAGCCCACGGTTCTACTCGACCACCGCGAGCACGTTCTTCCCCACCGGCAGTGTAAAGCCGTTCTGGGACGATCTGTATGCTGCGGGCGCCGAGCTGATCATCAACGCGCACATGCAGGACTACGAGCGGTTCGCGCCCCAGACCCCCACCGGTGCAGCCGATCCCACGAACGGCATCCGGCAGATTATCGTGGGCACCGGTGGGAGTGGGCTCGACGCGCCCAACACCCTGATCATTCCCAACAGCGAGGTGCAGATCAGCGGCGTGTACGGAGTGCTCAAGCTCACGCTCGGCGACGGGTCCTATTCGTGGCAGTTCATCCCCGTCGCGGGCCAGACGGGAACGGATTCGGGGAGCGGCAGCTGCCACTGAATAGGGGATTGGCTTCAAGCGGGCCGTAACACTGCCACGGCGTTGCTGTAGCAGGGTTACAACAGGAAACGACGCGCGCTCAGGCGACCGCGAACGAACCCAATAGTTGACTACGGGTTAGCTGTGCGTGTTGCGCGCACGCAACATGCGGCGCCTTTCGCTAATGCCCGACCGCGCCCGTCGTCTGTCTGCCCGCCTCATGCCCCCGACGGTCCGTGTTCTTGTCTCTGCGCTCGGTGCGTCCCTGCTCCTGTCGACCTGTCGCGAGGACCACGGTCCAGCTGCGCCGACCGAGCTCAAGGTGCCAACCCTCGCGAGCCTTGCGCCGCCTGGGTCCGTCACCTTCGTCGGAGCAGGCGACATCTCCCTCTGCTCGCACCACAACGACACCTCCACCGCCAAGCTGCTCGACACGATTCCCGGCACGGTGTTCACCACGGGCGACAACGTCGGTTCGCCTGGCGACAGCGCCACCTATGCCAATTGCTACAACCCGACCTGGGGGCGGCAGAAGGCGCGGACCTATCCGGCGCCGGGCGATGTCGAGTACGCCACAGCCGGCGCCCCAGGCTACTACGGCTACTTCGGCGCGGCCGCGGGCGATCCGACCAAGGGCTACTACAGCTATAACCTGGGCGCCTGGCACATCGTCGCGCTGAACAGCGCGACGTCCATGGCGGCGGGTTCGGCGCAGGAGCTGTGGCTCAAGGCAGACCTCGCGGCCAACGCGGCGCAATGCACGCTCGCCTACTGGCATCTGCCGGCGTTCTATTCGGGCACGTCCACCGTCCGCTCCTCCGTGCTGCCACTGTGGAACGATCTGTACGCCGCGCACGCCGACGTGGTGCTGAACTCGCACACGCGGAACTACGAGCGGTTCGCCCCGCAGACGCCCGCAGCCATCCTCGACACCGCCCAAGGGATTCGGGAGTTCATCGTCGGCACGGGCGGCCTCGGCACGTGGTCGTTCTACACGATCGCGCCCAACAGCCTGGTGCGGGCGCAGGTGTACGGCGTCTTGAAATTCACGCTCTCGCCCGGGAGCTATTCCTGGAAGTTCATCCCGATCGCGGGCACCCAGTTCTCGGACTCAGGCTCGGCCGCGTGCCACAACTCGGCGCCCCCGCCGCCGCCTCCCCCACCTCCCCCGCCCACGCCGGCCGTGAATGCCGGTCCTGACCGCTCGACGTACCCGGGCGTAGCGGCCAACCTGTCGATCGCGTTCACCGACACCGGTGCGACCGACGCGCCGTGGAGCTACACGATCCAGTGGGGTGACGGCAGCTCCAGTACGGGCAGCACGTCGAGCGCAGCGACACCGATCACCGCCAGCCACGCGTACTCCGCGCTCGGCCTCGACAGCGTGCGGGTGTCGGTGACCAATAGCGCCGGGCGGACCGGCTCCGACTCGTTGGCGATCCGCGTGATGGCCCCGGGGACCCAGGTCGCGCTCCTCGCGGGTGACATCGCCGATTGCAACAACTCCGGCCGCATTCAGACGGCGGGCCTGCTCGACACCCTGGCCGGGACCGTCATCACCGTCGGGGACAACACGTACCCCAGCGGCTCGACCGCCGACTACGCGAACTGTTACGCGCCCACCTGGGGCCGGCAGCTGTATCGCACCTATGCCACCATCGGCAATCATGATTATGGGCTGGGGAACGCCAACGGCACGTGGGACTACTTCGGCACCGCCGCCGGCCCCCGGGGCGCCGGCTACTACAGCTTCGACATGGGCTCCTGGCACGTCGTCGTGCTGAACAGCAACTACACCTTCGTTCCGACGGCCGCCGGCTCGGCCCAGGAGCTGTGGCTCAAGTCCGACCTCGCCGCCGCCAGCGGCAAGTGCATCCTCGCAGTGTGGCACCACCCGCGGTTCTACTCGTCCACCACGAGTCCCCTTTCCGCCGGGACCTCGACACTGCCGCTCTGGAACGACCTGTACGCGGCCCACGCGGACGTGATCGTGAACGGGCACATGCACGACTACGAGCGCTTCGCCCAGACCGACCCGTCCGGGAACCTCGATCTTGCCAATGGCATCCGCGAGATCATCGTGGGCACGGGGGGCGGCGGATTCGACGCCCCCAATACGGTCCTTTGGCCGAACAGCCAGGTGCGGATCAGCGGCGTGTTCGGCGTCCTCAAGCTCACGCTCTCGTCCACGGCCTACAGCTGGCAGTTCGTCCCGGTGGCGGGGCAAACGGCGACTGATTCCGGCACCACGGCATGCCACAACGCCGGCACTCCCCCGGCGAATCATCCGCCCACGGCGGCCCCGGGCGGCCCCTACTCGGGCTCCGAGGGCTCAGCGGTGGCGTTCAACGGCGGCGGCTCGTCGGACCCGGACGGCGATGCGCTGACCTATGCCTGGAGCTTCGGCGACGGCACGACCGGCACGAGCGTCACGCCGAGTCACACCTACGCCGACAACGGCAGCTATACCGTGACGCTCACGGTCACCGACGCCTCCGGCGCGGCGAGCGCGCCCGTCACGACCACGGCCACGATCGCGAACGTGGTCCCGTCCGTCACGCTGCCGGCCAATCAAGCCGCTACCGCCGGCAGCGCCTACGCGCTGAGCGCCAGCTTCGGCGACGCGGGAGTGAGCGACGCTCCGTGGGCGTACGCGATCGACTGGGGCGACGGGTCACCGCAGACCACCGGCAGCGCGAGCAGCCAGTCGGCCGCGATCACCGCGAGCCACACCTACGCCGCGGGCGGCACCGACACCATGCGCGTGACCGTGACCGACAAGGACGGCGGCGCCGGATCCGCTAAGACACCCGTGACGGTGGCGGCGGTGAACCATCCGCCTACGGCGGTCGCGGGGGGGCCGTACGCCGGTACGGAGGGCACGGCCGTCGCCTTCAGCGGCAGCGGCTCGTCCGATCCGGATGGCGATGCGTTGACGTACGCGTGGGCGTTCGGCGACGGCACCACGGGCACCGGCGCGACCCCGAGCCATGCCTACGCCGACAACGGCGCCTATACGGTCACCCTCACCGTCACCGACGCGAAGGGCGCCGCGAGCGCGCCGGCCTCGGCGACGGCGACCGTGACGAACGTCGTGCCCGCCGTCAGCGTCCCCGCAAGCCTGAGTGCCACCGCCGGCACGCCGCTCACGCTCGCGGCGACCTTCAGTGATCCGGGCGCGGCCGACACGCCCTGGGCGTACTCGATCAATTGGGGCGACGGCACGGCGCTCACGAGTGGCAGCGTCACCAGCCAGACAAACGGGATCAGCGGGTCTCACACATATGCGGCGGCTGGGACGAACACGGCGACGGTGACGGTGACCGACAAGGACGGCGGGGCCGGCACGGGGCTGACCACCATCACGGTCGCCCAGCAGGTCTCGAGCGTCACGCTGGTGGGGGCCGGCAACATCGCGCGCTGCGACCGCACCAACGACGAGGCCACCGCGACGCTGCTGGACGGGATCGCGGGCACGGTCTTCGCGATCGGCGACAACGCCTATCCCAACGGAACGGCGGCCAACTTCGCCTGCTATGACGCCTCGTGGGGTCGCCATAAGGCGCGCACGTATCCGGCCGTCGGAAACCACGAGTACGACTCGAGCGCCACGGCCGCGAGTTACTTCAACTACTTCGGCGCCGCTGCAGGCCCGGCCGGTCAGGGCTACTACAGCTACGACCTCGGCGCGTGGCACATCGTCGCGCTGAACAGCAACAGCACATTCGTTCCGACCGCTGTCGGCTCGCCGCAGGAGGTCTGGCTCAAGGCGGACCTCGCCGCGACCACGAAACAGTGCGTGCTGGCGATGTTCCACCACCCGCGCTTCTACTCCACGACGGCCAGCTCCTTCTCTCCGACGACGTCCGTCAAGCCGTTCTGGGACGATCTCTACGCCGCGCACGCGGAGCTCATCCTCAACGCCCACATGCAGGACTACGAGCGGTTCGCCCCGCAGACATCCGCGGGGGCGGCCGACCCGGCGAACGGCATCCGAGAGATCATCGTGGGCACCGGCGGGAGCGGCCTCGACGCCCCCAACACGCTCATCACAGCCAACAGCGAAGCACGCATCAGCGGTGTGTACGGCGTGCTGAAGCTCACGCTGTCCGACGGGTCCTACTCGTGGCAGTTCATCCCGGTCGGTGGCTCGGGACCGACGGACTCGGGGACCGGGGCGTGTCATTGAGCTACTCGCGCCCGACAGCGCGGTGCGGCCACCCGGGCGTAGCGTGGTCAATTCAGGGGTGTAACGGAACTGCCACAGCTCGCCCCTCTGCTACCGGTGGGGACTGAGCTAACCTGCAGTTACTTAACGACTTGACGTCCGAGGCAGCGCGCATGTGTCCTGCTTAATGCACCAGGGATGCATGCCCCCGTGAACCCGATCATAGTCACCCCGAACCGCCCGCGCACCGACGCCGGCGGCGTTGCGGCCATTCCTCCCGTCGCGCGCTCGATCGTCGAGCGCCTGGGCGAGGCCCTGGCCGACGAACGCGTCGCCTGCGTCCAATGGAAGGGCAACGCCAAGCAGACCCGCTGGATGAGCGGTGAGGGGGACATCGACCTGCTCGTCGACCGGGCAGCCGAGGTGCGGTTTCGCAGCATCCTCGAGACGCTCGGGTTCCAACGCGCCGATCCGCCCCCCGCTCGCGCTATCGCCGGGATCGAGAGCTACTTCGGCCTCGATCCTGTCACCGGACGGCTGATCCACGTGCATGTTCACTATCGCCTCGTCGTCGGTGGCTCCTGGCGCACCGTCTACCGCCTCCCCATCGAGACGCCGCTCCTCGACTCGGCGATCCCGTCGGTCGTGTTCCGCATCCCGGCCCCCGAATTCGAGCTCGTCGCGTTCCTGGTGAAGCTGGTGCAGCGCTACACCGTCCGGGGTATTGTGCGCCATCCGCAGCCACCGTGGTTGCAGTCCATCCAAGGCGAGCTCGACGCGTTGGTCGGGAAGACCGACCGGGTAGCCCTGGCGAACACGCTGGCGCAGCACCTCCCCTGTCTCGACGTGCCGTTCATCGACGCGTGCATCGCGTCGCTCCGGCCGCAGTATCCGCGGTGGCGTCGCGTCTCCCTGCGGTGGCACCTGCACCGACGCATGCGCGCCCACGCGAAGGGTCCGCCCCTGAGTCTTACGCTGGGTCTCCTGCTCCGTGCGATCGTCACCCTGGGCGGCCGGCTCCCCTTCTGGCGCGCGGGCAGGCACCTCGCCCACGGCGGCACCGTGGTCGCGCTCGTCGGCGGAGACGGCGCCGGCAAGTCCACCTGCGCGCGGGAGCTGCGCGATTGGTTGTCCGATGCGTTCAATCTCTTCGCCGCCCACCTCGGCCGCCCGCCGCGTTCCCCGCTGACCCTCGCGGTGGGAGGTCTCCTAAAGGTGGGCGGAGCGATCGGGGCGCGTGCCGCCAGGGACGGAGAGGGTGCTCGCGCGCCCGGTTTCCTCTCCGCGCTGCGTGACGTCTGCACGGCCCGCGACCGTTACCGGCTTTACGTGAAGGCGCGACGATTCGCGCTCGCGGGCGGCATTGCGCTGTGCGAGCGCTACCCGATTCGCCAGAACGCGGAGCTCGCCGGTCCCCGCCTCGACGCCTTTGCCGCCGCGCTCAGGCAGACGCGCCTCGGAGGGTGGCTCCTTGCGATGGAGACGTGGTACTACCGCCAGATCTTGCCGCCCGATATTCTCGTCGTACTCCGTGTCGACCCCGAGATCGCCGTCCGTCGCAAGACGGACGAGCCAGCGGACTACGTCCGCGAGCGCGGCCAGATCGTGTGGAACACCGACTGGTCCGGCAGCGGCGCCCACGTCGTGGACGCCGGACAGCCGCTCTCCGCGGTGCTGGGCGATCTCAAGGCCATCCTCTGGCGCGAGCTGTAGCGAAATGGAATCGAGGCGGAACGGCACGTCGCGGCCTCTGGTGGTCGAGCTCGTCGGTCCGGCGGGCGTGGGCAAGAGTGCCCTGGCCGAGCGACTGCTCGCGCGGCACGACGTGATGCGCGCGAGCATCTGGAACCTGCCCCGCGCGCTGTTGCTCGAGAGCGGCGTCCGCTCGCTCCCCGAGCTGCTCCGGCTCTGCGTCATGACCCGGTCGCTGCCACGCGAAGAGCTGAAACAGATCGTCCGGCTCAATGCCCTGCGCCTGTACGTGGGCCGCCGGGTCGCGGGTGCTCGTGTCGTGGTGCTCGATGAAGGGCCCGTGTTCGCGCTCAGCTGGCTCCGCGTGTTCGGCCATCCACGCCTCCAGAACGGCCAGGCGGAACCCTGGTGGCGCGCCACGTACGCGGTCTGGGCCGCCCTGCTCGATCGCCTGGTGCTGCTCGATGCCCCGGAGCCCGCGCTCACATCCCGCATCCGCGAGCGGAACAAACCCGCCGACATATTCCGCGCCATGTCGGACGAGGAGATCGGCGACGTGGTGGGGCGCTACCGTATCGGCTTCGAGCGCGTGCTGACTGGTCTCGCGCGCGCGGGCGGGCCCCCACCGGTCACGCTCGCCACCACGGAGACCACCCCCGGCCGTCTTGGCGATGCGGTGCTCGAGCTGCTTGCGGAGCGTCCCCGTGTCTGACGCCGTGCGGATCGCGACTCCCCTCGCCGACGCGCCGCGTCCCGCGACGCTGACGCAGCGCGCCTCGCTCAACGTCGTCGCGTCACTGCTCGACTACGGCGCGAAAGTCGCCGTGGGATTGGTGGTCGTGCCCATCCTGGTCGGCGGACTGGGCCGCTCACTGTACGGCGTGTGGGAGATGCTGGGCCGCCTCGTGGGCTACATGACCGCGGGCGACGGCCGGCCCACCCAGGCGCTGCGCCCGGTGATCTCCAACCTCCAGGCCAGCGATGACGACGCTGCCAAGCGCCGTTACGTGGGGGGCGCCGTCTTCGTCTGGCTGCTGTTCTTGCCGCTGGTCGTGGCCGCGGGCGCCGGTCTCGTGTGGCTCGCGCCCACGATCACCAAGGTCGCCCCGCCCCTCTTCCCCGTCGTCCGGCTGACCTGCGCCCTGCTCGCGCTGAGCCTCCTCGTCGGCACCCTGGCCGCGCTCCCCGAAGCCGTCCTCCGCGGCATGAATCTCGGCTACAAGCGGATGGGGCTCCAGGCGGGGCTCGAGGTTGTGGGCGGCGTGCTGGTGGCGGGCGCCATCTACGTCGGGCTCGGCATGGTCGGGGCCGCGGGGGCGCAGATCGCATTCGCGACGCTCATGGGGCTCTGCTTCTGGTGGGTGGTCCGCAAGTACGTCCCCTGGTTTGGTGTCGCACGGCCCACCCGTACTGAGATCCGCGGGCTGCTGGGCCTGAGCCTCTGGTATTCGGCCGGTGAAGCCATCACCAAGTTGCTCCTCGCGAGCGACGTGATCATCCTCGGCATGGTGCTCTCGCCCACGGCAGTGACCACCTACGCGCTGACGGGTTACGCCGCGCGGATGGCGGTGAACATCCACGTGCTGGCGGCCGGCGGGGCCATCCCCGGCATCGGCGGCGTGATCGGCCTGCGCCAATACCAGAAGGCCTTCGCCTTGCGAAACGAGCTGCTCGCCGTCACGTGGCTGTTCGCGACCACCATCGGTGCGGCGATCCTGCTGTGGAACCGCTCCTTCCTCACCCTGTGGGTGGGACCCGGGAACTACGCCGGCCCCTGGGTGAACCTGCTGATCGTGTGCACGATGGCGCAGACCGCCTTCGTGCGGAGCGACGCCTACGTGATCGACGCGACGCTGCAGCCGCGCCAGCGCGTGCTGGTCGCCGGCATCGCCGCCGCGCTCACGATCGGCCTTGCGACCCTGCTCTCGATCCGCTTCGGCACTGTGGGCTTGTGTCTAGGGATTCTGGCGGGGCGGCTCGCCCAGTCCATCGCCTATCCCCACCTGGTGCACACGTACCTCGGCGCCGGATCGTGGTCCGCACGGCGCGCTCTCGCGCGCCCGTTCGTTGCCATGATCCTCATCTTTGCCACCTGTGCGGTTCTCGGCGACCGGATCGTCACGCGGCACTGGCTCGTCTGGGTGGGTGGGGTCGCCGCCACGTCTCTCGCCCTGCTCGGCATGGCCCTGGTCACCGGCCTGCCCGCCGAGGCCCGGACAACGGTGTTGCGACGCGGGCGCGAGCTCGCCCGCAGGCTCACGTGACCGTCCCCGCCGTGCAGCTACGGCTGGGGCGCCTGCCGGCCGCTCCGGAGCAGCGACCGCTCAACCCGCTTCTGCGGTGGATGTTCTTGCTGTTGGTCTTCTCGATTCCGTTCGAGTACCCCGACCGTTCGTTCCCAATCGAGATCCCAACGATCACGGCCGGTCTGTTCCTGTTCGCGACGTTGCTGCAACCGAGCGCCTGTTACGCCCGGCGGCCCGGGGCCGTACTCTGGTTCCTGGTCTACCTGTACATGTTCAGCCTCGGGGCCGCGCTGAATGGGCGCGACGCCGTCGCCACGCACCTCATCACCCCGGACTACTGGGCCCAGGTCTTCAAACTGTTCCTCCTGGAGCTCGAAGCCGTTCTCGTCTTCTGGGCCGCCGCCAATTTGCTGCGATCTCCGAAGCTGGCGCGCGAGATGCTCACGACGCTCGCCGTCGCCTGCGCCCTCTTCGCCCTGCTGCCGGTGCTCGGCATCGCGCGCACCGCCCGCGTCCAGTGGGGCGGCGTCGAGCGGATAACCGCCCTGGGCCAGAACGCCAACACGAGTGCGATGATCCTCTCGGCCGGACTGATCGCGCTGGTCGGTCTGCAGTACGGTTTGGGACGAACGTCCACGTGGCGCCGGGCGCTGGGCTGGGCCGTGATGGCGTTGATCGTGATCACGGTGGTGGAGACGGGCTCGCGGATCTCCCTGCTCGCGTTGGCAATGGGCCTCACGGTGTTCGCCCTCGGCGGCATGCACACCGCTTGGGCGAAAGTCAGGAATGCCTTCGTAACGGCGCTGGCATTGGGGTTCGTCGTCGCCGTGGCGTACAACTCGCCCGTGATGCGAACGCGCTTTGAGGATACGGTCGAGCACGGCGCGCTGGCCGGCCGCGAGCGCATCTATCCGGCACTGGGACAGATGTTCACGGAGCGGCCCGTCATCGGCTGGGGGCCGGTGAACAACAAGTACGAGCTCGGGATCCGTTTGGACGAGCGGATCCGGCGCCGCCGCGACGCCCATAACCTGATTCTCGAGGTGCTGTCGGCCTCCGGCCTGTTGGGCGCCGTTCCATTCCTTGCGGGCCTCGGCCTCTGCACCATGGCGGCGTGGCGTGCCCGCCGCCGGGAGCACGGAATGCTCGCTTTCGCCCTCCTGGCGTTGGTCATGACGGCGAACATGAGCGGCAACTGGATCGCCTCCAAGCTCCTCTGGCTCATCCTCGCCTATGGCCTCGCCAGTGCGACGTACCCTCCGACCATGGTCCCGCTGCCGGCGCCGCCGGTGCTGCCGCCTTGGCCCACCCTGCCCCTCGACGCGAGCCGCCGCCGAGGGCTTGCGCCCACCGCGAGATCATGAAGCTCGCCGTAATCACCAGCAAGTACCCCGCTCGGGTCGCTACCTTCTTCGAGCGGGACATGCGGGCCCTGCTCGAAGCGGGCGTCGAGCTGGATGTCTTTCCGATCTATCCGCTGGATCCGAGCCTGTGGGGCTACGGCCTCGACGTCCTGCGAGAGGACGTGCTGCCGCGCCGCCGGGTACATCACGTTGGGTTCTTCGAGAGCTGGCGACGCGCCTGGCCGTGGCGCGGGCTCGGCACGGTGCTGCGCGAAGCGGCGGCCGTGAGCGTCGCCGCCGCGCGATTCGGCCCGTCCCCGCTCGCCAAGAGCCTGTATGTGCTGCCGAAGGCGTGGGGCTGGGCCACCGAGCACGCCGATCGCTATGATCACGTCCTCGCCTACTGGGGTAACTATGCAGCGACCGCGGCACACCTGTTTCGCCGACTGATCAAGCGGCCGACCCCGCTGTCGATCTGGCTACACGCCGGCACGGACCTGTACCTCCGCCCGGTGTACCTGCGGCAGAAGCTGCGGGACGCCGATAGCGTGATTACCTGCTGCGAATTCAACCGCTCCTACATCGCCGAGCGGTATGGCAACTCGGTGCCGGGCCTCGCTCAGCGGATCCACGTGTGCTATCACGGGCTCGACCTGGCGACGTTTCCGTTCCGTCCCGACGGACGGCCCCCGGCACGGCTGCTGGCGGTCGGTCGCCTGGCGCGCGACAAAGGCTTCGCCTACCTGCTCCGTGCCGCGCGGGTCTTGAGCGACCGCGGCCACGCACTCGAGGTCGAGGTCGTGGGCGACGGCCCCGAGCTCGCGCGGCTGGGGCAGCTGGCCGAGGCGCTCGGCATCGCGCCGCTGGTGCGGTTCCGTGGCTGGCTGCGCTTCGACGAGGTCCGCCGTGCGATGAGCGAGGCGACCGTTCTGGTTCACCCGTCC
>Ga0209056_10007922_pt1 | contig 10919 bp, 10 predicted proteins | sample GraSoiAngelo_114_FD_185876 | JGI IMG/M metagenome (GOLD analysis project Ga0209056, IMG submission 185876) | Grasslands soil microbial communities from the Angelo Coastal Reserve, California, USA - 14_0903_13_40cm (SPAdes) (version 2) | ecosystem: Environmental > Terrestrial > Soil > Grasslands...
CGGCCGCGAGGCGCGCGAGCGGCACGCGGTAGGGCGAGCACGACACGTAGTCGAGGCCGATCTCGTGACAGAACGCCACCGAGGCGGGATCGCCGCCATGTTCGCCGCAAATGCCGACCTTGAGACTGGGCCGGACCTTGCGGCCACGCGTGACGCCGATTTTCACGAGTTCGCCGACGCCATCGCGATCGACCGAGATGAACGGATCGATTTCCAAAATCCCCTTGCTGACATAGGTGCCGAGGAAGCTTGCGGCGTCGTCGCGGCTGATGCCGTAGGTGGTCTGGGTCAGGTCGTTGGTGCCGAACGAGAAGAACTCCGCGGTCTGCGCCACGTCGCCGGCCATCAGGCACGCGCGGGGAAGCTCGATCATCGTACCAACCTGATAGGCGAGCTTCTTGCCGGTCTCCTTCATCACCGACTGCGCGGTGGCGTCGATGCGCGCCTTGACCAGGTCGAACTCGGCCTTGGTCGCGATCAGCGGCACCATCACCTCGAGGCCGACGGCCTTGCTGGTGCGCTTCTCCGCTTCGACCGCCGCTTCGAAGATCGCGCGCGCCTGCATCTCGGCGATTTCAGGATACGCAATCGCAAGGCGGCAGCCGCGGAAGCCCAGCATCGGATTGAACTCGGCGAGATCGCGGGCGCGATCAGCGAGCCGGCGCGGATCGGTGTTCATCGCGCGCGCGACTTCCTCGATCTCGGCCTGGGTGTGCGGCAGGAACTCGTGCAGCGGCGGATCGAGCAGACGGATCGTGACCGGCAAACCCTTCATGATCTCGAACAGCTCGACGAAATCCGCGCGCTGCATCGGCAGCAGCTTCGACAGCGCCGCCCGGCGCGACTGTTCGTCCTCGGAAAGGATCATCTCGCGCACGGTGCGGATGCGGGTTTCCTCGAAGAACATGTGCTCGGTGCGGCACAGCCCGATGCCCTCGCCGCCGAATTTTATCGCGGTGCGCGCATCTTCCGGCGTGTCGGCATTGACGCGGACGCCGAGCTTGCGAACCTGATCGGCCCAGCCCATCAGGGTGCCGAATTCGCCGGACAGTTTCGGTTCGATCATCGGCATCCGGCCGGCCAGCACCTGGCCCAGCGAACCGTCGATGGTGATGACGTCGCCGGTCTTGAAGGTGCGCGAGCCGATGCTCATCGTGCCCCGGCCGTAATCGACGCGAATGGCGCCGCAGCCGGAGACGCAAGGCTTGCCCATGCCGCGTGCGACCACGGCGGCGTGCGAAGTCATGCCGCCACGGGTGGTGAGAATGCCTTCGGCGGCGTGCATGCCGTGAATGTCTTCCGGGCTGGTCTCGACCCGCACCAGAATGACGTTGCGGCCGTCGGCCTGAAGTTTTGCGGCTTCGTCGGACGAGAACACGATCTCGCCCGATGCGGCGCCGGGCGAGGCCGGCAGGCCGGTCGCGATCACGTCGCGCTTGGCTGCGGGATCGATGGTCGGATGCAGCAATTGATCCAGCGAAGCCGGATCGATCCGCATCACCGCGTCCTTTTTCGAGATCAGGCCCTCATTGGCGAGTTCGACCGCGATGCGCAGCGCCGCTTTCGCCGTACGCTTGCCGCCACGGGTCTGCAGCATCCACAATTTGCCCTGCTCGACCGTGAACTCCATGTCCTGCATGTCGCGGTAGTGCTTTTCGAGCAGCGTGTAGAACCGCGTAAGTTCCTTGAACGCCTCCGGCATCGCCGTTTCCATCGACGGCTTGTCGGAACCGGACTCCTGGCGCGCGGCCTCAGTAATGTCCTGCGGCGTGCGGATGCCCGCCACCACGTCCTCGCCTTGCGCGTTGATCAGGAATTCGCCGTAGAGCTTGCTCTCGCCGGTGGAGGGATTGCGCGTGAACGCGACGCCGGTCGCGGACGTCTCGCCCATGTTGCCGAACACCATGGCCTGCACGTTGACGGCGGTGCCCCAGGATTCCGGGATGTCGTGCAGGCGGCGGTAGGTGACCGCGCGCGCATTCATCCAGGATGAGAACACCGCGCCGATCGCGCCCCATAATTGCTCGTGCGGATCCTGCGGAAAATCCTTGCCGGTCTCGCGCGCCACGGCTTCCTTGTACTTGCCGACCAGTTCGACCCAGTCGTCGCCGGAGAGATCGGTGTCCAGCGTATAGCCCTGGCCGTCCTTGAAGGTGTCGAGGATGTCCTCGAAGTGATGATGCTCGAAGCCGAGCACCACGTCCGAATACATCGTGATGAAGCGGCGATAGCTGTCATAGGCAAAGCGACGATCGCCGGAAAGCTCGGCGAGCGCTTCGACCGTCTTGTCGTTGAGGCCGAGATTGAGAACGGTGTCCATCATGCCCGGCATCGAGGCGCGGCCGCCGGAGCGGACCGAGACCAGAAGCGGATTCTTCGAATCACCGAACGCCTTGCCGGTCAGCTTGCCGACATGATCGAGCGCCTTCTCGACCTGCGACTTCAAGGCAGGCGGATAGGATTTGTCGTGCGCATAGAAATAGGTGCAGACCGAGGTCGGGATAGTGAAGCCCGGAGGCACCGGCAGGCCGAGATTGGCCATCTCGGCGAGGTTGGCGCCCTTGCCGCCCAGCAGGTCGCGCAGGCCCGCTTTGCCCTCCGCCTTGCCGTCCCCGAAGGTGTAGACCCACTTGCCGGATTTTACCGCCTCCATGGCCGGCTTGCGCACTGCAGCCTTCTTGGCGGCGACCTTGGCGACCGGCTTGGCCGGCGCCTTCTTCAGCGCCTTGCGGGCGGAAGGGGCAGCGGCGGCCTTTGGCCGGGCCGATGACTTTGATTTCGCTACAGATTTCGCTGCAGCCTTCTTGGACTTCGCGACGGCTTTGGCCATGGATTCCAACTATCCGAAAAGGTGAGAAGATTGCGCGCCTTACACCACTTTGAAGGGTTCCGCGCAAGCCGCGAAACCCTGCTTTCCCGCGCTAGAAATGAAACATCTTGAGCACGCCGAGACCGACCAGGCCTACGAAGATCAGATAGATAGCGACGATGTAATTGAGTAGCCGCGGCATGATCAGGATAAAAATCCCCGCGAGAAGGGCGACGATCGCAGGGACGTGCGCAGCGGTGATGGTCATTGAAATCTCCGGCTGATGGGTGGGAATCGAATCGAGGGCGGCAACTTAACCGCTGGCGCGGTTTCGGAATAGCAAGACGCCCACCACTTCAATGGGTTCCAGCCTCCGCAACAATTCCCCAGAAATGCCCCGAATGAGGCCACGGTTTTCCGGAACAATGGCGCACGCGATGAATTGGCCCGCATCGACTGCGCTGGCGAAAGCCGGCGCTCTTCTCGCGAAGGAGTTGCCCATGCGGAACAGACTATTTGCTATTGCTGCCATCGCAGGCGCGATGGTCGCCCCGATCGCAGCGCAGGCGCAGACCACGATCACCACCGGCACCGCTGGCGGCAGCACGGTCGTCATCGGTGAACACGAAGGCATCGCGGCCGAACAGCGCCCGGCCTTCCGCGAATACATCGTGCGCGAGCGCGTGCCGAACTACACGATTCCCGAGCGTGTGACGGTTGGCGCCGTGCTGCCGGAAACCGGCGTGACCTATTACGACGTGCCGCAATCGTTCGGCATGACGCCCTATCGCTACACCGTGGTGAACGGCCAGACGATATTGGTCGAACCGCGTTCGCGTCGCATCGTTCAGGTGGTCGATTGACCTCAGTAGCCTGAACGATTGGTCCGGGCGCCGCGCAAGCGGATGTGCGCGAGACACGACCGGACACGAAGCCCCGCCCGGCGTCCCCTCCGGGCGGGGTTTTCTTTGGGTGACTCTTGTCCGGACGCAGTGCCGTAGGGTGGGCAAAGGCGCTCTTCGCGCCGTGCCCACCATTCCATCGGTTTGCTTGCTGGGAAACGTTGGTGGGCACGCTTCGCTTTGCCCACCCTTGTGGCTACTCGCGCTTGTGGCTACTCGCGGATTTCCAGTCCCGGCTTCTTCACGACGAGCCGGTGAATCTTCTTTCCCGATGAGGCGCTGACCGTCTCTTCATCGAGCAACACCGTCGTTGCCTTCAGTTCCGCCAGCACTATCGCCGGATCGAAGGCTGCGTACAGCCGTCCCTGCGCGTCGCGCTGGTCGGCACCCTCGGTGACGCGCCAGCTCAGATAGAGAATGCCGCTGGGCTTGACGATATCGAGCAGACGGCGAACCGACGCCGCAATCTGCTTGCGATCGAGATGCATGATCACGGTTTCGCACAGGACGTTGTCGAACGTGCCGACGCCGCGCAGCTCGGGCAATTCGGCATGCGCGAATTTGAACGAGGGATATCGCCGGCGCGCCTCGTTGAGCAGGCCCTCCGAGGCATCGAAGCCAGCAGCTGAAAACCCGTTCGCGTGGAGCCAGGCGACCTCCCGGCCGCAGCCGCAGCCGATATCGGCCGAAGTGCCGCCGCGCACGAAAAACCGCTCGACGATTTCCTGCAGGTCGACGGGCGCCGGCTGATCGTGCCAATCCTTCGCGAACGCCGCCGCATCCAGTTCGTAAGCGGCGAGCGTCTGACGGTCCATGATCTAGCCTTCGATCTTCGAAAAATCCGCAACCGCGCGGGTCGCCGCGCGGATCTCGTTCAGGAGCTTTAGTCGGTTCTCGCGCACCTTGGGTTCATCGTCATTGACCTTGACCTTGTCGAAGAACGCATCGACCGCCGGACGCAGCTTTGCCATCGCGCTCATTGCGCTGGCGAAATCTTCCTTGGCGACGGCGGCGCCGGCTTCGCTCTTGACCTGATTGATCGCGCTGGCGAGCGCCCTTTCCTCAGGCAAATTGTAAAGCCCGGCATCCGGGGTGCCGTCAAACGTGCGCTTGTCCTTTTTCTCCTCGATCGCAAGAATGTTACTCGCGCGCTTGGTCCCTGCAAGCAGGTTCTTGCCGTCGTCGGTGTCAAGGAACTTTCCGAGCGCGTCGACGCGGCGGACGACCAGGAGCAAATCGTCCTGCCCCCCGAGCGAAAACACGGCATCGACGAGATCGTGACGCGCGCCCTGGTCGCGAAGCTGGACCTTGAGGCGGTCGGCGAAGAAGGAGAGGAGTTCCGACGGAAGCTTTTGGCTGTCGACGATCGCTTCTCTCGGGCGCTTGTCAAGCAAGCCGCCCAGTGCCGAGATAGCCACATTCAGGATCGAGACACGAAGCGCGTTCTCAACGATCAGCCTGATGACACCAAGCGCGGCGCGGCGCAGCGCATAGGGATCCTTGCTACCCGTCGGCTTCTCGTTGATCGCCCAGAAACCAACCAGCGTATCGATCTTGTCGGCCAGCGCCACGGCAACACTCGCGGGATCGGTCGGCACGCGATCGGCGGGGCCTTGCGGCTTGTAATGCTCTTCGCTTGCGGCAGCGACGGAGGCGTCTTCCCCCTGCGCCAACGCGTAATATTTTCCCATCAAGCCCTGCAATTCAGGGAATTCGCCGACCACCTCAGTCAACAGATCTGCCTTCGCCAGATGGGCGGCGCGCCTGGCCTTTTCGACGTCGGCGCCGACCAGCGGCGCGATCTCCGCCGCCAGCCGCTCGATGCGCTTGATCCGCTCCGCCTGCGTGCCGAGCTTCTCGTGAAACACGATCTGATCAAATTTCGGCAGGCGAGCTTCGAGCTTCGTCTTCAGGTCGGTGTCGTAGAAGAACTTCGCGTCGGAGAGCCTTGCGCGGATCACGCGCTCGTTGCCGGCGATGATCGTCTTGCCGCCATCGGTGGCCTCGATGTTGGCGGTCAGGATGAACTTGTTGGTCAGTTTTCCCGTCTTGGGGTCGCTGACGACAAAGCATTTCTGGTTGTTGCGGATGGTGGCGCGGATCACCTCATCCGGGATCGACAAAAATTCCTTGTCGAAGGAGCCCATCAGCGCGACCGGCCATTCGACGAGGCCCGCGACTTCGTCGGCCAGCACCTGGTCCTCGACGAGTTCAAAACCCTGCGCGAATGCCAGCTCCTTCGCATCCTCAAGGATGATGTCCTTGCGCGCCTGCGGATCGAGCACGACCTTTGCGGCCTTCAGCTTGGCTTCGTAATCCTCGAAGCGGCGCACCGAGATCGCAGCCGGCGCCATGAATCTGTGGCCGAACGTGGTCTGCCCGGCCTCGATGCCGTCGACGGAAAACTTCACCACGTCGGGCTCTTCGGTCTCCGGACCAAAGGTCGCGATGATCGAATGCAGCGGCCGCACCCAGGAGAGCGAGCCTGATTTGGCCGAACGCTCGCCCCAGCGCATCGATTTCGGCCATGGGAAGGTTCTGACGATGACCGGCAAAATCTCGGCCAACACTTCGATCGTGGCGCGGCCCGGCTTTTCGATCAGTGCGATGTAGAAATCGCCCTTCTTCGGGTCGGTCTGAATCTTGGCGTCTTCGATCCGGGCCAGACCTGTAGCCTTCAGGAATCCCTGGATCGCCGCATCGGGGCCGCCGACGCGCGGGCCGCGGCGTTCTTCCTTCAGGTCGGATTGCCGCGCCGGAATGCCGTGCACGGTGAGCGCCAGCCGCCGCGGCGTCGCGAACGCTTTTGCGCCTTCATAGACGAGGCCTTCGGCGACCAGCTTGTCGGTGACCATGCGGCGCAAATCGTCCGCCGCCTTCGCCTGCATGCGCGCGGGGATTTCCTCGGAGAAGAGTTCTAACAGGAGATCAGGCATCAGACCGCCCTGCCCGCTTCGGTGTGAACCCAGGCGTCGCCGCAGGCTTTTGCCAGTTCGCGCACGCGCATGATGTAGCTCTGCCGCTCGGTCACCGAAATCACGCCGCGGGCATCCAAAAGATTGAAGACGTGGCTCGCCTTGATGCACTGGTCATAGGCCGGCAGCGCCATCAGATGTTCTTTCTGGTTGCCGCCCTCGCGCCACCCGGCGGCGAGATACTTTTTGCAGGCGTCCTCGGCCATCTTGAATTGCTCGAACAGCATCGTGGTGTCGGCATATTCGAAATTGTGCCGCGAATATTCCTGCTCGGCCTGCAGGAAGACGTCGCCATAGGTGACCTTGTCGGCGCCGTCGCGGCCGTTGAAGTTGAGATCGTAGACGCGGTCGACGCCCTGCACATACATCGCCAGGCGCTCGAGCCCGTAGGTGAGTTCGCCGGCAACGGGCGCGCATTCGACGCCCGCGACCTGCTGGAAGTAGGTGAACTGCGACACCTCCATGCCGTCGCACCAGCACTCCCAGCCCAGCCCCCACGCGCCGAGCGTCGGGCTCTCCCAGTCGTCCTCGACGAAGCGGATGTCGTGCAGACTCGAATCGATGCCGATGGCAGCCAGCGACTTCAGGTACAGGTCCTGAAGGTTCGACGGCGACGGCTTCATGATCACCTGAAACTGATAATAGTGCTGCATCCGGTTGGGATTTTCGCCGTAGCGGCCGTCCTTGGGCCGCCGCGACGGCTGCACATAGGCCGCATTCCAGCGCTTCGGGCCGAGCGCACGCAGCGTCGTCGCGGGATGGAAGGTGCCGGCACCCATTTCCATGTCGTAGGGCTGCAGGATCACGCAGCCCTGCTCCGCCCAGAACCGTTGCAGGGCGAGGATGAAGCCCTGGAACGAACGTTCCGGGCGCATATGGGCAGGAAGTGCGTCCATCGGCAGAATCGGTCTCGCGAAGGGGGTTTAAGAAGCGCGGGACCGTATCGACGCGGAGGCAGGGAATCAAGGCGGTGCCGGTGGTATGGCACCGCCCAATGGGTTGCTAAGCGGGCTTCTCCTAGCCCGGCCGATAAGCGCCGGTGACGGGGTCGCGGCGCAGCGTCGGAATATCGCCCGTCTGGGCCTCGGCGACGCGTGCCAGGCGCGCCTCTTCCAGTTCCCTGTTGATGCGGACGGCAGTCTTGTAGGCCCATCGGACCACGGCGAGCCCACCCAGGGCACCCGCGAATGCGATCAGCGGCGGCATCGGTCGATCCTTGTCGTTCACGTGTCAGCCCCCAATGGGTGCATTCTCGCCCAAGCCGGCCTGCGCCGCAATTCCGCTTTTGGGACTAAATGGCGCGGCTCGTTGACCTCGAGTTGATTTCTAGAACCCGAATTTGGCCCAAATCGCCCTTGTCTCCAGCGCGGAAATCAAGTCGTCCGGCAGTCCCCCGATACCGTCGAACGCGGCCAGCGAACCCGCACCAGGCGACCTCCGACCCAACAGACCCGCCAGCATCCCGCTTGCGGGCGCGATGACCGGCGTCAGCACCTTCTCGCCATAGCGCTCGCGCAGCGTCGACCTGATATCGCCGATCTTGTCGGCAAGGCCGAGCGAGACGGACTTCTCGCCCGCCCAGTACTCGCCGGTGAACAGGACGTCGTCGGCGTCCTTGAGGCGTGCCCCGCGGGCGCCTTTGACCAGCGCGATGAAGATAGCGTGGATATCGCGCTGGAGCGCCTTCAGGCGCGCCACATCATCGGGGTCTTCCGGCAGGAACGGATCCAGCATCGCCTTGTGCTCGCCTGCCGTGTACAGCCGCCGCTCGACCCCAATTCGCTTGATCAAGTCCTGAAAACCGAAACTGCCGCCGACCACGCCGATCGAGCCGAGGATCGAGGACGGATCGCAGAATATCTCATCGCCGGCGCACGCGATCATATAGCCGCCGGACGCCGCGACATCCTCGACGAACACCAGCACCGGCAGTTTCTTTTCCGTGGCAAGCTGCCTGATCCGCAAATAGATCTGCCGCGATTGCACCGGCGAGCCGCCGGGCGAATTGATCACCAGCGCTACCGCCCTGGCGTGTCTGGTGGCGAATGCGCGTTCGAGTGTTTTGGCAATGCCCGCCAGAGTCAGGCCGGGCCGCAACGGCGTCACCGCACCGATGACACCTGACAGGCGCACCACCGGAACGACCGGGACGTCGCGCCGGAATTTTGCCGGAATGAGTTGCTTCACCCTGTCAATGAGGTTCGGCAATCCCGCGCGATCACTTATTTGTTCACTCATGCCGTTACCTCGAATTAACCATTTTTTATCGCGCCACTGTCATTGCAAAGGCCGGAACGCCTTTTGCATTGCAGACGTTAAAGCTGCAATGGCGCAGCGGAGACTGACATGAAAATCTACCTGCTGATAATGCTCATCGGCAGCCTTCTGGCCGCGATCCACTTTACATCTGCGCCCAAACAACAGTCAGAGACGCTTCCGCAATAGCGTCCTGTTCCGGGCATTGGACGTGCGAGCCGCCGTTACGGGTTGGCGAGCGGCAAGCTGGCTTTTCCGGCCAGAATCTCCTGCACCCTTCTATTGGGTACGCCTGGCTCTTCATTGAGCATCAGGGCGGCAAGGATCTGAGTCGGCGCCCGTCCACCCTTGGTGGCGCGAACCAGGATGCGATTGGCCGGCGCCTGCGGCTCGCCGTGAACCGGCAGGAGCTGCAAGCTCCCGAAACCGTGATCGAGCGCCGAGAGCACCTCGGCAATTCCGTCGGCGCGCCAGATCAGCGTCAGCGCGCCCCTCGATTTGAGAATGCGCCGCGCCGCGTGAACCCATTTCGAGAGCGTCGTTGCGGTCGCCATGTGCGCGATCCCGCGCGCGGTGTCCGGCGAGACGCGATGCCGCGCGGGATCGTTGAAGGGCGGGTTCATCAGCACCGCATCGAGGCTGTCCGGAGCTAACCCGGCAGCGGCAAAGGCTGTGGCATCGGCTTCCACATCGAGCACGATCACGTCAGCTTGAATCGCATTCGCCTCCGCATTGGCGCGCGCAAGACCCGCCAGCACGGTATCAATCTCCACGAGAACCAGATCGATGCCAGCCACCCGCCTGGCAACCGCCAGGCCTGCGGCCCCGACGCCGGCGCCGAGATCGACGACGCGGTCGCCCGAACGGGCCGCGGTGGCGGCCGCCAGCAGCACCGCATCGTGACCGGCGCGGTGTCCCGATTTCAGTTGCTTCAGACGCAATTGGCCACCGAGAAACGCGTCCTCACTGAATTCGAGGACGGGATCAGTCATCGGGACGCAATTCGTGAGCCAGGCCCGCCTCGGCCAGCAACTGGCGCGCCGCGCTATTGTCGTCCTCGTGAACCAGGATACGGCGCGGCAGAATGCCGAGCGATCCCTCGATGACGCTCATGTTCTGGTCCAGCACCAGATGATGGATATTGGCGCCGTCGAGCAGCGCGCCGACTGCGGAAACCAGCACGATATCGTTGGTCCTGACCAATTCCCGCACGTGACGCTCTCCTTTTCGCCGGGGTGCGGCGGCAGCGCACGGTCTGTCAACCGCTACCTGCCCTTGCCGCCTCAGCCGGCACTTTCTATTGTAGAACAAGGATAGTGCGAATTGGCCAAAATTGGAGACCCGCGTGGCGGTTATTGTACCCTTCGAAAGCCCGTCAAACGCTTCTATTGATGCGCTGGTCGGGCTCGTCGCCGCCGACATGGAGCGGGTCAATGCCACGATCCTGTCGCGGACGGGGTCGGAAGTCACCATGATTCCGGAAGTCGCCAACCACCTGATCTCATCCGGCGGCAAGCGCCTCCGCCCGATGCTGACCCTGGCGATGGCCCAACTCTCCAACTATTCCGGCGACGGCCATATCAAGCTCGCCGCCGCTGTCGAGTTCATGCACACCGCGACGCTGCTGCATGACGACGTCGTCGACGAAAGCGAGCTGCGCCGCGGCAAGCTGTCGGCGCGGATGCTGTGGGGCAATGAGGCGAGCGTGCTGGTCGGCGACTTCCTGCTCGGCCAGGCCTTCCGCATGATGGTCGAGGTCGGCTCGCTGCGCGCGCTCGACATTCTCTCCTCCGCCGCGGCCACCATCGCCGAGGGCGAAGTGATGCAGCTTGCGGCCGCCAAGAACACCGCGACCACCGAGGACGAATACCTCGCCGTGATCAGGGGCAAGACGGCTGAACTGTTCGCCGCGGCTTGCGAGGTCGGACCTGTAATCGCCAACCGCCCGAAGGCCGAGCAGACCGCGTGCCGCTCGGT
>Ga0209056_10007923_pt1 | contig 10919 bp, 11 predicted proteins | sample GraSoiAngelo_114_FD_185876 | JGI IMG/M metagenome (GOLD analysis project Ga0209056, IMG submission 185876) | Grasslands soil microbial communities from the Angelo Coastal Reserve, California, USA - 14_0903_13_40cm (SPAdes) (version 2) | ecosystem: Environmental > Terrestrial > Soil > Grasslands...
CAAGAACAACACCTCCCCGGACGGCACATCGTACGGGTCCCACGAGAACTACTGTGTCTCCCGGGACGTCGCGTTCCCGGCCCGGTTCATCCGCGAACTCGTGCCGCACCTCGCGACGCGGTTCGTGTACACGGGCGCGGGCGACATCGTCCGCGGGAAGTACGTCCTCTCGCCGATGGCCTTCCTCACGTCGCAGGTCATCAGCGGGGAGACGATGCACGATACCGGCTTGTTGAACACGCGGGACGAGCCCCACGCGGACGGACGCCTCTGGCGCCGCCTCCACGTGATCGTCGGGGACGCCCTGATGAACGAGACCGCGATCATGCTCCGACACTTCACGACGTCCGCGATCCTGCGGCTCATGGAGGCCGACGCCCTCGCCGACGTGCCGCGGATCAAGGATCCCGTGAAGGACGTCTGGCGCAACGTGGAGATCCGGAATCCGGAGCAGTGGAAGGTCGAGCTCGAGGACGGGTCTATCGTCTCTCCGATCGACGTGCAGCGGTACTACCTCGGGAAGATCGAGACCCTCGTCGAGGACGAGTGGGAACACCGGGCGCTGCGCACGCTCGAGGAGGTCCTGGACGACCTCGAAGGCCGCCGATCGAAGGACGCGGCACGTCGGGTCGAGTGGCTCGACCGGTACTACGCGATCCAGGAGGCGCTCGAGAAGAAGGCCGGACCCGACGTCGAGATGATGGCCTGCAAGCAATACTCGGAAATCGGGATGGATCGATCCTTGTTCTACAAGCGGCAGCGCGCCGGGCTGCTCGACCGGATCACGGACGACGAGGCGATCAAGCGTGCGATTCAGGAGCCGCCCGATGACAGCCGAGCACACCTTCGTCGGGAGCTGTGCGACACCTTCAATATCGAGATGATCGATTGGTCAGTATTGATCGTGAACGACGGAACGCGGAGGCGTATCGATCTCCTAGATCCCTATGCCACAAAACTGGAGGCACCCTATGCAACAGCAAGTTGAGGAACGGCCGAAGAAGCGAAAGAAGCAGGAAAAGAAGCTCGAATTTGAAGCCGGCAAGGTCTTCACCCCTGGCGAAGTCAAGGAAGAAGATTTCGAGCTCGACCTGGAAAGTGCCAAATTTAAAGCCCAGAAGGGTCAGGGAGGAGATCGACGGGCATAGCACTTTCACCTATCCCTCGCCCGAAGCTAGTTACCCCTCCACTCCGTGTATTGTAGTTGGTTTCGATCGAGTACCTCGCCGGTTTCATGGACGGCGAAGGCTACCTGGCACTGGCGCGGATTCGTCGGAGGCGCCGTTCACCCGAATATTGCCTGCGGTTGTGCGCCTATAACACGGATCGTCGCGTCCTGGTCTCCATTCGGCGTAGGTGGGGCGGCTCCCTCTCTGCGGTTGGACAGAGGCGTCCGGCGTGGAAACCGAGCTACGCGCTGATCTGGACGAATGCTGCCGCTGCCAAGTTGCTGAAGATGCTGGTTCGCCACTTGCGCGTGAAGTCGAAACAAGCCGTGGCGCTGCTCGAATTCAATGCACACCTCCAAGCTTGCCGTCGGAGTCGGGACTCGGGCGGTCACCTCCTTCCTCTGTCCGAGGCAGAACTGGAATTCCGAGCGCGATTCCACAACCGTCTAGCCCGGTTGAATATGAAGGGCAAGGCTGTGCGTGGAAGTGGCACGTCCCCCAACGCGCGCCTAGACAGGAGGCGGCGCTTATCAAAATACCTCGCCGGGTTCATCGATGCGGAGGGTTGTTTGATGATTCCAAAGTCTACCGATTCAAACGGTAACTCTCAGTACCGTGCAAGAATATCAATCGGGAACACCGACAAGCCCGTGCTGGAAGAGATTCGCGGGCGGTTTGGAGGAATCATGACAAACCAGCCCTCAGCAAGAGTTGGATGGCGGCACGCCTACCAACTGATTTGGAGTGATGGCATGGTCGAACGTCTTCTCTTGTCGGTCCTGCCGTATCTTATTGTGAAGCGGCGTCACGCGATGGTCATGCTGGCGTTGGTCGACCACAAGAAGGCCACTCGCCAGGGTCGGACTGCGAGCGAATTTGCGCGCCATCCCCGCAAAGTGATAGCGTTCCGGGAGAACCTTCGCCAACGAATGAAGGCGCTGAATGCAAAAGGTCCCCCGGCCATTTCCAATTGAGTACCACAGTTTCGGCGGGTCCCCCATAAATGCGCAAGCCTCTCGGCGAATTTCCGTCTCCGTTCGCGTCGGGCAACTTGATATCGCGCGCCCGCGTTCCCGCGCCTCAGATGCCCACCCACGTGGAGACCCTGGGCAACGGCCTGAAGGTGATCCTCCGGCCGATCCCGGACACGAAGGCCCTGTCCACGTGGGTCGTCTACCGGATCGGCTCGCGGAACGAGGTCCCCGGCATGACCGGCTCCACCCATTGGGTCGAGCACATGCTGTTCAAGGGCGGCGGCAAGCTCGCGAAGGGGGACATCGACAAGCTGATCTCGCGCCTCGGCGGCAAGATGAACGCCTTCACCGACACGGACTACACGATGTACTTCGAGACGATCCCCGCGACCGCGCTGGACACGGCCCTGATGATCGAGTCGGAGCGGATGCGCAACGCGGCGTTCGACCCGAAAGAGGTCGAGGCGGAACGCACGGTCGTGATCAGCGAACGGGAAGGCGCGGAGAACCAGCCCGACTTCGCGGTCGAGGAGGAGCTGTGGGGCCTCGCGTTCCACGTCCACCCGTACCATTGGACGGCGATCGGGTACAAGCAGGACCTCGCGACCCTCGCCCGCGACCCGCTGTACCGCCACTACCTCCGGTTCTACGCCCCGAACAACGCGTCCCTGATCCTCGTCGGCGGGTTCGACGTGGCCGTCGCGATGCAGCACATCCGCGAGGCGTTCGGCCGCCTGCAGCCGGAGGCGCCGCCGGACCCCCTTCGCCTCGCGGAGCCGGAGCAACGCGGCGAGCGGCGGAGCGACCTCGAACGTCCGGGTCCCGCGGACCTCCTCTCGGTCGGCTGGCACATCCCCGGCGCGGCCCACGAGGACACGCCCGCGCTCGTCCTCCTGTCGACCGTCCTCGGAGGGTGGCGGGGATTCGTCCCGTTCGCGGCGGGAGACTGGCGGCCCCGATCGAACCGACTGTATCGGGCCCTCGTCGAGGCGAAGCTCGCGACGGACGTCGGCGTCCGCCTCGAGTCGAAGCTGGACCCCTCCTTGCTCATCGCGAACGCGACGCTGGCGCCCGGCGCCTCTCTGGACCGTGTCGAGGCCGTGCTCGACCGGGAAATCGAGAAGCTGAAACGGGCGCCCCCGCCGAAGTCGGAACTCGCTCGGGCCCACCAACAGGTCCGCGCCTGGGCGCGGTACGAGCAAGACGGCGTCACGTTCCAAGGCATGTTGCTCAGCGCGGGCGAAGGCCTCGGCGCGTGGGACTTCGCGGAGGCGCTCCTCGCGAAGGTCGAGAAAGTCCGGCCGGAGCAGGTCCGCGCGGCCGCCCGCCGGTATCTCGTCGAGGCCCACCGGACCGTCGTCCGATTCCATGCGCAGGAGGTCCCCCGGTGAACCTCCCGGACCGGACCGTCCTGGAGAACGGCGCGATCCTCGTGTCGGTCGCGCTGCCCTCGAACCCGTTCATCGCGTTCCGGGGCACGGTGCCCGCCGGGGTCGCGGCGGAGGGGAGCGAGTTCGGCCTGGCCGAGTTCACGTCGCGGTTGTTGCTGAGCGGGACGCGCCGGATGGGCGCCGCGAAGCTCGCGGATCGCCTCGAGGGGATCGGCGCGACCCTCGAGTTCCGGAACGGGGACGAGGTCCTGTCCTTCCAAGGGCGGTGTACCCGCGAGACGGCGGCGGAAACGGTCCGGATTCTCGTCGATTGCCTCTCCGAGCCGGCGTTCCCATCGAAGGAAGTCGAACGGATCCGTGCGGAGCTGCAGAACGACCTCCGCATCGAAGCGGACGACACGCACCACCGCGCCGTCCGGGAGGTGTCCCGGCTCGTCTTCCCGAAGGACCATCCGTACGGCCGGGAGCCCAAAGGCGATCCATCCCGCGTCCAACGGGTCCGGCGGGGGGACATCGTCTCGTTCCACGAGGCCCACGTCGGCCCGGAGGGGCTCATCCTCGCGGTCACGGGGGACGTCGACCGCGCCCTGATCGACGAGGGAATTGCGACGCCGCTCTCCCGCCTCCGCGGCGATGGCGGCGCCGAGGCGATCCCGCCCCCGCGTCCCCACCGACCCGGGTCCGTCCGGATTCCGATGCCCCACAAGTCCCAGGTGGACATCGTGATCGGCGCGCCGGGCGTCCCCCGGCGTCACGAGGACTACTATGCGCTGAACCTGGCGAACCTCCTGTTCGGGCGGATCGGCCTGTACGGCCGCCTCGGGAGGAACCTCCGGGATGAACAGGGCCTCGCCTACTACGCGTTCTCGAACCTCGACGCGCGGACCGCGGGCGGCATGTGGACGATCTCGGCCGGCGTGAACCCCTCGAATCTGGGGAAGGCGATCGAATCGATCCGCGCGGAGATGGATCGCCTGCGGACGGAGCCCTTCTCCTTGGAGGAGGTCCGGGATGGGAAGGAGAATCAGACCGGCTCTCTCGTCGTGTCCCTCGAGCGGAATGCCGAGGTCGCCGGGGAACTTCACCGCATGGAGTACTACGGGCTCGGGATGGACTTCCTCGAGCGGTACGCGGACATCGTTCGCGAGCTGACCGAGGAGCGGGTCCGAAACCTTGCGCGAAAATACCTCCTGCCGTCGGCAAGTTCGATCGCCGTCGCGGGACCGATCGGTCGGCTCCGGGTTCCCTGGTGAGGCCCGGAATTATATCGTCCTAGATTTAAATAAATCCATTTGAATGTCGCCCCAGTGCCTCGCGAACTCTGACGGATCGCGCTTCCTCCACTGTCGAGTGGCGCCGCCTCAGAATTGGTGGTCTTGCGTGAGTCGGGCCGGGCCCCCGACATGACACGGGATGGTCTGGATGCCGAGATCCTCGATCCCGCGTCGCACCTCTTCCGCCCGTTCGGGCACGGTGTTGACATAAACCGTCGCGCCGGTGTCGATGGAGAAGAACGCCGGGATTCCCGATTCCCGCATCCGGCGGACTGCGAGGATCACGCGGAGGGTGTCCGGCTGCCACAGGACCATCTCGCCGGTGCCCGTCATCGTGATCCCGTGGAGCATGAGGGTATCCCGCTCCGCGAGCCCGCAGATCGCTCCGATGTCCCGCTTCCGGATCGCGAGTTCCATCTCAGCAATCAGGCGGGGCATCTCGGCGAGGCGAGCGTGGAAGAACGGTGATGTGAGCACCTCCCGGTGCGCGTCGTCCGTCTGCTTAAAGGCGGGGACGAGTGCGACGATCATCGCCAGTTGAAGATCCTCCCCCGCGAGTTGGACCGCGTACGAGTCCTCGTCCGTCAGGCCCATCTTCCACTTGCTGAAGCCGCCCGTCACGGATCGCGTGGCGGAACCCGCCCCCCGCCGGGCGAATCGGGAGATTTCTTCCGGGGTGAGCCGGAGGCCTGCGGCGTGGGCCGCGGCCAAGGCGAGCGCCGCGAACCCGGAGGCGCTGGCACCCAACCCGATGTTCGACGGGAAGTCGTTCACGCTCACCATGCGGAACGACGTTTTGATGGATGCGCGGGCTCGAATGGCATCGACGACGGTCCGGATTCGCTCCATGTCTCGCACCGTGACGTCCCGTCCGTCGATCGTCGCGCTGTCCCGCGAGAAGTCCCCGAACTCGATCGTAGTCCGGCTCGTGAGCGGGGCCGTGCAGACGCTGATCGAGTCGTGAAACGGGAGGCGGAGGACGGGATCCGCGAGGCCGTGATACTTGATCAGGCCCTGGATCGGATGGGCGACCGCGGTCGCCTTCATCGCCAAGCCTCCGTCCGTGCGAACGGCAGCTCCGGATGGCCGCAGAGCTCACCGGCTCGATGAAGGCCGAGAACCCGCCTCCGCGCGTTGCACGTCCCCTGCATGTCCGCCGCCGTACCGGCCCAGTCGAACGTGACTCTTCGGACCATCGTCCGCCTCAGATGTCGAAGATCACCTGCGCGACGCCCTTGTGCGGGTCGACGGTGAGCTTGTGCCGGGTGACCGCCTTGATGGCGAGCTTGAGCTCGTGTCGTTTCTTGTCGATCGCCTCGCCCTGAGCGACGCCGTCCAACGAGGTTCCGCGGACTTTCGGATCGAACGAACAGAAGAGGAAATGCTGCGTTTCGTGGACGTACAGGAGATCCGAGAGCCAGCGGAGGAGCAGGGTCGGCGCGTCGCCTGCGGTCACGCGCACTTGGACCTCCCCGACGGGTCGCACGGTCTTGAGGTCGGCGATCAAGCTGAACATCCCTTCGGCCGCGTTCGCGAACAGTTCATTGAGCGAATGTCCGTAGGCGCGAATCCCGACGTCCGCCGTGTGGTCGATTTCCTCGTAGCGCACGCGGAGACAAGAGGCGGCGGACAGATGAAGGTTGTCCGGCGAGCGGCTCTAGATGCCCCGGTCCCGCCCGGGCCAGATCAGCTTGTGCATCTGGAGCTGGAGCCGGACCGGCAGCCGCTCTTCAATGATCCACGACGCGAGCTGTCCCGCGTCAAGGCCGCGGTGGACCTTGTGCGCCGGCGTTGCCGGAGAGAATAGGATGGTCTGGGACTTCGTGTCGACCTTCGAGAGTACGCCCTTCGCGAACTCGTAATCCGCGCGGTCCAGGAGGACGAACTTCACCTCGTCGTGCGCGCGCAGCCGCTCGAGGTTCCGATACGCACGGCTCGCAACCATTCCGGAGCCCGGGCACTTCACGTCCATCACGTAACGGACTCGGCCCGACGAACGCGCCTCTGGGACGAGCGCATCGAACGCCGCCACGTCGATCTCTCCGTCCGTCTCGATCGAGTGGACGAAATGCTCGGGAAGGCGGCGGATCGCGCGGGCAATCGATTCTCCCTGAAGCAACGGCTCCCCACCGGTCCAGCAGATGTTTCGGATTTCGGCGGGGGAATCCGTGCCGCGGGCGAGGTCCAGGATCCGTTTCGCCGCGTCCTCGACGCCGACCCGCGTGAAGTCCCCGCCTTCGACCGCATGCATCGAGTCGCACCAGCGGCAGCGGAGGTTGCAGGTGTAGAGCCGCACGAAGACGGTCGGCAGGCCGACGAGCGAGCTCTCGCCTTGGACGGAGACGTACAGCTCGCTCAAGAGGAATTCCTTCCCCTTGCGCGGGGCGACGGCCGCCTGGGCCTCCATGGTGGTTCCGATGTGCACGTGGCGTATTAAGGGTTCGCGGGGCGCCTGCTGGGCGAGGCGTACGGCAACGGATCCAGGAGGCCGGCCTCACGGAATCCCTTGAGCCGGAGCTGGCAGGAATCGCACACGCCGCAGGCCTTCGACCGCCCATGGTAGCACGACCAGGTGAGCTCCCACGGGACTCGCAGCTCCTCACCCTTGCGGACGATCTCGGCCTTCGACATCCGGATGAGCGGCGTCCGAATCTCGATGATGTCGCCTTCGACGCCTCGTTTCGTACCGAGTCGGGCGACCTCCCGGAAGGCCGCATAGTATTCGGGGCGGCAATCGACGTACCCTGAGAAGTCGACCGCATTCGCCGCGATGACGATCGCCTTCGCCCCGGTGGCCTCGGCGAGCCCGAGCGCGTAGGACAGCAGGATCGTGTTGCGGGCGGGGACGTAGGTAGTCGGAATGCCCACCCCCATTTCCGAGAGCCGACGCCGCTCGGGGACCGGGATTCGGCGGTCCGTCAGGGCGGAGCCTCCGATCGTGATGAGGTCGATCGAGACAATCCGGTGGTCCGCCACACTAAAATGCTTGGCGAGGCGCTTCGCGGCCTCGATTTCCTTTCGGTGGCGCTGGCCGTAGTCGAAGGTGAGGCCGATGACCCCGAAACCCTCTTTGATCGTCATCGCGAGGGCGGTGGCCGAGTCCATCCCTCCGGACAGGAGGACGACGGCGGTCTGCGCCATGGATCGCCAGGATGGAAGCCGACGCTAAAGGCCTTGCGAACCGCCTCCGTCAGAGGCCGAGCGCCTGGATTACGCGTTCGAATCGATCGACCAGGGGCGCCACACTTCGGTAGCCGTCGGTGCCCTTCCGCGGCTCCTCGAGCAGCCCAATCTCATGGCCTTCCGGATCGTGCAGGTAAGCCACCCGACCGTACGGTCGGCTCGACGGAGGTCCCAGGAACTCGGCCCCACGGCGGCGCAGCTCGTCGTACGCGATCCCGAGGTCCTTCACGCCCATCACAAGGAAGCCCTCGGGAGGTCGACGGCGCTCCCCCGGCGGGCAACGATGGATCGCGAGCCGGACCGTCCCCGCGTCGAAATGGATGACGTGGCCCTCGTCGAGGAGAAGCGGCAAGCCGAGGATGTCTCGGTAGAACGCCCTCGCTCGGTCCAGATCTTCCGAATACAGGACAACACCCTCGATCGCGAACGACACGATCATCGGCCCCCGGCCTCGAGCGACGGAGGCCGTTATGACCGTTGCGCCGTTGCCCCGGTCGCCCGCTGCGGGGCCGTGGAGGCATCAGACAGAGAGCGCGAACCACCGGGAATTGAACAAGTACCACACCTCGAGCACGTAGCGGTCCGCCGAGTTCCCCTGCAGGGAGAAGAAGTCCCCGGTCGAGAGGAACCCATCGCCGTCCGCATCCGTGAAGGTGAGCGTACCGTTCGCGAAGGCGCGAGCCGTGCCATTCGCCAGGGTGACGTTCGACAGCACCGGGCTTCCATTCTCCATGAGGGTCGCTCGGAGCGTCCGGTTGAGAGCGAGCTCCGGGCTCCAGGTGGCCACCTCCGCGGTCGCTCGCCAGGGGTTCGTCCCCTGCATCTGGAACGTCACCCAATAAGGCGGGTCTCCCACGATTGGGCCCCAGCCGGCGATCCAAGCTCCGACTCCGATCATTCCATTCGTCGCCTGCAGGACGAGCCGGATCGCGGTGTGGTTCCCGATGTTCTGTACCGTGAACCGGTCCCCCGAATCGAGCCGGCCGTCGCCGTTTGCATCCGAGAAACTGAGGGTGGCCCCGTTCGGGAAGGTCGTCGGCAGACCGGAGAGTGGCGTGCCCACCGTATCGGTTCCGACCGTCACGGAGACCTGCACGATCGAGAGAGCGGGCGCCGCACCGTGCACTCGACTCACTTCGATCGTCGTGTTCACCAGCGACCCGCCGGCGCTCCCGCCGTATCGGAAATCGATCACGGGGGCGGCCCGATCCGGCAACGGCACCTCCAGGGGTCCACGGGGTCCCGCAAGGATGACGTGCACCCCGCCAACGTACGTGCGAGCGGCGCTGCTGAAGTCCCCTACCTCGAGCAGATACACGTTCCAGGTGTTCGGAGGGACCGAGGACGGCAGGCGGACGTCGAGGCGGTCTCCCGAGTCCGCGAGCCCGTTCCCATTTCCGTCCACGAATCGAAGGGTCCCGTTGGATGATGTCCCCGCGGAGAGGGAGAGCATCCGGTCCGCGACGTCAAATCCGAAGAACTGGCCGCCGACCGCCCCGGACATTTCCAGATACAGCAGGCCCGTGAGGGTCTGGAAGCGGGCGGCCGAGTCCACCGGACCGCCGGCCGGCAGCTCCGGGTTGGACCCTTGGACGGGACGGGCCTTGAGGAGGACCACGGGCAGGATGTCAGGACGGAATCCGTCCCCGTTCTCGGTCAGGATTTCGTAATGGCTCCACTGGCCGGCATCCGAGCCGTTGTACACGAGACGGACATGATCGATGACGGAGACCGCGTCGATGACCTCTCCGATGGCCCGCAGCAAAGCCGGGAAGGGGCAAACGAGCTCCGGCGTCCAGACGGCCGGGTCCCCATTGATCGTGAAGGACTGAAGGTGGAGCGTGGTCCCGTACGAGTCCCCGATCCGGTAGGAGGCGTTCGGATCGCCCAGGACATCGCCCGACGAGGGTCCCCCGCAGACCGTACTGTGATCGAGCTGAAGGTACACGCGGGGGCCATAGCTCGTATTCTCGCGCGCGACTCCCGTGATCGTCCCTTGGAGCGGAATCTGGGCTCCGGCTGAGAGATGGCTCATCGCGTAGACCTCACCGATCGATCGCGCGCGAAGGATTTCCCAGGCCGCGAAGGCTGCGGCGGCCACCGCTACCGCCGCGAGGATCGCGATGAGCTTGCGACGACGAAACCGGGGGCGGGGTGGGGCAACTTCCGGGGGCGCCTCCATCGAGTCCTCGATATCGGCAAGGAGCCTAAAGCCATCGACCTCGGAATCTCCGAGATCTCGTGCGCCGGCGACGGTCGATTCCGTCGGACCGAGAGGCGTTGAGTCAGCCATGGGAGAGTAGTTTTACCCGGGTAGTAGTTATAGTTAAGTAACTATAACACATTGCAGGGTCATGCAGATCGGCTGCGGGGTCTATGTCCACCTCGTGCGGCGGCGGCCCTACCTCTATTTCTGGCACTACGAGACGAAAGGCCGAGGCCGAGTCCAGATCAAGGAGTACGTCGGCCCGGCTCGACTACCGCGCTCGCTCTCGGAGGCGGCTCGGCGATGTGATGCGTACTATGCGCGGGCCGCGGCGGAGCTGGAGCGCCTCCGGATCACCACGCAGTCCGCCCTCCGTGGTGCGGCATAGGCCAGGAGCCATCGCGGCGGGTTGGACTCGCATTATGGTCAAGTAACCATAACTCCGAGCGTCCCGCACACCGGTTCCGCCGGCCCTCGCCCGCTAGGCCCGGATTTCGTCGAGCGCGTACGCATCCCACGTTCGCTCGCCGAGGACAATCTCGAACTCCGGGGGCGTGAGGATGGGTTTCTTGTACTGGAGCACGTCCTCGATCGCAATTCGCGGGCACGCCGTGTTGACCCAGGCGTCCACGCGATATCCTTCGAGGAGATCGGGCGCGACGAGATCCATCAGGAAGATGTTCGCTTGCTTGCCATGCTTCTCGGCGAGGGCCTTCAAGTCC
>Ga0209056_10007926_pt1 | contig 10915 bp, 10 predicted proteins | sample GraSoiAngelo_114_FD_185876 | JGI IMG/M metagenome (GOLD analysis project Ga0209056, IMG submission 185876) | Grasslands soil microbial communities from the Angelo Coastal Reserve, California, USA - 14_0903_13_40cm (SPAdes) (version 2) | ecosystem: Environmental > Terrestrial > Soil > Grasslands...
GCGTCGGTCGTATCCACCGCGGCGGCGTGCGGGTTCCACGGGATGCCGAGCTTGCGTGCCCAGCGCGCCGCGTCTTCCCGCCCGTAGCTCAGCTTGAACTCCTGGAGCTGCGCCGCCACCCCGGTGGCCGGGCTGCCGATCTGCGGCGGGACGATCGGGATCGGCACGAGCTCTGCGCCGGCGCCGGTGACGAGGTCGTCGATCCGGGCATCGGCGAGCGCCGCGAAGGGAGAGCCGAAGGCGAAGAAATACTTGACCCGTTTCGGAGCCATCAATACCTCCCGCGTCGAGTGGCTCGATTGTGCGCGGGAAGCAAAGCTGTGGCAACGACGTCACCCCCGTCGACCCGTCGGCCGTTCCACTCGTACAGGTAGATCGATCCCCCGAGGACATCGATCGGCTTCCGCTTGGCGAACAGCCGGCCGCTACGGCGGAGAACTCTGCTGGCCTTCCGCCGGCGGCGCGAAGCGGGCGATGACGGCAAGCAGCTCGGCGGGCTCCACCGGCTTGGCGACGTGCGCCTGAAAGCCCGACACGAGAGCCTGCTCGCGGTCTTCCGGTCGCGCGTACGCGGTGAGCGCGATCGCCGGAAGCAAGCCGCTCTCGCGCTGACGCTCGCCTTCCCGGATTCTCTGGATCAACGCGTAGCCGTCGTCGCCCGGCATGCCGATGTCGGACACCAGGACGTCGACCCTCCGCCGCGCCAGCACGGCCAGCGCCTCGGCCGTCGAGGACGCCGTCGTGGCCTCTGCGCCACAGGCGATGACCAGCGATTCGAGTACCTCACCGGTGTCCCGGTCGTCTTCCACGATCAAGACACGCACGCCGCGCAGGTTCGGATAGTCGCCCGCCGGCGGACGGCGCGCCGGTTCGACGGCCGAGGGGTCCGATCGCCGGGCCGTGGCCGGCAGCCTGACCGTGAACGTCGCGCCCTGTCCGGGACCCGGACTCTCCGCGCGCACCGTTCCCCCGTGCCGCTCGATCAGATGGTGCACGATGGCGAGACCGACCCCGAGCCCGCCGTGCGCGCGGGTGGTGGAGCTGTCCGCTTGCCGGAAGCGCTCGAAGAGGTGCGGCAGGAACTCGGCCGGGATGCCCTGGCCGGCGTCGCTCACCTCGAGCTCGACGTGAGAGCCGTCGGCTTCCAGCCGTACCTCCACGCGGCCGCCGGCGGGGGAGAACTTGATGGCGTTGGAGAGGAGGTTCCATACCACCTGTTGCAGGCGCTGCGGATCGCCCAGGACGACGCCGGCCTCGGGGTCGAGGAGGAGCCGTATCCGGATGCTCCGTGCGTCGGCGGCCGGGCGGACGGATTCGACCGCCGCCTCGATCACCTCCGAGAGCTCGACCGGCCGCGGGTCGATGTGGAGCTTGCCCGAGACGATGCGGGACACGTCGAGGAGATCCTCGACGAGGTGAGCCTGGGACTTCGTGCTCCGCTCGATGGCATCGAGCGCGCGCCGAACGGTTTCGGGTTCGAGCCCTGCGCGGCGCAGCATCCGGGTCCACGCGATGATCGGCGTGAGCGGCGTCCGCAGCTCGTGAGAGAGGACCGAGAGGAACTCGTCCTTGGCGCGGTTTGCCGCCTCCGCGTGCGACCGCGCCTCCTGCGCCTCGCGGAAGAGTCGCGCGTGATCGATCGCCAGCGCCGCCCGATCGGCGACGAGCTGCAGCAGCCGGATATCCTCGGGCGAGAACCGCCGCGACCGAAGCGTCCCGACGTGGAGCACGCCGAGGAGCTGGCCCTCGAGCAGGAGGGGCACGCCCAGGAGCGAGCGGACTCCTTTCTCGCGCAGGAGCGGGTTAAGCACCTCGGCGTCGTCGATGTCCTCGAGCATGATCGGCCGGCGCTCGCTCGCGATCCGTCCCGCGAATCCCTGTCCCACTGGAATGCACACCCCGCGCTCGAGCTCCTCCTCGAGCCCTTGCGCCCCCAGCGCGATCAGCATGTGGCGCTCCTCGAGGAGGATCGCCACCGTGTCCACCGAAAGCATGTCGTGGATGCGACCGAGGAGCTCGCGCAGCAGCTCGTCGAGCGAGAGGTGCGCGAGCGCGGCGTCGGTGACGGCCTGCAGGCGGCGGAGCATCTCGGCGGTCCGCTCCGCCTCGGTACGCTCGGCGGCTTGGCGCAGGAGCTGCGTGCGCTCGCTGGTGTCGCGGATGGCGCTGGTGACGAGGACGCCGTCCTCGGTCTCGAGCGGGCTCAAGCTGATCTCCACCGGGAACTCGGTGCCGTCCCTGCGCAGGCCGAAGAGCTCCAGGCCTGAGCCCATGCCGCGCACCCGGGGATCGGCGAAGTACGCTGTGCGGTTCCCGGGGTGGCGGCCCCGGAAGCGCTCGGGGATCAGCATCTCGACGCCTTGGCCGAGCAGCTCGTCCCTCGGATACCCGAACAGCCGCTCGGTCTGCGAGTTCACCAGGACGATCTTCCCCGTGCGGTCGACGATCACCACGGCGTCGGGTGCGGCTTCCAGCAGCCCGCGGAACTTCGCCTCCACCCTCTTGCGGTCGCTGACATCGCGGATTGCGGCGGTGACGAGGACACCGTCCCCCGTGTGCATGGGCGAGAGGCTGATCTCCGCGGGAAATTCCGTGCCGTCTTTGCGCTGGGCCTGGAGATCCAGCCCCGCTCCCATCGGCCGTGTGCGGGGCTCCGTGAAGTATCCCCGTCGAGAGCCCGGATGAGTGGTCCGGTATCGCTCGGGGACGAGCATCTCGATCGGCTGGCCGAGCAGCTCGTCGCGGGAGTAGCCGAAGAGGCTTTCCGCCTGACCGTTGACGAGCACCATCCGCCCGTCGTGGCCGACGATCACCATCGCGTCGGGGGCCGACTCCATGAGCCCCCGGAACAATTCGGTGCCGTGCTGGTCGATCAGCTCGTGGGGCACCGGGCGGTTTCGCTTAGCGGTTGCCATCGGCCGGGCCGTGTCTACCCGCGACGCGCTCTACGGGCCGCCGCCCTCCGGAGCGCGAGCCTCGCGCGCGGTCCGGCGCGGGACGGCCGCCGCCGTCGCCGCCACCCAAGACGATCCGGAGGAACTCCGCCATCACCGCCTCCCTCCCTGCGTGGGTCGAGCGGTATACGTCTAGCCCAGTAGCTTGGACGATGCCAACCGAGAGGCGGCCAGATTTCGAGGCGCCGAGCACGTCCCGGGGCGAAGTGCGCCGTCATGCACCAGGCTGTCCACCTGGCGCACGGGATTGCACTGGACCACGGGGCGAGGTCAGTCGTAACGCACTGCACGGTCGCGTGTTGGGCCGCGCGACGAAAGGAGGCAGGAGATGGACGGCCGTCAGCTCGGGACCATCCTCGTGTGCGTCGCCCTGCTCGGGTGCGCGAGCAAGCCGGTCACCGCACCGCGCGCGGTGGTGCCGGAGTCCGCGCCGTCCGAGCTGCGGGCGGCGGCGACAGCAGGCAAGCGCTTCGGCCACATGGTCGCCATCGGGGTCGGCGTATCCAACGGCGCGGCCAAGGACTACGTGATCTCCGCCGACCGCGTGCTCGCCGTCGACCGGGACGGCAATCGCGTGGCTCCCCTCTCGGTCGCCGAGGCAGCGCGCCAGGCGGGCGGTGCAACTGCGCTCGTCGCTGGCCTCAAGGGTGCGGGCGCCGGCGCCGTGCTCGCTGGCGTCGTCGCGGCCATCCCCGGCGCGGTCATCGGCGCCGCCGAGGCCGGAGGACGCGGCGCCGGAACGGGCGCGGCGGTCGGGGCAGGCATCGGCGCCGCCGTGGGGGCCGTCGGCGGCTTCTACACATCGAAGACCGAGACCGAGCGGGAGATCCTCGACCAGCTCGGCGGGCTCTACCTCGGCGAGAAGACGACCAGGCCCGGCGTACCCGTCAGCGGGTTCGTCTTCTTCCCCGAGGGCCAGTACGTCGGCGTCCGGGTCGTGGCGATCGAGCGACCGGGCGGCGCGGTGGTGGACGTCTTCGGGCCGATGGTGAGGCCGGCAACCGACTGACGTGTCATGCGCTCCCTGCTGAGAGGGGCGGTCGCGGCCGCTCTCGCCATCCCGGTTGCCGGAACGGCCGCCACCTGGGACCTCGACCCGGCCCATACGAGCGTCCAGTTCTCGGTGCGCCACATGATGGTGAGCAACGTGCGGGGCGAGTTCGGGAAGGTCTCGGGCACCGTCCAGGCCGACGAGGCCGACCCGACCCGCTCGAAGATCGAGGCCTCGATCGACGCGGCGAGCATCGACACGCGGACCGAGAAGCGCGACAACCATCTCCGCAGCGCCGACTTCCTGAACGTCGCCAAGTACCCGACGATCACCTTCGTCTCGACGAAGATCGAGCCCGCCGGCGCGGGGCACTTCAAGGTCACCGGCGACCTCACCCTGCACGGCATCACGCGCCCCGTGGTCCTCGACGTTCAGGGGCCGACCGCGGAGATCAAGGACCCGCGCGGTAATACCCGTGCAGGGGCCGAGGCGACGACCAGGATCAACCGCAAGGACTTCGGGCTCGTCTGGAACCAGGCGCTGGATGCGGGAGGGGTTGCCGTCGGAGACGAGGTGGCGATCACGATCGACGTGGAGGCAACCAAACGAGCGGCGGTCGGGTCCGAGGCCTCCGTGCGGCAGGTGTCGACGGGCGAGAAGAGTAGCTCGCTCGCCCGTCGCCTTGTCTGCGTGGGGCCGCCAGGGTAGAAGCCGCGGCGCGTGATCCGTCTCGACATCGACGGCGCGGTCGCCGTGATCACCATCGACCGTCCCGAAGCTCGCAACGCGCTCGACCCGCCGCACCTCCTCGAGCTGGCCCGCGCCTGGGACCGCCTGCGCGACGACCCCACGCTCCGCTGCGGCGTGGTGACCGGCGCGGGCGGCGCGTTCTCGGCCGGCATGGACTTGAAGACGACGATCCCCGCTGCCGCCGCGCTCGCGCGCCGCGAGCGCATCCCGCAAGACGTCTTCGAGGCGCTCCGGCGGGCCGCCGATGCGCTGCTCGCCGGCTACGACCTCCGCAAGCCCCTGATCGCCGCCGTCGACGGTCCCTGCCTCGCCGGCGGCGCCGACATGCTGCTCGCCACGGACGTCCGCTATTGCTCGCCGCGCGCGACCTTCAACTGGGCGGAGGTCGCGCTCGGGCTCTTTCCGCGCGGCAACGCGACCGTGCTCCTGCCGCGGCAGGTGAGCTGGGTGCACGCGATGGACCTGCTGCTCACGGGACGGACCATCGACGCCGAGGCCGCGCTGCGAATCGGACTCGTCAACGAGATCGTCGAGGACCCGCGCGCACGCGCGCTCGAGACCGCGCGCCTGATCGCCGCCAATGCCCCGCTCGCCGTCGCCGCGACCAAGCGCGCTATCCGCGAGCAGTGGGCCCTCGACATCCCGGCCGCCTACGCGCACCAGAGCCGGATCGCGGGCGAGCTGATGAAGACCGAGGACGCCGTCGAGGGCGCGCGGGCGTTCGCCGAGCGGCGGCCGCCGCGGTTCACGGGGCGCTGATCAGCGAGGGCGTGAGCTCTGCCGACGTGCGTCGTCGCCTCGACGCTGTGCTGAAGCGTTGAGGGTAGTCTACTCGCCGCACGCGATCGAATACCTCGAAGCATCCGTCGCGTACATGGCGGCGTCGAACCCCCGTCGCACTGCCGATGCGCTCCTTGTCCTGCGCATTTACCACCAAGCGCGGCGGCCGATCGCCAAGTAACAGACCCTCGCGCGGCGCGCGGCGAGCACTGACGTGTCGCGAAGCCCCCTCGCCGAGCGGCGACCGCTCCGGTTCACGGGGGCCCTGGCTAGGCATCCCAAGCGCCGCTTCAGCGCGAGGCCGTTCTTCACCGCAAACCCTCCCCAGTCGTTGTTGAAGTAGCCGAAGACCTCGACCCGCTTGCGCCAGTTCGCGATCCGCCGCGCCCAGGCCTCGAGCTCGCCGTCGGAGTAGTTCCCCTTCCGGCCGCGGCGCCCGTAGTGGAAGCGGATGAAGGTCCAGTCCGTCGTGAGGTCGTGGGTCTGGAACGGCCGCTCGGGATGGTCGCCGATCACAAGCGCGACGCTGTGGTCGGCGAGCATGCGGTAGACGGCGGGGTCGAACCAGCTCGCGTGCCGGAACTCGATGCAGTGCCGGCCCGGCGGCAGGGCGCCGAGGGCGGCGGCCAGCCGCGCGTCGTTCCGGTGAAAGTTCTCGGGGAGCTGCCAGAGCATTGGGCCGAGCTTCGCGGAGCGGACGAGCGGCTCGAGCCGGTCGTAGAGGCGCTTCACCCCCTCGCCCATGTCCGTCAGCCGCTTGACGTGCGTGAGGTAACGGCTCGCCTTCACGGCGAACACGAAGCCGGGCGGTGTCCCGTCCACCCAGCTCCGAACCGCCTCGCGGGTGGGAAGCCGGTAGAAGGTGGCGTTCACCTCCACCGTGTCGAAGAGCGTCGCGTAGTGCGCGAGCCAGCGGCGCGGCGGCAGCCGTTGCGGATAGAGAACGCCGCGCCAGTGCCGGTAGTTCCAGCCCGAGCAACCGACCCGAACGGCCTTCAAGGCCATGCCGGGAACTGGCTAGCACCAACGCGCGCCCGCGTACCTCCCGGTCCGGAGGCGACGGGGATGGCGTTCATCGCGCCGCCGTACTAGACGGCTGGCGTGATGGCAAAAGCTCGCCTTCTCGCCGCGGCCGCGCTGTGGCTGGCGGCGACCCGGCCGGGAGGAGTCATGGCTTTCATGCTGTCCAGCCCCGCCTTCGAGCAGGGCAAGCCGATCCCGAAGCAGTACAGCTGCGAGGGCCGCGACGTGTCGCCGCCGCTCCGCTGGAGCGACGCGCCGGCCAACACGAAGGCGCTCGCGCTCGTCTGCGACGATCCCGACGCCCCCGCCGGCACGTGGGTCCACTGGGTGATCTACGACCTCCCGGCCGCCACGAGCGAGCTGCGCGAAGGCGTGCCGCCCGACGAGAATCTCTCGGGCGGCGCCCGCCAGGGCGTGAACGACTTCCGGAAGGTGGGCTACGGTGGCCCCTGCCCCCCGCCCGGGAAGCCGCACCGCTACTTCTTCAAGCTCTACGCGCTCGATGCGCCGACGGGTCTCGAAGCCCGCGCCACGAAGGACGGGGTGCTGAAGGCCATCAAGGGGCATGTGTTGGCCGAGGCCCAGATCATCGGCACGTATCAGCGCTAGGGCTCACCGCTTCTTGAAGAGCGCATCGAGACGCGCCCGCGTCTCGCTCGGCGTTGCTGCGGCTGCACCGTGCGCCGCCGGCCGGAAGTAGTCGCAGAAGTTCCCCGCCTCCTTGTCCGCCACTCGCTGTGCGTTCGGCTCGCGGCAGTCGTTGTGGCGACCGGGCTCGTAGAACGCGCAGTTGCGACAGCAGTGAAGGTACGCCGTGCAGCGCGCGCAGACGTCGCGCACGCCGACCCGCTCGACCTCGGCGACGGTGCCGCAGCCCTGGCACCGAACGGCGACGAGCACCATGCTACCGCCGCCTCCGCCGCCCGAAACGGCCGGGGCTCATGCCGGCCAGCGGCAGCGCCGTGCGGCCGTCGACGACGAGGTCGGCGATCGCCTGCGCGGTGATCGGCGCGAGGAGGATGCCGCTCCGGTAGTGGCCGGTCGCGTAGAGGAGGCCCGCAACGCCGGGCGCCGGCCCGATGATCGGCCGGTGGTCCGGGGTGGCGGGTCGGAGCCCCGCGTACGCCGTTTCGAGGGTCATGCCGCTCACCACGGGAGCCATCGTGCACGCCGCCGCGAGGATATCGGCGACGGCGCCGGCCGTGACCCGCTTCTCGTAGCCGGCATCCTCGAGCGTGCTGCCGGCGAGCACGCGCCCGTCGACGCGCGGCACGACATAGCCGCGCAGGGAATAGAGGGGCCTGGGAATGGTGTCGAGCCCGCCCCGCAGGACGAGGATCTGGCCGCGCACGGGGAAGACCGGCGGCGGGGACACGCCGGGCGGCAGACCGAGCGCGCCAGCCCATGCACCCGCCGCGTCGACCACGACCGGAGCGTCGATCGGGCCGGCGCCCGTGTCGACGCCCTCGACCTTGTCTCGCCGCGCCCGGACCGCCCTGACCGGCGTACGCTCCATCACCTCGGCGCCGGCCCGCCGGGCCGCCACGGCGAGCGCCGTCACGAGGCGCTCGTTGTTGACCCGATGGTCGTCGGGGAAGTGGAGCGCCATCCGGACCCGAGGGCTGAGCGCGCGGACGAGGCGGCGAGCATCCCGGAGCCGCTCGACGCGGAGGCCGGCCGCACGCTGCCAGCGCGCCCGGGCAGCGAGTACGCGCGCGTCGGACGCCGTGAGCGCGACGTACACGATGCCGTCGGTGCGGTACTCGACGTCGATGCCGCTTTCCGCGGCGAGCGCCTCGGTCCATTCACCGTAGCGAGCGCGGCTGGCGATCCCGAACCGGAGGAGCGGTCCCGGCCCCGTGGACTCGGCCTGCGGCGCCACCATGCCCGCGGCCGCGCGCGTCGCTTCCCCACCCACCTCCGCCCGCTCGACGACGATCGTGTGCACGCCCCGGCGCGCGAGCTCGCGAGCGATCGCACAGCCGATCACGCCGCCGCCCACCACCACCACGTCCGCGGTCCGCTTCATGGCGGCGGCGCGGAGAGTCGCTCGAAGCCGTGCGGCGTGATCAAGATCGTCTGCTCCGCGCGGTAGCCGCCGAGGCCCTCTTCCCACGCGTACGGCTCGAGCACGAGCACCATCCCCGGCTCCAGCACGGTTCGGGCCTCGGCATCGAGCCCGAGGTCGGTGCCGACGAAGGGCGGCTCCACGCCGCCGAGCCCGAGACCGTGCGCGAGGTAGAGCGGTCGCGGCCAGGGCGCCGGCCGTCCCGGCCCGTTCGCCGCCAGCGCCACCCGATGCAGCTCCGCGGCGGTGGCGCCCGGCCGGCACGCGTCCAGCACCGCCTCGGTGATCGTGTGCCAGCGTGCCCGCAGCGCCCGGTCCGCGGCGCCGGGGTCCCCGCCGCAGACCCACGTGCAACCGAAGTCGGCCATGTAGCCGGCGTGCAGCATTCCCGTGTCGATCATCACCTGGTCCCCGGCGACCAGCCGGCGCTCGCTCGTGAGCTCGCGGTAGGGAAGGGAGCCGGGGAAGGTCCAGGGCGCGTCGCGGGCATGGCGCGGGATGACGCAGAAGATCGGCTCGACGTGACACGCGGTCACGCCACGGCGGGCCATTGCCGCGACGAACCGTCCCGCGAGCTCCACCTCGCGCACGCCGGGCGCGATCGCCCGCAGCACGTCGGCGACGGCAGCCTCGCTGGCGCGCTGCGCCTCGCGCAGGAGTTCCACCTCCCCGCCGGTCTTGATGGCGCGCGCCGCGAGGAGCACGGGGTCGGCGGCTTCGCAGCTGGCGGCGGGTAGCGCCCTCTCGAGCGCGAGCCCGACGGCAGCCGGGAGCCGCTCGACGCCGACATGCTCGACGCGGCCCACCAGCTCGGCCAGCAGCGACGCCGCCCGTTCGGCGCTGCGCGGCCAGGCGTGACGCTCCACGCCCGCGGGGACGAACTCGGGCTCGACGCCGAGCACATGCAGATGCTCGGCGGTCACGACGGCTGCGAACGGCCGCGCCGCCCCGACGCTGCTCTCCCCGTGCAGCGGGACGGCGCCCGTGCCGTAGCGGACGCCGGCGGCCGAGGTGAGGACCAGCGCCTCCTGAGCGGTCTGCTCCATCGCGGCGCGCAGCCGTGCCGTCCGCCCGGCGCGGAGCGCAGCGGGGTCGCAGCTCACGGCGCTTCCTCGAGCCAGCGCGGCGAGCCGTCGGCCACGAGGAGCGCGCGCGTCGCACGAAACCCGCCGACGACCGGCACGAGCACGAGCACGGTCCCCGGTCGGAGCGGCTCGGCGTCCTCGCTCTCCAGGTCGATGAACGGCGGCTCGATGCCGACACCGAGCCCGTGCGCGAGGAGACCTTCCTGTCGCGCGCCAGCCGCGATCGCGGCGGCGCGGAGATCGGCCGCCGTCGCCCCCGGGCGGCAGCGCTTGGCAAGGTCGCAGAGCGCCACGAACCACGCGCGCCGGGCGGCCGCGAGGTCACCGCCTCCCACCGCGACGGTGACGCCCGCCAGGCCGGCGTGGCAGCGGAGGTAGAAGCCGAGCTCGAGCGCGATGACGTCGCCAGCCGCGAGCGCCGTCGTCGCCGGCAGCCGGACAAACCCCGGCCCCGTTCGCCACACGAGCCCCTCGCCGAGGGGGAAGCCGGCGCCGGACCCCGACATGCTGGCCGCGAAGCCGGCGACCAGCGCCGCCACCGGTGCCCCGGGCGCCGCGGCCCGGCACGCGGCCCGGAGAGCGGAGCGCGCAGCGCGGAGCGCGGTTTGAACCGCCGCGACCTCGCCCGCCGTCCGCGGCGCGGCCGCCTCGGCGAGGAGCGGCATGGCGTCGACCAGCGGGCGACCGATCGCCTGGCGGAGCGCGGGCGAGAAGACGTCGGACGCGACCGTCCCTCGCGCCGGCTCCACCAACTCGGCCAGGCGGCGAAGCGCCTGCTCGCGGTCCCACGCGAGCGGCTCAACCGCCGCGCTCGGCATCCAGGACGGGGCGCCGTCCGGGTCGGCCGTGAACACGACGGCCGACGGGGCGCCGGCCACGACCACCACCGACGGCAGCGTGCCGCCGCCGCCCGCGACCTGCACGCGACGCGCCCCCGAGGCGAACGCGGCCAGATGCGGCGTCGCCAGGAGCAGCGCGCCCACGCCCCGGCGCGCCATCGCCGCCTGCACGCGCGCGTAGCGCTCGCGTGCGGGGTCCGTCACGCCCGCCGCACCCGAAAGCGCGGCACCGTGGCCTCGGGGCTCATCTCCTCGAACAGCACCTCCACGGGGAGCCCGACGCGAACCTCGCCGGGCGTCGCGTCGACGAGGTTCGAGACGAGGCGCACGCCCGGCGCGTCGTCGAGCGCGACGACCACCACCGTGAAGGGCACGGAGGCTTCGAGCGCGGGGAGCGGCGCGCGATGGACGACGGCGTAGGTGAA
>Ga0209056_10007932_pt1 | contig 10914 bp, 11 predicted proteins | sample GraSoiAngelo_114_FD_185876 | JGI IMG/M metagenome (GOLD analysis project Ga0209056, IMG submission 185876) | Grasslands soil microbial communities from the Angelo Coastal Reserve, California, USA - 14_0903_13_40cm (SPAdes) (version 2) | ecosystem: Environmental > Terrestrial > Soil > Grasslands...
TGAGAACGATCACGCGCACTTCGCTATCCTCGTTCGCAGCTATGACCGCTTCCCGCAGGTCAGAGATCAGCTTGCGATTGATGGCGTTCAACCGTTCCGGCCGGTTTAGGGTGATGCTCGCGATGCCATCCTCTGCGGTGTAATCGATAGCCTCAAGAGTCATAGTGCGAGCCTCCGTTGTAGTCGATGCAAACGACTATAACGGGTCAGCCCACCGTCTGTTAGATCTCGGGCTATTTGTTGTTCGAAGCGACGCGCGCCAGTCGAGGCCTATCCGCCGTTGCGGCGCCGCGCGTTGCGAGACGCCTTCTCCGCGACGTCCGCCACATCCTCCGCGCGTTCACTCACCTCGCGTGCCACCTCGCTCACGGTCTCGCGCGCCTCACGCCCCGCCTGGTTTGCGGCGTTTCGGCCTGCTTCGACGCCCACCTGCATCGCTTCCCGGTTGGCCTCGACGACCCGCTGAAATGTATCCCGCGTCTCGCTGCCAAGGCCCGCCATCTCACTTATCGCCTGGCGTCCCAATTCAAAGCGTCGCCGCTGCCGCCTCGTCCACGTCTCAATAGCCGCCTTTGTCAACCCGATCGCGTCCGTAGGCGCTTCCAGCCAGATGCGCGTGAGGTCCGCCCGCTCACGCTGAGTCCTACGGGCCTCTTCCAACACGATCTTTCCCCACTTGTGCGCGCGTTCGTTGCCCATGTCCGCCATGTCCAGCATGGCGTCTGAGCTTTCGTTCATGGTGCTCACAAAGCGATTTATCCGTCTGCCCATTCTTTCAATCCTCCTTCAAAGGCTTGCCGTCTGTCTCAATTCCGATTTTCTCTGTCGTTTGCGTACGCGGCCCCTAACGGCCGCCGCCCAAGCGGCTTCCGCTGCGGCGGCCGGCCGGCTTGTTCCGAGTGCTTCCGCCGCGGGTCGTCGCTCGCGCTCGCGCGGTCGACCGCGAGCCGCCAGCGGTTGCGCGCGGTCGACTGGTCGTGGTCCCGGCGCGGCTCGTTGCCGTCCTCGCACGCCCGGACGTGGAGCGCGAGCCGCTCGCCGTGGTCTTACGTGCCGGTGACGCCTTCGCGCCGGACTTAGCTCGCGTAGCCGTCGTGCGCGCGGTGCTTGCCCTTGCGCGCGATGTGGTCGACTTTCGCGCCGTTGTCGAGCCGGTCGTCGTCCGCCGCCGCGTCGTGGTCGCGCTCCGGTGCGGAGTCACAGCTTTGCGCCGCTGGCCGTTGGTCGCCGACATCAGCTGCTCTTTGCGGCGCTCCATCCGCTCGCCCAGCTGGATCAGCCGCGACATCCCGGCTTCGGCCGCCTTCGGCAGCATCTCCGCTTCCTCCTCCGCCACGTGGTCCTGTACGTTGTCCTTCAGTACGTGGAACTTCGACTCGAAGCTCGAGTCCTTCGCGTCCAGCTTTACCATCTCGTTCAGAAGCTCCTTTACCAGGCCGTGCTCCTCCTCAGCATGGCGGACGGTCTCTCGCTCACCTTGCCGCTGAACGGACGGGTAAAAGATCTCCTCCTCGAGGGTTGTATGGACATCCAGCTCTATGTAGATGTTGTCGAAAATGGCCTTCTTCGTCTGGGCGTCCGACGCTTCCTCGAAGTCTCGGAACAGCGTCTGCACCCTGCGATGGTCGTCTCGGATCATCTGAATAGCATCCATTTGGACAATGTCCTTCCTTTCCTCAAAATCGTGGGAACACCTGTAGTATCCGCGTAGAAGGGTTGCAGAACCGTAAAGTCACACCAAAGTGGCGTATCGCATCTGCATAAGACTGGGGACTGACAACTGAGAACCAACAGCTACGTGCCGCGGGCATCAGCTTCGGTATAATGTTCGTAGCGGAGGCATTCGATGCAGGAAAGCGAACAGACACTAGACGAACTCCAAGAGCGCATCGCGCACGTCCTCCGCCGTCTTTGACATCCCTGCGCGCGAACAAGAGATAGCCGCTCTCGAAAAAGAGTCGTCCGCTTCCGGCTTCTGGGACGATCCCCAGTCTGCGCAGCGCATCATGCGCCGTCTCGCGGATGCCCGCGAGCAGGTCGACACCTGGCGCGGCCTCGAGTCCCGCGCGACAGAGCTTCAGCAATTGCTTCGGCTCGCCCGCGACGAGTCCGACGAAGAGCTATCGCAAGACATCGCCTCTGATGTCGCATCGCTCGCGCGAGAGTTCGAGGAGATGGAGCTGGCGCTCGCCCTTTCCGGCGAATACGATCGCCGGGACGCCATCGTGGCGATTCACGCGGGGGCCGGCGGCACCGACTCGCAGGACTGGGCGGAGATGCTCCTGCGTATGTACCTCCGCTGGGCCGACAAGCGCGGCTACAAGACTGACATCCTCGACATGACGGCCGGCGAAGAGGCGGGCATAAAGAGTGCCACAGTCGAGGTCCGCGGCCGCAACGCCTACGGCTACCTGCGCGGCGAACGCGGCGTGCACCGCCTCGTGCGCATCTCCCCGTACGACGCCTCGAAGTCTCGCCACACGTCCTTCGCGCTTGCAGAGGTGATGCCCGAAGTCGAAAGCGAGGCCGAAGTACGTTTGAATCCGGACGAGCTTCGCATCGACACCTTCCGCGCCAGTGGCCACGGGGGCCAAAACGTCCAGAAGAACGCGACGGCTGTCCGCATCACGCATATCCCCACCGGCCTCGTTGTTACGTGCCAGAACGAGCGCTCACAGGGCCGGAATAAAGAGTCTGCGCTCAAAGTACTCGAAGCGCGCCTGCTCGAGAAGGAGCTGGAACGCCAGGCAGCAGAGCAGTCACGCCTGAAAGGCGAGCACGTGTCCGCCGAATGGGGCAACCAGATCCGCTCCTACGTCCTGCACCCGTATAAGATGGTGAAAGACCACCGCACCGGCTTCGAGACAAGCGACGCCGAGCTGGTCCTCGACGGAGACCTTGACCCGCTGCTGCACGCCTACCAGAAATCCACCCTTGGTGATTAGCGAATCCTCCCGCCCCGCATCCGCTTTCTCATTTCTCCCTCTCCTGGTTCTCGCCTTAGTCATCGTTATGTCCGTAACGACGTGCTTTCCCGCTCGCGTCTCCGCCAACGCTGCTCCCACCGTCTCCGACGCGGGAGTCACAGACAGCTTCCCCAACGGTATGACCTTTGCCGTCAGTGCCAGCAGCGATTCGCCCATCAACGAGCTGAAGATCCGTTACAAAGTTCTCCCGGATGGCACCTCCGCTATCGCCAGCCCCAAGTTCCAGCCAGGGACCTCCGTAACAGCGACCTTCGACCTCGGCGGTGCCGACCTATACCTTCCACCCGGCACAGTAATCGAGTACCACTGGGAGGCCACCGACGCGGACGGCGACCAATCTCGCACCGAGACGGCCAGCTTTTTCTATGACGACGTCCGATTCCAGTGGACGCCCCTGGAATCGAACGGCGTCACGATCTACTACTACTCCGGCTCGCAAGACGACGCCCAGGCGATGCTCCAGACAGCCACCGAAAAGATCGGCTCGATGTCGCAGCTTCTCGGCGCGAACATCACCTACCCGATCAAGGTCTGGATCTACAAGAACAATGACGACATGCGCCCAGCCCTTCAGCGCCGCAGCGCGACGTTTGAGGCCTCCGTCATAACGGAGGGAGTGCGCGTAGCCTCCGACACTGTATTGATTCTCGGCAATGGCTCATTCAGCACGCTCCGCCACGAGCTGACGCACGTCGTGACTCATGCGGCCGGCGAGAGCGCTCTCGGCCATCTGCCGGCCTGGCTGGACGAAGGAACGGCGGTCTACGGCCAGAACGACCCCGGCGGCTTCGGGGACGCCGTCGACCAGGCGGTGCGCCGGGGCAACGTGTTCTCCGTGCGCCAGATCACCTCCCAGCCGGGAGATCCGTCCGCAGTCAACCTCTTCTACGGCGAGTCCTGGAGCCTGGTGAAGTACCTGAACGACACGTATGGTCCCGAGAAGTTCGCGAAGCTCTTCGCCGAAATCAAGAAAGGCAGCACCATCGACGACGCCCTCAAGGCGTCGTATGGCTTCGACCAGGACGGCCTCGACAACGAGTGGCGTGTCGCACACGGCCTCCCGCCGCGTGCTACGACGGAGCCAAAGCAAGAGCAACCCCAAACGACGGCCGGGGCTTCCGGCTCTCAAACCAACGCACAAAAGGACAACGGCGGCGGAACGTCTGCCTTCGTGCTCGTCGCATTGGCAGCGGGCCTGATCGTGCTCGCCGGCGCCGTCGGACTAGCCGGCTGGGCGGTGGCGCGACGGCTTTAGAAGCAACGCTTGTTTGATTGCCAAAAGCCACTTCCGCTCATCATCGGGCACTCGTAGGATGAGCGCGGAAACAGGGCTACCAATCTGTTTTACACGCGCATGCTATTCTGCTCGTACGGCAGGCTCCACCACGACCCGCTTGTGCCAAAAGCCACCTCCGCTCATCCTGAGGCCCTCGTAGGATGAGCGGGGCGACGCCCATGCGCGGTTGGATCGCTCCTCCAATCGCAATGTGTGGAGTTAGGCGAATCAGCTCCGCACCAGCACCGATGTTTCGTTGTGAACGTGTGCCTATGATCGGATCGATACCGCGGGTGTCCCGCGGTTCGTCCAAGCTGAATTGACTCGCTATAGATGGCGAGCAATTTTTGCTAAAACTTACAATAGAGTGCATGATGTCAGCTCAGGGGCTTTCCATCACTACGATGGATGGAATCGCGCGAGCGCGTCGGACACCGCGAGGCAGCGGGATGGTTTCACCTTGGATAGATGCATATGACACCTGACAAGCCAGACCCCGAGTATGTGTTGGGAGCATCTGCGTCGGAACACGAACGCCTCGAGCGACAGGCGGACGCATTCGATCCTCTCACCGAGCGGATCTTTCGCCAAGCGGGGATACAGCCAGGAATGAAAGTTCTCGACGTCGGTTGCGGGGCAGGCGACGTCTCGCTGCTAGTCCAGCGTTTGGTTGGGAGGGATGGGAGCGTACTTGGCGTGGATCGACAAGCTGCTTCGCTTGAGACAGCGCAGAGCCGCGCGACGAGAATGAGGATCAAGAACATCAGTTTTCTAGAGTCGGACTTTCGTTACCTTGATGAGAGACACGGTTTCTTCGATGCGGTAGTAGGCCGCTTGGTCTTAATGTATCAGACCGATCCTGCGGACGCTGTTCGCCTTGTCGCGCAGCGAGTCCGACCGGGCGGCGTAATCGCGTTTCACGAGCTTGCCGCGACCACTGGCATGGCCCATCCCCCGTTACCACTGCGAGAGAAAGTGGCTCGCTGGGTAACAGAGACACTTCGCCGCTCGGGAGCAGAAACGCTCATGGGTATCCGGCTCTATTCGACGTTCGAGGCGGCCGGGCTCCAGTCCCCGGAGATCCTTGCGGAAGCAATCGTCGACGAACCCTCGAATCCGTTCCTCTGGGTACCGATGGTCAGTGTGCTGCTGCCGAAGATGGTAGAGCTCGGAGTAACTACGGAAGCAGAGGTGGGAATCGGTACACTAGACGTCCGCCTGGAGCAGGAATTCATCGACGCAAAGGGAATAGCTGTGCCTTATATCTCCTTTGGCGCATGGGCAGTGCTCCCCGACGAGCTGGCCTAAGGCAAGGTCGCCATTCTTCGTTCCCGCGTGATTCGCTGGGTGTCCTAGGCCGCGCTTCACGCGCGGCCGGCCTTAGTGCCGACGGCAAGACCATCGAGAGTCCCTCAAAACAGCTTACGGCTTCGACCAGGACGGCCTCGACAACGAGTGGAGCGCCGCGCACGGGCTTTCTCCCCGAGCCATCCCGGAGCCCAAGCGGGATCAGCAGCCCGGCTCTTCAAGCTCCCAGAATACGCCTCAGGCAGACAACGGCGGCGGAACGTCCGTCCTCGTGCTGATCGCCTTGGCGGCGGGCCTGATCGTGCTCGCCGGCGCCGTCGGCCTCCCCCGCGGGGCCGTGGCGCGGCGGCTTTGAGGATCTCGCCGAGAACGGGACACCTCGCTGACAGCCAACAGCTGATAGTTACGGAATGATCAGCCCGCTCGGCCTCTGCTCGCCGCGCTGCCCCGGCGGCGGCCCCTCCGGCGAAACAGCCGATGTCGGCCCGCCCTCGCTCTGCGGAGTGCCCGTCTCCACCTCCGCGGCCGTCAGGACCTGCTCCACCAGCACCGATTCTTGCACCACGCCCGGAATCGCTATCTTGTCCGCGATGACTGTGAGAGGCACAGCCCTTAGCCCATAACGCTCGCCCAGCTCCGGGAACTCGTTGACTTCGATCACCTCCGCCTGCACTTTCGGGTTCGCGAGCGAGAGCTGATACGCAAGCCTCATCATCTGCGGGCAGTAGCCGCACGTCGGCGTGACGAAAACTCGCAGCAGTGTCTCGTCGCGCATCTTCTTCAGTTCCTTGACCGACTCCTTCGAGAGCAGTACCTCGCCCCGCGAAATGTCGACGATCGATTCCAGGAACGAAGGAAACTCGGTGCCTCCGGGCATGCCGTAGAACTTGAACGACGCGCCGTTCGCGTTACGCCCGGTCCCAGCGCCGCGCAGCACCGTCCCGGGGATCCGCTCTATCCCGAACTTCGCACGCTCCTCGGCTGCTGCCTCGAAGATGTGCACCCGTAAGCTAATCAGGTCGCTCAGCGCCGACAGCTCTTGCAGCATCTCGCGCGTGGGCTTGCAGTAAACGCACGGCTTCCGCCCGGGCACCGTCAAAGCCGACTCTCGCTCGGTGAAGTAGTCGATCTTCACCAGCCCGATCAGCTCGGCCGCAAACTTCTGCCGGATCAGATCCTGGTCTTTAAGCGGAATCATGAGAGGCGACCAGCGATCGGCATTAGGCAATCAGCGATACGCCCTGCCGACTTCATGCTTCCTCATTTCTCATTTCCCCTCGTCTTCATCCACACCAGCACCAGCCGCTGAGCCGCCGTAAACGTCGACGCCAGCGCCAGCACCCAGAGCATGATGTGCACGCTGCTCTCCCACACGTCCCAGTACGGCTCCAATATAAGCCCTGCAGCGAGCACGAGAACGCGAGGCGCGCGGCTAAACAGTCCTTCCCGCAACTCGACGCCCACGATTTCCGCACGCGCACGTATGTAGCTCACCAGCAGCGACGCCACGACCGCGACGAAGGCGAGCTGCTGGTCCTCCGTCCGGCCGATGCCGCCGAAATAAACGAGCAGTCCGAAAAGCACGGCCGCTTCCGATACTCGGTCCATCACCGCATCGAAAACCGAGCCGAAATCCGTTGCCTTGCCCGTCGCCCGCGCGAGCGCCCCATCCAGCGTGTCCAGCGAGCTGGAGGCGAGAACAAGTATTCCCGCGGCGACAAACTCCCCGCTTCCCGCCAGGACAGCGGCGAGGATATTGCCCACCACGCCTACAATCGTGAGCATATTTGGGGTCGCGCCGGCCCGCGCCAGCAAATCGACGATTGGATCGGTAAACCAGCGCGGCGCCGACCGCGGTACCAACGTGGGCATCAAGTCTCCGCCTGGCTGCGGTCAGCCATGCATTCTTTGTAGTAATCGATGATCTGCGCGGAGACCCGCGCCCAGTCGTATCGCTTGGCCGTTTTTTGCGCCTCGTGGCCCATCTTCTTGCGCAGGCCCTGGTCCGAAAGCAAGCGCTTCAACGCGGCCGCCAGTGCCTGGCTGTCGCGTGGCTGGACGAGCAAGCCTTCACCGCCGTCTGTCAGTACTTCCGAGAACCCCTCGATACGCGAGGCTGCGATCGGTACGCCGGCGGCCAGCGCCTCCAGGAGGACAATGCCCATGCTTTCCCCCCCGGTGTTGGGGGCGCAGTAGATATCGGCCGTCCGGAAGTAGCGGGGCTTCGCCTCGTCGGGCACGTAGCCGGTGAATACGACGTCCGCGAGCCGGTTTCGCTCGACGTACAGCTCGCACACCGAACGCAGCCCTCCATCCCCACCCACGACGACGAGCCGCGTGTTCGGAAAGTCGTGTTTCACCAGCGCAAACGCTTCGAGCAGGAAGGGCAGCCCTTTCCGCTTCTCCAGCCGCCCGAGAAAGAGGATATTCCGTTTGCCGTCCCCAAACTCAGCGATTGGGCTGCCGTCCGCGAAGAATCCGCAGTCGACCCCGTTCGGGATAATCCTGTAGCGACTCGCGAAATGTTTGCCGATGAGCCGGAGGGCGGCCCCGGAGACTGCGATGCGGCCCTGAATACGGCCCCACCACGGCCGGATGATGTACTTCGAGTAGGCGTACAAGCGGCTGCCGCCTTCCCTCGCGGCGTGGAAAGTCGCGATGTTGGTCGCCGTCGAATACCGCAGGAACTGAAACGGCAGCAGCGGCATGAACGGCTCGTGCACATGAACGATGTCGAACTGCTCGCGGGCGCAGAGCTGCTTCACGCGCGGCCCGAGGTCGTACGAGAGGCAGACGTTCGCGACCGATCCCGTCGCGGGCAGCCCGAATGCACTCTCGCCGATGACCGTAACGCAGCCCTGGTCTCGCTCGGGCCGCGACGAAGGCGCGACGATCCGCACGTCGTTGCCGGCGTGTTTGAGCCGCTCAGCCAGCGGCGCGATATGCAGATTCACACCGCCCGGCGTCGCCCAATCGTATGGCGTGACCAGCGCGATTTTCACGCCGCTATCTTATCGCGAGTGAAAGATGCGCCTCACGAAGCTGCGCGCCGTCGGCCCAAGCCCCATTGCGCGCGGCGTCGCGCAGATGCCTCGCCAGGTCTGGCGCACCATCTGCCGCATCCCGATACGCCGCCATGCGACCGGCGGCCCGTACACCGCGCGTGTCGCCTTCGCCGTGATGGCGTACTTCAGATCAGCGGACGTGCGCCCCTCAAACTCCGTGTACGCCGACCCGATCGCCTTCAGGAAGTGGGCGTCGCTGCTGCCCAGCTCGGCCAGCCCCAACGATCGATTCAGGGCTGCCGCCCGCCCGTTGCTCATCCGCGCCGCCGGCGAACAGCATGCCACCTCGATGCCATCAAGAGAGCCGGCAAAGCGCTCGATTGTGCGCGCGCCGATGCTGCGCGTCAGCCAGCTAAGTGGGTGCGGTACGACGCATAGACCTCCCTGCCGGTGCACGTCCTCGATAACTCGTTCAATGGACCGCAGCGATTTCACAGGCTCGTCGACATATAACGCGAGCAGATGCCCTTCGATCGCCGTAACTTCGATACCGGTGACCAGCTGGAAGCGATGGTTTGCTTTCGCCCATCGCTCACGAGCCGCGAGCGCGCCGCGCACATCGTCATGATCGACGATGGCGATTATGTCGAGAGCCGTGTTCTCCTCAACGTACTCGAGGAGCTCCGGCACGTCTGCCATCCCGTCGCTAAACGATGTGTGAATGTGGAGGTCAGCGTTACCCATCTCCGCGCTCCCCGGCCACCACTTCCGACTTCTCTTCTCTGACCTCCGACTTCTGACCTCTGCCCTCTTCGACTTCGTCCCAGATCCTTTCGATCACTGCCCACTGCCCCGGGTCCGACCGCAGCCGGCTCTCCAGGCGCTCGATATACTCTCGCGTGCCAGCGATAACATCCGCCTGGCTGTCCCCCGTTCGTTTCAGCTCCAGCGGCTCTTCGACCCAGCCCTCGATTCCGTACTTCCCTCGGCGCGCGGAAAAGCAGGGAATTACGGGCGCGCCCGTCCTGATCGCGACTTCGATCGGCCCTGTCGGCATCAGCGCGCTCTCGCCGAAGAACGGCAGCGCTTCCTTCGGCCCTTCAATGTCGCGGTCTCCCATCAGCGCGACTACGCCGCCGCGCTTCAGCGTCTGGAAGACTCGCTTCACGTTCCCACGGTTCACCGGCCCGAACTCATGCCCCTTGCTCGCCCGGTACTCGTCCATCAGCTTTGACATTCGCGGGTGCACCGGCTCCGTGAGCGCGAAGACGTGAATACCGAGATGCGCGAACGCTTGCATGGCGAGCTCTGGGTTTCCATAGTGCGCGCTCAGGGTGATCACGCCTTTCCCCTCGGCGATCGCGGGCCGCAGGTACTCGTCCAGGCCGTGGAAGACGAGCCGCTTCTCGAAGAATGCCCGAAGGTCCATCCTCGGTAGATGTGCCACATCAGCGTAGTACAGCGCGACGTTACGAAGCACCTGCTTCGCCGTGCCTCGGACCTCCGCCTCCGGCACGTCCGGCATGACGTGTCGGAGGTTGTCATGGATATTCCGCCGCACGCCCGGCGCCAGATGGTACGCCGCCCATGCCGTCCCGCTCATCAGCGGATAAAGGAAAGACAGCGGCAGCCGTCCCAGCGTATGGAACGCAATCCAGTAAAACAGGAACTTTAGCATGGCCTCAGTTTACCGGGTGATGATGGCAGTCCTGCCGTCACCACGAAGCCCAGACCTTTATCGGAGCGGCGAGGCACCCATGTCACTGGCGCCAGCTCGGCCCTCACACCATGGCTGATAGTCGATGCCCGCTCCCTTACCGGCGGTGGTTCGCCCGGCGCGTTGCGCACGACGTGCGGCCGACGGAGCATGCATCTTTACTCCGCCTGATAATATTCCGCCCCCAGGTGCGTGATCTGCTCTTCCCCCATCAGCCAGCGCAGCGTGTTCTTCAGCTTCGTCTGCTGGATGAACAAATCGTGCTCCGGATACACCGATTGCGCGTGCTGCGGGCTCTTGAAGTAGAACGAGAGCCACTCCTGGACGCCCGTCATCCCCGCTCGTTGCGCGAGATCGAGGAACAGCACCAGGTCCAACACCAGCGGCGCGGCGAGGATCGAATCGCGGCACAGAAAGTCGATCTTGATCTGCATCGGATACCCGAGCCAGCCGAAGATGTCGACGTTGTCCCAGCCTTCTTTGTTGTCACCGCGCGGCGGGTAGTAGTTGATGCGCACCTTGTGAAAGATGTTCCCGTACAGCTCCGGATATACGTCCGGCTGCAGGACATACTCGAGCACGCCGAGCTTCGATTCTTCCTTCGTCTTGAAGCTCTCCGGG
>Ga0209056_10007933_pt1 | contig 10913 bp, 5 predicted proteins | sample GraSoiAngelo_114_FD_185876 | JGI IMG/M metagenome (GOLD analysis project Ga0209056, IMG submission 185876) | Grasslands soil microbial communities from the Angelo Coastal Reserve, California, USA - 14_0903_13_40cm (SPAdes) (version 2) | ecosystem: Environmental > Terrestrial > Soil > Grasslands ...
GCACATCGGCGGCTACGTTGCGATCGAGGGTGCCGGCGACGGTCCGTCGGTCCCGGCGGCGCTCTACCTGCACATCGGCGCGGGCGAGCGCTTCGTCGCCGCGGGCCAGTACATGATGCAGCCCGATCAGCTCGCACGTTTCCGCGAGGCCGTGCTCGATGACCGGCGGGGTGCCGAGCTTGCCGTCCTCCTCCGGAAGCTCGGGCGTGCCGGGTTCGCCGTCGGCTCGCACGACGTGCTGCAGCGCGTGCCACGCGGCATCGATCCCGCGCACCCGCGGGCGGAGCTCTTGAAGCGCAAGGGGCTCATCGTCACGTTCCCCGAGCCGCCGCGCCATCTGCTCGTCTCGCACGCACTCGTCGACTGGCTCGTGAAGGGCGTCCGGCGCGCCGTGCCGCTCGTCGAGTGGCTGGCCACGGTGGGCGAGTGAAGGGAGATATTCCCGCGACTTGGTCGGCGCGCGCTCGCCCCGCACGTTGACGAGGTTGCAAGAGAAGCCGTCGCCGGCACGGAACGGCACCACCCGCTCCGTCAACCGTGCTGCGCCGCTCGACGCGGACATCACTGCGAGAACTTCGCGCGGACGAAGACGTCCCAGAGCGTTCCCATGAACACGCCACCGAAGCGGGCGAGCGCCCCGGCGCGCTCGATCGCGCTGTCCGTGCCGGTGACGCGGAAGGTCCCGGTATCCCCTCTGGATTGCCCACTACGACGTTCCAGCGCCGGCGGTGCCGGTGGCTTGGAGCCGCTGGACGTTCTGGCAGCACACGAGCCGGGGGAGGGTGTCCGGCGTTCAGGGGATGGTGGACTGCGACTGGTTCGCAGGCTCCCAGGCGTCCTTGCGTGCGCTGTGAGGCGGCGGTCGACTTCGCCACGACGTCCGTCCGCCGCAAGTGTCCGCTTCCACCTGGGGTTGCACGCACCCGAGCGCGGCGAACCTACGCACCGCCTCGTCTCTGTGCTTGCCACGCCTCGGAGAGCCGGCAGGCGCCAGCCACGCCAGCTCCGCATGGGCCGTCGCGGCCTCCAGGGGCATGGCGAGCTTCTCGGCTGCAGCGAGCCCGCGCAACGCAAACCAGCGGGGCGCACGGCGGAGCCCGGCGAGCGACAGGGCGCGAGCGGTGAGGACGAGCGCCACCGGCCGGCCGATCGGGAAGAGAACCGCGTAACCCCACAGACGGCTGCACGCCGTCCACGCCCTGTGCCGATCGGGCTCGGTCCGGCGGTGGTCCCACAGTCCGAGGCACGCCTCAGCGAGGGCCGCATACCCATGGCCGGTCGTGAACACCGTCGGCATGACATCGCGCACGAGCGCCGTCGTCGACTCGCAGAAGGCCTGTGCCCGCTCCAGCTCCCCTCGCCGCACGCAGGCGAGGGCGAGAAGGCCGTCGCAGAGAATGCGCGATCCGGTGTCCGACACGTGCGGGAAGATTGCGCGTGCCTCCTCGAAATACTTGACGGCGTGATCGAGCTCCCCGCGGGCGAGATGGTTGCGTCCGATCGTGTAGAGTCCCCAGGACTCGTACTGTGCGTTGGCGTGCCGCCGTCCGAGACCGAGGATCTCCATCGAGCGTTGTCGGTTGAGTGCGAAATCCCCGGTGCAGAAATCGGCGTGCGCGAGGACGGCGAGGAGCATCCCCTTCTCGTGCGGGTCTTGATGCGCCTCGGCGAGGTCCAGAGCAGCGACGCCCGCGCGGCGCGCCTGCTCCCAGCGGCCCATACCGACGCAGTAGGCGGCTTCGGCGCGCAATGCGCCGGCTACCCCTTCCGGATCGAGGGTCCTTTCGGCGCAACGGTGGGCGCGGCGGAAATAGGCCTCCGCGAGCCGTCGCATCCGGAAGACCCCCGCGACGTATCCCAATTCCCAGTAGGTCTCGGCGAGCGGGAGCTCGACGGCTGATCGCTCGGCGAGATTGGTCGCGGCCAACGCATTGGCGAGCGTCGGGAGCGCCTCGCCTGCGAAATAATGGCGTCGGGCCTGCCGCGCGGCGGCGAGGGCCGCCTCACCCGAGGCGGCTGCGTCGTCGACGTTCCGCCCGTGGCGCAGCGACGGAAGCACGAGGTGTACGGACTGGCGCAACGCCTCGGCCGCGAACCTCGCGGCCCACCTTAGACGCGTGCGCGGCGCGCCCCGCTCGAGATAGCGCACCGCCTCGTCGAAGTGGGGCGCCGCACCCGCCAGGTCACCGAGCCCCCACACCGCTTCGCCGAGGTGCCGCTCCCAGCGTGCGCGGCGGAGCGTCGCCCCCGACCTGGGAAGCAGGGGAGTGCACGGATCGAGCTCCAGCGCACGCGAAAAAAAGTCCGCGGCATCGCGATACGCCGCCGACGCGAGAGCCCACCCGCCGGCCTTCTCGAGGTACTCGACGGCCTTCGCCGGCACGCCAGCCCTGGTCCAATGATGTGCGAGCAGCGGGTACGATCGCGGCGTGTCGCCAGGCCACCCCTCGAGCATGACCGCAGCACGGCGGTGGAGCTCGCGTCGCTGCTCCGGCGGGATGACGGCGTACGTCGCCTCGCGCAATTTGTCGTGGACGAAGCGGAACCGCCCGCCGGCGGACTCCTCGAGCACGCACCGTTGGATGAGCTGCTGGACCGCGATCGCCCCGTCGACGTCTTCGCGCACGAGCGCGAAGAGAAGCTCGGCATCGAACTCGCGGCCGAGGCAGGCGGCCATCTCGACGAAGGGCGTCGTCGGCGCGGGAAGGTGAGCGAGACGGCGCTCCAAGAGCTCCTGGAGCGTGCCGGGCAGTGGGAGCCGATCGAGCGGCGCGTCGGCGCTCGGCTGTCGCCACCGTCCGGCCCGATCACGAATGAGCAGACCCTCGTCCACGGCGGCGCGCAGATACTCGGCGACGAAGAAGGGGATCCCCTCGGACTCCGTCGCCACGACACCGAGTAGGTCGGCCGGCGGTCGCGACAGGGCGAGCATGTCGCTCATCATCGCCCCGACGCCCTCCCGGGCCAGCCGGTCGAGCGTGATGGCATGCGCCCCCGTCGCGTGAACGATGTCGAGGAGACGGTCGCCTGCCTCGTCGCTCCGATAGACCCCGATGATGAGGATCGGGTGCGCCGCGAGGAAGTCCGACGAGAGCGACTGCAAGAAGCTGAGCGAGAGCTCGTCTGCCCACTGGAGATCGTCGAGCACCAGGAACACGGGGCCCTTCTCGGCGAGCGCGGCCATGGTCTCGCGCAGGACGGTGAAGACGCGGTAACGCGCACCGGGCCCCGAGAGCGTGACCGGATCGGCGTGGAGCGCCTGGCCCGGCACCGAGGCCAGGGAGGCCTCGTAGACCGCCAGCACCGCGCCGCGCGGGCCGAGTAGATGCTCCGACTCGTCGGGACCGAGCCCCCGGCACACGTCGGCAACCTCTTGGAGGAAGGAACGGAATGGATGGAGAGCCGCTGCTGTCTGGTGGACGTCGCTCGCGCCCGTCGCGCCGACGAGACCGCAATCGCCCACGATCACCCGCACGCCAGCGCGGCGTGCCCGCGTGGCGAATTCGCTTGCCAGGCGGGTCTTCCCGACGCCGCTCTCGCCACCGAGGAGGACGAGGGCGCCTATTCCGTCGCAGAGTTTTCGCAGGAAGCCGTCGAACGTTCGAAGCCAGTGCGCACGCCCGACCAGGCGGGCGCGGTAGACGTATCCACGAGCACGGGGCCCGAGCTCGCCGTCCCCCGCCTCACCGCCCAGTTCGCCGAGCACGGCCGCGACATCGCTGGCATAGCCGATGCGGTCGGACGGCCGCTTCGCGAGCAGCCCCAGGAGGAGCGCGTCGAGCTCCGCGGGTACCGCGATGCCTCGCTGCGACAGAGGGACCGGCACGTCCTCCAGGTGACGCTGCAAGACGTCCACCGCCGAGCCGCCGGCGAACGGCGGCTCACCGGTCAGGCTCTCGTGGAGCATGCAACCAAGCGAATACAGATCCGCCCGCGCGTCCCCGGTCTCGCCGCATATCTGCTCGGGTGCCATGTACGCGCACGTCCCGACGAGCGAGCCGCCGACGTGAAGCCGGTCGCGGCCTTCCACCGCGCGCAGCTGTGCGGCGAGGCCGAAGTCCACCAGCACGGGTGTCCCGTCCGGTCGAACGACGACGTTCGCCGGCGTCAGGTCGCGGAGCACGAAGCCCTGCCCATGGAGGAAGGACAGGGGCGCGCACAGCCGGCGATAGAGCGCGAGCGTCCGCGGCAGGTGCGGCGGTTCGCAGATCCCCGCCGGACGCTGCGTGCCCCAGATGTCGTCGTTGTATTCGCGGAGCGTCCGGCCCGGAAGCAGCTCCATCGCGTACCACGGCATCCCCTCGCTCAGCCCTTCGTCGACGATTTTCACGACGCCGGGGTGATCGACGCGCCCGAGCGCCAGGATCTCGCGGCGAAGGCTCGGAACGGCGCCCTCGGCCGCAAGACGCACGGTCTTCAGCGCCACGCGCCGTCCCGTCTCCGCATGCTCGGCAGCGTACACGACCCCCATGCGACCTCTGCCGAGCACCCCACGAATCCGATACGCGCCGATGCACTCCGGCGCCGAAACGTCGTCGACCGAGCGGCTGCCTAGCGTGCGCTCCAGACGACGTTTCCGGGGTCCAAACGAAAGTCGATTCGGTTCCAGAAGGCGAGCTGAGGCCGAACGATGTGGTCTCCGTTCGCCGCCTGGTGATCGACTCTCAAGCCGAGGTCGGCCACCAGCGGATGGCTGTCACAGGCATGGATCGCGAGCTCGTATTCGGGCAGCAGCCCACCGCCGTGCCATGCCTCCAGGACCGACGAAGCCTCGACGACCTGCTGCTGCGATGCCAGCTCCGCGTGCGCCGCGTCCCGGAACTGCTTCAGGAGGACCATCGGGACGGATCGTCGCAAAAAGCCCTCGAAGAGGTCAAGGAAAATTCCGGGCCCGTACCACAGCGTCTTCGCGAAGACCTCCGCGAGGCGGACCCCCTCCGCCTTCACGAGCGTCTCGACGGCGCCCTCGGCGCTGTGCCAGGTGGCTTCGAGCGACGCCAGCGGACCCCCGCCGACGCGCCGGATGGTATAGAGCCGGGTGGTGATGGCATGCGCCTGGGGCCCGGCTTGATCCACGAGGAGGGTGTCGACCGCGAGCTCGGCCGGGTCGTCCCGAGACGGCGAGAGCGTCAGAGTGCCGGTTTGCTTGAAGAACCCGTAGGTTTCCCGGCCGCCGACGCACGCCGCGCCACTGTCGACGAAGACGTACGGCAGGAACCAGCGGAGGCGGCGGCTGCGCGTGTCGACCAGAGGAACCCAGAAGCTATAGTCGCGCTCCGGACCCCAGCCCCACTTCGCGTGCTCGGGATCAAGCGATCGCACCCGCAGCGTGTCGGCGCACACGGCCATGACGAGCGGGCCGAGCACGCGGTACTCCACGGCGTGGCCGCACGGGCGGTTGAACGTCGCGTCGCAGAACTCTGTGAGAGCGTCGGCGTCCGCGTGGAGAAAGAAACTGTACATGGTGCAGTTCTGAAGCGCGAGCGGCTGGCGCAGGACCGCGTTGCCGCGGGTCTCGACGTAACGGGGCAAGTCGGCCATGGTCAGTCCTCCACGTCTCCGATGACGGTTGCCGGTCGCCCGCAGATCGCCCGCGAGGCGTGCATGCCGGACATCGTGGCGGCCTCGATGCACCCGGCGTTGACGATCGTCCGAGTCCAATCGCCGGCGAGGACCAGGTTCTCGAACCCGCTGTCGCCCGCACGGAGCCGGTAGCGAGCCGTCCCGGCGGCCGAGAGAACGTAGCGCTCCGAGGGGTTCACCGTCGCGCGCCAGTACTGGGCCGCGAAGCGGGCCTCTCCCTGCCGCTCCTCCGGATCGACGAGCACCTGCCAGTCGAAGCGGCCGTTTGGTGCAGCCGCGCCGGGCCAGAGGGCCGGCCCGGCGCTCTCGAGCCAGTCGCGTGACTCCTGCCCGACCCGATTCCGCTGGCGCTCGGGATAGCCATGGTCCGAGCGTGGAGGCACCGGCTCGTCGTCGAGGAGGTCGCCGCAGACGTAAGCGAGGTTCTTCGGCCGCTTCGCGGCCGGCCATTGCTCGCGGTCGAGTAGATGCGTCATGTCGGCCCAGGTGTCGTAGGGGAGCGTGTAATTGCCGAGGACGGGCTGCGGGCCGGACCATCCGAGCGCGCGGAGGTCTTTTCCGAGCCAGAGCTGGAGCCCGCGCGTCTGCGTCGTCTGCAGGTTCTCGACCATCGCGCGGAAGCGGGAATCGACTCCCATCAGGTCCGCGCAGATGTACGGGAACATGCCGATCGAGATGCCGAGGACGACGACGTCCTGCGGATTCACCTCGACCGTCACGCGCTCCACGTCGGGCCAGGGTGCCCACCAATCCTCGAGGTCGTAGCCGCCGCGCTTGAGTGCCTCGGCCTCCTCGAGCCGGTCGTAATAGTCGGTCGTTCCGGGCCAGCATGGCAGCCCGCCCACGTCGATCAGCGCATCGTACTCGCCGCCGCCCTTGACCGTCGCCTGGCGGCCCATCTCGATGCGACCGATCCGTCGTGTGCCTGGCGCGAGGCGCAGCGCATCGACGCGGTGGAAAAACTCGAAGCGCACGCCGCGCTTCCTGAGCACCTGGTACAGCGGCGCGAAAACCGTCTCGCCCATCCCGGCCTGCATCTTCCAGATGGTACTGCCCTTGTACGTGAAGCAGAGGCGAAGCGTGTCATACATGGCGAGCCCGGCGCCCACCTCGGTGTGCTCGGCGAAGACGAGCCCATAAAGCGTATTGACGAGCGTCGAGTGTACGGTGCGCTCGGCGGCCCCGTGCTTGCGCAGCCAGGCGCGGAAGTCGAGGTGGTCGATCGACGACCAGTCGTGGGGCGGCAGCACGATGTCGTCGCGCAGCATTCCCACGCTCGCCGCCACGCCAAGGTCGAGCAGGATGAAGAGATGGCGCAGCTCGGCATGTCGATCGAGTACCGGGCCGAATGCCGTCTCGAGCCAGTCGCGAAAGCGCTTGAGGAGCCAGGGCAGGGTAGTGTGCACGAGATCGGGACGCCGGGTCGGATTCTCGCGCACCGATTCGGCGAGCGCATGGGCGACGTGGACGAACGTTGATGCGGCCTCCGGGGTCGCCGCCGGTAACCCCGGCGTTCTCAGGGCCTGCGCGACCGGAGCGACGTCGGCGTGGTCGGGGGCACTGCGGAGCCACCCGCCTATACTGTCGGCGATGCCGGCGACGTCTGCACGCACCGTGTCACGCACGGAGCGATAGAGGTCCGGCTGGAGCGGCGCGTGCCTGGATCGCTCGACGAGATCGGCGAGCCAGCCGAGCAGCAGCTCGAGGAATTGCGGAGGGGTGGGGATGACGCCCCCGTCGCCCGGAAGCCCTTCCGTCCGGGGGAAGGTGACCTCCCACGGGTACCAGCCACCGCCGATCAGCTCCTCGAAGACCACGTAGTCGTGGCGCTTGAACGCATCCGTCCAGGTGGCCAACGGCGTGCCGGGAACCCTCCCGAGCTCTGCGTAGCAGTCGCGGAGCAGGCGGCACGCATTCTCGTAGAAGCCGAAGAACAGATGGAGGCCATGCTCCTCGATGCGATTGGCCTGAGCGACGTTGCGGCTACTCGCCCCCTTCCCTCCGAGCCTCCAGCCCATCTGGTAGACGACCACGTCGAACGAGTCCCGCCACCCGTCGGCATTGGTGAGCTCGAACGCTGCCGTAAGCGCGGCCATCCCGCCGCCCAGGATGATGACACGCCGTTTCTCGGATCCGCTCGGGGAGACGCCCATCGTTCCCTCCAAGGTACGCTCGTCTGCAAGCACCAGGCCCCACGGAGCGTCCGTGCCCCGTGGAAGGAGGGGGCCGTCCCGTCCACTTGACGAGACTGCCGTCCTCTCGATTGGACAGGGAGGTGTCGTCAGGGGAAAGGTGGGGGCCGCCCTCTCGGCTAGCCGTGACATTCGCTCGACGAGCGCGCTCGCGACCGAGCGGAAAAGGCGCGTCGCGAAGTCCGGACGCGCTGCTATGAGTTCACGGATGGCGACACCGTCGATCACGTCGGCGCGCACTTCGTCCTCGGCAACGATCGAGATGCGGGCGCGTTCGTCTCCCAGCAGCGTGCCTTCCCCGAAGATATGCGCCGGTTCGATGAAGGCGAGCGCTTCCTGCCCGCTGCGATCGTTCAGCTCGATTCGTACGCGTCCGTGCCAGACCACGAACAGCCCGGGCACCGCGGTCCCGGCCTTGATGATCGCGTCGCCTGGGCTGTAGCGAAGCTGTATGCCCGTGCTGCGCAATAGAACTTCGTCGTCATCGCTCAGGAATTCCAGGGGACGAGTCATGAAGTCCCCGCGAGCAAGCGCGATGCCAGGCGACGCTAGCGGCGATTCCGAGTGAGGCCGAAGATGTGGATCAGGTTGTAGACATGCGACCGGGCAAGATCGAGGCGCTGGGCGGCCTCGGTCACATTCCAGTTCGACTCCTCGAGCGCCTGGCGGAGCAGCTCCGACTGGAAACGTCGCGTTTGTTCTTGAAATGTCAGCGCCTGTCGCTCGCTCCCCTCGCGTTGGGTGGCGAGGTCCGGGAAAATGTGCGTGTCCTGCACGTGGCGCAGTCCTTCACCGGCGGCGCGTATGACGGCGGCCTCGACGGCGTTCGCGAGCTGGCGGGCGTTACCCGGCCACTCTGCCGACTCGGTAGCGCGAAGAGCATTCGGTGACAGCTCCATCCGGCCGAGTCGGTGGCGACTCGCCGCGCTCTCGCAGAAGAACGACGCGAGCGTCGGGATATCGTCCCGCCGCTCCGCGAGGGAAGGAATCCGAAGCGGCATGACCTGCAACCGGTAGAAGAGATCCTCCCGGAAGCGGCGCTCGGCCACCGCGCGCTCGATATCGGAGTTGGTCGCGGCCATGACCCGGACGTCGGCCCGAAACGGCTTCGAGCTGCCGAGGGGGTAGTAGAGGCGTGACTGGAGGAGCTGCAGGAGCTTCGCCTGGGCCGAAGGCGCGAGCTCGCCGATCTCGTCGAGGAAGAGGGTCCCATGTTCGGCGGCGGCGAGCTTGCCTTCGATCCGGCGCGTTGCCGTCGAGTGGGCGCCGGGAAGCGCACCGAAGAGCTCACTTTCGACGAGGGTCTCCGGCAGCGAGGCGCAGTTGACGTCGACGAAGGGTTGCCCGGCGCGGGGGCCACTGTCGTGGATGATGCGCGCCATCTGGCTCTTCCCCGTCCCCGACTCGCCGGTGAGAAGGACAGTGACATCGAGCGGCGCCAAGAGCGCCGCCTGGCGGAGAACGGCGATAAGCGCGGCGCTGCGACCGACCAGGCCTTCGAGCCGCAGGCACTCGCGCAACCGGCGCATGTCGCGGTCAGCGTCCGACGTCGAAGCGCGCTGGAGCAGCTGGTCGGCGAGCGACGCGAGGTGACGGGCGAAGATCTCGGCGCGGCCGCGATCCTCCTCCGTGAAGGCGTGCCCGGCCTCGCAGCCCTGGAGATAGACGACGCCGCGTGGAACGTCGTCACCGATGGGCGCGCAGAGCACCGCCTCGATCCGGCCTCGCAACACGCTGTCACGGGCCTGGAAGCGCGGATCGAGCAGGGCCGACGACGTCACGATGGTTCGCCCGGTGGCGAGCGCCATGGCGATGATCCCACGGGAAATCGCCGACCGCACTTCCGAAATCGCATCCGGAGAGAATCCGTGGGCGATCCACCAGCGCGGCTCCGCGCTGCGGCCGTCGGCACTGTGCAGCTCGAGGTAGCCTTGGCGGGCCCCGACGACCTCGACGATCAGGCTGAGCGCCTCCTGGAGCAGCGGCTCGAGCGTCGTCTGCCGGCCGAGCTCGAGGAGACGCCGGTACAGATCCCGTTCCTGGCGATAGAGCTCGCGCTCCTCCTGGATCCTGGTAAGGGCGAAGGCGTCGAGTCTCTCGCTCATGCCGGGCTGGCGCAATATCCGCCGTCGCGGGCGAAAAAAGCAAGAGTTTTCTGTCTGCCACCCGGCCGAGTCACACTTGGCAACCGTGCCGTCTAGCGACTGCAGCGGTCGCGCACGCGCGCCAGGCTACAAAGACTTCTGCATTTTACGGAGGACCTGCACGCCTTCGACAGCCGGGCCGAGCTCCTTCAGGCGCCCGCGGGCCACGGTCGGGAGGGCCGTCGCCGGGTTGTGGTAACGGAGCGCGCGCCGGCCCCCCAGGCACGCGCTCTTGTTCTTGAGCCGACGGACGGCCTCCTCATCCCCCGGCAGGGAGACGTTTCTTCCGATCCTTTCCGGATTGGTCACGAGCTACAACGCGACCTTCGGAACCCTCGATCAGTACCTTGCGCTCTTCGGGGCGGCATTGAGCCTCAGCGCGGGCGGGAATGTCATCAAATCCCGTACGCCCCAAGCGGCATCGTCAAGCAAACGCCGGGCCCGGAGGCGACGGGCGGGAGTCCGCGCACAGGCGTCTGACGGCCCGGGTCCATCGACCACATAGTCGAGGTGCACCGAACCGATGTCCGCTCTGGTGGACGACCTGTCCGACGTACTGGACACGGTCACGGCGGCCGGCCGCGGTTCGCGACCTGATTCGACGACGCCCGGCTGGCGCCTTTCATGCATCCATCGGCCGCGGGAGGAAGCGAGCATGTTCGGAGTCCGGACGGCAGATCGACCCGTCGTCGCTCCGTGAGGATGCGCCGTGTTGCGACGGCGGTGCTCATCGCCCTTTCCCTGGCCGCCTGTGGCACGGCGCGTCGACCGGGGTTTCCGCGCCAATGGTGCGACGAAGACGAGCAGATCAAGCAACTCGAGCGCGTCTTCTTCACCCTTCCCAGGTAGATAGACGGCGGAGCGATGGCTCGCATCATCATCCGTCCGAGACGAAAGGCAGGGGGCACGGATGAGACCGTCGATCTCAAAGTGTCTCGCTCTCCGTCGTCTCCGGTCGTCGACGAGAAGGGGGGCGTCGCGGCAGAACACGACG
>Ga0209056_10007938_pt1 | contig 10910 bp, 9 predicted proteins | sample GraSoiAngelo_114_FD_185876 | JGI IMG/M metagenome (GOLD analysis project Ga0209056, IMG submission 185876) | Grasslands soil microbial communities from the Angelo Coastal Reserve, California, USA - 14_0903_13_40cm (SPAdes) (version 2) | ecosystem: Environmental > Terrestrial > Soil > Grasslands ...
CGTCGCGGGGCTGGCGCAGCGCGGCTGGATTGCGCTCTATCGCGGGAACCTGAAGGACGCCATGGAAGCGTTCCGGACGGCCGGTCCCTACGCGTCGGATCGCGCCGCTGCCACGGAACGCACCGCCATGATGGCGATGCTGCAGCGCATTCAGGACGAGTCGAGTCCCGAGCTGGGCGCCGCGCTGCTCACGCTGGCGCGCGGCGACTCGGGTCAAGCGATCGCGGCGCTGCGCCGCGCGGCGGCCCGGCTGCCGGAGCAGGGAGGCCGGCTCGAGGTGTTGCTCCTCGCCGGTCAGATCGCGGCCCAGAAGGGCGGCGACCAGGAGCCGACCGCCACCGCGTTGTTCGACGAGGTCGTCCGCGCGGGTGGCGAAGGCGCCGCCCCCGCCGCCGCCGAGCTCGACTGGGCGCGGCTGCTGGTGCGCCAAAGCCGCAGCGTCGAAGCCATACCACATCTCGAGCATTTGATTCTGACGTACCCGAACAGCGCCTTCGTTCCCGAGGCTCGGCGCGTCCTGGAGCGCGCAAAGGGAGCAATCCCGAAATCATGAGAAGGAGAGAGTTTGTTCGGAGAATTGGGGCGTGCAGTCTGGGGGGACTCTTACCGTCCCTTACCGTCCCTTACCGTCTCTTACCGTCGCTTCTCGTTCCCATGGACGACTCGCAAACCGATCATCTCAAAGCCTACGGTCTGACGTACAAAGCGATCCAGGCCGGTCTCAAGGCGGAGTGGCTCCTCAACTACCGCGGCGGCTCGTTTCTCATTCCCGATCTCGAGGCGCTGCGCCGTGACGCGGCGCTGAACGGCATCCACACCGAGCCGGTCGACAGCGCCATGACGGCAGTGCGCGGCGAAATCGAGGCGAACAACATGGACGCGGTGCCGCTCGAGAAGGCGCCCAAGGTGGCCGTCTACGCGCCGCCCAACGCGGCCCCGTGGGACGACGCCGTCACGATGGCGCTGCAGTACGCGGGGATCCCATTCACCAAGATCTGGGATGCGGAGGTCATGAACGGATCGTTGAAGGACTACGACTGGCTGCATCTGCATCACGAGGACTTCACCGGCCAGTACTCGAAGTTCTTCCTCATCTACTCCGGGATGGCGTGGCTCGCCGACATGGTGCAGCGCAACAGCGACATGGCCCGGCGGCTCGGCTTCCAGACCGTGCCGGATCTCAAGAAAGCGGTCGCGCGGGGCATTCGCGGCTACGTCGAGAACGGCGGCTTTCTGTTCGCGATGTGCACCGCGACCGAGACGATCGACCTCGCGCTGGCGGCCCACGCCGTGGATATCGCCGCGACGTTTGCCGACGGGACGCCGCTCGATCCCGACGCCGACGCCAAGCTCGACTGGTCGCAGGCGTTCGCGTTCACCGGCGCGCACATCGAGACCAATCCGCTGGTCGCGAGCTTCTCCGATATCGACGGCCACCAGGTGAACGGCGGCGCGCGGCGCCAGCCGCTCGGCGCGTTCAAGCTGTTCAACTTCAGCGCCAAGATCGATCCGGTGCCCACGATGCTGGTGCAGGGCCACCGCCCGGTGATTCCCGATTTCTACGGCCTGACGACGTCGTTCACGCGCAACCGGCTCAAGCCGGGCGTCACCATCCTCGCCGAGGAGGAGGGGGCGCCGTGGGTCAAATACATCCACGGCGATCTGGGGAAGGGCACCTGGACGTTCTTCGGCGGGCACGATCCGGAGGATCCGCAGCACCAGATCGGCGATCCGCCCACCGATCTGTCGCTGCATCCGCATTCGCCGGGCTACCGGCTGATTCTGAATAACGTGCTGTTTCCTGCCGCGAAAAAGCGCGAGCTCAAGACGTGAGCGTCGAGCGCCTGGCGGCGGCCGCGCGCACTCTGCTGCAGGAGGAGATCGCCGCGGCCCACGGGCGCGAGGTGTCGTTCGTGGTGCGCGCCGATCCGAACGGCGCGCTCACCGAGGCGCGCGTGGTGGCGCGCGGCACGATCGACGCCGTGCTCGCGCTCCCCGGCGTCGCGCAACGCGGCGAGATGCTGCTGCACAACCATCCCAGCGGGTTCCTCGAGCCGTCGGGCGCCGACCTCCACGTCGCCGCGCGGCTGCACGACGAGGGCGTCGGCTTCGGGATCGTCAACAATGACGTATCGACCCTGTACGTCGTCGTCGAATGTCCGCGCGCGCGCTCCCTCCAGCACCTCGACGCCCTCGAAATCGCCAACCTGCTGACCGAGTCGGGACCTGTAGCCCGTGTGCTGGGCTCATCCGCGTTTGAGGATCGCCCCGGGCAGCGCGACATGGCGGCGTATATCGCCGACGCCTACAACGACGGCGGCATCGCGCTGCTCGAAGCGGGCACCGGTGTCGGCAAGTCGTTCGCTTATCTCGTCCCGGCGCTCGAGTGGGCGCGCCTGAACGGCGAACGCACCGTCGTCTCGACCAACACGATCAACCTGCAGGAGCAGCTCGTCGGCAAAGACCTGCCGATCCTGTCGCGCGCGTTCTCGACGGGCGAGCACGGCGTCACGTTCGCCCTGCTCAAGGGGTGGCGGAATTATCTGTGCCTCGCGCGGCTGGAGCAAGCGCGCGCGGGGCAGGAGTCGCTGTTCGACGACGGGCGCGGCGCCGAGCTCGAGGCGATCGCGGGGTGGGCGGCGCGCACCGCCGACGGCAGCCTCTCCGATCTGGTCGAAGAGCCGTCCAGCGACGTGTGGGACGCCGTCGCCGCCGAGTCGGATCTGTGTACGCGTCTCAAATGCCCGCACTTCGATCGCTGCTTTGTTTTCGCCGCGCGGCGCCGCGCGGCCGAAGCCGACGTCGTCGTCGTGAATCACCACCTGCTCGCCTCCGATCTGGCGGTGCGCATCGCGTCGGACAACTGGCAGGAAGCCGCCGTCCTGCCGCCGTACCGCCGGCTCGTGCTCGACGAGGCGCATCATCTCGAAGACGTCGCCGCCCACCACCTCGGTACCCAGGTCAGCATGCTCGGCGTGCAGCGGCTGCTCGGCCGGCTCGAGCGCAATGGGCGGGGGTTGTTGCCGACGCTCGCCGCGGAGCTCGGCACGCATGATGATCTGCTGGCGGCGGCGAGCCGCGACCTGTTGACGCGGAGCGTGCTCGACGCGGTGGTCGCGGCGCGCCGCTGGGCGGAGGAGCTGTTCGGGCGGCTCGCGCGGCGGCTCGACACCGAACAGGCCGCTACGCCGGTGCTGCGCCTCACCGATGCGTTTGCAGCGGACGGCGTGTGGCGTGAAGGGCTCGACGTCGCACTCGACAACTTGCTCATCGCGTTCAGCAAGCTCCGCGACGGCGTGGAAACGATCGCCGACCGCCTGTCGATCGACGATCCCGCCGAGATGCGCACGCGGCTCATCGGCGAGCTGCGGGGCGTCGTACGGCGACTCGACTCGGCGGCAGAGGGACTCAAGGCGACGTTGCAGCCGGTCGGCTACCGCCCGGCCGCGGGCCCGGCCGTCCGCTGGATGGAGCGGCGCGGCCGGCGGACGCCCAACCTCACGCTGTCCGCCGTGCCGCTCGACCTGGCGCCGGTACTCAAGGAGGCGCTGTTCGATCGCGTCGAGACCGTCGTGCTGACGAGCGCGACGCTCGCGGCCGGCGGCGAGTTCACGTTCCTCGAGGAGCGCCTCGGGCTGTCGCTGCCGCCGTCGCGCGTCACGGTGCGCGAGATCCTGCCGTCGCCGTTCGATTTCGGGGCGCAGTGCGTCTTCGGCATTCCCACCGATATCCCGGAGCCGAAAGGCGACGAACCGGGCCACGGGGCCGCGGTCGCGCGCGTGCTGCTCGAGCTGGCGCATGCGTCCGATGGCGGCATCTTCGCCCTGTTCACGAGCCACGGCGCGTTGCGCCGCGCCGCCGACGCGATTCGGGGGCAGGTCGGCGCGCGTTGGCCGCTGCTGATCCAGGGCGAGGGCCAGCGCGACCAGCTCCTCCGGCGCTTCCGCGACGCCGGCTCGGCAATTCTGCTCGGCACCGATTCGTTCTGGGAAGGTGTGGACGTACCGGGCCGGGCGCTGCGCGTGCTGATCCTCGCGAAGCTGCCGTTCAAGGTGCCGAGCGAGCCACTAACCGCGGCGCGGCTGGAGCGTCTCACGGAAGCGGGAGTGGATGGCTTCACCCACTATCTCGTTCCGCTCGCGGCGCTCAAGTTGAAACAGGGATTCGGACGGCTGATTCGGACCAAATCGGATGTCGGCGCCGTTGTCCTGTTGGATCGGCGTGTGGTCACCAAGCGCTATGGGGCCACGATGCTCGAGGGGCTGCCGCCGGCCTCGAAAGCGATCGGGAACTGGCCCGACGTACGCCGCGAGCTGGAAGAGTTCTTCGCGATGCATAGTATCGGCGCGCCGCCAACGGCGTCTTGGAGCTAGATTAGAGCTGTCTGCTATCAGCCATCTGCCATCAGCCTTCGATTGCTGATGGCTGACGGCAGATGGCCTCTGACCACGAACGCGGAGAGTTAGGAGTGGCAGGATTCAGCAAGCGCGTCGGCGCGCTCCCCACATACCCGATGGCAGAGCTGCCCGCGATCAAACGGCGGTTGATCGAGCAGGGTGTGGATCTGATCGACGTCGGAGCCGGCGACGCCGACTTCCCGCCGCCCGATGTGGCCGTCAAGGCGGTGGCGCGCGCGCTGCAAGATCCCACTATGAGCCGCTACGCCTTTCAGCTCGGCCTCCCCGCGTTTCGCGAAGCCGCGGCGGCCTACATGCGGCGGCGCTTCGGCGTCAGCGTCGATCCGTTCAAGGAGCTGCATCCGCTGCTCGGCTCGAAGGAAGGGATCGCGCACCTCGCAACCGCGGTGCTGAATCCCGGCGACGTCGCGATCGTGCCTGTGCCGGGTTACGCCGTCTACCACGGCGGCACGGTGCTGGCGGATGGCGAGCCCTACCTCTACACCCTCACGCCGCGCACCAATTTCCTGCTCGAGCTGGATGAGATTCCGGCGGCGATGCTCGCGAAGGCGAAGCTCGTCTATCTCAACTATCCGAACAATCCGACCGCTGCCGTCGCGCCGCGCGATTACCTCGAGCGCACCATCGCGGCGTGCCGCAAGCACGATCTCGTGCTCGCCTACGACAATCCGTATTGCGAGATCACGTTCGACGGCTACGTCGCGCCGTCGATTTTCGAGATCCCCGGGGCGATGGACGTCGCGGTCGAGTTCCATTCGCTCTCCAAGAGCTTCTGCATGACGGGCTGGCGGCTCGGCTGGGCGGTCGGCCGTCCCGACCGGATCGCGGCGCTCGCGCGCGTGAAGAACTACGTCGATACCGGCGCATTCCTCGCGGTGCAGGCCGCGGGCGCCGAGGTGCTGAAGCACGCGGAGCGCATCGCGGCCGGATACGCGGCGCAGTTCAAGGAGCGGCGTGACGCGATTCTGCCGGCGCTGCGCGCGAATGGGTTCGAGGTCGAGACGCCGCGCGCGACGCTGTACCTGTGGATTCCGTTGCCGGAGGGATTGGCATCGGCCGCCTTCCAGAAGCGCGCACTCGAAGACGTGGGCGTCGTAACGTTGCCTGGCAGTGCGTTCGGCGCCGGCGCCGAAGGATTCTTCCGCATTGCGTTGACCGTCCCGATCCCGCGCCTCATCGAAGCGACCGAGCGGTTGGGAAAGGTGCTCGCCACTGTTTGATCGTCAGGTAGAGCGACTTCCGATCGGCCGCGCGTGGCTGTGGACCGCGGCGATCCACGTCCTCGCGGTGGTTCTGTTCTTCACCGTGCAGTGGGCGGCGCCGTGGTGGAAGGGGACGTCAGTGCCAACTGAGCGGCGGGAAATGGGCGATACGCTGATGTTCATCCTGGGAACCCGTGAAGTGCGCGCCAAGGGTCCGACGATTGCGACGACGAAGCGTGAGCCCCCTCCGCCTGTCGCCGCGCCTTCGCCGCCCGACACAGCGCCCACACTCCCGGCCTACGACCCCAATGCCAACCGAGTGGCGCCAACCCCACAAGTCGGCGACGGCCGGTTGTGGGTGAGCCCGCGGCCGGGACTGCCGGCGGCGGTCGCCGACCAGATCTATGGCGATACCGCCGCCCAGCACACCGCAGCCATCGAACGACTCAAGGCGATGGTGGACTCGCTGAACGTGATCCTCGATCAGGAGCAGCGCGAGCGCCGGCGCCCGTCGTGGACGATCGGCGGCACGCCGAACAAACCGGAGTGGGGCATCGACTCGGCGTACATCCATGTCGCGGGGATCAAGATTCCGACGGCGGTACTGGCGTTGCTGGGCAACATGCTGCCGCAGGGCAATTTCGATGAGGCGATGCGGCAGCGTCAGCTCGACTATATGCGCGCGGACATCATGCAGGCGGCAGCGCGCGCGCAGTCGCTGGCGCAATTCCGCCGGTACGTGCGCGAGCTGCGCGAGCGCAAACAAGCGGAGCGCGACGCCGACGAACGCCGCCGCGCCCAGGACACCGTCAAAGCCGTTCCGTAGTGTATCTCGCCGCCGTCCTTCTCATTCTCCAGGCGCCGAGCCTCGACCGCACGGAGCAGCGAGTGCGCGCGGCGGCAATGCCCGGGCGAAGCGCAGATCACCTACCTGCAGCAGGTCGTCGACATCCCCAGCAGCACGCTGAATTTCGCGGGCGTGCGCAAGGTCGGTGCGGTGTTCCGCGCATCGCTCGACTCGCTGGGGTTCACGACGCAGTGGGTGGCGGTGCCCGATGCCGTCGGCCGCGCCGGCCACCTCGTCGCCGAGCATCGCGGGCGGCCGGGCATGGTAGGGATGCTGCTCATCGGCCATCTCGATACGGTGGTCGAACCCGCTGGGGCGAACTGGGTGCGGGAAGATTCCAGCGCGCGCGCGATCGGTGGAGCCGACATGAAGGGCGGGGACGTCGTAATTCTGTACGCTCTCAAGGCGCTGCAGACAGCGGGCGTGCTCCGCGACATGAACATCACGATCGTCTTCACCGGCGACGAGGAGCATCCCGGGGAGCCGCTCGCTGACGCGCGCCGCGCGCTCGTCGAGGCTGCGCAGCACAGCGATGTGGCGCTCGCGTTCGAGGCCGGCAACCGTTCTGATGCGACCGTCGCGCGCCGCGGCACCAGCGCGTGGCGTGTCATCGCGACCGGCCGCCAGGCGCATTCGGCGGGTGTGTTCGGCGACGCCGCGGGCTATGGCGCGATTTACGAAGTCGCACGCGTTTTGGACGCCTTTCGAACGCAGTTGGGTGGTGAGCAGTATCTGACGTTCAACTCCGCGATCATCGTGGGCGGAACCGACGTCACCTACGACATCGATTCACGCGGAGAACCGGAGCCAATTGATGCTGTCGGCGACGCCATTCCCCTGGGCTAAAGCCCGGGCTCGGCCACTACGCGGGCCCTTCAAGGGCGCCCGCTTACGCCGAGCCGGTCCTTCAGGACACGGGAAACGAACCCGGCGAGCGCTCTTCATTACTCTCATTGCTCTCGTCGCACCTCTAACCGCTCAAGACACCGCTCGCACGATCCTTCGCGCTGGGACCGTCCTCGACGGCCGTGGGGGCGTGCAGCACAACGTCGACATCGTCGTCGTCGGGAGTCGCATCGAGCGGATCGCCCCGCGCGGGCCCTTGCCGGCGGGGGCGCGGATCGTGGACCTGGGCGACCGCACCGTGCTGCCCGGGCTGATCGACGCCCACACCCATCCCGCCTGGTACTTCAATCGGAAAAACCGGCTGCACACCACGGACGACGGCGACACGCCGGCGCAGTCGATTCTTGCAGCGGCCGCCAACGCGTACGCGACGCTCAGGGCGGGCTTCACGACGATTCAGAGCGTGGGATCACGCAGCGACGTGGACTTGCGCGACTGGATCGCGACGCAAGGGCTGCCGGGCCCGAGGATTCTCACGTCGCTCGATCCTCTGATCGACCGCAGCCTCAGTCCCGATTCCCTGCGGGCACTGGTACGACAACACAAAGCCCAAGGTGCGGACCTCATCAAGATTTTCGCCTCGGGGAGCATCCGGGAGGGCGGGCAGCAGACGCTGTCCGACTCGCAGCTGGTGGCTGCGTGCGGCGAGGCGAAAACCCTCGGCCTGCGTACGCTGGTCCACGCGCACAGCGAGGCGGCGGTGCGTGCGGCGACGCTCGCGGGATGCACTGAGGTCGAGCACGGCCTCTTCGTGACGCAAGACGTGCTCACCCTGATGGCCTCGCGCGGAACGTACTTCGATCCGCAGTGCAGCCTGATATTCCGCAACTATCTCGACAATCGGGCCCGCTACGAGGGAATCGGCAACTACACCGACTCCGGGTTCGCGGTGATGGAGCGCGTCTTGCCGCTCGCGGCCGCGGACATTCGCATGGCGTTGGCGACGCCGGGGCTCAAGGTCGTCTACGGCACCGACGCGGTCGCTGGAGCGGACGGCCACAACGCCGAGGACTTGATTTGCCGGGTTGAGCGGGCGGGTGAACCACCGATGCACGCGATCGTGGCGGCGACGTCGCTCAATGCCGAAGGGTTGGGCCTTGCGGCGCAGATCGGTGCGATCGCGCCGGGGCTCGAGGCCGACATCATCGCGGTGGACGGGGACCCGCTGCACGACATCACCGCGCTGCGGCGCGTCAGCTTCGTGATGAGAGCGGGGCGCGTGGTCCGGAACGATGGTGTGAGGCCGTAGAACAAGTAGGGGCGCAGCATGCTGCGCCCCTACGCGCGACTTCCTGCCGCTTATTGTCTTACCAACGTCCCGCGAATCTCCCCACCTGGGTGTGCCTTGGTGTGAATGTTCACATAAGTGCGACCCGCCCGGATAATCCCCAGAATGGAGTCGGCCGGAGGGACCGGAACGTTGGATCCCTGCGTTGCAGTCCCTGTGAAACCAATGCCGGTTGGGGTGGGCGCGAAGTCTACCCGCACATTTCCCGATACCGAATCTGCCGCGTGGCGATGGATATGCCCCGCGATGATGCTGTCGATTGGCGTATCGATATCGACCTTCCAAGTGATCACGTTGCCCAGAATGGTCACGATGGCGTGGCCGGTTGCGGTCGTCGTGACCGGCGTCGGCGCCTCGTTCGCCCCGTTCAGTGTGGCGGTGTAGACCTCCAGTCCCGCCGGAATACCTGTGCTGTTATCACTGCACGCCACGCCTACCGCCGTGACGATTGCGAACACAGCGACTGCTCGTGATACGTGCATAGTAATCCTCCTTAGACAGCTAATTGCAGGTGATACCGCACAAAGTCTCGGAACCAGACTCAGTCCTCCTTTCGGACGGCTGCGGGTTATTGGACGACGACCTTCCCTGTCATGAAGGGGTGCGGCGTGCAGTGATAGGGAAATCCGCCCGCCGCGGGGAACGTGTGAGAGAAGCGGCTGCCCGAACTCAAGTCGGGTGAGTTCCACACCGAGCTGTCGGACGTCGTCGTGTGCGGCTCCTGACCCACGTCTTCACAGTTCACCCACGTGACCGTCGCACCGGGAGGAACTTTGAGTGAGTCGGGATGGAAGGCGAAATCCCGGATCGCAATGATGTAGTGCATCGAATCGATGACGGTGACCGGCACGCGGCACTCCGCGGCGCCGCTAACAGGACCCGAGCCCCGCTCCGAAAAACACGCGACCACCGCCAGGCCTGCCAGCGCGAGCACTCCAACGCTGAGGCGCTTCATGGCTGCCTCACGACGATGAGGGCTTTCATGAAGGGATGCGGCGTACAGTGGAAGGCGTACTCACCCGGCTGCGTGAACGTGTGCGTCCACGTCTTGCCCGGCTCGATCGGCCCGGAATCCCACGACCCGTCGTCGGCGCTGATCGTGTGGACGAGCTGATCGTTGTTGGTCCAGCGAATCGTCGTTCCGGCAGTGATCTCGATGCGCTTCGGCTCGAATGTCATCGTGCGCATTTCGGCGGGGGTCGCAGGACCCGCCGCCCCTTCGCCGCCGCCGTTCTTCGCCGCCGTTTTCCCTCGCGGCCCGAAGTACCTCGTCAGCGTGAACGGAATCGTGAACTCGAACCCGCCCCGCACGCGGTCGATCCCGCGCGATGCTCCCTGCAGCGTGGCGGTGTTGGTGTTCGTGACCTGCAGCGAGAGCGTGTGCGGCGAGTACGGAATGGCGATCTGCAGTCCGGCGCCCCAGGCCAGTTTCTCGTTGGGCCGCCGGTCGATCAGCGTGGTCGCGTCGCCCGCAAGCGCAAACCAGCGATTGAGCCGTAGGACGGCACCGCCTCCGACGGCGTAGCGGGTCGTATCGCTGTGATAGCCGTTGGAGAAGAATCGCCCGACCGCCATCAGCCGGACGCGGCCTTGTGACCGGCCAACGGTAAGCTCTGCATCAAAGCTCTCTGCGGCCTGGTTATAACCGACCTGCAAGGCGCGCTCATTGATGAGCCATGCGGGAGTGTCTACGCCTCTCACCTTGCCGCGTTCTGCCCACCGCACGAACGCTTCCCACTCGTTGGGGAAAGCGGCGGCGATGTCGGACGAGGTGGCGTAGTTGAAACCGATGAGGAGCGGAACGGGCAGCTGGTAGGCGAGGAGGAACGTCGGCGAATTCGTGACTTTGCGGAGTGGGGCATCACCCACTCCGAATCGGTGCACGAAGTTGAACTGCAGCGTGCCGCGCGCGCCCAGCCAGCCACCCGACAGATTGGGGGGCCGATCGAGGACGGATTGGCACGAGGCTACATCAGAAACTCCGGCAAAAACGGATAGGGCGCAGGCGACGCACACTGCGATCCGACGAAGCTGGGGCAACCGAGCCTCCTCATGGGTGAGACGCGGCCTCGAGGCGGCGTAGTGCCGCCTCTTTGCCGACGACCGACAGCAGCTCGTTCACAGGTTCCGACACCGTTCCTCCGGTCAGCGCGATGCGAATCGGCTGGAAGATTTTTCCCGCCGCCACATTGCGCTGCTCAGCCAGACCGCGCAGCGTCTTCTCGAGACTCTCCGGCGTCCAGTCCGGC
>Ga0209056_10007942_pt1 | contig 10908 bp, 7 predicted proteins | sample GraSoiAngelo_114_FD_185876 | JGI IMG/M metagenome (GOLD analysis project Ga0209056, IMG submission 185876) | Grasslands soil microbial communities from the Angelo Coastal Reserve, California, USA - 14_0903_13_40cm (SPAdes) (version 2) | ecosystem: Environmental > Terrestrial > Soil > Grasslands ...
ACCCATGGCTGCATCGTCGTCAGATATGCGTCAACCGCAGAAATAAGGGTCCAAATCGCCTCGAGGGCTCGCGAAAAATCGAATTTGACAAGGTACCCTCGAGCGCCGGCTAGACGGACGTCCTCGCTGGCCACAAACTGCGCCGTCTCCTTGATGCCGCGATCGGGGTTGCCCTCGCCTTCCAGCAGCCTCGCCCCACTTAAAGAATTGGGGATTTTGCCGTCAAAATACTTCTCGATCATCGTCAGCACGCGGCTCGCAAGATTGCCCAGCCCGTTCGCCAAATCCGCGTTGTAGCGCTGAATCAGCGCGTCGTAGCTGAAGTTGCCATCCTGGCCGAAGACGACTTCGCGCAACAGAAAATAGCGCAGAGCGTCCATGCCCAGAACATCTACGATGGGTTTTGGCCGCACGACGTTCCCGAGCGATTTGCTCATCTTCGTGCTGTCCATCAGCAGCCAGCCGTGCGCCCAAATTTGCTTCGGCAGCGGCAGCATCGCCGCCATCAAGAATGCGGGCCAGTACACCGCATGGAAGCGGATGATCTCCTTCCCGACGAGATGTACATCCGCGGGCCAGAAGCCGTGGGGCTCGTAATCCGGACCTCCGACCGCGCTCAGATAGGCGGTCAGCGCGTCAAACCACACGTAGAAGACGTGCGGCTCCTCGCCGGGCACGGGAATTCCCCAGCGGATGGTGGTGCGCGTGATGCTGAGATCCTTCAGGCCACCTTCCACAAAGCTCAACACTTCGTTCCGGCGCGTCTCGGGCTGAATGAAATTCGGATTCTTTGCGTAGAAATCGAGCAGCGGCTTTTGAAACGCGGAAAGCTTGAAGAAATAGTTTTCCTCGGTAACCGTTTCGGTGGGGCGGCCGCAATCGGGACACGGATCACCCGGCTTCGCGTCGCTCACGAAGGCATTGTCGTGGATGCAGTATTGCCCGGTGTAATGGCCTTTGTACACGTAACCGTTGTCGCGGCAGAGTTTGAAGAGCCATTGAACGGTCCGCGCGTGGTTGACGTCGGTGGTGCGGACAAACTCGTCGCCCTGGATCCCCAATTCATCCCAAGTGGCACGCCACACCGCCGCCATCTTTGAAACGAATTCCGTTTCCGTGACGCCGGCCTTGCGAGCAGCCCGCTCGACATTGACGCCGTGTTCGTCCGTGCCCGTGGTCATCACCACGTCGTACCCGCACATGCGTTTGTAACGCCGGAGCGTGTCGCACACGATGGTTGAGTACGTGTGGCCAATGTGCGGCAGGCCGTTCGTGTAATAGATCGGCGTGGTCAAATAATATTTGGGCTTGGTCGCTGCCATTCCTCTATCTCGAAGCACGCCTTTCCTTTACTTCCTTTACGTCGTCTATTTCCTTTGCCTCGAATCTCTGCCTCGCCTCGTCGATCACTCGCTGCAAAGGCACATCCCGCTCGGCCGCCAGTTTCCTGCAATCCTCATATTCCGGCGCGACGTGGAGAATTCTTCCATTGACGCGCGACACCTTCACGCGCACAGGCCCAAATCCCGTCGTCACTTCCACAAATTCCCGCGGCAGCACGCGCCGCTCCGCGCGATACGTCCGCGCGCCAAACGTCGTCGTCTCCGCAAATATCAGCTTCATGAGCGCGTCCACGCTCTCCGGCCGGCAAAGAACTGTCAGCAGCGTGCCCGGCCTGTTTTTCTTCATTTGCACCGGCGTCGTGTACACATCCAGAGCGCCCGATGCGAGGGCCTTTTCCAGAAAGTACCCGTAAATCTGCGGGTTCATGTCATCGATATTCGCTTCGATGACGGCCACCTCTTCCGTCGCCCCGAGCCCCTTCTCCGCCTCTGCCGCCTCGCCAATCAGGATGCGGAGCACATTGGGCTGCCCCGGAAGATCGGCCGTCCCTGCGCCGTACCCGATCGCGGAAACGCTCATCTTCGGCTGCGGCCCGAATTCGCTGCACACCGTCGCCACAATGGCCGCTCCAGTCGGCGTCACCAACTCGCGCTTCACGCCAGTCGAATACGTCGGCTTGCCGCGGAGCAGTTCCGCCGTGGCCGGCGCCGGCACGGGGAGCATTCCGTGTGCCGTCTGGATTGTCCCTCCGCCCACATTGAGCGGCGAGCAAGCGAACTTCTCGATGCCGAGCGCCTCGAATCCAACGCACGTACCCACAATGTCCACAATCGCATCCACGGCGCCGACCTCGTGAAAACGGATCTTCTCGAGCGGCACGTCGTGGACCTTTGCTTCCGCTTCGCCCAGCCGGCGAAATATGGCTGCAGCCCGCTCGCGTACACTCGGGGCAAGTTTCGACTGCCCCAAAATCTCCAGAATTGCCGCCAGAGAGCGGTGTTTCTGCTGATCCTGCGTGGTTACGCGCGCGTAGGTGGCCGCCATTCCGTTCTTCCAAACTTTTTCGGCAGCAATCTCCCAGCCGGGCACGTTCAATCCGAGCAATTCTTTGCGCAGATGCTCCAGTGGGCATCCGGCGTCCATCAGCGCGCCAAGAATCATGTCCCCGCTGATCCCCGAAAAACAATCAAAGTACGCAAGTTTCATAAGCTTGCGGATTTCATAAAGAAGTTGTACCCGCGCCCTTTAGGGCGCCACTTTCATCTTTCTGTGACTGTTCCGTTTCCGAGTCTATCGGCGCCTCTCAGGGGTGTCAAATGACGTTCCGACCTGCCCGCCGTGGCGGGCCACTCGCCACTGCTCCCTTCCGGCGTTTGCCCATCGACCATCGGTGATGTGCGCCCGTCTTGGTCACGAATCACCAATCACAGCTCACGGTCCATGCCTTTGACCCGTCTCCGCGCCTCCCTTTATACTCAACCACTTCTCCATCGAGGAACCGTGTACCAGACACTCGCAAATCGTCTTTGCGAAGCCCTCACTCGACACATCGGGGAACGCTACGGCGTGACGCTCGAGATTGCGCTGGAGAGACCTCCAAAACTCGAGCTGGGCGAACTGGCCTCGCCGGTGTGTTTCGAGCTGGCGAAGCGGTTGAAGCGCGCTCCGCGCCAGATCGCCCAGGAAATCGCCGCGAATCTGGGCCATGTGGAAGGCGTCGCGCGGATCGAAGTTGCGGGGGCAGGTTATCTCAACACGCATTTCGACCGGGGAGCTTTCTGGGCGAGCGTGCAGGAAGAGGCGAAGCACGGCGCAGCGCCCGAGAAGAAAGAAAAGGTCATCGTCGAGCACACCAGCATCAATCCCAACAAAGCGGCGCATATCGGCCACCTGCGCAACGCCGTGCTGGGTGACTCGATGGCGCGCGTGCTGCGGCACATGGGCGAACGCGTGCAGGTGCAGAATTACATCGATAACACGGGCGTGCAGGTGGCCGATGCCGTCATTGGCTTTCTTCGCGTGCAGAAGTTGAGCCTGGATCAGGTTCAGAAGTTAGCGGCGCAGCCAAAGTTTGATTACCTGTGCTGGGACGTCTATGCCGATACCACGGAAGTTCTCGAAAAGGATCAAGAGAAGGCGGCAGAATGGCGAGCGGAAACGCTGAGAGCCATCGAAGAGGGGCAAGGCGTGGCCGCCAAGATGGCAGCAGTTATCGCCAATGCTGTCGTCTCACTCCACTTGAAGACGATGGCCAGGCTGGGGATCTATTACGACCTGCTCGTGCGCGAGAGCGAAATCCTCCACCTGAAATTTTGGGATGCGGCGTTTGTGGAACTGAAGGAGTCGGGTGCAATTCAGTACGCTACTTCGGGCAAGAACGCAGGCTGCTGGATTATGCCGTGGAGCCAGGGGACGGGAAATGGGGAGGAGAACGGCGAAGAAGCCGAGGCGCAAGCGAAAATCATTGTGCGTTCCAACGGCACGGTCACGTACGTTGGGAAAGATATTGCCTACCAACTGTGGAAGTTTGGGTTGCTCGGCAAGGATTTTCATTACGCGAAGTGGCCGGATGCGCCGGCACAACGTCCACTTTGGGCCACAACGAGTGGGGCGAATGATCCAGAAGCACCGCATTTCGGCGAAGCAGCGGCTACGGTCTACAACGTGATCGATTCACGGCAGGCATATTTGCAGGACGTCGTCGCGCAGGGACTTCGGGCGCTGGGGCGCACGCGGGAAGCGGAGCGATCGATCCACCTTTCGTACGACATTGTGGCGCTCACACCGCGGTGCGCGCGGGAATTGGGATACGAGCTCTCGGCAGAGGAAGCCAAGAAAGCTTACGTCCAAGTCAGCGGCCGGAAGGGACTCGGAGTGAAGGCGGACGACCTGCTCGACCGGCTCGAGGCGGCCACGCTCGCCGAAGTAAAACAGAGACACCTGGAAATGCCGGAGGCCGAGCAACAGCGGACGGCACACGAAATTGCGGTCGGCGCGCTGCGGTTTTTCCTGCTGAAATTCACGCGCACGGCAATTATCGCGTTCGATTTTAAGGACGCGCTGAGCTTCGAGGGCGAGACAGGCCCCTATTGCCAATACGCGGTCGTGCGCATCCGCGGAATTCGCCGCAAGGGCGCGGAAGCGGCGTCAGCGAATCCCGGTGTGTCGCAGACGTTTGCGGCGAATATTCTCTCTGGAGCAGAAGGCGAAGGATTGTGGGAATCGGTTCTTTTGAGCGGCTCGCTCGACCACGCCATAGAGGCGGCGATCGGCGCGCAGGAGCCGGCGTTTGTCGCAAAATACGCGTTTCAGCTCGCGCAGGTGTTCAACCTCTTCTACCACAAGCATCGAATTCTCTCGGAAGAGAATCCCGAGAAGCGCGCGTTTCTCCTGCGACTGACGGAACTCGTCGAGGCGCAGCTCCTACGCGCGCTCTCCCTGTTGGGAATTGAGGCCCCCGAGAAGATGTAAAGATTGCGCCGAGTAGGGGCGCAGCATGCTGCGCCCCTAACACTGAGGTGTGAATGATAATCCGGAAGTTCGATGACCAAACTCTTTATCCCGGTCATCACTCAATTCGGCTACAATGATACGACTATTCTTCCACGGGACCGCTCTTTGTCACGATTTACACGCACGAGAAGCGATGTATTTTTGGCCGTATTGTTGAAGCGTGTGTGGAGTTAAACAGGATGGGCCGAGTTGTTCGGGAATGCTGGAAATCAGTTCCGGCGCACTTTCCGCAAGTGAGCTTGCACGAATTCGCGATCATGCCAAATCACGTGCACGGAATTGTTGAAATTGGGTCCCAAGTAGGGGCGCAGCATGCTGCGCCCCTACCCCGGCCGCGTTCCAAGACGGATTCAGGATTGAAGGCCGGATCGCTGGGTGCCGTAGTGCGGTCGTTCAAGGCGGCAGTGGCAAAGCAGGCGCGTGAAGAATTGGGCTGGCACGGACCGGTCTGGCAGCGGAATTATTTTGAGCGCGTCGTAAGAAACGGGCAGGAGTTTGCCGACGCGAGCCGCTACATCGCGGAGAATCCGGCAAGGTGGGAGTGGGATCGAGAGAATCCGCAGATGAAGCTCGTGCGTTTGCGCGGCGAGTGATGATTTTATGGGTAGAGCGGCCACGATCGCAGGCGCGCCGGCACAAAGACGTTACGGGCGCAGCATGCTGCGCCACTAGGAGAAAAGCCTCACGCCTGAAGGCGTGAGCTACAGTTTGGTTACCAGATCGATGAGGGTGCGGACGGCGACGCCGCTTGCGCCCTTCGCCGCCCAGGGCTTCTGCTCGTCGAGCCACGCCGTTCCGGCGATGTCGAGATGAATCCACGGCGTATCTCCGGAAAACTCTTTCAAAAACATGGCCGCGGTGATGGCGCCGCCACCCTTTCCGCTGCTGATATTCTGAATGTCCGCGATGCCGCCCATGATGAATTCGCGGTATTCTTCGTCGATGGGCATCTGCCACATCTTTTCTCCGCACGCTTTCGCCCTCGCAAGGAGCTTGTCGGTAAACGCTTGATCCGAACCGAACACGCCGACGTTTACGTTGGCCAGCGCTACGACGATGGCTCCGGTGAGCGTCGCAGCGTCGATCAGGTGCGTGCAGCCGAGCCGTTTGGCGTACTCAATGCCATCAGCCAGAATGAGCCGGCCTTCTGCGTCAGTGTTCAACACTTCGATGGTCTTACCAGCCATGGAGACCTGCACGTCACCGGGTTTCTGGGCACGGCCGCCCGGCATGTTCTCAGTCGAAGGCACAACGGCAATGACCTTGACCGCGGGTTTCAGCGTGGCGAGGGCGCGCATTACGCCGAGCATCGTCGCGCCGCCGGCCATGTCGTATTTCATTTTTTCCATGCCCTCGGCCGACTTGATGGAGAGGCCGCCAGTATCGAACGTGACGGCCTTGCCGACCAGCCCGATGATCGGCGCGCCAGTCCTGGTTTCCGCGGGCGCGTAGGTCAGCACAATCACGCGGGGCGGCTCGACGCTTCCTTGCGCCACGCTGAGCAGCGCCCCCATCTTCAGCTCGGCGATCTTCCGCTCATCGAGAATCTCGCACGCAAGCCCCGCTTCTCGCGCCATGGCCTGCGCGCGTTCCGCCAGGACGCGCGGAGTGAGGCGGTTCGAGGGCTCGTTGACTAGCTCACGCGTGAAATTCTGCGAGTCGGCAATCATACGTCCGCGCTCAAGCGCGGTCCTTCCCGCGACTTCAAAACCGGCCAGCAGGACGGTCTCGACGTCTTTCCCGTTCTTCTTTTCCGTCTTGTATTTGTCAGACTCGAAATTCGCGAGGATTGCGCCCTCGGTGATGACCTGTGCCGACTCATCGGTCGCATCGCCTTCACGCGCCAGAAATGCAACCTTCTTCACGGAGCGCGCCTTCAAGTAGCGCAGCGCGGCGCCAGCGATCTTCCGTAGCGTGGCGCTGGTGAACGTGTCGCGTTTCCCTGCCCCTACCAGTAGCAATCGTTGCGCCCGCACGCCGGTAGGCGCGTGAATAAGAGTCATTTCAAGCATCTTGCCTGTGAGTTCGCCGCTCTTGACAAGTTTTTGCAGCAGGCCGCCGGTTGCCTGATTCAATTCGGCGATGCGCCCCTGAACCGGGTCGGTCTCCTCGAATACATAGCTCACCAGCGCTTCCGTTTCGAACTCCGCGTACCGCCTGCTGTCGAGTGTGATTTCCATTTGTGTCTTATCGCCTCCGGGAGTGATACATGGCTTCTTCCGCCTCCCTGCGGGCTTCCTTCTCACGGGCATCGGCGCGGCGGTCGTATTCCTTTTTGCCCTTCACCAGGGCGATTTCGCACTTGGCGATACCGTCGCGGAAGTAGATTCGCAGAGGGATGACGGTCAGTCCTTTGGCTTGGCTGCGCCCCGCCAGCTTATAGAGTTCCTGCTTGTGGAGGAGGAGCTTGCGGTCACCCAGCGGCTCGTGATTCCAAGGGCCGCCGGGCAAGTACTGCGCGATGTGGGCGTTGACGAGCCAAGCTCCATCGGATTTGAAGTCCACATAGGCGTCGCGAATATTCGCTTTTCCTTCGCGCAGAGCCTTTACTTCCGTGCCGTGCAGCACCATCCCGGCTTCCAACCTTTCCAAGATGTGATAGTTATACGAGGCCGCTCGGTTTTGCGCGACGATCTGTTCACCTTTGCGCTCGGGCTTCTTGACAGGCTTGGGCACAGCCGCTCATCATAGCGACCTCGCATTACCGGATGCAAGACAGCCAACCCAGGTTCCCTTGCCCACCCTCTAACCGGGTGTTAGACTTTTGGGGAAATTGTCGCGCTGGAGCGACGGGGAGTCCATGCGCCGCTGGGTAAGCATAGTATTTTGCGTCTGCACTGGCCTGCTGTTCACTGGCTGCCCGAGGGGTAATTCTGACTACGCCAAGGCTCGCCGGGCTGAGGCCTTGCATGACTATGACACCGCTCTCGAGCACTACCAAAAAGCCCTCAGAGCCGACCCCTTCAACGCTAATTATCGCATCAAGACCGACCAGATGCGATTCGAAGCTTCGCAGTTCCACGTTCGCCAGGGACAGAAGCTGCGCAACCAGGGCGATTTGCAAGCGGCGCTGGCCGAATTCCAGAGGGCTTTCGCGATAGACGCGTCCAGTTCCATCGCGGAACAGGAAATTAAGGCCACTACGGAGCAAATTGCGGCGCGGGAGAAGGCCGCCGACGCTGCGTCAGCCCCTCCGCACGCGGAGAGTTCAGAGCCTCCCCTGGCCGCAGGTCCCCCAAAGTTGAAACCCTTGTCCAATGCACCGATCAACTATAGGGCAACCATCGACGCAAAGATCGCCTTTGAAACGATCGGGAAACTGGCCGGTTTGACGATTGTCTTTGACCCGGCTTTCCCCGCCCGGCGGATCACCGTAGACTTGAACAACATAACCCTGGAACAGGCTTTGGAGGTTGTTTCGCTGCAGAGCAAAGCAGTTTGGAAACCGGTCACGGAAAACATCGTGTTTGTTTTCGAGGACAATACCCAGAAGCGCCGCGACTACGAAGAGCAGGTGGTGCAGACATTTTACCTCTCGAATACCGTCCAGCCCCAGGATCTGACGGAAATCATCACCGGCCTTCGACAGATATTGCTCATCAATCATTTGCAGCAGGTCAACTCGCAGAACGCGATCATTATCCGCGACACGCCAGACAAACTTGCGCTCGCAGAAAAAGTGATCGAAGACATCGACAAGGCCCGGCCGGAAGTTGTGGTACAGGTCGAGGTCCTGCAGGCGCGTCTCGACCGCCTGCGCGACCTCGGCATCCTGCCCGGGCAGAACGCTGCAGCGACCTTCACTCCACCGACAAGTACGACGTCGTCTTCATCGGGTTCCACGCCAACAACGAGCAGCTTGCCGATAGATCAGTTTTTGCATCATTTCGGCGCGAAGGATTACAGCCTCACTTTGCCCGGCGCCAGCGCCAGCGCCATCCTGACCGACTCCACGACGAAGATCATCCAAAATCCTGAGATTCGCTCGGTTGACGGCCAGACGGCCAAGCTGCGCATCGGCGACAAAATTCCCGTCGCTACGGGCAGCTTCCAGGCCGGAGTGGGCGTTGGCGCGGTGGGAGGGGCGGGGATCGTCAACCCCCTGGTGAATACGCAGTTTCAATACCAAGAGGTAGGCGTGAACGTGGATATGACGCCGCGCGTGCATCCGAATCGCGAAGTCAGCCTCAAGCTGAAGGTTGAAGTCTCCTCCGTGACCGGCACCAGCACCATCGGCGGAATTCAGCAACCTATTATCAGCCAGCGAACCATCGAACACGACATTCGCCTGAAAGAGGGCGAAGCGAGTATCCTGGGCGGCCTGTTCGAGCGCATCGATACGAAAACGCTCAACGGCTGGCCGGGCTTCGCCAAGATTCCGTTCCTGCACTATTTCCTCTCCGACACAAAGACGGAGCACCAAGAGAATGAAGTCCTGATTGTCCTAATTCCCCGGATCGTGCGCATGCCGATTTTTACGCGTGAAAATCTGCGGGCCGTTGCGTCCGGTCCGGAGCAAACGCCGCAGGTTCGCCGCGAAAGCAGCCTGCAGGCGCCTGTGGCAGCTCCTCCGACCGCGCAGCAGCCAGCGCCGGCCCAGGCGACGCCCCCAGCCGCGCCCGCCGCCACCAGCCCTTCGCCGTCGGCGGTCCCTGCTGCTGGAACGGAGCAGGCGGCGCGAATCCGGTTTGAGCCGCAGAGCTTGACCGTGAAGGCGGGCCAAGCGGTAACGCTTGGAGTGGTGGTCGAGAACGTAAAGGACCTTTTCTCAATTCCTCTGCTGCTGCAATTCGACCCGGCGGTAATGAGCGTGGAAGAGGTCCGCCACGGCGGCTTCCTGTCGGGCGGAACGCAGGAGATCGCGATCGTTCAGCGGGTGGATAAGGCCCGCGGGCAGGCCATCATCTCCGCCACGCGCCAGCCGAACACGCCCGGCGTAAACGGATCGGGCACGTTGCTCGGCATCGTCATCCGCGGCCTCGCGGCGGGCACAAGCCCTCTCTCGATTGTGCAGGTCAACGCGCGAGACTCCCAACAGAAGGCCATACCGCTGGTCACCGGCGAGGCAACGGTCACGGTCGAGCAGTAGTCTCACGAATAAGGAAGTCCCAGTGCAGATCTTTCGCTCAATCCGGCGATTCACCCGCGCGAAGACGGGCGCGGAAACAGGCATGACTCTCCTTGAGCTGATCATTGCCAGCGCAATTCTTCTGATCCTCTCCTCGGCGGCGATCCCCATCACTCGGTACAAGATCATGCACTGGAAAGAAACGGAACTGCGCCGCGCCCTCCGCGAAATGCGCGACTCGATCGACCGCTACAAGGACGCGTGCGACCGGAACCTGATCCGCTCCGAACTGGGCAGCGAGTGTTATCCCCCGGATCTCGACACCCTCGTGAATGGCGTAATCATCGGCACCGGAGACAAAAAAACTCGTTTCCTGCGGCGCATTCCTGTCGATCCCATGACGGGTCAGGCAGACTGGGGGCTCCGAGCCGTGCAGGACGAGCCGGATTCGACAGTGTGGGGCGGCAAGAATGTGTTTGATGTGTATTCCAAATCCCAGGCCACGTCTCTCGATGGAACGAGATATATGGAGTGGTGAGAAAGCGAACGTGCGGACGATAGCGCGAAGAATTGGCCGAAACGCGGAGCGCGTGAGTCGCTCTGCTGCCCCGGAATGCCGGCGCTTTGCCGGCTTTACTTTGTTGGAGTTGATGATCGTCATTGCGATCATCATCATTCTGCTTGGCCTGGCCGCAGGGCGCTATGAACGCTCCGTGCTCGTCGCGAAGGAAGCGAAGCTGAAACATGACCTCCAGGTCATGCGCGAGGCAATCGAGCAGTACACGCTCGACAAACAGGCCGCGCCGCAGTCGCTTGAAGATCTTGTCGATCCACAGCACCCCTATCTGAGGGAAATTCCAACCGATCCAATGACTCACGCGAAGGACTGGCAGCCAAAATTCGAAGACGTCATGCTCAGCCCCGACCAAGTCTCCGCCGGAATAACCGACGTGCATTCCAACTCGAACCAGACCTCTCCGATT
>Ga0209056_10007943_pt1 | contig 10908 bp, 11 predicted proteins | sample GraSoiAngelo_114_FD_185876 | JGI IMG/M metagenome (GOLD analysis project Ga0209056, IMG submission 185876) | Grasslands soil microbial communities from the Angelo Coastal Reserve, California, USA - 14_0903_13_40cm (SPAdes) (version 2) | ecosystem: Environmental > Terrestrial > Soil > Grasslands...
AGTGCCGACTTCGTGCTGATCTGGACCCCGCCGCTCTGTGGGGCGGCGTATCGAGCGACGTTCGCCCCGTGAATGCTTCGCACAGCGAACCGAATCTTTCGCATCAGTCTGGCCAAATCAGAAGCTGCATCAGTCGTCGACCGTATTCAGTGAGATGCGCGGTTTCCGCCCGACCGGATATTTCGTCGCGTGTGAGATAGGAATAATCGATTGAGCTCTTTTTGAAGTAACTCAGTTCCGGCTGCATCACATGCTTATCGCTTGGTTCTATTTTCAGCGGCAAGCCCGAGCGCGCGAAAGAGACTTCCCACGAGGATTTCTCCTTTCCCCTGTTGCCCGTCAGCAACCAAGGATAAGCCTTTGGCAATTCGAAATGTGATGATTTAGGCAAGGTCACTTTATAAAATGTTTCCTCCTCCTGAAGAAACTGGGATATCGTAAGCGAAGGGTTCTTGTGGGCGGCGAGATACAGTCGCGCAATATCGAGACCGGCGAGATTGATCCCGTTGTAAATGCCGTTGTGATTGGGATCGTTTTTGAAAAATGCATTGTGCCACGCTTCGAACTGATGGCTGAGCATCAGATTCAATTCCAAATGGACATGTGCGCGTGCCTGATTTAAGCCCACCCCGGTATAACCCATCACCCCGATTCGCTGACCGCGTTGCACGGACTCGCCGGGCTGCACCGCGATCGAATTCAGATGCCCGTACAAACTGAAATAGTTTGACCCGTCCCAACGGTGCTCGATGACGATGTATTTCCCATAATTCGAGTAACCAGGCACGAGGTTTGTGTGCACGACTTTACCGTCGGCAATGGCGCGCACTTCGTCGAGCGGTTTGCCGCGGCCATCACGCCGCAGAGGCCGAATGTCGATTCCTTCGTGGAACCTGGTGCAAACGACGCCAGCCGATGTCTCAACAGGATCACGCACGAACCCGTATTGCCCACCCTCCCACGGAGTCGACTTAACTCCTTTGAAATCCCGCTCGATATATTGGTAAAATGCTCGCCCGCCGCCTGAGAAAAGGGCGTCGTTGTCCGTTGGCAGGACGAGATCGAGAACGGATCGCTCGGTCTGGGCCATCATCGAGAAATAGGAAAGAAGGAAGAGCGAAACTACCGCAGCGAACGACCGCATGGCGAATTATCGTTTGCGCGGGCCAAGCAACCGCCAATCTTTCTTCATCAAGTTAATGTCGGCCGCAGTGAGTCCAGAAGCGATGTAGATTTTTCCGTCGGAAACGCGTTTGTCGATTGCAAGTTCCGTGATTGGCCGCCCATTGATGAACACAAAAAGTAAACTGCCGCGACGTTCAATGCTCAAAGTATCGAGCACAACTCGCCCGTGCTCGTCGAGCTGAAACAGCGCGCCATAGGTTCCGTTCGCGGCCGGATAAGGAGAAAATGCTATGACATCGCGCTCCGAAAGCCACGGCATTTTTTCAATCGCAACCTCTTTCCCAGAGAGCTGGGCACGCACGGATGTTGAAAAGGCCGCGGTATCTCGCGGATTTCCCTGGACGTGCACGCGGAAAATGCAATGTCGCTCTTTCGCAACGCCAACCGGCAAGGCGACAAGCAGCCAAAGCCAGAGCGCACAGAAAGCCTTCATGTCGATTGATAAAGGGTTTGACAGGATTTGCAACGTTTGCTGTTTAACCCGCTCATGAGGCGACGCGTTGTTTTGCTCCTTATAATGTTCGCGATCGGGGGAGGCGCCTCGGGCCAGGAAGCGGCGCCGACTGCGACACCGCACAGGCGCGGCTGGTTGGGCCGCATGCTCCATCCGTTTTCTTCCGAGCGAATCCCGCAGTACAAAGATCCAAGATTGCGCGGTCTCGCACTCGACTTGCAAATAACGCCGCAGACGATAAAACTGTCGGAGGTCCGACAGCTCAGGATCAAATTGACGTTAACGAATCAATCGAAACGTCCTGTTACACTCGAATTTCCAACAAACCAGCGAATCGAAATTTGCCTGAGGTACTCGGCAGGGGAGATCCTGACGAAATGGTCCGACAATCACGCCATCGCAGAAAAACCTGGAACGGTTTTGATTAATCCTCAAGAGCACGTCGAATACAATGAAACGATTGCGACGCGCGATCTCACGCCAAATAAAGTCTTTATCGCGGAGGTTTTCTTTCCGAAATATCCGGAGTTGCGAATCCAGCAAAAATTCCTGGCCGTGCCATAGGTAAGGATGGACCGCTCGGGCCGAGCGCTTCGAGGTCCGGAGTTCGTGTATAAATCCTCAATGGCAATGCTCGTTTGCGATTATCACACCCATCCGCAGGGACACCGGGTGCAGCCTTATACGCCGGAACTTCTGCAGCCATGGGCGGATTCGGCACGCAAAATCGGATTAAGCGACATTGCTTTCACCGATCACGATCGGTATCACGCCGGAATCGATTTTGATGAAATCGACCGTCTGCGTGACAAAAATGTCGATCTGAAAATTCGCGCCGGCATCGAGTTGGACAATGATCCAGTCCACTCTAAAGCCGGGCGAAAATGGGTCGAGCAACATTGGAATCAGCTCGATTTTGTTTTGGGCTCCGTTCACTTTCTTGATCGCGACGATCAGATGTTCGACAGCGTCCCTGTGGGCGCTAAGCAATTCGAAGGGCGCGATATTGACGCCATTTACAATGATTACTTTCGCCGCGTCCGCGAAATGGCGGCGATTGGGCTCGTCGACTGCCTTGCTCATCTCGACCTCATCAAAATCCATGGTCATCGGCCAAATGCGGAGATTGACGCAATCGTCGGCGAAACGCTCGATTTCATTCGTTCGCGCAACCTTGGGATTGAACTTTCCACTGCTGGCTGGCGTAAGCCGGTCAACGAACTTTATCCAAGCGACCGAATCCTTGAGCTGGCGATGGAGAAGGGCATTCCATTTACGACCGCGTCCGACGCGCATTCCTACGTGCAACTCGGTGACAATTTCGGCAGCCTTGCCGAGAAAATGAATTCGCTTGGCATTCGCGAAGTTTGTGTTTACCACAAACACACCCGCGAAATGCGAGCGGTCTCGTAGCGTCGCTCTACGAGCGCGTCGTGTGAGTTTTTCGTCGACAAGCGCGACGGTAGTGGACCCCCCACTACAGCTGAAGTCGGCCTGTAATTTTTGTCATCTCAGACTGGGCGAGCGCCTTGCCTTGTTCGACGGCTTGTTTCACACCGCCTAAGACAATTTCCTCCAGAAATTCAACGTCGTTTGGATCGACAACTTCCTTGTCGATCTTGATTGCGATCACGTCACCTGCACCGTTTGCCGTGACTCTTACTTTTCCGCCGGCGGCGCTCACTTCGACAGTTTTCTTCTCGAGCTCGGCCTGCGTTTTGGCCATTTGCTCCTGCATCTTCTGCGCCTGCTTCATGAGCTTGTTCAAATTCATAATCCTTGGATTTAGGGCCTTATTTCACCTTTGAACATTTCAAGGGCTTCCTGGATGAGCGGATCGTCTTTGAAATCGTCAGTTCGGGAACTCTTGCCGGTTTGTGAAGACATTGAGTGCTTGGGAGGAAGTTCCTCTTTTACGCTGATTTTCAGCGTCCAGTCTTTCCCTGTAACTTCGTGAAGGAGGGCCTCGAGAAATTTACGATTAGCTTGTGTGCCTAGAATCTCCATCATCGCTTTTTCATCGGACGAAAAACCGAGCAGGAAATTGCGCCCGTCGATTCCGAGCACATGAGCCGCCGCTGCAGAAGTTCGCAGAAAAGCCTTTTGTGGTGGAATCTTCGCACTGAGCTGTTCCCAGACTCGGGCAGGATTGACGTCAGCGCTCGGCTGCGCCGTCTTGTAACTCGAAGGCGACTCCGACACGCGCGCTGTTTCGGCTTTGTTTTTGCTGTAGCCGGGATCGGTGATCTCGGCTTTTCGTTCGGCTGATTCCTGACGTCCGGCATCGCCGATGCCGGCTACAGCTTTGCCGCCGCGTAACGCGCTCAGATTCTCGATTACCTCATCGAGTGTCGCCTGTCCCAGGCTCTGGATGGCCCTGATGATCGCGACTTCGAAATGCAGCTTTTTGTTCGGCGCCCATTTCATTCGGCCTTCCGCGGTGGCAAATTGATCGATTAACTCTAGCAAACGATCCGTCGCGATCAGTTTCGCATGCGCTGAGAGCGATTTTTGTAAATCGGGATCGGCGTCTTCCTTCAGCGCGTCAGGCTTTGCCTTGAACACAAGCAGATCGCGCAAATAAACGATCAAATCCGACATGAGTCGCATCATGTCCTTGCCATCTTCGGATTGCTGGTAAAGAAGCTCGAGCGCGCCCGGCGTCTCGCCGCGCAAAATCCGTTCAGTAAGATCGATAACCGTCTGCTCGCCGGTGAAGCCGAAAACGTTCAGCACGTCGGCTTCGCTGATTGTTTCCCCACAAAATGCGACGAGCTGATCGAGCATCGATTCTGCATCGCGCAGACCGCCTTCCGCGCCACGCGCGATCGCATGCGCCGCCGCTGGTTCCAGGGTGATTTTTTCTTTTCCGGCAATGAATTGCAGGTGCTGGGCAATCAGATTTGACGGGATACGGTGAAGATCAAAGCGCTGGCAGCGGCTTAGAATAGTTGGCAAAACTTTTTGCGGCTCGGTGGTCGCGAAAATAAATTTCACATGCGCAGGCGGTTCTTCGAGCGTCTTCAAAAGTGCATTAAACGCCTGCGCTGACAGCATGTGCACTTCATCGATCAGGTAAATTTTGTAACGGCCTTTCGCCGGCGCATAACGAACGTTGTCACGCAACTGGCGCACATCGTCGACGCTGTTGTTGCTCGCGCCATCGATTTCAATCACGTCAAGACTGTTGCCCGCAGCAATCTCGCGGCAGTTATCGCAAACGCCGCATGGCGTGACGGTCGGTCCTTTTACGCAGTTGAGCGCTTTTGCCAAAATGCGCGCCGTCGATGTTTTGCCGATCCCGCGCGGTCCAACAAACAGGTACGCATGTGCGAGCCGGTTCTGGGCGACGGCGTTTTTCAACGTGCGCGAGACGTGCGCTTGTCCGACCAGATCGTCAAAAGTCTGCGGCCGGTATTTTCGCGCGAAAACCTCGTAGCTCACGCGTTCAATCTAAATGCGTTGCTTCGTTCCCGAAAATAGAAAACGATTGTTTCGGCTAAATTTGCAAATGTTCAAAAAATCGACATGCGCTTTGACGCTCTCGTTCTTACTCGTGCTCGAGTCTTCCGGACGCGAACCGCAAAAGCATCTGCCAGCCACACCTTTAGTTGAAAATAAAATTGTTCGGGCTCGCGATCTCGGGATTCCGTTTGAAGGGACGCCTGGAAAATTCAATGCGATCACCGATGTGGCTGGTGTCGAGGTTGGATACACGACGCTTATCAGCGGGGAAGGCAAGCTCGAGGTTGGCAAAGGTCCGGTGCGCACAGGTGTCACCGTTATCATTCCGCGTGGACACGATTCGCTTAACGACCCCGTTTACGCAGGCTTCTTCAGCTTAAATGGCAACGGTGAAATGACCGGCACAGCGTGGCTTGAAGAGAGCGGCTTTCTTGAGGGACCAATCGTTATTACGAACACGCATAGCGTCGGCATCGCACGCGACGCCGTTATTAACTGGCGCGTTAAACAGGCGCCAGCCGATAAGACTGGGTACTGGTGGAGCTTGCCGGTTGTCGCCGAAACCTGGGACGGTTGGCTCAATGACGTTAATGGCTTTCACGTTAAACCAGAAGATGTCTGGCACGCGCTCGAGTCCGCTCACGGTGGCGCAATCGAAGAGGGGAGCGTTGGCGGCGGAACCGGAATGATCTGCTACGAGTTCAAAGGTGGAACAGGAACTGCATCGCGTGTCCTTCCTGTAGCCGGGGTCGGTGACCCCGGCGGCGCGAAAACGACCCGCACTTACACGATCGGTGCGCTCGTCCAGGCCGATTGCGGACGCCGCGCGGAATTGCTCATTGCCGGAGTCCCCGTCGGCAGAGAAATTCCCGGCCAAGTTTATAAGGAAGAAACTGGCTCAATTATCATTGCGATCGCAACAGACGCGCCGCTGCTGCCGCACCAGTTAAAACGGCTGGCGAAACGCGCGTCACTCGGGCTTGCGCGCACGGGAAGCGTTTCTGCAAATGGCTCGGGCGATCTCTTTATTGCGTTTTCAACCGCGAATGCGGCGGCCGCAAATCCGGACCCGCTCACGCACTCAGTCGAAACAATTCCCAACGATCGCATGGATCCAATCTTCACCGCCGTCGTGCAAGCTACAGAAGAAGCGATCGTTAACGCGCTTGTCGATAATCAAACCATGACCGGCCGCGACAATCATCGCGTCGATGCCCTCCCGCGCAATCGCTTGCGCGAGCTGTTGAAGAAATACAATCGGCTCCGCTGATCGAACATTGCTATTGGCGAATGGAAGATCTTATCGGAGTGCTTTCTCTATCGAGGTCGGGTCATCGAGCAGAATCCATTCAATAACTGAGACGGGAAGGCTACCGTTTTTGATGAGGTCATCGTGGAACTGGCCAAGCCGGAAGTTTTCGCCTTGCCGATCTTTGTAGCGCCCCAGGAGATTCATGATCTGCCATTTGCCGATGATGTAACTGATCTTTTGCGTAGGACTCGAAGCCGCCAGAGCCGCTTCGCCTTCGGCTGCTTCGCGATCGAGTCCGCCAGCTTCCATAAAATATTTCACCGCTTGCTCGAAGGTCCATCGGCCGGTGTGCAGGTTTACATCGACTCCGATGCGTGCTGCGCGATAGCGCGACAGGCGCAGGATCTGTCCCTGCGCCGCGGAGTTGTTCGGATAAAGTCCAGTCCGCATCAGCATCTCTTCTCCGTAAAGCGCCCAACCTTCTACGAACACGCCGTCCTCGTGTTGGCGGCGAATCTCATCGCTCAAATGATTTGCGATGGAGAGCTGGAGGAAATGTCCGGGAATGCCTTCGTGTCCGAGGATTGGCCGCGGATCTTCGATCGCTGCGCGAATATAAAAATTCTTCGATTGCGGATTGTAGGTCGGAATGAAAAAAAATCCGGTTGGATCCTTGTCGTAAACACCAGGCGGATTCATGAAACCGCCGGGGCTGGTCGGCTTGAACGCTTCCGGCAACCGGCGAATCTGAAAAGGACCGAGATAATCTGGCATCATCACGAGGTTGTGTTCCTTGATGAATTTGATCATCTCTTCTTCGCGACTCTCGTAAGCTTTTAAAAAGGACGCCTGGTCCGGCGGGATGTTCGCGCTGCGCCTCGGATCCGGATCGGCGAGCTTCGGATCAGGGAGAAGCGCTTCCAGCGCGCGATAACGTGCCAGCTCGACGCGTCCGATCATCTCCACCTGCGCGGCATCGAGGGGCAGCAGGAGCACGTGTTTGAGATAATAATTGTAGTTCGTTTCGCCCATCGGCGAGAAGTCCACCATTTTTGGCAAGCGTTTCTCGAGCTCGTCGGCGTAGGTGTGTAAAGCAGTCAGCGCGACGTCCCGCGATTTGATTAAATCTTCGTGTTCGTTAGGCGGAAGACCGACATCGAGCGCCATCAAACTGTTGTTCAACAATGGATCGATTGAGCGCGCCGACTGGATCGCAAGTTGGGAGTAAAGTTTTACCGGCTTTTGCAAATTGCTCAGGCCCTGCTTGAGCAATGCCGGCATTTGCTTCAATCGTGCCGCGGCGGCGAGCGCGCGATTGCGCGGCGTATCGTATTCCTTTTTCAGCAGCGAAAAAATCGCGTTGGTGCATTCGCCGACGTAAACCTGCGGATTCGTCCGTTCGAACTTGAGAACGCGATTTTGAAAATCGACGTTCTCCAGCTGTGCCCGGAAGAGAATTGCATCAATCCGCTCGTCTTTCGGCCAGTTATCGGTCTTCATTGCGCGAACCTTCTCCAGTAGCGAATGCACATGCTGTTGGCGCTCTGCGATCTTGGCTGGTGAATAATCAGTCAGCCGATCGTCCCAGGTATGCAGTCCAGCTTCGCTGCTGTTGACCGGGTAATTTTCGTTGCGCCAGGCGTAGTAATCGTCCGCCAGTTTGTGTAATGCCGCGACTGCCGTGTTCACGTTCTGATTTTTAAAGGTCTCTGGGTTTATGGCCGACGTCGACTTGGTGATCAGCGCCTTGTTCGAAACATCCGGAGTTCGCCTCGAGGGCGACTGCGCGCGGCTGCTGCCGGAACTGATAACGAGCAAAACGAAACCGACCAAGAAAACATTTATCGATTTCACCGCGCCGATTCTATTGTCCTGCGCTGAATGCGAAAGCGTAAAGCACCTCGAATATTCCCGGGGTCTTTAGTCGCCCTCTTCCAGCTCGGAAAGGAGTTCTTGTTTTAAATGGCGGCGCGCTGATTTCTTGATTGCGCGCCGCTCAGCCGCGACCGCTTGCTTCTCCGCCTGGCGTTCTCGTCGCGTCCGTGTCTCCACCGAGCTGGGTAAATGCGAGATCTTCGGTCGCTGCGCGCCGACTTTTCGCTCTTTCGGTTTCGCGTATGGATCCATTGAAAAATTACCGGCTTTTATTTGCGATAAAAAGGAGAGGCAATGCTGCAAGTTGAAGGACCACTGAAAACACCACCAGGGCCAGGATCGATTTCTCGTAAAGCAGTCCCATCGTTGCGCTGCCGAGAAACCATGCAATTCCGTAGCCGGTATCAAACAAGCCAAATGCCGTGCTACGCTTTTCCGCCGGGATTACGGCAGTCAACATCGCCTGGAGCAACGATCCTTGTGCGCTCATCCCGATCCCCCAAAGGATCATCCCGATCAATGCGAAAAAGGATGTGCCCAGAAAAACAAAAGGCGCAGATGCCGCGGAAATGAAAAACGCGAGCAGGGCAATATTGCCGCCGAATTTGTCGAACAATCGGCCAAATAGCAACGCAGCGAGCGCACTGCTCGCCATTGCAATCGCGTAGAAGACGGGAATCAGACTTGTCGGGACCGCGTGCGCCCTTTGGAAATGAAATCCGATCAACGCGAAATCCGCGAAACCTGCGGCGATCAACGCCCCCCCACCGAGATAAATCCAATAAGTTGGCGTCAGGTAGCGCGTCGCAAGAGGCTGCGCTGACAATTCCTCTAATTCCTGTGGACGAGGATGTAAGAACCGCGCCACGACCAAAATGCCCAGACAAACCAAAGCCGGAATGAGCAATACGCCAAAACCAGTTCGGTATCCGCCCTTTAGAAAAAGCATCAGGGCGATAAGTAACGGGCCGATTGTTGCGCCCGCCTGATCGAGCGCCTCGTTGAGACCGAAGACCCAGCCTGCCCCGATCGAGCGACCGGCGTGCGAGAGCATCGCTTCCACAACCGGTTTTCTGATTGCCCTGCCAGTGCGCTCCGCCACGACCAATCCAGCTGCAAGAGGCCATTGCCCGGCGAGGGCCAGCGCTGGAACGGCGAGCATGTTGATCGCGTAACCCGTAAACGTGACAAACCAATATCTCTGTGTCTTGTCCGCGAAATATCCTGAGACGGAGCGTAGGGCGTAACCGATCAGCTCTCCGAAACCGGCGATAAAGCCGACAATCGCCGCGCTCGCGCCTAATGAACCGAGAAACGGACCGACAATCCCGCGCGCGCCTTCGTAAGTGAGATCAGCAAAGAAATTTACGATGCCGATGATGAGGACGAAGCTGAACGCCGATCTATTTCTCATTACGCACTAATCAATACCCGCCTCCGTCTCTGCAACTTCTGCGTGGCAGCGAATCGACACGAACTGAAGCATGGAAATGCCGAAGCACGAATGTCGAAGTCCGAGGAAATGGCAAGATGACAAAGGTCGAGGAAATGTTGGGGATTTCGCTCTCGTTAATTGGGTTTCGTCATTGATTCATCATTTGGCAGTCAGATTTCGTCATTTTATCAATTTGTGTCCAGGTATCGCGTCGTAGCTTCTGCGAACGCGGATTTCTACTTAGGAAATGAAGATCCTTGGAATAATTGGCGGCCTTGGGCCGGAAAGCACGGTCGATTATTATCAAAGAATCATCGCGCTTTATCGCGAGCGCACCGGCGACGGGAGTTATCCGGAGTTCATCATTAATAGCGTGGATCTGAAGAAGGGACTCGATTTTATGGACGCGAATGACCTCACCGGCATGGCCGATTATTTGCTTCAGGGGGTCGGTAAACTCGCACGGGCCGGTGCAGACTTCGGCCTGATCTCGGCAAACACGCCCCATATTGTCTTCGAAGAGGTCGCCTCCAAGTCGCCAATTCCGTTGATCAGTATTGTCGAAGCAACATGCGCAGCTGCCAAAACGCGAAAGTTGAAACAGCTCGGGTTGTTCGGAACGCGCTACACCATGCAGGCAAATTTTTATCCGAAGGTTTTTTCGCGAGAAGGAATCGAACTTGTTGTGCCCGATTTGGAAGATCAGGAATACATCCACGATAAATATCTAAACGAACTTGTTCCGGGAAAATTTCTGCCGGAAACGCGCGACGGACTGCTGGCAATTATCGATCGCATGCAAGCAAGGAGCGGCATTGACGGGGTGATTCTCGCCGGAACGGAACTGCCGCTGATTTTGCGCGACCCAGACCACAAAGGGATTCCATTGCTCGACACGACAAAAATTCATTGCCAGGCGGCCGTCGCGGAGATGTTCTCGTAGTATGAAACGCGTCACTGGCATCGGCGGGATTTTCTTCAAGTCGGACAACCCTGACAAACTCCGTGAATGGTATCGCCAGCATCACGGCATCACGTTCCCCAGTCGAAAATCTCAAATCTAAAAACTTGTCCTGAGTGAAGCGGAGCGGAGTCGAACGGATCGAAAATTTAGAATCTGGGCGGTGAGGGGTTCGAACCCCCGACCCTCTCGGTGTAAACGAGACGCTCTACCACTGAGCTAACCGCCCGAATACATTTCAGTTAAACTAGTTGCAACATTTTTTGTGCCGTTGGATTTCT
>Ga0209056_10007945_pt1 | contig 10907 bp, 10 predicted proteins | sample GraSoiAngelo_114_FD_185876 | JGI IMG/M metagenome (GOLD analysis project Ga0209056, IMG submission 185876) | Grasslands soil microbial communities from the Angelo Coastal Reserve, California, USA - 14_0903_13_40cm (SPAdes) (version 2) | ecosystem: Environmental > Terrestrial > Soil > Grasslands...
TCGATAACTTCAGCTTTGGCCCGGCCGCGCTTACGGTGCCGGTGGGAACCACGGTTTCCTGGACCAATCGCGACGATATTCCCCACACGGTGGTGAGCACGGACGGCGTGTTCAAGTCCAAGGTGCTCGATACCGACGAGAAGTTCTCCTTCACCTTCAGCAAAGCGGGAACCTATCCGTACTTCTGCTCGATTCACCCGAAGATGACCGGCAAGGTCATCGTGCAGTGAGGGAAGCGGCCTTGCATCCCTTTGACCTGAAAACGATAGTTTTCGCAAAGCATGCCCAGCACGTGGTGCTGATTCATTTTCCGATCGCGCTGTTTCTGGCCGGCGTAGCGTTCGATTTTCTGGCCCATTGGAAGAAGCAGCGCCTGCTGGCGGCCGCGGCTTATTACAATTTCTTCGCCGCCGCGGCTACAACCATTCCGGTCTTGATTACCGGGATACTTGCGTGGCAATGGCAGCTCGAAGGCCAACGTTTAAAGGGAATTCTTCTGATGCACCTGGTGGCGGGATGCGTTTCGAGCGCGCTGATCTGGGTGGTTTGGTTCATGCACAGGAGAGCGCGCCGGGAGGAGGGAGGGATCCTGCCCGGATACCGCCTGCCCGTGGAAGCAATGGCAGTCGCGCTCGTTGTTTTGACCGGACACCTAGGTGGATTCCTCAGCGGAGTGAATGGCCCAAGCTAGGTTATCGGAGTGACCCTCGAGGAGATGGCGCGGCGCAAACTGGCTTTCTCGGTACGGCTGCCCCCTGGACCGCTGACGTTATCCTTCTGCTCGAGCTGGCCTTAGGAGCCGGCTTACTTGCCGGGGCGCTGCTGGCGCGCGCCGGACGCCATCGGCTTCATGCCGCGTGCCAGTCTATCATCGTGCTCCTCAATCTAATGGTGATCGTCTTGACGATGTTGCTGTCCTTTCGTCGTCAGGTACTACCTAAACTTCCAAGCAGGATTGGAAAGCCCTACTATGCCCTCGGCGCAATGCATGCAGCGCTGGGGGGAATCGCTGAACTCGGGGGTTTGTACCTCCTGCTGGCAGCCGGAACAACCATGCTTCCAGAGAAATTCCGCCTCAAGCGCTACAAATTCTGGATGCGAGGAGTTCTCTTGCTATGGTGGATCGTTCTTCTCCTAGGAATAGCCACATACGCCCGCTGGTACGTGCCCCGAAGATGAGCGACTGGAGTGATAGTATGGACCGTTCGCGGATTGAAGTGGTGCGAGATAGTCGGCAAACAATTAGATCAAATTGCTCTGAAATTGGATTAGTACTATCGGGAGGGCGGACCCTAGCAGCCGATACGTTCTATCTATCATCTTGCTGATAATAAACAGCTTACCTTGCTGGAGAAGTTTGGTTTTTGGCCATAGATAGCCTCGCTGTACTACTACCCTCGTACCCCGTCCTGTGGCTCTGGCGACCCATTGAGGCTCGCAATACAGGTGCGTAGTCTCTGAAGAACGGGTTGGGGGCCGCGCGGGGACAGCGGCTCCGCAAGGGGTCGTGTGCGAGCTTCCCAACCCGCCAATTCTGCTTCCCGCTTCCGCCTCTATCTCTCTAAAAAAGAACAGCCAGTTGCGCGGGACTGCTTCGCTCCGTGTCTTTACATCAGACGGCAATTGCCTTGCATCTTAGAATGCCAGGATGAGAAGGCCACGCAACAAAGTTAGACGGATGATAGAGTTCCAAAGTCTGAACGAGCCGATGGATGAAAGGAACGCGCGACAGGTGGAAGCAAGAGACAACAAACGATCGAAATGTTTGGGGCCGGTGATCGTGCTGCTTGCACTGCACACGATGGCAGCCAGCACCGCGAGAACCGGCGAACCGGTACCTCGACGATTAGAGAATGTGACAAAGCTGGCCTTCGATCACTACGTGGCGCTCACGCAAGCGCGAAACGATGAGGAGCTGAAACGCGACGCAAATCTCTTATGGGTGGATGGATTAGCCGAAGGCCCGCGCGCGGAGGCTTACGCCGCGCTGAAGCGCGGCGAAGTGAAGATGCAGAAGCTGGAGACTCTGGACAATCGAAAAGGCATCCCTTGTCCCGGAGGGATGATCCATCACTGGACAGGTTTGGTTTTCATTCCGGGAGCGAAGCTTGAAGAGGTGCTGAACGTGCTTGAGGATTATGACAAGCATTCGGTGTATTTTGCTCCGGATGTGGAACGCTCGAAGATCGAATCAAGGAATGGCGACCATTTCCAGGTTTTCCTGCGCTTTCGCCGGCACAAGGTGATCACCGTGGTGCTGAACACGGAGCATGCGGTGGACTACTTCCACGATGCGCCTGGGAAGGCGCACAGCCGGAGCTCGGCCGTGCGCATCGCGGAAGTGGAAAACGCCGGCAAAAACGATGAACGCGAGAAAACGGCGGGGGACGACGGCGGATATCTCTGGCGAATGGAAACCTGGTGGCGGATGCAGGAGGGCGACGGCGGCGTCTACGTGCAGAGCGAAGTGGCTTCGCTGACGCGGGACATTCCCACGGGGCTCGGCTGGATGATCAAACCTTTCATTACGAGCATCCCGAGGGAAACGCTGAAGTTCACGCTGGAGGCGACGCGTAAAGCAGTCGAAGCGCACCCCGCGAGCCGCTGATTCGCGGATGCGCCTACGGTCTGCGTGCTGGAGACGGTAATCTCGCCCCGGCTGGACATCAAGGGCTAACTTGGCTTCACAAAGTTATACTGGAAAAGGCCGAGAGCGAACACAAGGGCGTTTGTGTAAACACCGCTTTGGGCGTGTTTCTTGTAGAGATTAACTGCCTTGCCTTTTCCATGCCGAGACGCAAAGATATCCTTCCATCGAGGCGCCCGTATGGCAAAATTCCTTCGATTTCCTGCATAATCCACGATGCCTTCCTTAGGAACATTGCTCGCCAAAATTCTGCGATTGCCGCTTTCCCTGATCCCGCCCGAAACTGAAGTTCGGATCTTGCGCGGCCCGCTCCGCGGAAAGAAATGGATCGCCGGCGCGGGTCCCAATGCCTGCTGGGCTGGCACGTATGAGGTGGCTCGCGTCAGCGCTTTCGCAAACGCCATAGTCCAAGGTGCAGTTGTCTACGATGTCGGAGCACATGTCGGCATTTACTCCCTACTCGCCAGTTCGCGAGTAGGGCCTTCTGGGAGGGTTTACGCGTTCGAGCCGCAGGCCCGCAACCTGCGGTACCTTCGCCTTCATGTGACCCTGAATAACTTACGGAATTGCTTCATCGTTGAAGAGGCGGTGTGCAACAGAGAAGGTACACTTCCGTTCTCCGCGGCCGCTTGGGAATTCAGCATGGGTCGACTTTCCCCGGACGGCGAGATATTGGTTCCTTCAACAACTCTGGACAGCTGCATCTACGGAGAAAGAGGTTTCTCTCCGCCGGACATCGTAAAAATTGATGTGGAAGGGGCAGAATTTGAAGTCTTGGAAGGTGCCAGCAGGGCACTAACCGAGTTTCATCCGACGATTTTTCTCGAAATCCATGGGACCCAACTACATGTCGACTGTCGTGCCTTTCTCCAAGCAAAGGGTTATCGCGTTGAGGAGGGATACGCTAAGTTGACAGCGACTTGGGGACCCGCCACCTGAGCGTTGGAGCTATAGCGTCACGGATTGTCATAGCCGGATTGTCATGTCGTTGTCACAGCACGATCGCGCAGTTTCCTGCCAGCAGCGTCCTCCAGCTGTTCCCAAGTGGCAGCAGCATTTCGGTCCCAGGTCCACTCCCGAGCAGTTTTCGCCGCCGCATCACCGACATTTCCCCGCAGGACTTCGTCCGCATGAAGCCGTTGCAGCATTTGCGCGAGACCTTGAAAATCATCGACTTGGCAAAGAACGAACCCATCCATTCCGTCGCGAATTATGTTGGCCACGCCGGCGTTCACGGAAGTAATGACGGGAAGGCCGCAAGCCATCGCTTCCGCGACGGGCAACCCGAATGAGTCTTCACGGCTCGGGCTGACGTAGAGATCAGCGGCAGCATAGAAATCGAGAGCGTCTTCGCGAGCCGGTTCAAAGCGGCAATGATCCGATATGCCAAGCAATTCGGCCCTTTCACGGAAAGTGTCCGGAGAATCCTCACCGGCGGCGATGAGGCGAATTGGCAGTTTGCGAAGCGCATTCATGGCGCGGAGAACGGTTTCAAGTCCCTTGACTTGCCAATCGTTGCCGATCAGCAGGAGCACGAAATCACTTTCCTGAATCTTGCGGCGCAGCCGCGCTTCGGGGCGCAGCGCGAGCCGCCGGGAAGGCGAAAACTGCGCGGTGTCAACACCGTTGGGGATGACGCGGACGTCCTGGCGCCCAAAGTATTTCTCAAGAAGGCCGGCAGTGCGCTGAGAGACGGCGGCCAGGGAAACTTTTGGATCCGCATAGATGCGGCGTTCGAACGCGGTCAAGAGAGCATAGTATGAGCGACGATGGAGACGCCGGAGCAATCCGGGCGCGGTGGATGCAAGACCTTCCGCTCGAGCAAGTTCCCTGAGCCGATGGAACAAAGCATGAACAAGGACGACGTCCGCGTCGAGACAGTTGATTCCGGGAGAAAGAACCAGGTCGCAGCAAACGCCGTGGACCCAGCGATCCCAGCGGCGGCAAACCGAATTCAAAAGAAACCAGCAAAGAAATTGCAGCACATGCGGTCCCGGGACGGAGGGAACTTTGTGCCAGAAGATGCCTCCGGTTCCGGGAGGGAGAACGCCTCCGGAATTGTTGACAGAGAGATCCTCGACGCGATTTGCGTAGAGATGAATTTCGCAGTGGTATGTGTGCGCAAGACGTTCCAGCAGTTCGGCAAGAGCACGCTCCGTCCCATGACGGCGGTCCACGAACGGTGAGACAACGGCCAGGCGCAAGTCAGCGCATCCGTGGAGCATACGCGGCGGAATTTTGCGACACTGCGGGAATTTGCGACGCGGCGGCATACTGCGCGGAGAGCGCGAGGGACGGCAAACGGAACAGGATTCCGAGGAGAAGCCACAGATACGCGTTCAGCACAAAATCCTGGTAAGGTTGCATTCCATTGAATGTCAGGGGGAACAGGAGGAGCCCGGCGTACCAGAAGATGACAAAAGCCAGCGGAAACCAGGGTGAGCCTCTGAGAACCTTTACGACACGCCACGCGGAGACAATGATGGCAAAGCTCATGACGAACCAAATGGCCAGCCCCATCACGCCCATCTCGAGAATGAGGACGCCGAAGCCACTTTCCACTCCTACGGTAGGCGGCTTGGCATGGAAGATACGCGCGACATACTGAGTGCCAAGAGACAATGTGCCAATGCCATATCCGTACGGCCAGCGCTCATAACTGAACGCAGCGAGGAAATTCCGAACCGGGTAATCCCATGTGCGGTGCTGGAGTTCGCTGGAGCTGCTACCGGGCGTGAGGGTTTCGGTGTAAAACGCCACTCGCGACAAGAGCGCCTCTGGGTACGTGGCAAGCAGTATTACGACGGCAAGTCCCACACCCAGAGCGGCGCGCTGCACGTTCCGCAAGACGCGCATCACTTCGCGCTGGCGCCAGGGCGCGCCCCAGACGAAGGCAACAACGCCAACGAGCGCCGATCCAATGCTCCAGAGAACAATTCCCCGGGAGGAGCAGAGTGCAATGGCCGCGGCCGTGAGTCCGAAAACCAAAAACGCGAGCGCCCGACCCCGCTTGTGGCGCAGCAGAAGATACCCGCTGAAACCAAACACCAGCAGCCAGATGACCAGAAGAAAATTGGCGAAGCGCCCGGTGCTGACAAACACGGAGGTGGGCCTGTAAGAGATTGCCCCGGAAATGGGCGCCGCTCGATAAAGTGTGCTCAATTCACGAATGTCCTCGGCGATAACCGCCGGGTTAAGAAAAGTATGGCCGAGGATGGATTGCACGATCCCAAGCGAGACGATAATCAAGGCAAGAACCATATTGACAAAAAAGAAGCGGCGCAGCTCGGCCTCGGAGTTCAGGAAGGCGTAGCCCACGAAGAGAAATGGGATGTAGTAGAAATAAATCTTCAACCCGAGAAGTCCGTAGATGAAGGTTGTGGAAGCGGGATTGAAAACCTGCATGACTCCGAGCCACACGAAAAGCAGCAGCGGAACAAGGAAGGGAGGCCGGAAAGAGGTCACTTCCTTCCGCTGGTACGCGACGAAGAACGAAAGATAGACCACTGCCGCGAGAACGTCCTTGGCGAAATAGATGGCCATGTTGTTGCCAAGAAATTTCCGGAACAAATCTTCGAACAGGAGCCACGCCAGGAAAAAATAGAGGCCATTCCGCCAGTCGCTGAGCATGGCCACAACGAAGGAACAACCCACAAAGGCCAGCGTGACGTAGGCAAGTCCAGTCATGTCGTCGGCGATGACGTAACTAGCAGCCTTGTAAGCGACGATTGCAAAGAAGACCAGAAAACCAAAGGCAAGAAGTGGATTGCGGCGGGAACTTCCAGAAAGAGCCAGCACAGGGAATCTCACTGCACCGCCCCCAGAACAAAAACGTGGTTGTCACCAAGAAGGGCCTCCCCGGAAAAAACAAAAGAGGCGAGCCGGAGTGTCCAGGCAATGGGCTTTCGCGTCAATTGGTACCCGTTGGGAGGGAACACGAGATGCTCGCGGAGACGCAAGCCTGCCCGCGGCAGAAATTGACGCTGGAGTAGATCGAAGAACACCGGCGAGATATGCGTCGGCTCGCTGTGCTCATCCATCGTCCGAATCTTACCCTTCATAAAAAACTTGGACCGTGCGGGAAGGGAGTCAACGTTTGGAGTGGTCAGTACGGCAACCCCGCCAGGGCCGAGAAGATGGCCAACATTGCGCAGGAAATTGATGGGACTCTCGACATGCTCGATAACTTCAATGGCGGTGACTAGGCCAAACGACGCCTGTCCCAGTTGCGACGCGAAATCCGGCTGGTCGAAATCCAGGGAAACATGCGGAACCTGTGCTTCAAAACCGTTGGCGTCGCGATCGACGGCGAGAACCTCGCATCCGAGCGTACGCAGCCGGGCAGCCATCGCACCGGGGCCCGCGCCGAGATCGGCAGCGCGCACGCCGGGACGAGCATAACGCGCAAGCACGCGTTCCGCGACGAACTCGTGAAGCCCGCTGTTTGTGGTCGTGTGCAGCATCAAGCTTTCGCCGCGGCGTAGGCATCGCGGTAGACGCGAGCGTGAGCCTCTATCATACGGATGTTATTGCAAAAATCGAGGGCACGTTCGCGGGCCCGCTGGCCCAAACGCACGGCCAGCGAAGGATCTTCCAGGAGACGGGAGAGCGCGGCAGCGAGAGCGGCCGCGTCGCCGGTACGGAACGTGAAACCCGCGTCGCCCAGGACCTCAACGAAGGCGCCGAGATCGGAGGCGACGACAGGCAGGGCCCGCAGCATGTTTTCCGCAACAACCAAACCGAAAACTTCTCCGCCAAGCGATGGAACCACGACGACGGAAGACTGCGCGAGCGCGGCATTGAGCTGCGCACCGTCGAGACGGCCGGCGAAGCGAACCTGCACATCCAGTTTCGCTTCGCGGGCAAAACGCTCCAGCGAATCGCGTTCAGGGCCATCGCCGATGATCAGAAGTTCCAACGGTTGTCCTTGCTCCCGCAGGATGCGCGCAGCTTCGAACAAGATCCGCACACCTTTCGTGGTAACGAGCCGGCCTTGAAACGCAAGAATCGGTGGAACGCGCCGCGGTTCGAGGCGTGGCGCCGCTTCGGTGGTTTCGAGCCCATGCGGAATAGTCGTCGATTGCGGGAGATGCAGCTCGCCCCCAAGCCACTCCGTGGGCGTGATGTTAGCCGCGACGTGGGCGCAGAGGAATCGCCTGACGAATGTCAGCAGCCAAAGCTTGCCGGAGCCGAGCCAGCCCTGTTCCGAATTGCATCGTAAGCATTTCACGTGGCGGCCTGCCATGAAGTGGCCTGGGCAAGGCGCACCCGCAGGTTCGATCAGAAGTTGACCGTTGGGACAGATCGTTTGAAAGCCGTGGTGTTCGACGACCACAGGTTTGCGCTCAAGCAGGCCCAGGAACAGGGGTGCGAGAGCGGGACCGGCGACGTGCACGATATCACTCGAGCGAACGAGCTGCCAGAGTTGAGCGAAACTCGGCTTGCGGACCGTGCGGAATGCATTTCCGCGGTCGTCGTAAATTCCCGCCGGAGTCTGCGTGACGAGCGTGATTTCGAATTGCGGCACACCGTTCGAATCGCGCATTCCGGCAAGGCCACTGGCAAGTGAAGAAACAATGCTCTCGACGCCTCCAACACTCGGTGCAAAATAGTGAGAATAGACCAGAAGCTTCATTCCGAGGGTTTTCGCCGGGTTTCTAACGGGGCATGTTCGACGCCGGTCCTGATGGCAGTGTAACCTTCGGGCCGGTCGATGCGCGCGACTCCGCGGGCAATGGCTTCCACGGTCCCGGCGATATTCTCCGGTGGCCCCCACGTTTCCATTCGTGCGCGAGCCGCGTAACCGAGGCCCGATAACCATGTCCGGCTGGCGTACGCGCGTTGCAGGATGGCGGCAAGAGCGTGGGTGTCGCCGCAGGGATAAATAAGCTCAGGGCAGACAGGTGCGACAAGATCACGGCCGGCGCCCACACGATCGCTGACAACCACCGGACAGCCGCATAGCATGGCCTCATTGACCACAACTCCGAACGCATCGTAGACGGACGGAAGAACCAGGAGGTCGGCAGAAGTGTAAATGGCAGGAAGCTGCGTCTGATTGACGAAACCGAGAAATCGGACCCGCGAGGCGACGCCTAGAGCGGCGGCTTCCGACTCGAGCTGCGAACGAAGTGGGCCTTCGCCGGCGAAGACGAGGAGCGCATTGAAAAGCTTGGCCTTGGCAAAAGCGCGGAGCAGATCGAGCGGCCGCTTCCAGGGCTGAAGCTTGGCGCAGAACAGGATGACAATGTCGGCCGAGGAAGCTCCCCACCCAGTTCGGACGGACGCCCGATCGATTTCTGCAGATTTTTGAATCCACCAGTCGTTGTCCACGGAATAAGGCGTCAACGTAACGCGGTCGCCCGGAAGGCCGAGGGACAGCATCAACTCGCGCGTTCCAGAAGACGGCACGATGACCTGATCGGCAAGCCGGAAGAGCAGTGGCCAGACCACACGCTTGACGCGGCGCTTCCACATGCGGCCATCCAACGGCGTAAGCGTCGTCGTGTCCGCACCGAAGAGAAACGCGCTCCAAGACTGGCGCGCGGCAAAACACGCAATCCAAAAAGTGGCGTTGAGATAGCCGGTAAAGCAGAGGACCGCGTCGTAGTTCCCGCCGCGAATCATTTTCCAGAGGCCAGGATTTCGCAGGCCGAAGAAGGATTCCCCGCCGGAGCCTCGATTGGAGACTTGGGACCAGGAGTAGCCGTCGAGCAATGGAATATCCCACTGGATGCTAGCGCCAAATTCGGGATCATGGCCGGCCTCGGCACCACGGAGGCTGCAATAAGCAACGTGGAGATCAAGCGCGGGGTGGGCGGCCATACGCCGGAAGATCGGGGCCATATATTGGACAGGATGGGCGGCAATCGCCAGTACACGGTACCGTCGCTCATTCATCGTATGATCTGGCATGGCATGACCCGGTATTTCTGAACATGGAAGCGACGGCCGCTCGGAAGTCCATCGAACTGAATGAGATGCTCCGGAGTGGAGTATAACCCGTTTTGGGATGCACCGAAGCGTGTTAACCTTGCGGCGGCCGCCGGGCGAATCGTATTTTTCCGGCGGGAGAGAAGATTGCTTCTGGACGATTCTTACAACGGCATACGCTGCGTGGCGGTGCTGGGACAGCGGAATGAAGCGATCGATGCGGTCGAAGAGTATTGCCGCTATCTGGGAGCGGCGTTGGAAAACCACGCATTTTCGTTCGATATCGCCCGCGTAGAGTGGGCAACGAAGGGGTGGCGTCGCGCTTTGCGCGAGCTCCGCCAAAAGGTCGGCAACGAACGAAATACCTGGGTCCTTCTGCAGTACACGGCGCTGGCCTGGTCGCGGCGCGGATTTTCGTTGCGGGTTCCGGGAATCATTCAATCTCTCAAGAAAAACGGCGCGCGCTGTGCCGTAGTGTTTCATGATGTCGAAGGCTATTATGGCAATCGGCTTGTCGACCGCATCCGCCGCGCCGCCCAGCTCCATTCCATGCGTGAAGCTATGCGGCTGGCGGACTTCAGCATTCTGACGATCCCGGCAGAAAAAATTCCATGGATTGACCTCAATTCGCGCAACGTAGTTTTCATCCCTGTCGGGGCGAACCTGCCTTCGCCGGAAAAGGCCTGGTCGCAAGAAAAAGATCGCGCAAAGAATCTGCCGACGGTTGCGGTCTTCTCTCTCTCCGGGAATCGCGCCGGGGCGGAGGAGGTGGAGTCCATCGTCCAGACGGTGCGTTACGCCGCAGAGCGTATGGGAGCGTTGCGGCTCCTTGTTATCGGGCGACACTCGGAGATTGCGGGGAGTCAGTTGAAAGAGAGACTGATGGGCACGTCAGTGCAGGTGACCATCCACGGTCTGCTCCCGGCCGAAGAGGTCGTGCAGAAATTAGGCGCTAGCGATGTGCTGCTTTTCACAAAAGGGCCAATATCGAGCCGCAGGGGCAGTGCGATCGCAGGCATCGCGTGCGGGTTGCCGGTAATCGCAAGCGAGGGCTGGGAAACGGGAGCGCCGATCACGGAAGCCGGCGTCGTGCTTATACCCGAAACCGTCAAAAATGAATTCGGACCGGCGCTGCTTCGCGTCCTAACCGATGCTGCGTACCGCGCGAAACTGAGCGAGCGGAGCAGGCGGGCGCAGGAAATCTATTTTTCATGGAGTGCAATCGCCGTGCGGTATGCGAAAGAGCTGCGCACGCGCGGGGCCGTGAGTTGACCTGCCTTTTCGGACCATAGGCAGGCGGATAACCCGTTTCGCAGCAAGAACGGCT
>Ga0209056_10007950_pt1 | contig 10904 bp, 2 predicted proteins | sample GraSoiAngelo_114_FD_185876 | JGI IMG/M metagenome (GOLD analysis project Ga0209056, IMG submission 185876) | Grasslands soil microbial communities from the Angelo Coastal Reserve, California, USA - 14_0903_13_40cm (SPAdes) (version 2) | ecosystem: Environmental > Terrestrial > Soil > Grasslands ...
AAGAGAAAATCCCAACTGGAAGTGAATACAGCTGCTCGGCTATGACCTTTTATGGGGGTGTCATTCAAAGGATTGGCCGGTAATTTCCGACTTATCGCCAACTGAGAATGTAACTTCCCAGAAGGAGACTTCTAGGGAATTGACAACGGATTGGTAAACGAAACGGCGTTTATCGAGCGTAATTCTACGGAGGGCTTCCTCGACACTCCGCTCCCAAAGCGCAACTGACCTGTATCAACGCGGCGGACATTGTGGAACGACGCCCCTTCAGCACGGACGGTTGTCCGCATTGACAGGCGCGAGCGCACTGTTGTCTAATTCCTGCGATCCTAACGCCGCGCTCATGCCGGCGACACCAACCCCAACGAGCAAAACAAGGGGATAGACAATCTGAGTTCTCTGTCAACTTTCAGCTTGGCATCGGAAGGTGAACGTGAGATCGACCGCCACTTAACGGGAATGGGGTGTGCCTTGGACTCTTTGGCCGAGCCAAACCAATCATTGTCAGTGCGTTACTCGCTGGCTCGGGCCTTCCTTGTGCTGTTGCTCATTCTGGCTGGCGTAGCCGCGTCAACGGCCCAGACCTTGAAGACGGGTGGAACGTTGGAGGGAACCATCAGTGACGCCACCGGCGGGCGAATCACCGGCGCGAAAGTTACTCTGAGGCAGATCGAAACAAACCAAACTCGCATGGTTAATAGCGATGCCCAAGGGTTCTTCCGTGCGACTGACCTTGTAGTAGGCACCTATGAGATACGCATCGAGGATTCCGGATTCGCACCCTACTTGCATACCGGTGTTGATATCGGAGTGGGCGCCACCGCACACCTGGACGTCGTCCTTCAAGCTGCGGGAGTCACGACACAGGTGACGGTCTCTGCGCAACCGCCTCCCCTTGACCCCAGCCAGACTTCTGTCACGTCTACCGTCGGCCGGGAAAAGATCGAGGATCTGCCGGTCCGTAGCCGCAACGCTCTGGACTTTGTCCTCTTGATGCCTGGCGTGACCGCTTCCTCGCAAAGAAGTGGGACCGGCTCGCACTCCGCGCTCGCAGATAGCGGCTTCACTTTTGGCGGGTTGCGCCCACGCAGCAACAACATCTCCGTCGATGGCCTCGACAACAACGATGAATATACAGGTTCGAGCCGCACAGAGCTTTCACCCGAGGATGTTTATGAATATCAAGTGGTGAACAATGGGTTGTCGGCGGAATACGGTGGCTCTTCAGGCGGCTCGATCAATGTGATCACCCGCACCGGGGCAAACGTCCTCCACGGCGACGCCTACATCTTTGTGCAAAACGCCTCGCTCGACGCCCGCGATCCCATTGAAACCGCACCCGGCAAGCCGGACTTCAACCGCTATCGCATCGGGTCTTCCATCGGCGGACCCATCGTTAAAAACCGGACATTCTTTCATGCGGCGGTCGAGCAGGAACATAACCGTGGCCAAAACGGCTCCGATATAGATCCCTCTGTAGCTTCGGCTCTCAACAGCTTTCTCGCGACTGGCTCTTTTCCACGATTGAAGACGCGCCAGATCACGACCGGCTTTTTTCCGATCGCGCGAGCGGAAACTGAAGCATCCGGAAAGCTCAACCACCAGATTAGTTCGCAGAATTCGCTGATGCTGCGCTACGCCTTCACCAATACCCGAAAAGCAGGCGATGGCTTTAACACAACGGGACTCGAGGATGCGAGCGCCCGGGGCAGTAGTTTCACCGCAGACCATGCACTGGTTGGTTCGCTCGTCACCGTGTTTGGTTCCCAGGCCGTTGGCGATCTGCGTTTCCAAGCCGCAACACGCCGCGCGCTCCTGCGCACGAACGATCAAACAGGTCCGGGGATCGATATCAACGGCCTGGTGGATTTTGGGCGGCCGTTTGCCGGCAACAGCCATCGCCGAGAAAACCACTACCAAGCGAGCTACACCTACGTTCAGACTCAAGGCCATCACCTGTGGAAAGCAGGCGGCACAGTCAACCGTGTGAGTTCACGCGCGACCGTGCTGGACGGCTTTGGGGGCTTCTACCGTTTCGGCAGCCTGGCTGACTTTTTCGCTGGCCGTCCGGATTCGTTCCGCCAGGCGTTTGGGGATCCAACCACGAATTATGCCGTAACAAGCTACGGCGCCTTCGTGCAGGATCACCTATCTCTTCTGCCGCATGTGACCGTTGATCTCGGGGTGCGTTATGACTTCGAGCGCTTGCCCACAGTTTTCAACCAGGACACCAATAATTTCAGTCCACGTATCGGTCTGGCATTCAATCCCGCCCTCCGATGGGTACTGCGTGCAGGCTACGGGATTTTTTACGACCGCCAGATCCTCGCGAATGTGAATCGCGCCGTCTCAGAGAATGGCGCACACGGATTTGAGCAGGTGGCAAACGGAAATATTGCGGCGAACCTTTTCCTCGGGGCAAGCGGCGGATCACTGATTTCGCCCGCGGTCGGTATCGCGCCTTCGATTTTTCGTCCCGACCCCCGACTGGCGACGCCGTACAGCGAGCAGACCAGTCTCGGAGCGGAGCATCTCGTCGCCCGTGACCTCACCGCCAGCGTTAATTACTTGTTCGTGCGCGGCGTGAAACTTTCTCGCACTCGCAACGCCAACCTTCTGCCGCCAATTGTGCTCACGCTTCAAAATGCCGGAAGCCTGGGGATACCGAACCCCACGGCACAACAAATCGGAGGCCAAGTTTTCAGTCTCGGTCGCAGGGACCCAGGTTTTAACGACATTTTCGCGTTGGAGAATTCAGCGAGTTCGGCCTACAACGGCCTCACGCTTTCGCTCACGCGGCGGACGTCCAAGAACATCGAGTTCATAGCGAGCTACACGTTATCGAAGACTTTCGACGACGCCTCGGATTTCGACGAACAGCCGCAGAACCCTTTCGACCTTCGCGCTGAACGCGCGGTCTCAAACCAGCATCAACAGCAGAGATTTGCTTTTAATGCGCTTTGGGATTTGCCCATTCCTGGGGAGATCAGACTCGCACCGATTATTACCATAGGCACAGGCCGCCCAACCAATCCACTGGTAGGTCTCGATTCGAACCGCAGTGACGCTTTTCCGCTCTCCTCGCGGCCCCTGGGCTTGGGGCGCAATTCGTTACTGACTCAAAGAACGGCAAACGTGGACCTGGGTGTGATTAAGACTGTTCGGTTTGGCGAACGTCACCTGGATGTGATCGCACAATTCTTTAACCTCTTCAACCATGTGAGCGCTTCCGCGATCAACCCTTTCTTCGGTACAAGCTCCGTTCCGCTTGCCGGGTTTGGCCAACCTATCCAGGGTGTCAGCCCCCGCCAAATTCAGCTCGCTGTAAATCTCGAGTATTAAATCTAGAAGCGCAAAGGAATTTTGACTCGAATAGTCAAACCTCCCGTGTGATCGCAAGCGTTCACTGGCCATAGCGCGGAGAAGTGCAGACGAAACGTGGATTACTCGCCAGTAGTCGCCCAGCGTTTACCTATCGTGAAGTGAACCGCTCGATGGCTGTAATACCGGAATTGTGGAAAGCGAACCAGCACCTGCGTGCGAACTCGGCAAGTTTCCGCGAAGGCGACTTCTAGGGAATTGACAACGGATTGGTAAACCCTTCGGCGTTTATGGGGAGTAATCCTCGAGGAGCGCCAACATGCGTCCTCTCCGGCATATTTCCGAGATGCTGTTATGTTAGTAAGCAACTACTGAACTTGAGCATTCCTCGTTGTGAATTGAGTCCTTGGCTGCGGACTTGTTGAACGTGTGGATTCCTGTTGAAGCTTTTAGGATTGCTAGGCATCCGTTCGCAGCGCCGCGATGGGATCGATGCGGGAAGGGCGGGGTGCCGTTTGCTGCGCGCAACCTCAATATGGACAGCGCAGATCCCACCGGGACGCTGAGTGCTTTCCAACAATCAACACCCCCTGAATCGTTCAACGAGCTGTGCAGGGCAGATGCACGCCCAGTCACGGGCGGGTGGCGCCAAACACGATCTCCATTCCGGCCTCCCACTCGCCTATCACTGTGCCTCTGGTTATGTCAGTGCCCATTGGCCAAGGAACAGGAGATGTGTTCGCGCCGGCTTTGGAATCGCTCCAACTGCGCAAGTCAGATTCGAGACTCAATGCTTGAAAGAGAATCCTGGCGATACTAACGGCCTGACTTGGATGGGGTGGATTCTCCAGTCGCATTTTCAATAGGCGTTGCAACTCAGAGTCGTTCCGAATTCTCCGGAAAAGGGGACGGCATAGGGACTGCGCAGAATACGACAAATCTGGATGGGGTATATCAAGGAACGCCATCACCGCGTGAAACACATCATCTGCGGAACCTTTCGCACACAATAGTTGCATCTGCGCGAAGCCAAGTTGCAAACGATGCCAATCCTCATCCAACTCATCTTTCAGCGATACGTATTCTTTGTCCAATTCTTCGGCTTCGGGCCAGCCTTCGCATAATGCCCACAGTTTTCTATTATCTCTATGAAAAGGGGCCCGTGGTGGTTTCCGAATGGCTGCCAAGACCTCTGAATCACCGTGGAAATCTCGCCCGAGCAGTTCTGCGGCGGCGTCGATTTCAATCCAGCGGTGCGTTGGTAATCCCTCGTCATTGATAATCCGCAGACATTCCTTAAGGAGAACTTGGCTCTTTGGAAGTGCTCTCCCAAGAAACTGAAGCACACTTTCATAGATCTGAGTATTACCGTTAGAGTGAACAGCGTTGAGCAGAGCTTCCTTCGGCTCGGGATATTCATCGATTATTGGAGCGAGTTCGTGCCATTGGTTGGGGTCATTTACATCCGTCGAACCGAAGATCGCGCGACGAAAGTGATCGCCGAGTGAGGCTTGAATATTTAGCCAATTACTTAAGAGAAAACGCACCAATGGGAGATTCGGTGAGCCGTGTGAGGAAAGTTCAAGAGGTAAGGGATGATTATCGGCTTCGCGCGCGGCCAGATAAAGGTCAAGGCGATTGAGTAGCAGGAGGCCGCAAAAGGCAGCCTGTCTTCGCTCCTGAAAATCTGGGCCGACACAGACGATATCCGCCTTTAGTCGGAGCACGTTCTGTTCTTCTACACGACCAGTAGCTACGATGGTCCGGTAGTAAGCGATTGCGGATTTGGTTTTTAGCTCCGGCTCGACTTCCGAGTCGTAGTGAGACAGCAGATCTAGACAGTAGTCAGAGATCATTGCATTTGATTCAAGAAAATCCACAATCTCCAGGCGCAGAATTGAAGGAAGTGGAGTCGCTATCCGCAAAAGGATTGGCAGAATCTCTGGGTCGTTGGAAAACAATTCAGCAATCGCAGCGAAGTTACCGTCTCTTTTCTTAAGTTCGGTTATGGCGAGCGCCCGAACACGGGCATTCGTTGGAAAGGCCCGGATAATAGCGCCAACGACAGCCATACTCCACCACCTGTCGCGATCGATCCACGGCAATGCCAGATCGATTACAGTGTCTTCGTCTTCGGCACGAGCAATAGCGATCAATCCATCGATCACGAAATCGGGCCGTTTGCAATTGGGGTCCTTGACCATTGCAAGGAGCCGATTGAAGCATTCTTCGCGGTCGGGAATGAGGCGGGGTAAGATGTCGCCGATTTCAGCGGCACGATCGGAATCGGCTAATTCCTTGAGCGCTGATTGAACCTCATCGTCGGACGTTCCCCAGTCCTCCAACAACGCACGCGCAGCCCAGAACGGGAACGGCTCTTTCAACTCCTCCAGTAGTTTGGCCCTGGCAGTCTTTGTTTGTCCCAAACGTGATGCAAAGGACACCTCTGGTGAGTGATACTTGCTTCTCTTTGCGTCGGTTAGCCACTGATCGGTCGCCGCAATGATTGTTGCGTTTCCGACATAGCGTTCGGCAAGCTTCTGCCATACATGGTGGCTGTCAAAAGAAAAGGGGTAATCTTCGGAGCGAATAATATTTGCGATGGCTGTAATGGTCTGGGTGTCGGCGGCGTATCCATCGAGAAGAATAGACATCGCTATGTCGCGTTCGAGACCGTCCTCTAACCAGATATGTGTATCCAGAGATTGTATAGCGATGTCTCGAATCGTCGAATCACCGGGCCATCCTCTGATCAAACTGTCAGAAATGATGTCCTTATAGCTCCAAGCGAGGGAAACATTTCGGGAGCCTAAGCACAGGAGCTCGTCCTTGTCGTCCATCGTTGCGCGGGCGGTGAGAATTCTCCTTCGTATCGCGAGAACGCGGAGATCAATGCTGGCGGAACGGCGAAGCCGATCCTCGATTTCGTCCCAAACGGGGAGTTCAATCCAGCCGAGAAGCAGAGCTTCAACCGCAGCGGCTATTACCGAAACAGGGTTAGGCTTTCGGAGAATATCGATCAATCGATCGGCGAATTCAGGGTGCATGCTTGATTTGGCGGCGATGGCGGCAGCGGCATCACGCTGATTGGTGCGCTCCTCATCTCGCAAGCCACGAAACAATGCCTCATGAAGATTTGCTTTATCGGTAACGCGAGCCACTGAACCAAACAGCCCCGATCGCCACGCCTGCCGACAGGAATACCAGGTTTCAATCTTCTCCTGGATAATAGTGCCCACCTTTACGGAATAGATGCCCGGCAAAAGTGTTTTGAGCAGGTGATCTCTCTGCGGAAGCCAAGCTCCAGTTTCGATTTCATTGATCAGTTCCTGGCAGAGTGAAATGCACGCAGGAGTCGGAATTTTGAATGGCCCAACGACGATTTCGGCCAGTATGGAGTCGATAATGGCTTTTTGGATTCGGTCAGTCCTCAGCGCCTTCAATTGATCGACAAATGAGGAAACCTCGCTTTGTCGGTTTAACTGATAAAGGAAGCACAGTATGACCTCGCGCCACTGTGGATCTGCTGCTCTTTGGGCCAGACAATTTTCCTGAGCTTCGATCGGTAACTGAGAAAAGTGTGCGGCGGCTAAGAATTCCTGAAAGATACGGTGTGCGAACCCATACGCTTGTGGCCCGCGTTGGACCACTATTCCTAGATTGGACTCGCCTACATCGATCAGTTCGGCTGCGTGCTGGCGCGCTTCTGTGTGTGACTGGCCAAATCCGATACTCTCGTCTTCGAGATATGCGATTACAACCTGAGCAGCATCCGCACGCGAGATATTTCCATCTGAATGTCGTTCCGCCATCGAAAAAGCTAGTGCGGCGAAAACGGCCTTCATGTCTTCTGGTCTGAAATGAGAGCTAGAAGCGGTGACGAACGCAGATTTGCGACGAGCCGCGGGATGCCTGGAAATAAGATGATTGACGAGCGCCTCATACGCTTGAAAGCGACTTCGAGGCAGCACTTGATTCGACGTCTTCAAATAGATCAGCAATCCGAACAGGAGTGGAATGCCGGCGAGATCGTTCAGACCGGGAGATCTCTGCACTTCATTTATTAGAGAATCAGCTGCCGTATCGGACAACGAGCTATTGTGCTGAATTGATACTTGACCGCTTTCGAGATGAAATTGCAGCCAAATGCGTGCAAACGCACGTTGCTGTAGAAGCGAAAGCTCGGCAAGGTACGCAGTGCGCCAACCAACATGGCCAGCGTTAATCCGTTCAAACCCGACTGGTCGGCACGTCGCAATAATTTTGCATCCTTGTTGAGCAATAATTACTTGTAACTGCGCCAATGCGATCGCAGCGCTCTCTTCGCTGTGGTACTCGTCTAATCCGTCAACCAACAAAAGCAATCGATCATCTCGGAGAGCGGCTTTAATTAAGGTGGCGATATCGTCTTGATTTAACTGGTGAAGCCACTGCGCGAGAATATCGGCTAACGACTTTGTCGCGGCCTTGTCAGTGGAGATAGCTGCCGTCCAATACGCAAACGGAACCCAAATAGGGAGCCGAGTCGCGTTCGCCGTTGCAAGCGGTAGACATCGTGGCGTCGGAGACAAAATGTCGAGGGCGATAAACCTTAGAAGTGCGCTTTTGCCCATTCCAGGCCCGCCGAGGACAATGCTTTGAGGATTCTCCGTTAGCCAGTGATCGACTGACCGCCTGAGTTGAAAAGTATCCTGTTTGACCGGGCTGTTAGATTGTTGTGCTCCTGTGGGAGAACCGTCTTGGCCGACGGATGGCTCAGAGCTTTGTATCGACGAGTGAATGATCCGATCTTCGAGAATGTCAGGAACAACATACCGATCGTAGAGCGCAAGCAGGCGCTGGCTATCGGAATCTGAGGGAAATCCGGGATCAGCTAGTCGGAAGATGTTCGTGTAGAGGGTGCGCAGTTCACCGCGAAGCTTTGCAGCCGAAGGACCATCAAGCCGTTCTCCCAATTGTGTGAGTTGATCCGACGAACAAAAGGCTTTGGTCCATGTCCTCCCGAAGAAATCGTCCACCAGGACTGGATGTGCCTTTAGCCGGACGTTTAGCTCTTCGCTGTCCCACACTTCAAAGGCAATTCCCTTTGCACGCAGGATCTCACGTTGCGCTTCTACTTCTTCACTACGCTGAGTTGCTCTAAGGCTTTCCTTGGTGCAGAGAACGAATGTTTCGGTACGATCTACCCATGTGCCGGCGAGAAATTCTGCGACGGCATCCTTTATCTTTGCGGGACCAAAAGCCTCTTCACGCTTGCATTGATAGACCCGATATTTAGGATTTAGAGGGGAACGAGCGTAGAGGTCAATGCCGTGCTGGTTTTGACCTGGTATTCCATACAGGCGCGACGTTTCGACGGTTCCATCAAGTCTCGCGAGGCGAAGACATAATCGTTCAAAGTTCTCCCAACGAAGTTCTGAAAATGGCAATTCCTGGATGAGCGATTCGACCGGTGAGGCCAGCCATGCGTCGGGATCAACCTCTAATGAACGTGGAACTGTAGTCAGTTCAGACATGATTTCTCATACTGTGTCGCGCCGCTAAATTTAGATCGTCCTCCTCACGTACTCTCCGTGGTGCGTCGTAACCTTGCAAATGTTCATTCGTGTCGTTCGAGGGCTCTTACAGTTGATAGACATTCCACTGCGTGTCGCTCGACCGTTCGGCGCGGCGAATCCAAACCAGAATGATCCGTCGCAATTCTGAACAAATAAATATAAATCGGAATCTTACGGGACTCATGTGATCAGGACGTCAGCAGCAAGAACACGCGGGCACTCAAAAAACCGCCAAAGGGAGAAAAGGAACCATTGTCGAGAGTCGCCAGATAAGTAACGATATGTCGCGAAGGGTTTACCCATCCGGCGGCAAACGGATTCCTCGTCATTACGGCGTTACTGGCGACGAATCGGCTGCAGGACTCTTTTCAAACAGCGACTTACATTCGAAACTCGCTCTCAAGTAAGCGGAAGTTTGGGCACAAGAACCTGTGGCTGGCGAATTCAAAATTCCCCCTGAATCCGCCAGATTTCACCTGTCGCGAGCTATTTCCCACGCTCAGGCTGCCAATTCAGGATCAGCGTGATCGGCGGTGTGGGGGATGTTTCCACCGATTGGTTGATCAGGAACCGGCCGCGTACGAGCGATACCGAAAAGAGCGGCGACGGTATGCCCGCCGCGAATGTCACACCTGTTGCGTTGACGGGAGCCACCATCAGCTTCTCATCCGGCGCAATAAAGTAGAGTTCCTTGCCGTCGGCCCGCCATCGCGGTTGAACCCCGCCGCCGATAGACACTTGCCATTTACCGTTCGGCACCGGAAACGGCTGGATGACGACTTGGGATTGTCCGGATTCGTCTGTTTCATAGGCTACCCAGCGTCCGTCGGGCGAAAATTGTCCGTTGGTTTCCTCGAAGGGAGTTTTGACAACCATGATGGGTTTCCGATCATTGCCGGTGATCGGCAGGGCCCACAAATCACGCCCGGTTTTCGGGTCGGTCTCGGAATACAACAAAAACCGGCCGTCCTTCGACCAGTCCTGTGTGTACTTATTGTTCTGCGTTTCCAGGAGTAACTCTTCGGCGCCTGCGCCGCTCGATGGCTTCAAATACAGGTTGTAAGGGCCCTTTCGGTTCGATACAAATGCGATCCTTGTGCCGTCGGGCGACCAGAGGGGAACGCCATCGAGCGCAGGATCAACTGTCAAGCGGGTCATGCCGCCCCTGAGGAGATCCATCAGCCAGAGGTCTACGTTGGTTTGCACGGTGCGCTGCAGAATCACTCGTCCGCCGTCTGGTGCGAGTTCCGGATAGATCCCGACGTTCGAACCCGCTTCTCCTGCAACGTCCATGGCCTTGCCGTTCCGGTCATACCATCTCAGCTGATGTATTGGTTCTGCTACGGGGCGATAAGCCACTCGGCCATCAGCCGATACTGAAAAACCGCCCAAGCCGGTGTTAACGAGACCAACAGGATCGGCCAGTCTGACGGGATCTCCGAGCAACTCACCTCGTTTCAGGTCGAAATGTTGGGCCATAAGAGTCGTCTGGCGCATGAAGGCGATCATTCCCGGAGGGAGATAGGCCCCAGCGGAGTCGGCCGCTGTCAGCCGTTTCGGTTCTCCTCCGTCGAGCGATCCGAGGTAAATGCCCGATGCGTCCGGGGTTCCCGTCGCGTAAAACAGAAAATGGCGGCCATCTGGAAGAAATTGGGGGAACCGATGCGAAGCCTGCCGGGCTGAATCGAGTCGAGTCACGGCAACCGGCGGCTCTCCTCCCTTGGCCGAGATGCGTGACAGGGGACCCGCGAACCCGGTTGCATTAAAAAGGATGGTACCATCCGCGTTCCATGTACCGGTCATGGTGAAAGACGTATTGGTCAATGCCTGCGGTGGCCCGCCGGCTATGTCGATTCGCTTCAGCTTTCCGGTTGCGAAGAATCCGATCGAGCGGCTGTCGGCGGACCAAAATGGAAAGTCGGCGCCTTCGGTTCCGTCCATCGGTTGCGCCTCGGTTTTACCCAGCGCTCTCAACCAGAGCCGCTGCGGCCCGTCGCCCGATGCGACAAACACGATGTAGCGCCC